>Ga0335072_10007322_pt1 | contig 16081 bp, 15 predicted proteins | sample Lox_Sample_21_FD_206725 | JGI IMG/M metagenome (GOLD analysis project Ga0335072, IMG submission 206725) | Soil microbial communities from Loxahatchee National Wildlife Refuge, Florida, United States - Lox_Sample_2.1 | ecosystem: Environmental > Terrestrial > Soil > Wetlands | place: USA...
CCGGAACTGGGCGTCCGCCGCGATGAGAAGGGCATCCACGGCATCGGCAGGCTGGAGGACGGGAAGCGGGTGCGGATCGTGGTGCGGGAGCAGCGCACCAGGGAAGGCGGCGAGACCGAGGAGGCTGCCGAGCCCACGCTCCGCGACCTCAGCCAGGCGCTCATCGCCGTGTGGGGCACGGATTTCGGCGTGCACAGCCCCACCTGGATCTCCCGGTTCACCGACATGACCCGGCAGGCGGCGTCCTACCGCAAGGGACGGGTGCTGCTGGCCGGCGATGCGGCGCACGTGCACTTCCCTGTCGGCGGGCAGGGCCTCAACATCGGCCTGCAGGACGCGGTCAACCTAGGCTGGAAGCTGGGCCAGGTAGTGCGCCAGGTGTCGCCGGAAGACCTGCTCGACACCTACCAGGCCGAGCGGCATCCGGTCGGCGCCCTGGTGCTGAAGACCACCATGGCGGGAACCGCGCTCAGCCGCTCCGACGCCCGCATCGACGCCGTGGTGGACACCGTCTCTGAACTGCTGAGCATGGACGAGCCGCGCAAGCGCTACGCCGGCCGGCTGTCCGGCCTGGATATTCACTACGACCTCGGCGAGGGGCACCCGCTGCTCGGCCGCCGGATGCCCGATCTCGACGTAGTCACCGCCGATGGCCCGCTGCGAGTGTTCACCCTGCTGCACGACGCCCGGCCGGTGCTGCTCAACCTCGGCGGGCCTGGCAGCCTCGACATCGATCCCTGGGCCGACCGGGTTCGGCTGGTCGACGCCACCTACACGGGCACGTGGGAACTTCCGGTGCTCGGCGCGGTCAGCGCTCCCGCTGCCGTGCTGATCCGGCCCGACGGACACGTCGCCTGGACAGGCGATCCAGGCCACCCAGCAGCCCATCCCGGGCTCCGCGAGGCGCTGACCACCTGGTTCGGACCACCCGCGGTCCCGCCGCAGTTACCGCAGGGCTTTGCCTGACGGCAGCCGGCTGAACGGGATGGGCCCGATCCTGCACGCACTGGCGGCCGGCATCAGGCAGAACGCCACCGGCCGCGGCAGCAGCTCCACCGGAATCTGGTGGAAGGTAGGCGCGACAACCGCGGGGAACGAGACGTGCCGGAACCCGGCCGGGATAGGCACGGTGAGCTTGGCCAGGTTCTGCGTGGTCGGCGGGAGCCAGGTGATGTCCGCTGTCTGCTTGAGAGCGGGGCTGAGGGCTGAGCCGGCCACCACGCGGACCGGCAGATACGAGCTCGGGTCGACCCAGATGGTCTCGGAAATCGGGCTGGACGGCTTGCTCACCAGCTTGATCGCCTCGATCCCGTCGACTTGCTGCCGGCCGTCCTCGGTCAGCGTTCCGCAGGAAACCGCGGTCCGCAGGGACCTGGCCACCGTCGACGGCAGGGAACTGGCGGGCAGGCCAATGCCCGGCAACCCGAACCGGAGCAGCAGCGGGAAGGTCACGATCCCCGGCCCGCAGCCGTGCGCGGCGGGCTGGCTCGCGGCGGGCTGGCTCGCGACGGGCTGGCTCGCGACGGGCATCGCCACGGCCGGGGCCGGGCGGCCCAGCCCCGGGACGCGCGCCCAGGTCCGCGTCGAGTAGTTGACCAGCGTGTAGACAGACGAGCTGGCTGAGGCGCTGAAGCCCTCGTCGTACACCGGATGCCCGCCCGGCGAGTAGGTGACCGACCGCCACTGGTCGCCGTAGGACCATTCCTCTGCGGTGGTCGCCGAGGTCTTGCCGCCCGGCGCGGCGCTGCTGGTCGTGACCGACATCTGCGCGATGTCGCCGGGATCGGCCGCGGTCAGCGCGGTGTTGACGTGCTTGACCACGTCCGCGGTCAGGTTGATCTGGCTGTTCTGCGAGCTGGGCACCACGACCACCGCGAGGGCCACCGCGCCCGCGCCGAGCGCCGCGGCGGTTCCGGTCAGCGAGTGCAGCGCCAGCCACCGTCGGCGGCGCCGGCGCGCGATTCGGTAAGCCAGTCCGGCGGGCGCCCGGAGATCAGCGGTGAACCGCTCCATGCCCTCGCGAAGCAGATCCTCGACGTCGGTGCTCATCATCGCGTTCCATTCCGGCCGCTCATGGCCGCTGTGTCGGTCCAGCCGTCGGCGAGCTCGCGCAGCCGCGCCAGGCCGCGCGAGCCTGAGGACTTCACCGTGCCCTCTGAGCAGCCGAGGACCGCCGCCGTCTCGGCGTCGGTCAGCTGCTCCCAGTAGCGCAGCACGAGGACGGCGCGCTGCCTGGCCGGCAGCTGCCACAGCAGTCGGACCAGGGCGTCGCGCAGGTCCACGTCGCCGGTGGCGTCCTGCGCGTGCCGCAGCTCCGTCCGCAGCAGGCGTTCCTTCTGCCGCCACCGGCCCGCGCGCCGGTAGCCGTCGATGGCGAGGTTGCACAGGGTCCGGCGCACGTAGCCTTCCGGATCCCCGTCGAGCCGGCCCCAGCGCCGCAGCAGCCGCTCGACCGCCGTTTGCAGCAGGTCCTCGCCTGCTTCCCTGCTTCCGGTGAGCAGCACGGCCGTGCGCAGCAGGTGGTCGGCGCGCTCAGTGAGAAAGCGCTCGAGTTCGGCTGTGTTCCGGCCGGCTGCCATCCGGGTCTCCTCCCGTTCGCAACCCAAGCACGAAGAACCCGGCGCGAAGGTTCCAGCGGAGACCGAAATTCCCTGGGCTTGTCCTAGCCCGCCAGCTCGCGCAGCCGGCTGAGGGTGTCCCCTGGACGCCCGATCAGGACTTTCGCGTGCGGCAGGCGCTCGCGGATCTCCCGCGCTTCCCTGGCGGCGAGCCGGGCGGAGCCGGCCGTAGCGGACGACAGGACGACCAGGCTGGCCCCGGTGCCCTCGGCGAGGCTGATGACCTCGGCCGCGGGGAGGTCGGCGGCCAGGTGGTGGACCTGCCAGTGATCCTCGCGCAGGCAGGCCGCCGCCATCATGGCAGGCAGCGCGTGCCGCTCACCCGGAGGAGTAGCGGTCACTGCGACACCACGGGGCCGGCCCTGCGGCTGATGCAGGTGGGCGGCGATAAGCCGCTCACAGATCGCGGTCGCCCGGTGCTCGGTGCCGATGGACAGCTGCCCGGCGGCCCAGTCCGTGCCAACCTGCCGGAGCGCGGGGGCGATGACCTGGTCGCACAATCCGGCCAGCGGCACCCCGGCGGCGAGCCGCCCGAAATCGCGCCGCGCCTGGGTTTCGTCCCCTGCTACGAGCGTCGCGTACAACCGGTCAGCCTGCGCGGCCCAGTCCCTGACCTGGACCTCCTGGGGCGGCTCCACGCCGGCTGCTCGCCTGGCCAGCAGGTCGCGCACGTCGCTTTCGCTCACCTCATAGCCGTGCGGCGTCTTCCGCGCGCGAAGAGTGCCCTTCCGGACCCAGCCGTAGGCGGTCTGGTAGTGCACGCCGAGCGTCTCGGCCGCGTCGCGTAGCAACATCAGAAGGTCTCCAAGCTTTGGCTTTTAGTGTAGTTTAGTATTGATTAAAAGTCGCGGACCGAAGAGGAGGCGGAACGAGCATGGGACTGACGTACTCAAGTGTGGTGCGTGCCGAGCCCGATGAGGTGTTCGCCTGGCACACCCGGACAGGGGCCATCACGCGCCTGATGCCGCCATGGCATCCGGTGCGCGTGGCGCGGGAAGCACCGTCGGTCCGCGACGGACAGGCGATCCTCACGCTGCCTGGCGGCGTGCGCTGGGTGGCCGGCCATGACCCCTCCGGCTACGACCCGCCGCGGCAGTTCGCCGACGTGCTGCTGCCCCCGCTCGGGGCAGCGCTCCGCTGGCAGCACACCCACCTGTTCACGGCTGCGCCTGCCGGCGGCACCAACGTCGTTGACGTGGTCAACACTCCGGTGCCCGGAAGGGCGCTGCGGCCGATGTTCGCGTACCGGCACCGGCAGCTCGCCGCGGACCTTGCCGCGCATGCCCGGGCACGGGAGGTGTGTCCGGAGCCGCTGACGGTCGCGCTCACCGGCGCGAGCGGTCTGATCGGCTCCAACCTGGCGGCGCTGCTGACCACCGGCGGGCACCGGGTCATCCGCCTGGTCCGCCGGGCGCCGCACCATGCGGACGAGCGCGAATGGCGGCCGGACGCCCCCGATCCCGGACTGCTGGCCGGGGTTGACGCGGTAGTCCATCTGGCCGGCGCACCGATCGGGCGCCGGTTTACCGAGGCGAGCAAGCAAGAGATCCTCGGCAGCCGGACCGGCCCGACCCGCGCGCTCGCCACGCTGGCCGCCAGGATGCCCGGCGGGCCACGGACATTCGTTACCGCATCGGCGGTCGGCTTTTACGGCGCGGACCGCGGCGACGAGATCCTCACCGAAGACAGCGAGCGCGGCGACGGATTCCTCGCCGATGTGGCCGCCGCCTGGGAGGAGGCGGCAGGGCCCGCCTCGGCAGCGGGAATCAGGGCGGTTCAAGTCCGCACCGGCATCGTGCAGACACCGCGCGGCGGGATGCTGCGTCTGCTGTATCCGGTATTCGAAGCCGGCCTAGGCGGCCCGCTCGGGGACGGCACCGGATGGCAGCCCTGGATCGAGATCGATGACCTGCTCGACATCTACCTGCGCGCGGTGACCGACCCCGCGCTCTCCGGACCGGTCAACGCGGTCGCGCCGGGCGAGGCGCGCAACGCCGAGTACGCGAGCACCCTCGGCCAGGTGCTCCGCAGGCCCGCACTGATCCCGGTCCCGCCGGCCGGCCCGCGGCTGCTGCTCGGTGGAGAGGGAGCCAGGGAACTCGCGGCGGCCAGCCAGCGGGTCCGCCCGGCGGCGCTGGCCGCCGCCGGACAGGAATTCCGGTACCCGCACCTGGAAGGCGGGCTGCGGCACGTCCTTGGCCGCGATCTGTCGCCCGCGGACCCGCAGCCGCAGCCGGCACCAATCCCGGGTCTAGCCGACTCCGAATGAGGCCGTACGGGGAAGGAGGACCAGGCCCAGTGAGCGGACGCAAGATCGCCGTCATCGGAAGCGGCATCAGCGGGCTCATGGCGGCCCACGTCCTCGCCCGCACGGACGAGGTGACCATCTTCGAAGCCGACGGCCGGCTCGGCGGGCACGCCGACACGCACGAAGTTCCCGGCAGACCCGGACCGCGGGTCTCCGTCGACACCGGATTCATCGTCTACAACGAGCGGACGTATCCCCTGCTGACCCGGCTGCTGCGCGAGCTCGGCGTCGCGACACAGCCGTCGGAAATGAGCATGTCGGTCAGCTGCGCCGGCTGCGGCGTGCAGTACGCGGGCAAGCGCGGGCCGGCCGGCCTCGGCGCGGGCCTGCCCAACGGCAGGGCGCCGTACCTGCGGATGCTCGCCGAGGTCCCGCGGTTCCACCGGGCCGCCAGGAGGATGCTGGCGTCCGGCGAGGCAGCGGCAGACGACCTGTCACTCGGTGACTTCCTCAGGAAAGGCCACTTCGACACGTACTTCGCCGCGCACTTCGCGGCGCCGCTAGTCGGGGCCGTGTGGTCGTGCCCGCCGGGCATGGCGCTGCGCTACCCGGCCCGCTACCTGTTCGCCTTCCTCGCCAACCACGGGATGCTGTCGGTCTCCGGATCACCGCAGTGGCGGACCGTGACGGGCGGCTCCTCGCGTTACGTCGAGCGGATAGCGGCGGGACTGGCAAAGGTGCGCCTGGCGTCACCCGTGCGATCGGTTCGCCGCTACCCGGAGGCCGCCGAGCTCCGCGATGCCTCCGGCGAAGTAAACAGCTTTGACGCCGTGGTGATCGCTACCCACCCCGACCAGGCACTGCGGCTGCTCGACCCGCCCACTCCCGCAGAACGATCCGTACTCGGCGCGTTCAGCTACACGCCCAACGAGGCGGTGCTGCACACCGACACAAGGCTGCTGCCGCCGCGCGCCGCCGTCCGCGCGTCGTGGAACTACTCCCTGAACTGCCAGGACGGTGACGGCGGCACACGCCCGGCGCGGACCAGGATCAGCTACTACCTGAACAGGCTCCAAGGGCTGCCGCGGGGCGACGGCCACCGCGATTACATCGTCACGCTGGGCGCGCGCCCGGAAGACATAGACCCGTCCCGCGTCGTCGCCGTGATGAACTACGCCCACCCCGCCTACACGCGGGAGTCGGTGGCCGCGCAGCGCCGCCTGCCTGGCCTGAACACCCCGGTCACGGCCTTCGCCGGCGCCTACCACGGCTGGGGATTCCACGAGGACGGCTGCCGTTCTGGCCTGGTCGCCGCGAAGGCCCTGGGCGGCAGCTGGTGACCGGACCGCTCGCCGCTGGCGCGGCACTGTACGAGTGCCAGGTGTACCACGCCAGGCGGGCGCCGCTGCGCAACGCGTTCAGCTACGGCACCTACCAATGGCTTGTCGACGTAGACGAGCTGCCGCGCCCCCGCGGGTGGCTGCGGCCGCTGGCCGGCTTCCACGCATCCGATCATCTCGGCGACCCGGGCGGCACCATCCGCGCCAACGTTGACCAGTTCCTGCGCGGGCACGGCACCGACCTGGGCGGCGGCCGGGTGCTGATGCTGGCCCACGCCCGGGTGCTCGGCTACGTGTTCAACCCGCTGACCGTGTTCTGGTGCCATCGGGCGGACGGGACCCTGGCCTGCGTGATCGCCGAGGTGCACAACACTTACGGACAGCGCCACGCCTACCTGGTGCGTACCGACGGCCGGGGCCGGGCGCGGACGGAGAAGCGGTTCTACGTCTCCCCGTACCACCCCGTCGACGGCTGGTACCAGATGAGCCTGCCGCTCCCCGGCGAGCGGCTGGCACTCACCGTCACGCTGCACCGCCCGAACGGATACCGGTTCGTCGCGAGCGTGCGCGGCAGCGGGGTGCCGGCCACCGGGCCTGCGCTGCTGCGCGCGGCCGCACGGCACCCCTGGTCGACAGCCATGGTGTCCGCGCGGATCAGGTGGCAGGGGGTCAAGTTGTACGCGCGCGGGCTGCGGCCGGCACCGCGGCCGCGGCGCATTCCTCACGAGGGGGTTCAGTGACCACCATTCAGCACGCGAGCACCGGGCTGATCGACGCGGGCCGGTGGCCTGACGTCGCGACGGTACGCGGCTCGGCAGTACGCGGCGAGATCGCCCGCCTGCTGTTCCGCGCGGCGGTGTCCCGGCTTCCAATCCGGGTGCAGTTGCCCGGCGGCCGCTGCCTGGGTGCCGGTTCCCCTGGCGCGCCGGTCATGGTGGTGCGCGACCCGGCGGCCTTCTTTACCAGGCTCGGCGCCGACGGGCTCATCGGGCTGGGCGAGTCCTACCTGGCGGGTGACTGGGACGCCACGGACCTGACCAGCCTGCTGACCGTCTTCGCCAGCAACGTCCGCGACCTCGTGCCGGGACCGCTGCAGCGAATGCGCCGGCTGGCGGTGCGCGGGCACCCGGCCACGGACGACCAGACAAGGGACGGCGCGCGCCGCAACATCAGCCGCCACTATGACCTGTCCAACGAGTTCTTCGCCTTGTTCCTCGACGAGACCATGACGTACTCGGCTGCCCTGTTCGAGACCGCCGTCGACGGTACCCCGGTGGCCGCTGAGCAGGTGCTCGGCCAAGCGCAGCGCAGGAAGATCGACCGGCTGCTCGATGAGGCGAACGCGGGACGGGGATCCCGGCTGCTCGAGATCGGCACCGGCTGGGGGGAGCTGGCGATCAGGGCCGCCCAGCGCGGCGCCGAGGTCCGCACGGTCACGATCTCCGCCAGGCAGCAAGAGGTCGCGGCCCGCCGCGTGGCCGAGGCCGGGCTGGCCGGACAGGCCAGCGTGGAACTGCGCGATTACCGGGACGTGGCTGGCGAGTTCGACGTCATCTGCTCGGTCGAGATGATCGAGGCGGTTGGCGAGCGCTACTGGGACACCTACTTCGCGCAGCTTGACCGGCTGCTGGCGCCCGGCGGCCGGGTCGCCCTCCAGGCGATCACGATGCCGCACGACCGGATGCTGGCCGGCAGGCATACCTACACCTGGATCCAGAAGTACATCTTCCCCGGCGGCCTGATCCCCTCGGTCACCGCCATCGAGGACAGCCTGGCCCGCGGCACCCGGTTGCGGGTCACCAGACGGCACGACTTCGGCGCCCACTACGCGCAGACCCTGCGGATCTGGCGGGACCGCTTCCTCGCTCGCAGGGCCGAGGTCGCCGCCCTCGGCGAGCAGTTCGACGAGGTCTTCTTCCGCATGTGGCACTTCTACCTGTGCTACGCCGAGGCCGGTTTCCGTGCCGGGTACCTGAACGTCAGCCAGCTCATCCTGGAGCGCTCGTGACTCTGACAGTTGGAAGGCACCACGGTGTCGCCGGAACAATCGCGGGGGTGGCCAGCCAGGCGGGCGTCGCCCTGCCGGTCCGGGTGCGTGCCTGGGACGGCAGCGAGGCCGGCCCGGCCGCCGCGCCGACCGTGGTGCTGCGCTCACCGCTCGCGCTGCGCCGGATCCTGTGGCGGCCCGGTGAACTCGGGCTCGCGCGTGCCTACGTGAGCGGCGACCTCGACGTCGAAGGCGACCTGACCGAAGGCCTGCGCCGGGCCCGGCAGGCCCTGCCGGCCAAACCGCCTGCGCGGAGGGCAACCCGGTGGGCCGGGGCTGCGGGCATGGCCGCGATCGCCGCGAGCCGGCTCGGTGCCCTCGGGCCGCCGCCCGCGCCGCCGGCCTGCGAGCTCAGGCACTCGGGACGGCCGCACAGCAGGACGAGGGCCAGGGCTGTCGTCGCCGGTCACTATGACCTGCCCGTCTCGTTCTTCCGGTTGATCCTCGATCCATCGATGGCCTACTCGTGCGGCTACTGGACGAGCGATGCCGCCGGCTACGGCCTCGCCGACGCTCAGCGCGACAAGCTAGACCTTGTCTGCCGCAAGCTCGGGCTCGCCGCGGGTCGCCCCCTGCTCGACCTGGGCTGCGGCTGGGGATCACTCACGGTGCACGCCGCGCAGCACTACAAGGCGCAGGTGACCGCGGTCACCTTGTCGGCCGAGCAGGGCGGCTACGCGAGCGCGCGGCTGCGCGGGCTCGGGCTCGACAGCCGGGCCAGGGTACTGATCCAGGATTACCGGGACGCCGCAGGCGGCTCATACGACGCGATCGCGTCGCTCGAGATGGGTGAGCACGTGGGCGCCGCCGGGTACCCCGCTTTCTGCGCGGGGCTGCGCGACCGGCTCCGCCCCGGCGGCCGGCTGCTCATTCAGCAAATGTCCCGTAGAAAGCGCGCACCGGGTGGCGGCGCGTTCATTGAGGCCTACGTGGCCGCGGACATGCACATGCGGCCCGTCGGGGAGACCGTCGGCCTCCTGGAGCGGGCTGGCCTCGAGGTACTCGGCGTGGAGTCGCTGCGCCCGCACTACGTGCGCACCATCCGGGCCTGGCTGGACAACCTGGAGCGGAACTTCACCGCCGTGGAGGCGATCATCGGTGCGCAGCGGGCCCGGCTGTGGCGGCTGTACCTGGCGGGCGGCGCGCTGGCGTTCGAGGACGGGCGGATGGGCGTCGACCAGATCCTCGCGGCCAGGCGCGGATGACCGGGGCCGCGTTCGCGACGACGGCGCTGGCCGCCGACTGCTCGATCCTGGCGCTGGTCGCCGCCACGTTCGCCATCGGTGCCCGCACCGGCAGGCACAGCGTGATGGACGTCGCGTGGGGCGCGAGCATCGCGGTCGCGGCGGTGGCGAGCTTCCTCACGTCAGCCGGGCAGGGCGCGCCAGCCCGCCGTTGGCTGCTGCTGCTCGCCGCTTTCACCTGGGGCTACCGGCTCGCGTGGCACATCGCGACGCGGGCGCGCGGCGCGCCCGAAGACCCGCGCTACCGCGAGTTGCTCGACCGCGCCCCCGGCAGCAGGAACTGGTACGCGCTGCGCGTGGTCTACCTGCCCCAGCTGCTGATCTTGTGGATCGCGTGCCTGCCGCTGCCCGCGGGCATGACACAGCAGGCGGCGCCCGGCGCGGTCACCGCCCTCGGCGGCGTCGCCTGGCTGACAGGGTTCGCTTTCGAGACCATCGGGGACTGGCAGCTGGCCCGGTTCCGCGCCGACCCGGCGAACCGCGGGCAGATCATGGATCGCGGCCTGTGGCGGTACACCAGGCACCCGAACTACTTCGGGGACGCCTGCATGTGGTGGGGGCTGTTCCTGATCGCGTACGGGTCGCCGTGGCAGCTGCTGACCTTGGTCTCGCCGCTGCTGATGACGTTCATCCTCACCAGGGGCACCGGCCAGCGGATGACGGAACGGCGGATGTCGGGCGACCGTCCCGGCTACGCCGACTACGTCGCGCGGACCAGCGGTTTCATCCCGCTGCCGCCCCGAGGCCCCCGACGCCCGCGGAGCGCGCCGTGACAGCGTCAGCGCGGCACGCTGTGCCGCAGCCGGAGCGCCGCGGGAAACGGCTCCAGGTACGACTGCCCGGCAAGCCAGGGCAGCGCACCGTCGCTGGCGTAGTGGGCGAGGATCGCGACCGGAACGCTCAGCGGGTCGGCGCCGCGCCGGTAGGACTCGATCCGCGCGGCCAGGTCGGATCGCCGCCGGGCACCGAGGTCGCCGCCGATCCGGCTGAACGCGTGCTGCAGCGCGTTCGCGTTCCGGCCCCGGCTGGCCCTGCTGGTCAGCGCCGCCTGGAACACGTCCCGGTACGCGGTCTCGGTCACCTCCCGCGGCGCGTTCCCGGCAGCGGCGACGATCCGGCCGGCGCCCCGAAGCCGCGCAGGATCGTGCGCGAGCAGCTGAAGCTTGTGCCGGGCATGGAAAGAGACCAGGTCATGCGATTCCCATGCGCCGGAAAGCAGCTCCCGCAGCCGCGCGAAGGCAAAGACCCGTTCGGTGAACTCCTCGCGCAGCACCGCGTCGTTGAGCCGCCCTTCGTCCTCCACGGGAAGCAGCGGATACCGGTCGATCATCCGCTGCGCGAAGACGCCGCAGCCGCGATGATCGGCCGGCTGGCCGCTCTGGGCGTAACGCGGGATGCCGTGGATGCCGCAGCTGGGCGACTTGGCCTTGAACACGTACCCGTCGAGCCGTGCGGGCAGCGGCAGCGCCGCCATGGCGGCCGTGTGATCGGCCGAGCCGCTCCGGTTCACCAGATGGCCATCGGCGGTCAGCCGCAGCGTCTCCCGCGGCGCGCCGAGGCCGATTTCCATTTCCGGGCAGTACGGCACCCAGTCCACGTGCGGACCGAGCTCGTCCGTGAGGAACCGGCTGCGGCTGTGGCCGCCGTTGAACCTGACCGGTTCGCCAAGCAGGCAGCTGGACACGCCCACCCGCGGCCGGACGCTGACCGCACCTGCGCCTGTTTCGCTCACGACCTGACCTCTACCCAGGGAGATCAATGGACACCGCTATCGTGCTCTTCACCCGCGACCTGCGGCTGCACGACAACCCGGCGCTGAACGGGGCGTGCGCACGCGCCCGCCAAGTCGTGCCGCTGTTCGTCGTGGACCCGGCGCTGACCGTGCCGCCGAACCGGGCCCGGTTTCTCGCCGAGTCGATCACGGTGCTGCGGGAAGAGCTCCGCGAGCGCGGCGGCGACCTGGTGATCAGGACGGGCGACCCCGTCGCCGAGACGATCAGGCTGGCGACGCGGACAAACGCACAGGCCGTGTTCGTGGCCGGCGATGTGTCCCGGTACGCGGCACGGCGCGAGCAACGCCTGGCCCGAGAGTGCGGCAGGCACCGGATCGCGCTCGAGGTCACGCCGGGCCACGCGGTCGTGCCCGCGGGCGATCTCCGGCCGGCCGGCCACGACTACTACCGGGTCTTCACCCCGTACTGGCGCGCCTGGCGCGCCGCCGCCTGGCGGGAGCCCGGCCAACCGCCGCGGGCCGTCGACATCCCTGACGGCATCGAGCCAGGCGACCTGCCAGCCCAGGTCACAGGTGCTTGCGAGGGCCTCGCGCCTGGCGGCGAGCGGTGGGGCTGCGACCGGGCCCGCGGCTGGCTAGACGGACCGCTGAAGGGCTACGGCGACGCGCACGACCTGCTGGCCAGTGACGAGACGTCGCGGCTGAGCGCCTACCTGCGGTTCGGCTGCGTGTCACCGCTCGCGCTGGCACGGGATGCGCTGCCACGGCCTGGCGGCGAAGAGTTCTGCAGGCAGCTGGCCTGGCGGGATTTCTTCCACCAGGTCGCGGCCGCGTTCCCGGACATCGCTACGGCGGATTATCATCCCCGCCACGAACAACGGGACTGGGCCGACGACCCGGACGCACTAGACGCGTGGCGGGCAGGACGCACCGGCGTCCCGGTCGTCGACGCCGGGATGCGGCAGCTCGCGGCCGAGGGGTTCATGCATAACCGGGCCCGGATGATCACCGCCTCGTTCCTCACCAGGACGCTGGGCATCGACTGGCGGCACGGATACCGGCACTTCGGGGAGTTGCTCGCCGATGGCGACGTCGCCAACAACGCGGGCAACTGGCAATGGGTCGCGGGCACGGGTAACAACCCCCGCCCCGGCCGGGTGCTGAACCCGCTGCGCCAGGCGGCAAGGTTCGATCCCGACGGCGACTACGTGCGCCGCTACGTCCCGGAACTCGAGAGCTTGCCCGCGCCGGACGTGCACGCGCCCTGGAAGCTGCCCGCCAAGCAGCGCAAGCAGCTGAGCTATCCGGACCCGCTGATCGAGATATGAAAGATCTTCCATTCAGAACGTAAGCGACCGACTCCCGATGCCGGCCGGTACCGCTCTAACGCGTGACGAAGACGGCCACCACGACGACGATGAGGATGACCAGCGCGGCCGTCAGCCCGATCGCGGCCATCCGGCCGCGGTTCGCGCCGGTGAGCGCGACCTTTCCCGCCGCTCCCGGGTGGGCGTCCTCGAGCTCCTGCGCGCTGTCGTACGACTCGCTGACGACGCGGATGCCGGCGGCGGTGAGCGGCTCGAACACCTCCGGCGGGAAGAGCCGCAGCACTCGCGGGTAATCGCGCGGAGCGCCCGCCGCGGCCAGGTGCCCTTCATGGTCGAGGAGCAGCATCCGCCAGGTAATGCCCGACCTCGGGCGGATCTCCCAGTGGTGGGTGACGAGGCACACCGTGGTGACCGCGTCCTGGCGGCCAGTTTCCGGGAGCGGGAAGACGCGGGACGCACCGCCGCCGCGGTACCCGTCGCCGGACAGCGTGAGCGTGCCGCCGCGCGGGTCAGCCGTCAGCCGCCAGTCGTTCAACAGCGGTGCCTCGCCGGGCAGCAGCTTCCCGGCCGGGCGGACGGGCCGGATCTCGATACGGCCGCCGGCCGGGTCCTGACTCACGATGGTCCGTCCTCGCCGGGAAGCTCTTGCAGCCATACCCCGGCGGCAAGCTCGTCAAGGGCGGGCAGCCAGCGGGCCGCCTCGAGGAGGCTGGGGAACGAGATCGTCATCATGACGGCGGCCCCGTACTCCCCGAAGACCCACAGGTACGCGACGTGCTCACCGATTGACCGCTCGGGTCCGTCACCGGCCGCATAGCGCATCCGCAGGCGGCGGCACTCGCCGGCCTTGGTCTCCATCGCGGTGATGTCCCGCGGATAGTCGCTGGGGACGTCGGGCGCGAGCTGGTCGAGCAGGTCGTCCCACGCCTCGGCGGCGTCCCGGCCCGCGAGGTCCACAGGGGAGAAGGCCGCCATCCCCTTGATCCCCTCTTCCGGCGAAGGGAAGAGGATGAACCCCATCGATGCGGAGCCGCCCGCCTGCTTGCGGGCGATGACCGCGGCCTGCCGCAGGAGCGCGGTGAGCCGCTGCTCGCCGTCCACGGTCCGGTATGCCGCCCATTGCGGCCGGGACAGCAGGTCGGCGGCCGCCTGGGCCGCCCAGTCGGCGTTGTCGCCGCGCACGTCGGCCTGCAGCCAGAGCTGGCTGAAGTCCGCCACGAGGGGTGGCAGCCGGAATTCAGTCATGACTGTCCGGTTATCATGGCTGGCACTCTGTAATCATGACCACCACCTCAGGGATTGCGCAATCGCGTCGAAGAGCATGACCAGCGCATCGGCGAGCGGCTCTATCGGCGTCCCGAACGCCAGCACGAGGAAACCCGTGGGGCGCCCCGGCATCGGCAGGAGGTAATCGAGCCTGGTGATGCCGTCGTCGAGGTAGCGACGGCGCACCGCCGGACCGCCTCCGGCCTCTGTCAGCGAGACGTTGCCGCCGGTCCCGTCCTCGGCGGCTAGCTCGGCGGCCAGCAGGTCGAGCGGAACTTCCTGGCCCTTGTCCAGGTAGCTGATCAGGCAGGACGCGGCAAGCGGTATCCCGTCGCGCTCGGCGAGGCTCAGCAGGACGTCGATGCCGCCGGCCGACCGGGCGTCCTGCAGCGCCTGCCGGATCGCCGCGGCGAGCTTGTCCCGCACCGCGGATCGCTGGGGTTCCTCCAGGCCCGCGGTCTTGTTCGCGGCCAGCGCGGCGGCCCGCGCGCTTTCCCGGCCGTCCAGCGGGATCCGCGCCCAGCCGGGCGGCAGCAGCACGGCGAAGTCGCGCGGATGCGCACGCGAATCCGGTGACGCGCCCGCGCGTGGATTCGAAGCGGCGCGCGTCATGGCACCGGCACGTGGCTGACCAGCTGGCGGAAATCCCCGATCGTCTGATTGACCGCCGCCGAGCCGTCGCCCTGGAGCCACGAGTGAATCTGGTAGGCGTTGCCGCCGATGAACGACGACCACTGGGCGCCGCCCTCGAGCGCGATGGTGGTTCCGGCGAGCGCCTTCGGCACGATGATCCGGACCACTCCCGGCACGTGCGCGTCAAGCGCGGCGATCTTCGCGAAGCTCTCCCCGGTGTCGCTGCTCATTGCCCACAGCGACACCAGGTTGCCGGGCTCGGCGTCTTTGACCAGGGTCTCGATCGTTTCCCTGGCGCCGCTGGCGGCGTCGATGGCACCCGCCAGCTTGTCGCCCTGGCCAGCCCAGTCCATGACCGTCGCCACCAGGCTGGACCGGCTGCCCAGCGAATACAGGATGCCGGGCAGGCCCTGGCCGGACATGAACGCGCGCCCGGCACGGCCTGCCCCGACGACCTTCGCCGCATCTTCCGCGCCCTCGGTCAGCGGCTCGAGCACCCGCGGCAGGACGCCCTGGATTTCAGGCAGGAACTTCCCGACCTGGCCGAGGCCGTCCCCGAGACCGAACGTCGCTATCGAGACGCAGTCCAGGATGAACGCGGTCCACGACTCCTTGCCGGTCCCGGCGGCGATCCCGTCGAAGATGGCCTGGGTCACCGTCAGGCCGAGGATGATCCAGCCGAGGGCCGCGGAGGCCGTGGCCGCCGTCTCCGCCGCCATGATCCCCGCGATGAGTCCCGCCGACAGCGGACAGATCAGGATCAGCGCGACGACCGCCAAGACGATGACGATGATCCCGATGATCATGAAGACCTTGCTGATCCAGCCGAAGTTCCTGTCCCACCAGGAGTCCTTCAGGCCGTCGTGGTTGATCTCGTTCTCGATGGCCTTGGCGGCCCTCGAGGCGGCGTCGTGATAGTCCTGAACGGCGGTGTGGAACTGGGTCGCGGCCGCGTTCAGGTCCGTGCTTGCCCCGTCATAGGCGGTCGCGCGCGTGGCGGCCGCCGACTTCTCCGCGGCCGTGGGCGGCGGGCTGCCCGGCTTGGGCGGCGGGCCGGGCGCGTTGCTCCGCATGGTCTGCTGCGCGGTCTTGGCCTTCCAGACGGCGGCGTAGGCGCTCTGCTGCGCGTCGTACATCGGCCCGGCGCACTGGGACAGCGCCTGGCCGGCGGTGGCGTATCGCTGCTGCGCCTTGGTGATCCGGCCCGCGAGGTCGGTGGCGTGTGACTGGAAAACCTTGGCGGCCTGGCCGGTCCAGCCTTGGATCGTGCCGGCGGCGAGCTTCCTCAGGTTGGCCGCCTGTGCCTGGATCTCGGCCGCCGTATCGGTGTAGCGGCGGCCGAGGGCGGCGATTTCGCCGGTGTTCCCGGGCACCGGGTCGGAGGAGGCCAGCGGCTCGAAGTCTGGCGGGCCCGCCGTCACTCCTACTTCACCCCCTGCTTCCGCAGTTCCTGCGCGAGCTTGTCATCGGTGGCGATGTACGCCTTGTGGCTCTCGGTCGCCATCTTGTACACCGATTGCATCGACGACAGCAGGTCCTGCCGGTGCACCGACCAGTCGCCCGCGAAGTCGCCGAGAGCGCCGTCCAGCGTCGGATCCCCTATCTGACTGCCGCTGACGATCTTG
>Ga0335072_10007323_pt1 | contig 16078 bp, 16 predicted proteins | sample Lox_Sample_21_FD_206725 | JGI IMG/M metagenome (GOLD analysis project Ga0335072, IMG submission 206725) | Soil microbial communities from Loxahatchee National Wildlife Refuge, Florida, United States - Lox_Sample_2.1 | ecosystem: Environmental > Terrestrial > Soil > Wetlands | place: USA...
ATGAGCCGGTAGGCGTTGCCTGAAACTAGGAGCGTGGCCGGCCAGCATAAGCCCGGGACGGACAGCGGGTCGCACTGGCAGTGGCCTTCGTACGGACCTCGCGTTGCATACGCCACAACGGAGGTCAAATGGCCGTTACCAGCATCTCGGCGCGCGAATTCGCACGCCTACCCGATGATGAACTGCTCCTCGCCTACCACGAGGATCGCGATCCCGCCGCCCGCGAAGAGCTCGTCAGCCGATTCCTTCCCTTTGCTCGTAAGCTCGCGCTGCGGTACGTCCACAGCCGGGAGCCGCTCGACGATCTCGTCCAGGTCGCCTCGGTGGGTCTCCTGAACGCGATCGAACGGTTCGAGCCCGGGCGGGGCAAGAAGTTCACGAGCTTCGCCGCCCCGACGATCGTGGGCGAGCTCAAGCGCCACTTCCGCGACAAGGGGTGGACCGTCCACGTACCGCGGGACCTCCAGGAACGGGCGCTCGCGGCCAGCCGACAGACCGAGCGGCTGTCGGCACTGCTGGGACGGTCGCCGACCCTCGACGAGCTGGCGCAGGCGCTGGATTGCTCGCTCGAGCAGGTGATGGAGGCGATCGACGCGGCTCACAACTATCACCCGGCGTCGCTCGATGCACCGATCACGACCGACGGCGAGGAACACGCCCCCCTCGCCGAGACCCTGGGCGACGAGGACATCGGGTTCGAGCTGGCCGAACATCGCGAGGAGCTGGCCCACAGCTGGGCGGCGCTGAGTGACGTGGAGCGCGAGGTACTCGGCCTGCGCCTGGTACAGGAGCTCACCCAGCGCGAGATCAGCCAGCGCATCGGGTGCTCGCAGATGCACGTCTCGCGTCTGCTGCGTCGCTCGATGATCCGGCTTGGGGCCGAGGTCGGGACGGGTTGAGCGGCACGCACGCCGGGAACGGGATTCCAGACCAGGAATAGACGCTTGCAGTCTGCAGCTTTGGGTACCACTTCTAACGGCAGGCGCGCTATGAGTGGAGAGATCGATGCACCGCGAGTTCGGCTCGAGCTGACGAGCAGGCCGGAGGCGGCCAGGCTCGTCCGCAGCATGTCGAGCGCTGCCGGCGAAGCGCTCGGCTTCGATCCGGAGTTGCTCAGCGACGTCAACACCGCCGTCGCCGAGGCATGCAACAACGTGATCCTCCATGCCTATACCGAGGAGCCCGGGCCCCTGTGGGTCGAGCTCGGCGGGCCTGCGGACATGGTGGAGGTCCGTATCCGCGACTACGGATGCGGCATTCGCCAGGCCGTTCCCGAGCACGATCGCCTGAAGGTCGGGCTCGCGTTGATGAGCGCACTGGCCGATCGCGCCGAGTTCATCAGCCCACCGGACGGAGGCACTGAGGTCCGGCTTTCCTTCCAGCACCCTGCGCCCCTCCGACCGCCGAAGATCACGAGCGCCCTCGCCACAGCCAACGGTCACGGCCGGTCGGGGTCTCGGCGAGTCGACCTCCCGGGAGACGTGGTGCTGACCGTCTCGCCGGTGACGCTCCTGGGTCCTGTGCTCGGGCGTCTGGGCCGCACGCTCGCGCCAAGCGCGGGCTTCTCGCTCGCGCGCTGCTACGACGTCTATCTCCTCACCGACGTGCTCGCGGCCCACGCCGAGTGGGCCGCGGAGGAGGGCGCGATCAGCGTGGCCCTGGGCGCCCGGGACCGCCGGTTGGAATTCGCGGTGTCGCCGCTGCGCATCGGCGCGAGTGGGCGCCTGCGGGATGGTGCTCCCGATGCGGCCGCGGGCACCCTCGCCGCGCTGAGCGAGGAGATCGGGGTAAGCGCAATCGACGGCTACGAGACGCTCCGCGTCTCGATGCGCGACCCGCTGCGCTAGATGACGCCGGCGGCGCCCGGCGCCGGCGCCTTATTAGGGCGGCGTCTGGTCGAGCGGCGTCTGGTCGACCTCGAGCAGCTCGTCGGGGGAGTCGACGAGCGGCAGCAGGTCGGCCATGCCGGTCAGGTCGAATAACCGCTGCACCTGCTCGGTGCCCTTGACGAGGCCAAACCGGCGTCCTGACTGGACCGCGCGCTGCTGAGCCGCGACGAGGCGATGCAGCCCGGTCGAATCCATGAACTCGAGGCGGCGGAGGTCGACCACGATCAACTCGGCGTCGGACTCGTAGGCCCGCTCGAAGGCCTCCTCGAGGATCGGGCTCGAGACGAGATCCAGCTCGCCGCTCAGGGCGAGTATGACCGCCCGGCCCGTAGTTTGGCTGTCTACCAGGAAATCGCTCTGCATTTGTCCGTTTCGATGGGAGTTGCATGGCCCCGACGGCGACCCGGACTCTCGGTTCGCGCGTCGTTACCAGCTAAGACGCGTCCCACCTGCCCCACGGAGCAGTGAGCTTGCGACAACGCTAGCACGCAAAGCGCGATAGCTAGCTGCTGCCGCCCGGCCTCGGCGTGCTCGTCCAGTACGTCGCGCAGAAGTCCTCGTCGCCGTGGTCCTTGGCGCCCTCGGCGAGCCGGCGGCGGATGGTCGAGAACAGCGGCACATCGATCTCGTGGCGGTGGGCGGACTCCTCGATCAGGCGGGCGTCCTTGGCCGCGAGGGTGAGCCGGAAGGCGGGCTCGAAGTTGCGCTCCATGATCGCCTTGGCCTTGATGCGCAGGTAGGGCAAGTCGAGCGTCCCGCCCTCGATTGCGTCGAGGAACAGCTGGGGATCGAGCCCCAGCCCCTCGGCGAGCGCGATCGTCTCGGCGGTGCCCTCGGTGACGGTCAGCACCCAGCTGTTGGCCACCATCTTCAGTCGGGTACCGGCGCCGGCCTCCCCGACGCGAATCGTCTTCTGGCCGACCGCGTCGAAGATCGGTTGGACTCGCTCGAGCGCGTCGTCGGGGCCAGAGGCCAGGACCACGAGCTTGCCCTGCTCGGCGGGCTGCCTGGTTCCGAGCACGGGCGCGTCGATCAGCGTCAGCGAGCGGTCCTGGGCCAGCTCGAGACAGCGGTCGGTTCCGGCCTCGCCGATCGTGCTCATCTGGAGCCAGACGACGTCGTCGGTCGCCCGCTTGACCGCCTGTTCGACTGCGCCGATCGCGGCATCGGCGTCGGCGAGCATGGTCAGGATCACGTTCGCGCCCTCCGCGGCCTCGGCCGGCGTTTCGAACACCTGGGCTCCGTCGTCGTCGAGCGCCTTGGCCTTCTCGGTGGTTCGGTTCCAGCCCCGCACCGGGATACCCGAGCGGGCGATATTGCGGGCCATCGGCAGCCCCATCGTGCTACCGGCGCCCAGCACTGCGACATGGATGTGGTTGCTCATGGGGCCGGAGGGTATTCGCATGTCCTGCTTGGCTACGTCGTACTGTGGTGGCGATGAATCGCCGCCGGCTCGCCATCTACCTCAATGACCACATGGCGGGCTCGACCGCGGGGGTCGAGCTTGCGCGGCGCGTCGTGGGCAGCAACCGCCAACTGACCGGCTATTCGCCGCTCAGCCGGCTGGAGGAGCTGGGAATCCTCGAGCTCGGGGTGACCGGAAAGCAGATGCTTTGGCATGCGCTGGCGCAAGCCGACATCCCGATGAGCGAGCTGGAGCCGCTGATCGAGCGGGCGCGCTCGCAGCGAGCGCGGCTCGAGGCCCTGCGCCGCCAAGCGGCCGTCCAAGCGTTCGAGCCCGCTGCAAACAACACCTGACGACAGTCCTCGAATGGACTGCCGCCAGGTGAGGGAGGAGAGGAGAGGCAAGTGCGGCCCGGCTCCATTTCAGGAGTAAATCGGCCACACCGGCTGACGGCGGCAATACCCTACGAGAACCTCACCAAACCGCGGTGCACTGTAGTTGCACAAGCCCTGGCGCTAATAGCACCGCTTTTCTGTGCAAGTGCGGGTCGCAGCGAGCGATGGCGTCAGGAGAGGCCGAGTAGCTTGGCCGCGTTCTCCTTCAGCACGAGGGGACGAACTTCGTCCCTGATCTCGAGCTTTTCGAAGTCGGACAGCCAGCGGTCGGGCGCGATCAGCGGGAAGTCCGAGCCGAACAGCATCTTGTTCTTCAGGCGGGTGTTCGTGTACTGGACGAGGATCGGCGGAAAGTACTTGGGCGACCATCCGGACAGGTCGATGTACACGTTGGGCTTGTGGACGGCGATCGCGAGTGCCTCCTCCTGCCACGGGAAAGACGGGTGCGCCAGGATGATGTCGAGCTCCGGGAAGTCCGCGGCGACGTCATCGATGCACATCGGGTTCGAGTACTTCAGCCGCACGCCGCCACCACCGGGCATGCCGGCGCCGATCCCGGTCGTGCCGCTGTGGAACAGCGCGATCAGACCCGCCTGCGCGATCACCTCGTACAGCGGGTAGAAGTCGCGGTCGTTGGGCCAGAAAGCCTGCGTGTTGGGGTGGAACTTGAACCCGCGCGCGCCGGCGTCGATCAGCTCGCGCGCCTCGCGCACGCCGAGCTTGCCCTTGTGCGGGTCGACCGAGACAAACGGGATCAGCACGTCGGGGTTGGCGCGGGCGGCCTCGAGCACCTCGGTGCTGCCCAGGCGCTTGCGGCCCATGCCGGCCTCGTCGTCGACGTTGAACACGACCGCCAGCATGTTGCGCTCGCGGTAGTAATCAGCCACGTCCTGGGCGGTGGGCTGCATCGGCGCCGAGCCGAAGTAGCTCTGAGCCGCCTGTAGAAGCTCATTGGTGACCGGGTCCTGGGGCTCGTGCGCGTTGCGCTCGGCGTGCACGTGCACGTCGATCGCGACGAGCTTCTCGAGGTCGATTGCGGTCACTGTCCGCCGTACACCCGAACGAGCGACTCCGCCACGCACGCGGGCTTCGGCGAGTCCTTGACCTCGATCGTCACCTTGGCCTTGATCTGAAGGCCGCCCGGGATCTCGGTCACCTCGACGATCTCGAGTCCGCCGCGCCACTGCGCGCCGACCGGCAGCGGGGCCGGAAAGCGCACGCGATCGAGCCCGTAGTTGACCCCCATCATGGCGTCGGTGACCTTCATCAGCTGCTGCGAGGTCGGCGCCACCAGCGACAGGGTGAGGAATCCGTGGGCGATCGTCCCGCCGAACGGGGTCTGCTTGGCCCGCTCGGGATCCACGTGGATGAACTGGTGGTCGTCGGTGGCGTCGGCGAACTTGTCGACGCGCTCCTGGGTCATCTCCTGCCAGTCGGTGTAACCGACGTGGGTGCCGGCGTGCTCGGGCAGCCCCGCGATATCGGTCACCAGGCCCTTGGTGTTCGCGCTGGTCATCTGTCGCTCCAGGGGGTCGAGGGTCGGGCACGGCACGGTATCAGCCCCCCACCCCCCGTTTGTCCAATCCACACCGGCTCCGATATCAGCGGAGACGGCCGCACCGATACGTACCTGATGGCCAGCCCCCAGACAGCCCGAACCGATCGAGGCGACCACTTTTCGTGCTCGATGAGCGCGGTGCTGCTCGCGCGCGTCGGCGCATTCGGTGGGTCCGCGGCGGTGGACGAGGTGCTCCGTTTGGCCGCGAGCAGGCGGACGCTCGAGTACCTGTCGGACACGACGAACTGGATCGCCTATGACGAGGCGGTGGCCCTGTGGCGGGCCGGGGAGCGAGTCACGCACCATCCACAGTTCGCCCGTGCCGTCGGCGTCGACGCGGCCGAGCGGCTGGGTAGCTCGCAGGTGGCCGCGATGCTCCGCTCGCTCGGCTCGCCCGAGCGCGTTTACCAGGCGATCGCCGCCGGCGCGGCCGAGTTCAGCACGGTGACCGAGCTCGAGGTGATCGAGACGGGGCCGGGGTTCGCCGAGGTGGTGGCGGTGGCCGGGGCGGGCTTTCCGCGCAGCATCGAGCACTGCGCCTGGACGTCGGGCCTATTGACCTGCGCGCCGGTTCTGTTCGGGCTCCGGGCGGCCGACGTCGAGCACGAGGAGTGCCAGGCGGTGGGCGCCGAGCGCTGCGTCTATCGCGTGTGCTGGGAGGTCGCCGGGGACGAGGAGCTCGCGGACCGCAGCGGAGAGATCACCGCGCTGCGCCACCGGCTCGACGCGATGCACGACCGGCTGCGCAGCGTGTTCGCCGCCGCATCGGACCTGATCGCGGTCGACGACCTCGACGAGATTCTGGCTCGGATCACGACCCGAGCGGCGCTCGAGGTGAGAGCGGTCCGCTATCTGCTGGCGGTTCGCGTACAGGCCGACGGCGAGCTGCACTGCCACCACAAGGGGTTCGAGGAGGAGGGCGCTGCGGAGTACGTGGATGAGCTGCTGCAGCCACGCTCGGCGGCCTATCCCGACCACTGGCTGGTCGCGCCCGTGCGTTCCAGCCGGCGCGAGTACGGCAGCTTGCTCGCGCTGCGCCAGCCCGGCCAGAGCTTCTTCGGTCAGGAGCGCGAGCTGTTCGAGGTCTACGCGGGCTATGCCGCGAGCGCGCTCGACCATGCCGCGGCCCTGATGGAGGCCAAGGAGCGGGGCGACCAGGCGAGCGCGCTGCTATCGCTGGCCCGCGAGCTGGCGGTGGCGGGCACGAGCGGCGAGGTGGCCTGGCGCTTGGCCAGCGCGGTGCCGCTCGTGGTGGACTGCGACCGGGTCGGGGTGTGCCTGTGGGACGCCGCGCGCGGCGAGCTGGTGCGGCGGGCGGTGACGACGCACGGTGGTGTGGTCGACGCCGAGCCCGCGACGTGGGTGCCGGACCCCGGGAGCCCGCTCGACGGCCTGGTCAGCGGCGCGAGCCACGCCCCGCTGTTCGTCGACCGGATGACCGACGATCGGCGGTTGCAGCAGATGCTGAGAGACCTCGAGCTCGCGGCGGCAATCCTCGTCCCGCTGGTCGGCAGCGACTCGTTCCTGGGCGTGCTGATCGTGTCGGTGCTCGACCGGCCCCAGCGCCTGCGGCTCACCCCAGACCTGCTTGACCGCCTGTCCGGCGTGGCGGCGCAGGCCGCCACGGCGCTCCAGAACGGCCGGCTACTCGACGAAGTCACCCATCAGGCGATGCACGACCAGCTGACGGGACTGGCGAATCGCCTCAAGTTCACCGGACTGCTGCGGACCGCTATCGAACGGGGCCGCGATCGGGTCGAGCCGGTCACGCTGCTCTACATCGACCTGGACGGCTTCAAGCCCGTCAACGACGAATTCGGCCACGACGTGGGCGACCAGCTGCTGGTCGCGTTGGCCAAGCGACTGGTGGCGTGCACGCGCTCAGGCGACACGGTGGCCCGGCTCGGCGGAGACGAGTTCGCGGTACTGATCGATTCCGGGACCGCGCCGGCCGAGACCGAAAGCTTGTCCGAACGGCTCGTCGCGGCGATCACCGATCCTTTCCGCATCGAGGGGCACGAGATGCGCCTCGGGGCGAGCATCGGACAGGCGGTGTTCCCGATCGATGCCGACGACGCGGACGGGCTGCTGCGCTGCGCCGACGCGGCCATGTTCGGGGTGAAACGGGGTGCCCACCCGCCCACCCGCCGTCCTACCCACCCGCGCACCCGGCCGCCCGCGCAGGCCCGCCTGTCCGGTCGCTGACTGCGGGGTTCCCTGTCGCCAGTGCAGGGCTTTTAGCCCTGCGCCAAGTGGGAAAAACAAGTGGGATGACGGTGGTTGCCCTGTCAGCCTCCTACGGCTCCGGCGGTAGCGTCGTTGGCCCGGCCCTCGCCGAGCGGCTCGGCGTCCCCTTCATCGACCGGGCCATTCCGCTTGCCGTGGCCGATCTGCTTCACGTCTCCTACGACGATGCCGCGGCCCACGACAACCAGGCGAGCACGGGCTGGCTCGAGCGGGTGCTGAGCGGGTTCGTGGGCGGCGACACCGGCGGCCCGGCGCCGTTGCCGGCGGACCTCGTCTCGCCGGAGGACTTCCGCCGCGCCACCGAGGAGGTCCTGCTCCAGCAGGCGAGCACGGGTGAAGGGGTGATTCTGGGGCGCGGCGCGGTCGCCTTGCTGCGCGATCGGGCCGACGTCCTGCGCGTCCGGCTCGACGGCCCGGCTAGGGCGCGGGCACGGCAGGCGACTCAGTTCGATCGGAGCCTCGATCTCGAGCGCGCCGAGCGCACGCTGCGCCAGTTCGATCGCACCCACGCGGCGTACCTGCATCGGTTCTACGCCGCCGACATCGGCGACTGCAACCTGTACCACGTCGTGCTCGACTCGACGGCGATCGAGCTCGAGACCTGCGTCGAGTTCCTCGCGCGGGCGGCACGATCCCTGGCCGCCAAGGGGCGTGCCGATCCGGCGTCGACCCAGGACCGCTGATACCCCTTGCCCCGAGCGAACCGAGGCGTACGATGTTCACATGACCGCATTAGGCGTGTCATTGCTGTTGGTTGGGGCGATCATGATCCTGGTCGAGGCGCATGTGCCCACTTTGGGCGTGCTCGGAGGGCCCGGCGTGGTGGCGCTGACCGCGGGCGCGGTGCTGGCCGTGCTCGGACTGGGAGGGGGGATCGTGCTGGGCGTGGTCGCGGCGCTGCTCGTGGCCGGCTCGGCCGGCGGGGCGCTCGCGTTGACCGTCGGCAAGGGAGTCGCCGTGCGCCGCCGACGCGTTCGGGCCGGTCCCGAGAGCCTGATCGGGCGCGTGGGCGTGGTTCGCAGCTGGGATGACTCCGTCGGGTGCGTGCAGGTTGATGGAGCGCTGTGGAGCGCGCGCCGCTCGGTGCTGGAGGATTCGGAGGAGCCGGCTGATCTCCACGCCGGCGATGCAGTCGTAGTGGACCATCTGGATGGACTGACCGTGGGCGTCCGCCGGGCCGAGGAATGGGAGCTGATCGGATGATCACCGCAATCGTGATCGTGCTAGTCGTGTTGATCGTGCTCGGACTCACCGCGCTGGGCGCGTCGGTCCGGGTGCTGCGCGAATACGAGCGGGGCGTCGTGTTCCGACTCGGACGGGTGATGGATCTGCGCGGCCCGGGGCTGACCTTGCTGCTGCCCACGATCGACCGGATGGTGCGGGTTTCGCTGCGCACGGTGACGCTGACCGTCCCGCCGCAGGAGGTCATCACTCGCGACAACATCCCGGTCCGGGTCACCGCGGTCGCCTACTACCGCGTGGTCGACCCGAACCGCGCGATCAACCAGGTCGAGAACTTCCACAACGCGACCCTCCAGATCGCCCAGACCACGCTGCGATCGGTGCTGGGCGGCGTCGACCTCGACCATCTGCTGTCCGAGCGCGAAAGCCTCAATGAGTCGCTCCAGCGGGTGATCGACGCGCAGACCGAGCCGTGGGGCATCAAGGTGACCACGGTCGAGATCAAGGACGTCGAGATCCCCGAGCGTATGCAGCATGCGATCGCGCGCCAGGCCGAGGCCGAACGCGAGCGGCGGGCCAAGATCATCAACGCCGAGGGCGAGGCTCAGGCCGCCACGCGCCTGGCCGACGCGGCCGAGGTGATCGGGCGCAACCCGACCACCTTGCAGCTCCGCTACCTGCAGACGCTCCGTGAGATCGGGGCCCAGCAAAACTCGACCGTCGTGTTCCCGATGCCGATCGATCTGGTCAAGCCGGTGATGGATGCGATCGGTCGCGGGGCGTCCACCGAGCCGGCGCCGGCCGCGCGCGACGAGTCAGCGCCGGCGGGGAACGGCGCGCTCGAGCCGGGAAAGTCGCCCGCCCTCGAGCCGGGTCAGTCGCCCGCCCTCGAGCCGGGAAAGTCGCCCGCCCTCGAGCCGGGAAAGTCGCCCGCCCTCGAGCCGGGTCAGTCGCGGGCGCTCGAGGCGGGTCCCGGCGCGCCAGGGTCCGTTCCGGAGCCGAGCGCTGACAGCAACGGGGTCGCCGCTCCGCGTACCGAACCATCACCCGCCGAGGATCGCCTGCCGTAGATGCCGGCACGCCGCGCCAGCGCGGACCTATGTAAAACGCGGCAAAGCCTACGCCCCGGCGCGACCTTGGCGACGTAAGCATCGCCTCCATGCTTATGTCGCCCAGCGGGGTCCGACGGGGGGACTTTGGCGGGTTATGCAGGGTGAGGGCGTGGCCGGACGAGCGGCTAATGCGTCCTCAGCTTTACCGCCACCGTGGTCGCGGTGTGGGTGGCGTCGGTTACCTTCAGGGTGAAGGTCAGCTTGGCCACCTTGTGCTTCTTGACCTTGCTCTGAAGTGACTTGGTCTCGGTCACCAGCGGACCGCTGATCGTCACCGAGACGCTGGCGGCGCCCTTGGCCAGCGTGACCACGAGGCGGCCGGCCTTGAGCGCGACCGTCGCGGCTTTGCCGCCGGAGATACCCAGGCCGCTGATCAAGGTGGTGATCGTGCACTTCTTTCGCTTGTCCTTGAGCGTCGTACACGTCTTGTGTGAGACGAACGCCGAGCGCGAGAAGCGCAGGCCGCCCGGCAGCCCGAAGGCGATCGAGTCGACGTCGGGCCCACCCTTGACGGCGGTGGCCACCTTGAACTTCAGCCGCGGATGGCCGATGGACAGCCCGCCGGTCGAGCCGGTGGCGGTCGGGGCGCAGCCGACGAACTTCACGGCGGCGGTCACGTTGTGCGTGGCCCCGCTTTGACCCGTGAACGCGCCGGCGATGGCGGCCGGCTTGCAGTCGGTGGTGAACGCCTTGTGCCCGTTTGGACCGGTGAGGTCGAGGTTGAGCGAGGTCAGCGGCAGGTCGGGCACGTCGGTGAACGTGACCGAGTCACTCGTCAGGTTGATCGCTCCGCTCAGCGTGATCGCGACCGGCGCCGGGAACACGATCGAGATGATCGGGGTCGTCCCGGAGGCACTCAGCCTGACCGTCCCGCTGGCCAGTGCGATGCTCGGGATCAGCGGCGAGGTCGCCGAGGCGGTGCCGATCTGGCAGGGCGAACTCAGGCAAGGGGCGACGGCGGCCAGATTCGGCTTGAACCCCCCCGGGAGGGTGAGCGTGATCGTCTTGCTGGCCGACTCGTCGGCGGCCTGAGTGATCCCAAGGGCGAGTGCGCCTCCGCTGTCGTGCGCGTCCTTGGTGATGGTGGCGCTGAGAGTTGGTGCATACGGCAAGCTCGTGCAGCCGGTGGGAGTGAACGAACTGGAGGCCGAGCCGGACGGGGTCCCGCTGTAGTACGTCACGGTCATGTTGCTCGTGGCCGGACCGCAGCTGGTGGGCATCCGCGTGAACGGCTGTCCGTTCAGCGTCGGGTCGAACACCGCGCTAAATCCCGTGATCTGAAACGCGGGCTCGGTGTCAGGCAAGGTCGTGGTCAGGTTCAGCCCGCCGGGTTCAGCCGGGTTCAGCGTGACACCCATGTACTGGTTGAGCCCCGTGGCGACGAGCAGTATCCCGGCCGCGTCGCCGTTCTGTCCGGGGACCAGATACAGGTTGCCCGATGGTCCCGGACCTGCATCGGTGCTCACGGTCGCGGTTCCGATCTGACAGGCTGGGGTGAGCTGCTCCGAGACGAGACACGACGCGTTGGCGTTCAGATTGGCCAGCAGCCCGGGCGGCAGTGAGGCCACGAAGGTCTCCGGCGTGTCTCCCGGGTTTGGGGCGAAGCCGAGCGTGAAGTTGAGGGTCGGGTTGCCTCCCGCCTGGGTGCTTGAAGGCGAAATGGAAATCGACTCGGACGCCATCGCGGCGTCCGGCAGCGCGGCGAACGCGACCACTGCTGCGAGTAGCCCAACCAGGGCTCGCCTCGGTCGTGGTGACACTTGGCAGATACCTCCCTCTAGACCTTTGCCTCACCGCGCGACCCCTCCACCCCTGACTCTCACCACGCCCGGCCGAATCATTCGAAGCGTGAGCAGCCGCGGAGGTCGCGCCGTGCGCCATGCTACCCCCCGGATCCGATCCTGCATAGTGTCGGGTAGGCATGAAAATCCTCGTCTTCAGCGATCTTCACCGGGATGTCCAGCGGGCTGAGCGACTGGTCGAACTTGCGCGTGAGGCCGACGTCGTCGTCGGCGCGGGCGACTACGCGACGATGCGCGAGGGGCTGGCGAGCACGATCGAACTGCTCAGCCGAATCGAGGCGCCGACCGTGCTCATTCCCGGCAACGCGGAGAGCGACGCCGAGCTGGTGCAGGCCTGCGCCTCGTGGACCAACGCCCAGGTACTTCACGGCCAGGGCACGGAGGTCGACGGCATCGCGTTCTTCGGGCTGGGCGGCGGTATTCCGCCCACCCCGTTCGATTGGAGCTTTGACCTGAGCGAGGACGAGGCTGCCGCCAAGCTCGAGGGCTGTCCCGAGGGCGCCGTCCTCGTCGTGCACTCACCGCCGCAGGGATACGTGGACGAGGCGAACGGCCGCCACCTCGGCAGCCGTTCGATCCTGGAAGCGATCGAGCGCACGCACCCGGTCCTGGCCGTATGCGGTCACATCCATCAGTGCTGGGGCGGCGAGGCTGGGATCGGCACCACCCCGGTCGTCAACGCGGGTCCGGACGGGTTGCTCCTCGAGATCTGAAGTTCCGGCGCGGGACTCGCGCCGCCCCGTGGGATCTCCGCGCCGGCGCTCCGGGCGAGCCGCGTGACGAGCAGCGCGAGGGCGGGGATCGCCACCAACGCGATCATGCCCAGGAACCAGGCCTGCCCGGCGTCGGTGCCCTCGCCGAGGGCGTGGACGAGCCCGGCCAGCCAGACGAGCGCGGTGAATCGGTGGAGCTTGCGCCAGCGCACGGCCCCAATCCAGCGACGCGCGTCGTACGACAGGCCAAGCAGGGCCAGCCCCCAACCGGAGACGATGCCGAGTGAGGTCCAGAACGTCTTGTAGCCGGCGAGGAATGGAATCGCGATGTCGGCGATCGAGTAGTGCACGTAGGAGTCGCCGAGCAGCGACACGCCGTGGACGACGATCGCCACGATGGTGGACAGGGCCAGCGTGTCGTGCGCGGTGCGCAGCTCGGTCGTGCGGCCCTTGATCAGCTTGGTGCTCATCAAGAGACCGAGTGACACCGCGAGGCTGGCCAGCACCAGGGCGGCGAAGCCCGCGGCGCGGCTCGTGATCCAGAACAGATAGGGCCCCGGGTCGATCGTCATGCTCACAGCATCGGAGCACGGCGATAGAACGGCGTAGGGGCCGCGTAAGAGCTTTATACGAGCGCGCTAGTGCTCGATGTAGCCCGCGCGCACGGCGGACTCGCGGCGGATCTGCGACTGGCTGCCCTGGGCGGCGGCCGGCGCGTAGGTCACGTCGAAGGACCGACCGCCGGCGGTGAGCGCCGAGGGAGCCGCGGTGCCGAGGGTGGCGGTCGCGTTGCGAGCCACGATCAGCCGTTGGGCGCCGGCGATCAGGTCGATCCTGGTCCGGCCCCAGAAGGGGCTCGCGATTGCGCCCACCCGCCCGTTCAGCGTGGTGGCGGTCGCCGAGTCGAACGGCACCGATCCGAAATCGGCCAGCGGCAAGGCCTCGCAGGCGAACTGGCTGAGACACTGGGACGGCGCCTCGACGATCCACTCGGCTGAGCTCACGTCGATCGACGCTGCGTTCAGCGTCTTGTGGAAGCTCCGATGGCTGGTCTCATCGTCGAGCCCGATCACCACCTGGTGCCCCGTGACGGTCACGGTCGCGTGCATGACGTCGCCGGGCGACACGGTCAGGGAGATCGTCTTGGAGGGCGCCGGTACCAGCTCGTACCAGGCACTCGAGACGACCTTGCCCGCGGCGTTGCAGTCGACCTCAGTCCCCGTCTGCTCGAGTGCATCCGATGTCGGCCTGTAGCCGCCCAGCCCGACCCACATCGCGGAATAGCTCGGCTGGCCCGGGACACACGTGGCGTCCGGCTGGGTCCACGTGGCCGACACCTGGCGGAACGACACGTTGGGGCGGTGGACCGCGTAGCCGGCCCAGTTGGTGCTCTGCGTGATGTTGGCCATCGCGGCCGGAGCGCCCGCCAGGGCGGCGGCGAAGACCACGGCGCTGGCCAAGCCGCGCCGCACTTAGCTTCTTGCCCCCACGTCGTCTCGATCGATCAACTCACTACCCCCTTGCGGCCTGGAGCAGCGCCGCGCCGTATCCCTGGCAGTCGTACATGGTCACCGTGCCTGTGCTCGTACTTAACGTGACGGCACGGCACGTCTTTGCAACCACGTCGAACGCAGCTTCGCTCCCGGTCCGGGTGTCTCCCGGAAGGCCTCCGCCCTGGGAGCCGTCGTCGACGAGCACCCAGCGCAACTTGCCGGCCTGCACCTCGTGGGCCAGCCAGGAGACGCTGACCGTGCTCTCGAGTCCCGAGAAGCCGCCGAGGCCGGCGACGTTCGCGTCCGAGGACAGGATGGCCGCTGCCGCGGTGCTTTGACTCTCTACCCCAATGGTCCCCCCACCGTGTTGCTCGACGTACCTTACCGCCGCGGTCAGCGCCGCAGTGTTATTTCCGAAGCCGCCCGCGCCGCCGGACGATCCGCCCCGGCCGCCTGAGAGTCCCCCGGTCGGAGAGCCGCCACCGAACAGGCTGGGCGGAGCGAACCCACCGCCGCCGCCAAACCGGCGCGCACCGCCGCCAAAGCGCCCCCCGCCGGCACCGCCACCGAAGCCGCCGCCGCCGGGACCGCCGATCGAGGCACTGGCCGGCCCGCCGGAGGGGAACGTGCTGTTGGTCGCGTGCCCGAGCGTCTGCGCCGCCCAGGTGGCCGGCGCTGCCAGCAGCGCCGCCAGCGCCACTCCGACGAGCACCGCGCGAGCACGCCTCGGCAGCTGGAGGGCCAGGGCGATGGCGCACGCGCCGGCTACTCCGATCACGAGCGGTGTCGCCCAGGCCAGGGAGCCGCCCAACGTACCCAGCACGACGAGCTCGGTGATCGCGCCGGCCGCGATGGCCAGCGGCGCGAGGATGCGCGCCGTCCGCAGCGCACTCGCGGTGTCGAGCGATCGCGGCGCCATCAGGCCGACGCCCGCGCCGATGAGGGCCGCGGCGAACGGCGACAGGAACGACACGTAGTACGGGTGGAAGATCCCGGAGGCGAAGCTGAAGACGACCGCGGTGACCAGGAACGCGCCGCCCACGACCATCAACCAGCCGGTGCGTGGGTCGCGCCGGCGCAGCCGGGTCAGCACGAGAATGGCAACGCCCGTCACTACCGCGAAACCGAGCAGCCACCCGGCCTGGTCGCCGAGCGCGGACCCGAGCAGCCGGAATATCCCGGTGTTGCCGCCGAACACGCTGCCGGCGATGGCTCCGCCGCCACCCGGCCCGCCCCCGCCCGATGGCCCGCCCGTTTGCCCGGCGACCCGCCCCAAGCCGTTATATCCAAAAATCAGTGACCAGATGCTGTTGTCGGACGTGCCGGAGATCCACGGCCTATCCGCCGCCGGCGTCAACGTCACGAGCAATGGCCAGGCGCCCCCGACGACGATCATGGCCAGGCCGCCGTACGCGAGCTGGCGAAAGGCCCGCAAGCGAATGCGCCACGTGTCGCCCCAGCGGGTCCACATCCAGGCCAGCGCGATCCCCGGGACGACGAACAGCGCCACGCCCATTTTGGCCTCGAACCCGAGGCCCACACACACGCCGCACCACACGAGGTATTTAGTTGAATGGTCGGCGGCGCCTGACGGCGGCGCCTTAGTCGTCCGCCCGGTCTCGAGCGCGCGCAGCGCGAACCACAGCGCAGCCACGCAGCACAGGATCAGCGCCTCGTCGGGGTTGTTGTCGCGTGCCATCGCGACCGTGATCGGGGTCAACGCGAACGCCAGGCCCGCGGCGGTGCCGGCCACGCGGCCGAACATCCGGCGCGTGATGTCGTACACGAGCGCCACCGCCGCAACGCCCATCAGCGCCTCGGGGACGAGGATGCTCAGCGAGTGAAACCCGAAGATGCGGGCCGACAGCGCCTCTATCCAGAACGCGAGCGGCGGTTTGTCGACGGTCATCAGGCCGCTCTTGTCCAGCGAGGCGAACAGGAAGTCGTGCCAGTTCGTGCTCATCGAGCGGACCGCCGCGGCGTAATAGGTGTTGGCCCAGCCGTTGAGGCTGAGGTTCCACAGGTTGAGCACCCCGGCCAGCGCCATCAGCGCGAGCAGCTCAGGACGCGCGAACAGCGAGCGGACGCGGACGCGACGCCGCGCGCGCTCGCGCAACCGGGCGGTCCGGGGAAGCGGGTAAGAAGTCGAGCTCATGGCGCCAGCTGGGGTCGGCTCGGTGAGGGAAGCGTGGGCCGAGGCTGCGGCGAGGGCCGGAGGACCAGCAGCCGGGCGACGCCGCGCAGATCGGCGAGCGCGGTGGAAGCGATGTCCACGCGCGAGT
>Ga0335072_10007324_pt1 | contig 16078 bp, 13 predicted proteins | sample Lox_Sample_21_FD_206725 | JGI IMG/M metagenome (GOLD analysis project Ga0335072, IMG submission 206725) | Soil microbial communities from Loxahatchee National Wildlife Refuge, Florida, United States - Lox_Sample_2.1 | ecosystem: Environmental > Terrestrial > Soil > Wetlands | place: USA...
TCGCGCAAGTGGCCGATGAGGAGTTGCAGGAGATCGAGGACATCGTCAATCGCGAGGTGTTGAAGAACGCGACGGTGGAGACGCTTGAGGATGTGCCCATCGATGTGGCGGTGAACGAGTATCATGCCATGGCGCTTTTCGGCGAGAAATACGGCGACAAAGTGCGCGTGGTGCGGCTCGCCGACGGCTTCTCGACCGAGTTGTGCGGAGGCACGCACACCAGGGCAACGGGCGAGATCGGGCTGCTGAAGCTCGTGACCGAAACATCGGTTTCATCGGGTGTGCGGCGCATTGAGGCCATCAGCGGCATGGGATCGCTGGACACGTTCCGGCGCGATGCGGCAGTGGCGCAGGTGGCTTCGCAAGTTGCCGGCACGCCGGACGGAGATCTTTCCGAGAGCCTGCGCGCGATGCTCGCCGCCAAGGACGAGGAACTGAAGAAGTTGCGCCGCGAGCTCGACGAAGCGCGCATGAAGTCGGCAGCGGGAGGGTTGGATGAAGCAGTTTCTCGATCGGTTGAAGTGAAGGGCGTGAGGGTGCTCACGCATCGCGCCGACAATCTGGAACGCGGACAACTGCGCACGCTGGTCGACAATCTCAAACAGAAACTGGGCGAGGGCGTTGTTGTGCTGGCTTCGGCGCAGCCGGAGGGCAAAGTGGCCATTATTGCCGGCGTGACGCCGGGCCTGGTCAAGCGGATCCAGGCGGGCAAGCTGGTGGGTGCCGTGGCGAAAATTGTGGGAGGGTCAGGGGGCGGCAGGCCCGACATGGCCGAAGCCGGGGGAAAAGATCCGTCGCAGATTGAGGCGGCCATGAAGGCCACGCCGGAGATTGCAGCGCAGTTGCTTGGGTAGGGCGAGCGGAGCCGGCCAGCGGAGTGAGTGGAACGCGAAAGCCGGAGCGGCTGACCACTCGATTCGCGGCGGCGACTGAAAAGATGGTCCAACCAAGGTGCGATCCCAGGTCTCAGAATCGAGACCCGGGACACATGTTTGGAATAAGTCGGCTTGCCGAAGTTTTAGTGGATATTGAAGTTGTATGCCACGCCGATGGACAAGATCGGCCAAACCTTCAGGGGGTTCAGGTCGTTCTGGTATTTGGAAACCTGGCTCTGGATGGAGGCCTGCGCCGACGTGTTGGTGGCCATGTTCACGCATGAGGGGCCGTTGTCTGAAGCGTCCTCGGAGTTCGTGCAGCCGTTGCCGGTGATATTGAGGCCGAGGGTGGGCGTGCCGGTAAAGATGGCGCCAATCTCGAACGGAACAGAGAAATGGCCGCCCCTGCGGGAGATCATATTACCCCAGCCGGTGGTCATGGTGAAGGCCTGCTTGTGCGTGTTCAGATTCAGATTGGCGTTGAGGTTCATGTTATCGGTCGCGTCGGAGTAATACTTCGATGAACCCAGCGTAATGCTGTCGCCGGTGGCCATCACGCCAGTGGCCGAGACTCCGTTTCCGTTGTAGAAGGTGACGCCGGGACTCAGGCGCCAGCCGTGATTTGGGAACGGGTAGTAATCGAGAGCCACGCCACCTTCGGCAAAGTTAACCTTGCCACTAACGTCGGAGCCGCTCGATCCGCTTCCGCCGATCTTCACATTGTTCACCGAATAGGTGAAGAAATTGCCGATGCCGCGGATGTTGAGGTAGCGGTTGGCTTCGACCGCAGCCTGCATGTTAATGCCGCCGATCCCGATGCCGCCCTCCAAAGCCAGCCGCGAGAAGGGCGCGGGCTCACCGGCGCCCGGCATAGCCATGGGCCCCCGAGTTGTTTGCATGGCCGGCGGAGTGGCCGGCGCGGAGTCGTTTTGTGCAAGCAGGACCGCGGGCGCGGCCAGCAGGATAACCAAGCAGCAACAAAGTTCCCGTTTCATTCAGCCTCCAAGGTGCGTGCGAGCCCGGAGCGGGTTCGGAACCTCACTGCGCCGGAAATGCGGAACCGGCGCACTCATGCTCAGCCCGAAATCTGAGTTTGGCCCAACTGCGCTCAGGGTGTGTAACGAATGATGGAATAACGAGAATGCGATGTCAAGGACCCATTGGGGGCATAAAGAGCCAATTTCACCACGAAAGTTATGTACCAAGGATGGAGAGAATCGCGAGAGGCTACACAGTTTGTTTGATTGTGGCGATGGCGGTTGGTGTGCTGAATGCGGCGGGGGATCGGTGAGCTTGCGCTGCAATGCGTATGGTTTCGCAGATCGCGCCATGGCTTCCCATGCGCCGCCGGCGCATCGTTTTGACCAGACGCCGAGGCCGGCGGCAAAGAATGACGAATCGTTATTGTGGGCGAGCTACGGGGTGGATGCTTCACCGCGAAGATTGAAGCTGAAGGCGAGGCCGGTGGAGAAGATGGGGTAAATGTGGAACGGATTCAGATCGTTTTGAAACTTGGCCTGCTGTGCTGCAAGGTTCGCCTGAACCTGTGGGTTGCCGACCACGTCGATACATCCGATCGTGCCTTGCGGGTCAGCGCAGACCTGGCCGGAGGTGAGAGCCACGTTCACTGTTGGCGATCCGACAAAAGCTGCGCCGAATTCGACTGGAACGGAAAAATGGCCGCCGCGCCGGGGAATCATGTTGCCCCAGCCCGTAGTGATGGTGAAGGCGTGCTTGTTGGTATCCATGCCCACGCTGCCTGTACCGGTGACCGGGCTGTACTGCGACGAATAGTAAGTGTAGCCGTCGAGCGTGAACGACGTGCCTCCCGGAGCGACCACTGTTGAGGAGAGCTGATTCTGGTTGTAGAAAATCAAGCCCGGGCTGATGCGGAAGCCATGAAAGGGAAAAGGATAGAAATCAACGGCGGCTCCGGCAGTGGCAAAGTTGACTGTGCCGCTGGCGAGAAGTCCGTTCACCGAGATGTTGTTGATGGAGTAATTGAAGAAATTGCCCACGCCGCGCAGGTTTATGAAGCGGTTGGCATTCACGGCAACCTGCAGATTGACGCCCATGGTCCCCACCCCGCCGCTGATCGCAAGACGCGAAAAGGGCGCGGCCGAGTAGCCGGGCGGCGCCCAGGTGCGGGGCGAAGCCGAAGTGATGGCGAATTGGCCGCCCACGGGCGAGGAAGGCTGAGCATCGTCGCTTTCAGTTTGAGTGGTTTGAGCATAGAGGCCGGCGGATGCGGCCGCAACAGTGAGGGCCAGGCAAAAAATCCTGCTTTTCAAGGGTGCCTCCAAGGCAACAGGCAAGTGGCAACAACGCAGGAACATCAATTCTGTCTTCGGCTGGAATGCGGCGGGACATGAGGAGGCACATTTGCCTCCTCTGCCTTCGGCCACCCCGCCAAATGTCGGTTTGCTTTCAAATCCTAGCATTCAAGTTGGTGGGTCAAAGTCCTTCGTACTTCACCTGTGGTTACCTTTGTCACGAGGTGATTGCTAGAATCGAAAATGGGGCCCGGGATTCTGTTGAAACCAAGCGAAACATGCCGGGCCGCAAGCTGCACACATGCCCAGGCTTGACAACGATCCCGCAACAATCCCTGCGCTGCGCGCCCGTTTACTTCACTGGTATTTCGAAAACCGCCGCGACTTGCCGTGGCGGCAGAGCACCGATCCTTACGCGATTTGGGTATCGGAAATCATGCTGCAGCAGACCCGGGTAGCGGTGGTGGTGGAGCGCTATCAGGCGTTTCTGGCGCGCTTTCCCACGCTGGTTTCGTTGGCATTGGCAGGCGAGCAGGAGGTTCTGGCGCTGTGGAGCGGTCTGGGCTACTATCGACGTGCCCGGATGCTGCACAAGGCGTCAAAGTTTGTGGCCGAGAATTTTTCAGGAAACCTGCCGGGGCGAGCGGAAGAGTTGCAGCATCTGCCCGGCATTGGCGCGTACACGGCCGCGGCAATCGCCAGCATAGCGCATGGCGAGCGGGTAGCCGTGGTTGACGGAAATGTGGAGCGGGTTCTTTGCCGCGTGGCCGGATGGGACGCAGGCAGCGGCAAAGGCGGAGCGGCGCTGCGCCGCCGGATCGGGGATCTTGCCGGCCGCGTGCTCGAACCGGCGCGCGCCGGCGACTGGAACCAGGCAATGATGGAACTGGGGGCCACGGTGTGCACGCCGCGCAATCCAAAGTGTGCGGTTTGCCCGCTTGAGCCCGATTGCAAAACGCGCGGCGAACACAAGACGCAGCGCCGCGGTCCCATGGTGAGCCGCGTCGTGGCGCATGCGCTTTCGGTGCGCACAGCGCGCAGGCCAGGCGAACGGCCCGGGCCAAGTGCTCGCGAGGTCCTGCTGGAACAGCGGCCCGAAAATCTCACAGTGATGCCTGGGCTATGGGAGTTGCCGCGGCTGCGCCAAGCAAGCGTGCCGCCGCAGAATTTGCGGATGACGGTGCGCCACGCGATCATGCAGGTGAATTATTACGTGCACATTCGCACCGTCTTTGAAGACGACATCGATGCGCTGGCGGTGAAGGGCGGCGAGCGGCGATGGGTTCCACTGCGCGAAGCGGCAGATCTGGCGCTCACCGGGCTGACGCGCAAAGTGCTGAAACGCGCTCAACTGTTGCCGGCAGCGCCGCTCGACGCGATATCGGCGAAATAGCGCAGAATCATCACAGGAAGACGCGGACGGCCTCCACGGCGAATTTACGGTGCGTCTAACCGCACAAAGCGAAGATCCCACATGCGAGAATCGCCCAGGCTCAGGCCGGTGACGCGGCCGCTCGCATCGCGCCAAAAGCGCACGCTTCCGAGTTCCGAACTGAATGCGCCGGCGTAAGTGGGCGTGAGCGCATAAACCGAGTCAGGCCGCTGATGGAATTCCAGCCCCTTGGGCGTCAGGACGACCTTGAGCGTGGTCTCGGCTTCGTCGCTCACGTAATCGCCGACCATGCCTTGCATGCCGGCTACGCCCGGCGTGGAAGGCTCGACCCTGTCGAAGTGATCGAGCGCAACTCCGTAAGAGATTACATCCAACCCAGTCACCTTTCCGGCGGCATCTGTTGTTACCTCAAAGAGGCTGCCCTCGGGGGTGAGCCGGAAGGATTTCGCTGTGACCGGAATGAGCGGAAATCTGTGATCCGCAATCAGCTTGCCGTCTTTTCGATCGATGGTGATGGTCGTGTGGTCGTGTTGGTTTTCATAAAGACCATCCAATTCGCCGGCGAGGACAACGTCAGAATGCTCGGGGGACTTTTCGCCGGCCGGCTGGAGAAAGACATCGGCAACCTTGTGCCCGAGGACGGTTGTGTTGGCTTCAGCAGAATTGCACAGCACGGCAACCGAGAGCCGCCGCTCCGGATAGAACCCGAGCCACGCGCGATACCCGGCGGTTGCGCCGGCATGGCTGATCTCACGAACTCCGTCGTGATTGGTGAGAAAAAGCCCAGCCGCATAGAACAGAGCACGTCCATCGTTCAGGCGACCCGGTTCAAGCTCGCTCTTGATGAAAGACGGATCACCGATCTTCGAACCGTAGAAGCGGTCATTCCAGCGCAGCAGGTCGTCGACGGTCGTAAGCAGCCCGCCGTTACCGTAGGCATTTTCAAACGGCATCAGCTGGTGCTCGCGACCGTCCTGGCGCTCATAGGCGATGGCGCGATTGGGAACGATGCGTTGAAAATCATCGCGCCAGCTTGTTGATTGCATGCCGAGCGGCAGGAAGACATTATCGTGTGTGAACTGGGCCAGGGATTTGCCCGACACGCGTTGCACCAGCACCGCGAGCAAGTTATAGCCGGTATTGGTGTAGGACCAATCGTCACCTGGTTTGAAGTTGAGGGCTTTCTGGTGTGAGGCGATGTCGAGCACCCATGCGTTGGTGTACTCGCGCGTGGTGCGTTCCCATCCCGCTACAGCCACCACGGAGCTCCAGTCGCGCAGCCCGCTGGTGTGGTGCATCAAGTGGTCGAGGGTGATGGGCGTTCCGTAGTCAGGCAGTTCAGGAATGTATTTGCTCACCGGATCGGTAAGCGAAAGCTTCCCCTGCTCGGCAAGCAGCAGAACCGCTGCGGCAGTGAACTGCTTGGAGACCGAGCCGGCTTCAAAGATCGAGTCGGGAGTGAGCGCGACCTGGTGCTCCAGGTCGGCCATGCCCCAGGCGCCGCGCAAAACAACAGTTCCCGCTGAGGAAACTCCCACCGCGCACCCAGGCGTATCGGTATGGTCGTAGGCGGCGAAGATCTGCTTGACGCGATCGGCCGCGTCAGGCGGCGTGCCGCCGCTCTGGACATTGCCAGTGCCTGTGGACTGTGCGCCGGCCGAAGATGCAACACCAAGCAGGAGAAAAAAGGCGCACAGGCGCATGAGAGGTCCTCGGAAGATGCAGTGTTGATTCGTTGGGGGAGAACGGTGCCGCATCAATAATAATCGGCGCAGCTCATGTAGTAGCCGCACTCAGTGCAGATGAGTTTGCAGCGGTGGCCGACGAGCCGGTGTCCGCACGTAGGGCAAACCTGGCAGTGGTGCTCAGGAGGATCTGGATCCGCGGCGGAGGGATCTGCGGTATGGCTTGCACCACTTTGTGGGACCGCGGATGCGGTTTCGGCCTGTAATCCGGAATTCACAAAGCGTGGCGCCTCAGGCAGCATGCCCGACAGATTAGCATAGAGAGGAAGCTGCTTGCGCAATGACATCAAGTGCAGGCATTCGCGGCACTAACACAAAGTCGGCGCAACGATTTTCGCCGAAGGCAACGCGCCGAGAACCCCGGAAAAACCAGGATTTCAAATCCCCAAGGAGGGAACATGGCTAGCAAGGCAAGCGCAGTTTGGACAGGTTCGTTGAAGGAAGGCAAGGGGACCATCTCCACGGCGACGGGCGTACTGAACAACGCCAACTATTCGTTCGCCACGCGGTTTGAAGGCGCCAGCAGCGGCACGACGCCCGAGGAACTGATTGCAGCGGCGCACGCGAGCTGCTTTTCGATGGCTCTGGGGGCACAACTGGGCGGAGCAAACCTGACGCCGACGAAGATTGAGACGCATGCGGCGGTGACTCTGGCCAAAACCGACTCAGGCTTTGCAGTAACGAAGATTGCGCTGACAACAACTGCCAGCGTACCGGGCGCCAGCAAGGAAGCCTTCGATAAGGCTGCCGGGGACGCGAAGGCGGGCTGCCCAATTTCGAAGCTCTTCGCCAACAACACCGAGATCACGCTGGACGCAAAGCTGGTGTAGGCCGGCTGCCCAAGCGATTCCAGCAGAATCCGATCTCCCATCTCCGGGCCCACCCTTGATGGGGTGCGAAAGATGGGAGGATTCCAGGTGCATCCATGAAGAGATACCGATTCAATGCGGTGATCGAAGCGGGAGAAGGCGGGGGCGCGGGGGTCTCGTTCCCTTACGACGTCGAGAAGGAATTCGGCACGCGAGGCAATGTTCCCATCAAGGCCACGATCGATGAAGTGCCTTATTCCGGCTCGCTGATAAACTGTGGCACGGCGCGCCACACGCTCGGTGTGCTGAAGGGGATCCGGCAACAGATCGGCAAGGGCCCCGGCGACACGGTCGGCGTGGTGATCTGGAAGGACGACGGGGTTCGCACAGTCGCCGTGCCGGCCGAGCTGGAAAAGCTGCTGAAGCGGGAAAGGCTCTGGACAGACTTTGAGAGACTCAGCTACACGCATCGCAAGGAGTATGTGCGCTGGATCGAGGAAGGGAAGAAGGAAGAGACGCGCACGAACCGGCTGGCCAAGGCCGTGGTAATGCTGCGCGAAGGCATGAAGACGCCGGGATAATTCGGAGCTGGTTCGACGGAGCCTAGCGGCCGGCTGACGCGTGTGACGCTAGCGTATGGCGAGCGATGCCGGGACGGATGCGGCGCGGCGATAGTGGCTCAGTTTGAAAAAAGCAGTTCCTCAGGGACTGAAGCCCGCGCTATGTACCGGCGTGCCAGGTTATTTGACACGGCATGCCGCGTTTGCGAAACTCAAGGTTGCTGCCTGCTCGGCGCGTCCGCGTCTGAGCATGTTTCACGTGCCGAAGTGGCGGAATTGGCAGACGCGCATGGTTCAGGTCCATGTACTCGCAAGGGTGTGGGGGTTCGAGTCCCTTCTTCGGCACCAATCTGATTTGGCATGCACCCGCAATTCATTGAAAACATTGATAAACCCAAGTGAATGGTGGGTTTATCAAGAACCCCGCGTTTTCTATATTCTCCCTTGTTTTCCATGCTTTTCCCCGAAGTACACTGTCCTCCCCTGTTTTCGCGTACTGAATGTGGAGCTGTGTACTAAGACATCAGTGTGCCTTCGCCTCAGGTGCAATCGGCGATCAATGACAGTCTGCAATTGACGAGAGCGTTTCTGAATGCGGCATTGAGGAAAGGATGGAGAACTCGATTCGTGGAAGGTATGGCCGGGGTTGGCTCCCGCTTCCCATCGTCACAGCATCCGAGTAGAGTTGACTCACAACAACTGATCAAAAATTGGAGTCACCGATGCGTTTTGCGCCTGGGATTGTTGCGCTTGTTTTATGCGGCTTAGTGCAGTCTGCAATCATTCTTATAGGATGTGATGACCGCGAACAACAGCGGAAGTTGCAAGAAGACCAGGCCAACTTCCAGCGGACCGTCGGTAGCGTTCAGAACGAGGACGAAGATAAACTGCAGGATGCCCAGATGGAGGGCCAGCGGCTCAAACACGGAGAACGGGCGGCTTGTGATTGGTTGCGCAAGCAGCATTTTGCATACGTCGGCCCGAAGACGCGCTCATGGCAGGAAGCGTGCGATGCTCTCTACCCCACCAGTACTGCGAAGAAGAAGTAGCCAGTATACGATTGCCTGAACTTGCCGAGGGAGCCTCGGGGTGCGGAACGCGCGCGCGACGCTGACGCGGCCGCATCATATACTGGCCTCGTGACTAACCAAGACCGGAGTGTTTCTCGCGCACTCCAGCGGCGTGCCGAGCGATTCTTTCCCGGCGGCGTGAATTCGCCGGTACGCGCGTTTCGCGCCGTGGGGGGCGATCCGCCATTCATAGATCGCGCTGAGGGCGCTTATCTTTACGATGCCGACGGCAACAAATACATCGACTATTTCGGCTCGTGGGGACCCATGATCCTGGGCCATGCTTTTCCGCCGGTTGTAGAAGCCATTGCCCGCGCGGCGCGCGAATCGGCCAGCTTTGGAGCGTCGACTGCCTCCGAGGCGCAGCTGGCCGAACGCATTGCGGAGTGCTATCCCGCGATTGAGGAGATGCGCTTCGTGAGCTCGGGCACTGAAGCCACGATGTCGGCGATTCGCGTGGCGCGCGGCGCCACCGGCCGCAAGATCATCGTCAAGTTCGAGGGCTGTTATCACGGCCACGCAGATGGGCTGCTGGTGAAGGCAGGCTCGGGCGTGGCAACCTTTGGCATTCCCGGCTCGGCGGGCGTGCCGGACGAGATTGCTCATCTCACGCTTGCGCTGCCCTACAACGATCTTGCCGCTGTCGAAGAGGCATTCTCTGCGCATCCTGATGCGATCGCCGCCGTCATCGTCGAGCCAATCGTGGGCAACGCGGGTTGCATCCTGCCCGCTCCCGGCTATCTCGACGGGCTGCGCAGGATCACCGCGCAACACGGCGCGCTCTGGATTGTCGACGAGGTGATGACAGGTTTTCGCGTCGCGCTTGGCGGCGCCTGCCAGCTCTACAAACTCGATCCGGATTTGGTGACGCTGGGAAAAATCGTTGGTGGCGGGTTGCCGGTGGGTGTGTTTGGCGGAAAACGGAAATACATGGATCAGCTCGCGCCGCTTGGTCCGGTGTACCAGGCGGGAACGTTGAGCGGCAATCCGCTGGCTATGGCGGCGGGAATTGCGACGGTAAGTTACTTACAGGAATACGAAGCCAAAGTGTATCCGCGCATTGATGCCACGGCCCGTGCGGTTTTTGAAGGTGTGGCGCGAGCTGCTGCCGAGGCCGGCATTGCGCTGACGACGAATCGCGCCGGATCGATGGGAACGTGGTTCTTTACTCCCGGGCCCGTGACAGATTACGAGCAGGCTGCGTGCAGCGATACGGGAGCATTTGGCCGCTTCCATCGGGACATGCTGGACCAGGGAGTCTGGCTGCCGCCTTCGCAGTTTGAAGCGGCGTTTATCTCTTACCGGCACACCGAGGCCGACGTTGCGGCTACGATCTCCGCCGCGCGCAATGCGTTTCGACCGGCCACAGCTTAATCCCGACGCCAGCCGCTCTGGCGCACGCATCGGTTCACGCCCAGGCATCCAGCGTAACGAATCGGCATGTCTGCTTGTAATGTTCGACGAGTGACGCGGCCGCCGTTACAGACGGCCCGCGGTTCGCATTCGGAACACGATGGCCGCCATCATGCAGCACGATGTTGGCGGCGCGCCCCCGTTGGCGTGCTTTTTCGATCCTGGTCTTCAGCCTCTCGGCGATACGCTCAGCCGAAGGGTCGCTCCAATCAGAGGTCATCGCATTCCACAACACCGGACTCAATCCCATCTCGCGCGCGATGCGAAATACCGCCGGGCGCCGCGCTCCATAAGGCGGCCGGAAAAACCGTACTTGTTGGCCGACGATCTGCTCCAAAGTCTGCTGGGTTCGCGTCAACTCGTCGCGGATGCGGGCCGCCGAACTTCGCGCCAGGTTGGGATGATCCCACGAGTGATTGCCGATCACGTGGCCGGCTTCCGAAATGCGATGCACGAGCTCCGGCAGCGCTTGCGCCCTTTGGCCCAGTAGAAAAAACGTCGCATGCACTCCCTGGTTTGCCAGGAGTTCGAGCAGCCGCGGAGTCCAGGAGTTGTTGGGCCCGTCGTCAAAAGTGAGCGCCAACTCTCCGGGCTTGGGTGGCGCAATCAGCGCCTCGCCAAAGATGCGGGAGGAGGGCCACAGCGAGGCATAGGAAAAACCGCCATAAGCCAGGCCAACACCCGCAGCGACACCCAAGCCGGTATAAATCCCAATTTCAAATGGAGACGTCATATTGCCTGCCAGTATGCACACGAGTTGAGCAGGAATAAAGGCGGAATTCACCGCCAACTTTGACGATCGACCGAAGCCCGGTCGCCGACCCCTGGCCCTTTTCCCCCCTTGCTTCTTTGCCCTTTGTCGCTTCGCTCCGCTCTTACACCGGCATCTTTTCGTCGCCGTGCACCGGGTCAGATGGCATTCTCTCCATGGCTTGGATCCGCCGCTGGGCGCGTTGCTCGCTGGAGCGACGCGCTTGGCGCCAGGTGGTCATCGACGTCACACCGAAGTTCCACACTGCGGAGAAAAGCAGTCCCGTTAGCGCGGCAAGAACCCAGGGCACACCGCGATGGAAAGCTTCGTTGGAAATCGCCACGTTTGCTGCCACACCCAATCCGCAGGCGAGGCAGAAAGTAAACAAGCCGCCCCAGAAGGCCCATCCGCGGAGCCGCCGGTCGCGATAGGTTACAGAGTTGTTCAGGACGTAATTCAAAATCATCACGATGAACGTGGTCGTTGCCTGGCTCGCGGCGAAGCTCAAAGAGCCCAGGTGAAGCAGCGAGCGCAGAATCAGCAGATGCACGCCCACACCGAGGGCGCCCACCATGCCGAACAGCACAAAGCGCACATTGAGCAGGTTGCCCAGGTGCTTGTCGACGAGGAGTTCAAAGTATTCGAGCCCGACCATAAAGTCGAGCTTGCTTTCACCATGCTCGCGCGCGCGAAAGCGATACGGTACTTCGCCGATGCGCAAACCCGGACCGGCAGACAGCACAATGTCGAGCAGGATTTTGAAACCGATTGCGGAGAGCCGATGCGCCAGCCGTTCAAACGCCGTGAAGCGCACCATAAAAAAGCCGCTCATCGGATCGGAGAGCGCATGTTCAGCGCCCATCAGGCTCAGGCGCCTGCCCAGTTGGCTCAAGTTCACTCGCCAACGTGCGAACTCTCCCATGCTGCCCCCGGCAAGGTTGCGCGAAGCTACCACCAGGTCGAGATTTTCGTCTCGGATGCGGCGCAGCATAACCGGCAAAACAGTTTCGTCGTGCTGCAGATCGGCATCCATGACGGCGACAAACGGCGCCGAAGCGGCGAGAATCCCTTCAATGCATGCTGATGCCAGGCCGCGCCGCCCGATGCGCTGAAGGACGCGGACGTGAGCGTGCTCTTGGGCAATGCGGCGGACCACATTCGCTGTTCCGTCCGGGGAATCGTCGTCGACAAAGATAATTTCGTAATGAATGCCGGCCAGCGCGCGGGAGAGCCGATCGACGAGAAAGCCTACATTCCCGCTCTCATTGAAAGTGGGAAGCACGATTGCCAGATCGTAGGCCATCATCTCCTCCGCGATTTACTGACTTGCAAGGTGTTATGCCCGGCTGTCAGCGCATCGCTGTTGTGCGGTTCCTGATGGCATTCTAAGAGAAAGCCATGTTCGAATCCATCATATTGGACTGCGGTTTCATTCCCTAGGTACCAAGCGTATACTTGCCTTGTTCGGGCTGCATCCTGAGTTTCCGGAGCGGCACTGGAGCCGAAATGAGTCTCACGCAATTTCCTTCGGGCGCACATCTCGCGCATTCCGGTCTTTCCTTTCCCAAAGTCACCGTGCCCGCACTGAGCGAGATGAAGCGCCAGGGCAAAGTCATTTCTGCGCTGACAGCATACGACTACGCCACTGGGCGCCTTGTCGACGAGGCCGGTGTCGACCTCATCCTTGTCGGCGATTCGCTGGCCATGGTTGTGCTCGGTCACGAAAATACGCTTGCCGTCACGGTGGACGAGATGCTGCACCACACGCGGGCGGTGCGCCGCGCCGTGCATCGCGCGCTGGTTGTGGCCGACATGCCCTTCGGAAGCTATCACGGCAGCGTAGCTGAGGGACTGGCCAACGCGGTGCGTTTTGTGAAGGAAGCGGGGGCAGAAGCCGTCAAGATCGAAGGTCCGCGCGTTGAGCTGGTTCGCGCGCTCGCCCAGGCCGAGATTCCCGTCATCGGCCATCTCGGGCTCACGCCACAAAGTCTTCACCGCATGGGTGGCTATCGTGTGCAGGGCCGCACGGCTGATGCCGCGCTGCAGATTCGGTCTGACGCCCTGGCACTGGCCGAGGCCGGCGCGGGGGCTGTCGTCCTGGAAGGCATTTCCCGTGAAGCCGCCGCCGCCATTACCGCAGTGCTGCCGGTTCCCACCATTGGTATCGGCGCGGGCCCGGATTGCGACGGTCAGATCCTTGTCTTTCACGACCTCATCAATCTCTCTTTTTCGCCTGCGGCTAAATTCGTTCGCGCTTATGGCGATGCCGCTTCTCTGATTCGCTCGGCTGTGGAGCATTACCGCGAAGATGTGGAGCATCGGGCATTTCCATCAGATGCGGAGAGCTATCATCTGCAGGTTGCCGCCCAGAAAACGGTTGAGTTCAATTTCGATGAGACGAACGGCTCTGTAAATCCCGACGCGTGGGAGGGTTTGGGCCCGGAGCCGACGCGAAACTGATGGAGATCGTTCGCACGGTTGCTGAACTGCGTACCTGGTCGCGTGCAGTTCACCGCGTGCCGGGGCAGAACATTGGGCTGGTGCCCACGATGGGCGCGCTTCACGCTGGCCATTCCTCGCTCATTCGCGCGGCGCGCGCCGCCTGCTCGCATGTGGTTGTCAGCCTCTTCGTCAATCCCACGCAGTTCGGCCCGAACGAAGACTATTCACGTTATCCGCGTGCCTTTGAGGCCGATTGCAAGCGTGCCGCGGCCGAAGGCGCCGGGGTACTTTTTGCGCCGGCGATAGAAGAGATGTATCCGGCAGGCGCTGTGACCTTCGTGGAGTTGGAGGGACTCGGCAATCGCCTGGACGGCTGGTCGAGGCCGGGACATTTTCGCGGTGTCGCGACAGTGGTTGCCAAGCTGTTCGTCGCGGCGGAGCCGGATTTCGCTTTCTTTGGTCAGAAGGACGCGGCGCAGGTGGCCGTGTTGCGCCGCATGGTCGCGGACCTGCGTTTCGAGACCGAGATCGTTGTCTGCCCCATCGTGCGCGACGCCGACGGTCTCGCACTCAGCTCGCGCAACGCCTACCTCAGCGCCGAGCAACGCACTGATGCTCTCGCGCTCAGCCGCGCACTACGCGAAGTCGAATTCCTTGTTGCCCAGAGAGAACGCCGGAGCCAGGCGTTGATCGACACCGCGCACCGCATCCTGGCGTCGGTTGTCGATCTGCGTATCGATTATGTTGCCCTCGTCGAATGGGCGACACTTGAGCCGCTCGAGACCGCGGTGCCCGGTGCACTGTTCGCGATTGCGGCGTGGGTGGGCGGCACACGACTGATCGACAACACGATTTTGAGTTGAGTTCCGGCTGCCGCGAAGGCGAACCTCAGTGGATCGTTTTCGACCGCCGCTGCATGTAATCCATCAGCAAGTATTGTCCCAACGTTGCCGGCGTCGTGAAATAAGCCTTGCCGCGGCACATCTCACTTACCTTATGGACGAACTGCACCAGATGGTAGTCCGACGCGAGCATAAACGTGTTGATCAAGATACTGCTTCGCTTGCATCGCGCTACTTCTTCCAGCGTTTCGCTCACGACCAGTGGATCGAGCCCGTATGCGTTTTTGTAAATTCTTCCGTCGGGCAGCGTGAGCGCCGACGGCTTGCCGTCGGTGATCATAACGATCTGCTTCATATCTTTGCGTTGGCGGGCAAGCACGCGCTGCGCCACGCGCAGTCCTTCGCGGGTATTGGTGTGCCAGGGGCCGACCTTGACGCGGGCCAGCTGCGACACGGGCATCTCTTCAGCGGAGTCATGAAACAGCACCAGCGACAACGAATCTCCGGGAAACTGGGTGCGAATCAGGTGCGATAGCGCCATGGCCACGCGCTTGGCCGGCGTAAACCGGTCCTCGCCATACAGGATCATCGAGTGCGAGCAGTCGAGCATCATCACGGTGGCGCACGAACTCTGATAATCGCACTGGTGGACGTAGAGATCTTCGTACTCCATGTTCAGCGGAAGGCCGATGCCTTCGCGCCCGATAGCCGAACCCAACGTTGCCGTGGTATCGAGATTCAGTACGTCGCCAAACTGATAGGGGCGCGAACCTCCGCTGGTTTCAACCCCGGTTGCCCAATGGCGGGTATCGTGATGCCCGTAGTTCGATTTGCCGAGCGAGCCGAGAAGATCCCGCAACGCCTTGAAGCCGAGAAAGTCGAGGCTTTTGTCGGTGACTTCAAAGCGGGCTTCGCCTTCCATGCCGTCTCCCGCCTCGCCAGCATGCGGTTCCTGCATTTCTCCGCGCGGGCCGCGGAATGAGATGTAATTCTCCTGTTCCATTCGCTCAATGAGCTTGTCGATCAGTTCATCCATCTTGCCGGCGGCCATGGCTTCGTCAAGTTGGCGGCGCAGGTCCTGGTCAAAAAAGTCGCCCTCTTCGAGGGCCCTCCGCAGGGCCTCGCGCAGGCTGTCCAGATTGTGATCCTCAGCTTCATCATGCCAATATGGATCGCGGAATCCAGAATCGAGGAAGAGGCTCGAGAGCGCTTTCAACAGGTCCTCGAGATCGATCTCCGAGGCGAGGTCGCCTTTGTATTTCGTGTAATGTACGCTTTTCATGCGAAATTCCCCCGGAGAAAGCAACACCAGACCTTCGACTCCGTCCCGGCACGGGACTTCGCTCAGGAGGACCTTGCGGGAAACTGCAAGGTCAGTTGTATCCGCCGCGCGGCGTCCGTCGCGCCCGCTCCCATTCGTCGTACTCAATTTCCAATTCCGCGCGTTCCGGCTTGCGCGGCATCGCCGGCTTTCCGCTGAAGACGCGTTCCTCACTACGGCTCAACTTGCGGTGGGCAACCAATCCTTCCAATAGGAACTCGGCTGCCGAGACGACCTTTGAAGCGGTATCGGATTTCGTCACACCCAGCGGCGCAAGTTTCCCCGTCAGCCCCTGGATCTGCTTTAAATCAGCAAGCGCATCGGCGGCCGGATGATTGTCATCGAGCTTCACCGTTCCACCCAGGTTGAACCATTGCTCGATCTGCTGCGTATCGGCGCTCGCAAAATAGCGATCGTAAATCTTTCCCACTGCCGCGCGAATCAGGTCGCGCACCACAGAGTCGGCACCCTTCATCTCGCCTTCATACTCCAGCTCCAGCTTGCCGGTCATGCCCGGCATGGCGGCGTAAATGTCGCTGACGCGTGGCAGTGCGACTGGCTCGCGGTTCACCAGCGCGCGCCGT
>Ga0335072_10007325_pt1 | contig 16077 bp, 12 predicted proteins | sample Lox_Sample_21_FD_206725 | JGI IMG/M metagenome (GOLD analysis project Ga0335072, IMG submission 206725) | Soil microbial communities from Loxahatchee National Wildlife Refuge, Florida, United States - Lox_Sample_2.1 | ecosystem: Environmental > Terrestrial > Soil > Wetlands | place: USA...
GCGTGACCGGCGCGGAGTCTGCGGTGAGGTGCGAAGCCCTCTTGCGGTCCCTGTCGCGGTGGTGCACGTGCCCCTGCGTGTGCACGGCGGATGCGGGCAATGATCTAACGCGGTCCGGCGGCATCGGATGGCCGGGCAGGACCGAGATGGCCACGCCCGCCGCGGTTGCGGTGGCTGTCGCGAGACCGGTGAAGATTGCCGCCCGGATTGGAATCGCAGCGACGTACCATCCGGCGGCCGCTGCGAGCACGGGGGTGATCGCGGCGGCCTGGGATGCCTCCCAGCCGTTGCGGCGCGCAGCCCTGACGGCTGCGATCGTGGCCTGCCGTGCCTGCGCGGCGGTGAGCGTGTCGGCTACCCGGACGGCCAGGCCTCCGGCGGCGGTGAGGGTGTCGCGATACGGACCGTCTGGCAAACGCCCGTGCCCGCGCTGCCGACGGTGCGCCGGCCGGGGCCGCCGAGCAGGTTCAGCAGGGTTGACCTGCCCGGCTAACCGTACGGCCGGGCGCCGGGCCCGCGGCATTGCCGCGACGGCCAGGAGCCCGGCAGGCATGGGAGCCCGCTCGATCCTGGTGACCTGCGCGGCAGGCGTGGGTAAGGACGCGGCCGCCGCAATGGACGGCATCCACTCCCTCGGGTCTCCAGCGGGCCCGGTAACTGCGACGACTCTCCTGGCGCCCACATCGACGACGACGGGCAGGCCGCCTGGCCTTGGGGGCGACGCCGCTGCTATCACGGAGGGCGGCACCTCGGAGACCACATCAGGGTCCGCAGACCCCAGATGGACTCCAGCGGCGCGGGCGATGGCCTCGAACGTAGTGAGCGTGTCCCTGAGGTCCTGCCGTTCTTGCTCGGCTTTCGCCGACCGCTGCTCGAGCAGTTCGCTGTGCCGTAACCTGCGCCGCCGCATCGGTGCCTGCTCCTTAGTGACGAGTCGAGAGGCCGGGCCAACAATCGGTTCCTACACCCGCAATAACGGTGTGTAAAGGGTTATGCGCGGATTGCATTCGCCTGGCGAACAGAACTGGGGGGATGCCGGGTGGCATCCCCCCAGTTCAGGGCCCATACCTGGGTTACACGTCGTAGTACAGCTCGAACTCGTGCGGGTGCGGGCGCAGGCGGATCGCGTCCATCTCGTTGGACCGCTTGTAGTCCAGCCAGGTCTCGATCAGGTCCGGGGTGAACACGCCGCCCTCGAGCAGGAACTCGTGGTCGGCTTCCAGGTTGTTGAGCACGGCCTCGAGCGAGCCCGGTACCTGCGGAATGGCCTTGGCCTCGTCCGGCGGCAGCTCGTACAGGTCCTTGTCGACCGGCTCCGGTGGCTCGATCTTGTTCCTGATGCCGTCGATCCCGGCCATCATCATGGCTGCAAAGGCCAGGTACGGGTTAGCCGACGGGTCAGGGACGCGGAACTCCAGCCGCTTGGCCTTCGGGTTCGGCCCGGTGATCGGGACACGGATGCAAGCTGACCGGTTGCGCTGGCTGTAGACCAGGTTCACCGGTGCTTCGAAGCCGGGAACCAGCCGGTGGTAAGAGTTCATCGTCGGGTTGGTGAAGGCGAGCAGCGACGGCGCATGCTTGAGCAAGCCGCCGACGTAGTAGCGCCCGATGTCCGACAGCCCGGCGTAGCCGACTTCGTCGTAGAACAGCGGAGCGCCGTCCTTCCACAGGCTCTGATGGCAGTGCATGCCCGAGCCGTTGTCGCCGAACAGCGGCTTCGGCATGAAAGTCACAGTCTTGCCGGCCGCCCTTGCGACGCTCTTGACCACGTACTTGTAGAGCATCAGGTTGTCAGCCATCGCCAGCAAGGTGTCGAACCTGATGTCGATCTCGGCCTGGCCGGCGGTACCGACCTCATGATGCTGCATCTCGACGCTGATGCCGACGTCAATCAGCTTTCGCACCATCTCCGAGCGCAGGTCGGTGTAGTGGTCCATCGGCGGCACCGGGAAGTAGCCGCCCTTGTAGGCCGGCTTGGCACCAAGGTTGCCGCCTGGCTCGTCACGGCCGGTGTTCCAGGCACCCTCGATCGAGTCGATGTGGTAGTAGCCCTGGTTCGGGCCGGTCTCGTAGCGCGCCGAGTCGAAGATGTAGAACTCGGCCTCCGGCCCGAAGTACGCCGTGTCGGCGATGCCGCTGCCGCGCAGATAGTCCTCGGCCTTGCGGGCGACATTGCGCGGGTCTCGGCTATACGGCTCGCCGGTTAGCGGGTCGTGCACGAAGAACGTCAGGTTCAGTGTCTTGTGCGTCCGGAACGGGTCAATTACCGCAGTGGAGGGGTCCGGCAGGAGCAGCATGTCCGACTCGTGAATCTGCTGGAAGCCCCGGATCGACGAGCCGTCGAACATCCTGCCCTCGGTGAAGACGCCCTCGTCAAATGACTCAGCAGGCACGGTGAAGTGCTGCAACGTGCCAGGCAGGTCGCAGAAGCGCACGTCGACGAACTGCACCCCCTCGGACTCGATGAACCGCAGTACCTCGTCGCCGCTTGTGAACATCAGCTCTCCTTACGCGCCGCATCATCATCCAGGGGACCGGTTAGGACGTTAACGTCGGTCAGTTTCCTGACGATGTCCCCTGTGTTTCGCTGGTGTTACGCCAAAGGCGGACCGGGAACGAGGCACCAGACCACGCAATGCGGGCCATCACCTGCGAATGCAGCGCGCCACAACCACTGCGGCGCTGGTTCGCTGGCCTGGCCAACCGGCTACCGTTAGCCTGTGACTAACCAGAAGGCGCCTGCATCAAACCAGCAGGCTGCCGACGCTGAATACTATCCGGGCCAGCAATTCGGGCTGCCGGAGTTCGGCCGCGGCTCGGTGGCTGGCTGGAGCAGACGGCTCGGCGCACTGCTTATCGACTGGATCGTCTGCAGTGTGATTGCCATCGCGTTCTTTTATCACCCGCAGGCGGGTCACACCACGAGCGTGCTCACGCAGTCGAGGCTATGGACTCTGGCCGTGTTCGGAGCCGAGGACTGGCTGCTGACGGCATTCACCGGGTTCACCATCGGCAAGCGGATAACCGGGCTTCGGGTCGCACGACTCGACGGCCAGCCGGTCGGGTTGCCAAGGGCATTCGCCCGGACCCTGCTGCTGATGCTCGTGCTGCCCGCGATGATGATGGACCGGGACCTCCGCGGGTTCCAGGACAAAGCCGCGAACACCGTTGTGATCCGCGCATAAGCGGACTAGCGGATCCGCGGCCGCGGTGGCTTGGGCATCCGGGCCGATCGCGGCATAGGGCCCTTGGGCATCTGCAGCGGCGCGGGCAGCGCATTGAGCCGGAAGTTGAGTTCTGCGACCGCCTGGCCCTTGATATTGCGGGGCAGCTTCATGATCTTCTTGTTCAGCTCCCTGATCGGGATCTGTCCCTCGGCGTCCCCGACCTGGAAGTCATAGATCGGCACCTGGTTGGCGATCCGCGCGATCCGCTTCTTCTCGGCTGCGAGCAAGCTCGGCAGGCGGGTTGGGGAACCCTCGCCGACAAGGATCACGCCGGGCTTGCCGACGGTCCGGTGCACCACGTCCATGTTCCGGTTGGCGGCAATGGCCGGCGTCGTGGTGAAGCCGCCGCGCAGGCTCTGCAGAACCGCCGCGGCGGCGGCAGGCTGGCCCTCAAGCGCTTTGTACTGTGCGGACGTGGCGAAGCGGCCGAACAGCAGCATGGCGCCGAGGAACCCGGCAGCGATCCCGAGCGGGATGAAGCCCCAGATCAGGCCGACGAAGTAACCGACGACGATGACGACGGCCGCGATGCCGACGCCGGCCAGCGCGACGAGCGGCAGCGCACGAGGGTCCTGCTTGCGGATGATGCCAGCGACCATCCGTATTTGCTTGATCCGCCCCATCGACGTGGGATCGGCCGGATTCGGCGCCTCTGCGCCGGCCTTCTTCACCATGACGGCGAGGATACCGGTCGGGAACGCCGTTCCATGGCCTGGCGGTAGAGCCGGCCTGCTCGGTATGACGAGCGGACCAGGGGACCGGACTGGACGCCCGCGAAACCGAGCTCCGTCGCTTCCTCGGCGAACTCTTCGAACTCCTCGGGCGTGACCCAGCGGTCGATCGGATGGTGGCGAACTGACGGCCGCAGGTACTGGGTGATCGTGATCAGCTCGCAGCCCGCGGCCCGAAGATCTGCCATGGCCTGGCTGATCTCGTCGCGCCGCTCGCCCATGCCCAGGATCAGGTTGGACTTGGTCACCAGGCCGGCCGCCCTCGCGAGCTCAAGCACCTGCAGCGACCGTTCGTACCTGAAGCCGGGCCGGATGCTGCGGAAGATCCTCGGCACCGTTTCGAGGTTGTGAGCGAGCACCTCGGGCCTTGCCGAGAAAACCTCGGCCAGCTGGTCGGGGTCAGCGTTGAAGTCGGGAATCAGCAGTTCCACGCCGCAGCCGGGAACCGCCTGGTGAATCTCGCGGCACGTCTGGGCGTACAGCCAGGAGCCGCCGTCGGGCAGGTCGTCGCGGGCGACGCCAGTCACAGTTGCGTACCGCAAGCCCATGGCGGCGACTGATTCGGCTACCCGTCGCGGTTCGTCAGTATCCAGCGGCCCTGGCTTGCCGGTAGCGATCTGGCAGAAGTCACACCGGCGAGTGCACTGGTCGCCGCCGATCAGGAAGGTTGCCTCGCGGTCTTCCCAGCATTCGAAGATGTTTGGGCAGCCGGCTTCTTCGCATACGGTATGCAAACCCTCACGCCGGACTAGTTGTTTGAGTTCGGTGTATTCAGGACCAGTACGGAGGCGGGTCTTGATCCACGGCGGTTTGCGCTCGATCGGAACCTGGCTGTTGCGAGCCTCGAGGCGGAGCAGGCGGCGGCCTTCAGGTGCTAGTACCACGCCATTCAGCCTATTACGGGTTGCTGCGGGGCCGGCGGCGACGGCCTCAGAGGTTTGCAGAGATGACGTTCAGGACGCGCTCAACCGATCGGAAGGCGACGGTCAGCCTGCCGCGAGGGCTGGCTAAGCGTAGGACCCGATTATCGAGGAGTAGAAGCCGTCAGCCGGAGCAGGTGAGTGGCCAGCACCGCGACGGGCAGCGGGCGACGAGGCGGTAGAGGTCGAGGCAGCAGAGGTCTCCGAGGGGAACGATTAGCGATGAACAGCGCGTACGGCTCGCACCACCACGACGATCGGGATGACGCGGAGAACACGTCCGGCGGCCAGGCTGCCTCTGGGCCACAGTGGGGTTACGGCGCACAGGCGGGCTACCAGGGCCAGGCGGGCTACCAGGGCCAGGCGGGCTACCCGGGCCGGCCGGGCTACGGGGGACATGCTGGTTACCCCGCCCAGGCGGGCTACCCAGGCGGTTACCCGGGCTACGCGGCGCCGGGCCAGCCGGGCTACGGGGCGCCGGGCTACGGGGCGCCGCGCCAGCCGGGCTACAGCGGACAAGCGGGTTACGGAGCAGTCCCGCCTCCTCCTCCGCCGCCCATGTGGCTTGGCGAGCATGGCGCGCCGGGCGGCCAGCATGCCGCGTCACCGCGGCGCTCGCGGCGACGGGCCCTGATCCTGGCTTCCGGAGTCACCGCGGCGCTAGTGGCCGGGGGCACGGCCTGGGCCACGGTCGGCTCGTCGTCTACTGCACTCAGCACGTCCGCGATCGTCAGCCGGACGGACCCGGGCCTGGTGGACGTCATATCAACGCTGGGTTACTCGCGCGCCACGGCGGAGGGCACCGGGATGGTGCTGACCTCGACCGGCGAGGTGCTCACCAACAACCACGTCGTAGCAGGCGCGACATCGATCAAGGTCAGGGACATTGGCGATGGGCGCACCTACACCGCGAAGGTCGTCGGGTACAGCGACAGCAAGGATGTCGCGGTGCTGCAGCTGACCGACGCATCGCATCTCGCGACTGTTTCGATCGGTAATTCGAGCACGGTGGCAGCCGGGCAGCGGATCGTCGCCATCGGGAACGCCGAGGGCCGGGACGGCACGCCATCGGTCGCTACCGGCGCGGTGATCAGTACTGGAAACACGATTACAGCCGTGGATGATGGTGACGGCGTCCAGGAGCACCTGGAGGGGATGATCCAGACCGACGCCAACATCGAGCCAGGCGACTCTGGTGGCCCGCTGGTCAACTCCTCGGGGCAGATCGTCGGCATGGACACGGCAGCGTCGACCAGCAGCTCGGGCGGCTACGGCACGACGGCCGACCAGACGACGGAAGCCTTCTCGATACCTATCGACGAGGCCATGTCGCTCGCTCACCAGATCGAGTCGGGCAAGTCGTCGGCCACAGTGCACATCGGCCCGACGGCGTTCCTCGGTGTCGAGGTCGACGGTTCCGGCACCAGCGGCAACGGTCTGGGCCAGGCCAGCGGCGTCGAAATCGCGGGCGTTGTGTCCGGCACGGCGGCGGCAACGGCTGGCCTGTCCGAAGGCGACGTCATCACTTCGGTGGGCGGCCACCAGATCACGTCGGACTCCAACCTGCAGACGGTAATCGAGGAATATCACCCGGGCGACAAGGTCACGATCACCTGGTCCGGCCAGTTCGGCCAGGGACAGACCAAGAGAGTGACACTGACCACCGGACCGACCGGCTGACAACCACCGAGCCCCGCCTCCCTGGGGAACCGCTGAGCGCCCCGCCACCCCCGTGCGGGGCGCTCAGTTGCGTGGGGTGGGGCTCGCCAGTCGGCGGGCCTTAGTGCAGGTACGCGCTCAACCCCATCAGCCACCTCGCCGACGCGGCACGGGACCTGATGAACAACACCGGCGGTGGCGGCGCCGTCGCCTGGTCTCTCATCGCTATCGCCGCCATCACCCTCGTGTTCGCGCCACTCGCGCTTCGCCTGTACGGCAAGCAAGGCTGACGCGTCCTGGGCGGTTCGCGCCGCTGGTCGTTCGGGCGTATCGTCGCCGCACATGACCGACCTAGCCGGCACTGAGATTCCGCCGCTGGTCCAGCAAGCGTGGGATGCCGCGCGCCGGATCGGCTTCCCTGTGACGCGCGACGATCCCGGCCATGGCCGCGGGTCAGCCAGCCTGCCCGGCACCGGGCGGTTCCTGGCGATGCTGGCCGCGGGCTGCGCCGGGGGCAGCATCGCCGAGCTTGGCACCGGGGCCGGGATCGGGGCTGCCTGGATAGCCGGCGCGATGCCGGCGGACTGCACTCTGGTGACCGCCGAGATCGACCCGGTGCGAGCCGCCGCGGCGACCGAGGTGCTTGGCAGCGACGACCGGGTGCGGGTGCTGACTGGGGACTGGACCGGGCTTCTCCCGCCGCTTGGCCCCTACGACCTGATCTTCTGTGACAGCGGAGTGCACGACGCGGCGACCTTCGGCCGCCTCGTCGACCTGCTGAAGCCAGGCGGCCGGATAGTCAACGACGACATAACGCCGGTCCTGGCGCTGCCCGCCGACTCGCCGTTTCGGCAGGCGGACCGGAAGCGCGAGTTCTTCGCGGGGGAGCCCAGGCTCGTGTGGACAGAGGTGGTCCTGCCGGACCTGGCGAACTCGCTGCTGGTGGGCACAAAGAAGTAAGCGCGGGAGGGCGCGAGCAGGGTGGCCGGCGGGCCGATATGACGCCAGGGGCTCCGATCGGCAACCATAGGACCATGCCCAGTCAGTTCGATCCGCCGTCAGGAACTCGCGACTTCCTCGCCGCCGACGTGGAACGGCGCGAGCGCGCGTTCGCCGTCATCCGCTCGGTCTTCGCTCGCTATGGCTTCGAGCCGTTGCAGACGCCCGCCTTTGAACGGCTGGACGTGCTGCTCGGCAAATACGGCGAAGAGGGCGACAAACTGGTCTTCAAGATCCTCCGGCGGGGCGAGCATGAGGCGTCGGGCGAAGCCGACCTGGCATTGCGCTACGACCACACGGTGCCACTGGCCCGGGTGGCGGCAGCGTACGGCAGTCAGCTGCCCACGCCGTACAAGAGATATGCGCTGGGTCCCGTCTGGCGCGCTGACCGGCCCGGCAGGGACCGCTACCGCGAGTTCACGCAGTGCGACCTGGATACGCTCGGGTCGGTATCGTTGCTGGCCGATGCCGAGGCGCTCAGTGCCCAGCACGATGCCTTCGCCGATCTGGGCCTGCCGGACTTCAAGATCCTGCTGAACTCGCGCCGCCTGCTGATAGGCCTCCTCGAGGCTTTCAGCGTGCCGGCGGAGATCGGCGCCGGGGTGCTGATCTCGCTCGACAAGCTGGACAAGCTCGAGCCGGGCGAGGTGATCAGCGAACTGACCGAGCGGGGTCTGGCCGGCGAGCAAGCTGCTGATCTGGTAGGCGCACTGACTGCAGCGGACTCGTCCGATCGGGTCCGCGTCGCGCTCAGCAAGACGGAGGAAGGCACCGCAGGCCTGGACGAAGTCGACGCGATGATGTCGCTGCTGGCTGGCCAGATCCCGCCGGGCCGCCTCGTGTTCACGCCGCGAATGGTGCGGGGGCTGAGTTACTACACCGGCCCGATCTGGGAGGTCACTGCGGCCGGGGTGGCTGGCTCGATCGGCTCAGGTGGCCGCTACGACCGCCTGATCCAGCAGCTAGGCGGCCCTGACGTGCCCGCTACGGGCTCGTCTATCGGAGTGGAGCGGATCCTGCCACTGCTGCCTGGCGCCGATGGCGCGACGGCGGCGCGCCTCGACGTCGCGGTTACGGTAATGCGCAGCGATTTTGCCACACAGTCGTTTGCGCTCGCCGGCGCGGCCCGGTCGGCGGGCCTGCGCGCCAGCGTCTACCTCGGCACCTCCGGCAAGCTCGGCAGGCAGCTGAAGTGGGCGAGCGACAGCGGTGCACGATGGTGCCTGATCTACGGCGAGCAGGAGCACGAGGCCGGCACTGTGACCGTCAGGGACATGGCATCGGGCGAGCAAGTCCAGGTGCCCGCCGCAGAAGTCGGCACTTACCTCGCCAGCGCGTTGCGCGGGGCGAGCTGATTGAGCTTCATGGAGCCGGTTGCCTGGCATGCCAGCCTGCCCGGCGTGGTGGCGACTGCAGGCGCGCTAATCCACGACACCGCGGGGAACGTGCTCATCGTGAAGCCGAATTACCGCGACCACTGGACTCTGCCCGGCGGGATCTGCGAATTCGGTGAGGCGCCACACGCGGGCTGCGCGCGGGAGGTGTCGGAGGAGATCGGCCTCAGCCTTCCGGTCGGCCGGCTTCTCTCCGTTGACTGGCAGCTGCCATCGCCTGCGTACGGGCCAGCCGCCCGCCCGTCGGTGTACTTCATCTTCGACTGCGGGACGCTGGCAAGCATGTCCGGTATCCGGTTGCAGGCAGAGGAACTAGATGACTGGACGGTCGTGACGCACGATGCGCTGCCCGGCTTGCTGCCGTCTTTCGCCCTGCCACGGGTGCGGGCAGCCATCGCGGCGCGGGCATCGGGCTGCGTCCGGTACGTGCCGCTCACTGACGGCGACGGCGCGGCCCGGCCGGAGCCCTGACGGGACCGTTTGTTAGCTGGCTCTTCTCGCTGGCGTCATAGCTGCCGCCGGCACCCCGTCAGTGCTGCGAACGCTCCCGGCGCCGAAGGCCGTCGCCAGATGGCGCTCGACGACGGGCAGCGCTTCGGTCACCGTGATCTGGCGGCCCGCCTCGGCCGACAGGGTTGTCACCGAGGCATCGGAAATGCCGCATGGCACGATGCGGTCGTACCACGAAAGGTCACAGTCGCAGTTGAGCGCGAAGCCGTGCATCGTGACGCCCTTGGCAACACGCACGCCGATGGCGGCCACCTTTCGATCCTGGCCCTGACCGGCCACCCACACGCCCCGGCGGCCCTCGACACGATCAGCGGCCACGCCGAACTCTCGGCAGACCCCGATCAGCGCTTGCTCGATGCCGTGTACGTAGGCGACCACGTCAAGCGGCTCGTCGAGTGCGACGATCGGATAGCCGACGAGCTGGCCGGGCCCATGCCAGGTGATGTTGCCACCGCGATCGACGTCGATCACCGGCGCGCCCGGGTCGCCAACCGGCCGGTCGAGCGGAGTCGTGCGCTTGCCAGCCGTGTAGACCGCCTCGTGCTCTAGTAGCAGACAGGTGTCGGGGATGAGGCCGTCCACCCGCTGCTGGTGCACCTGTCGTTGCAGTTCCCAGGCATCGTTGTAGCCGATCACGGAAGTACCCACGCCCAGGCGGGCGAACACCAGCTCATCATGCATGGCGCCAGCTTAGCCCCGCGCTCCACCGCGCCCCGCTTTGCCCGATTAACGCGATATAGCTTGACGCTCAAACGCGATACTACTTATCGTTTGAGGTACCCGGCGGGCAGCGACGAGGGGAACGAACATCGATGGACGCGCTGGAGATCTTCACCGCACTGGGAACGCCCGAGGGCCGGGCAAATCCCTACCCGCATTACGCAGCCTTGCATGAACTTGGCGAGGTGGTAAGTCTGGGCCCCGGCGCGGTTGCCGTCGTGGGATACGACGCGATCAACTCGGTCCTGCGTGACGCTGCTTACCGTGTTTCAGACGAGGCCGCCATCGAACGCGACTTCCCCGGCTGGCGCGCTAACCCGGTCTTCGTGCAGGCCATGGACTGGATCCTTAACCTGAATGCGCCGAGCCACTCGCGCATCAGGAGCCTGATCGCCCGCGCTTTCACCGCGCGCAGGATCGCCGGACTAGAGCCGGCGATCGTCAGGATGGCCGATGACCTGCTGGACAGCATGGCCGAGCGGGGAGCCGACGGCTCGGTCGTCGAGTTCATGCATGACTTCGCCTACTTGCTGCCGGTGACGGTGATCTGCGAGCTGATCGGGATCCCGGAGGCCGACAGGGAGAGCTTCCGCCCTATCGCCCGCGACATAGCGGGCGTTTTCGAGTTGGACGACCTCGCTAAGCTACCGGCGATCAATGCCGCCGCGGTAGAACTGCTGGCGTACTTCACCGGCCTGGCAGCCGAGCGTCGCGCCAATCCGCGCGACGACCTGATCTCGGACCTGCTGGCAGTCAGTGACTCCGACGACGGCAGGCTGTCGGACGCCGAACTGCTGCATAACCTGACCCTGCTGCTGGTGGCAGGCTTCGAGACCACCACTAACCTGCTGGGCAACGGGCTTCAGGTCGTACTGCAGCAGCCCGCGGCAGGCGCCGCGCTCATCGACGGCTCGGTCCCGGCTAGCGCGTTCGTCGAGGAGGCACTGCGCTATGACTCGCCAGTGCAGCTGACGTCGAGGATTGGCTACCCGACCGAGCTTCGCGGTACCAAAGTGGGCGACGGCGATTCAGTCACGACGATGATCGGCGCAGGGAACCGGGATCCGCGCAGGTTTGCCGATCCGGACAAATTCGACCCGCTGCGCGGGGACGGCGCTCCGCTGAGCTTCGGCGGCGGGGCGCACTTCTGCATCGGCGCGGCGCTCGCCCGGCTCGAAGGGACGGTTGCCTTTCCCCGCCTGCTGACGCGCTTCCCGAAGATCGCGGCTGCGGCCGAGCCAGTGCGACGCGAGACCTTCCTGCTGCGGGGCCTTGACGCGCTGCCGGTGACTATCGTTTAGCCGTGCGGCCGCCAGGCTCTGCTCGAGTGGGGGTTAGCTTTCCCGTACGCGAATCAGCGGGAATGTCCGGCCACCCTGCGTGGCTAGGGTCAGCAGGAGGTGCCTGCCATGCTCGATGAGGAACTGCGCCGCATGAGCCCGCAGGAACGGCTCAGGCTGAGGCAGCGGCTGGCTGCGCTCGACGAAGGGGACCTGCCCGCTAGCGAGGAGGGGGAGGGGCGCCGCAAGCTCCTGCTGGCCGCCATCATCGTGTGCTGCGTCGTCCTGGCCATCTGGATCGGCGTGCTCGCGGTCACGCTGCCGCGGTACTACCGGGCCGGAGGCTGGCGCGGTGCGTGGGTCGGCTTCGATGTCGCTGAGCTGTGCGCCTTCCTGGCTACGGGCTGGGCCGCCTGGAAGCGCCGCCAGATCCTGATTATCTGCCTTGTGGTCCTTGCCACCCTTTTGTGCTGCGACGCATGGTTCGATGTCGTGCTGGACGCCCGTACGAAGGGGTTTTTGTTCAGCCTGCTGTCGGCATTGGTGATCGAGCTTCCGCTGGCCGCAGTGGCAATCTTCCTGGCGCGGCGGCTGCTGCGGACCACGTACGCGGTACTGCTCCGCAGCCAGGGCTTTTGCGGGCCAGTGCCCGGACTCCGGCAGATGGCGCTGGTTGGCATAGATCCGCGCCGACCGTTCAGTGACGTTCTCACTGAGCCGACGAGCGGGCTGATGGCTGAGCATCCGGAACTGACCGCCCAGGAATCCGACTCAGGGTAGTGCTGCCGGCTCGCTCAGCCAGACGTCTTGTCCGCGGCGGCCGCCGCGAGCGCAGGTCTGATGGCTGGGTACTCGAAGGCGAAGCCCGCCTGCTCGAGCCGGGCCGGCAGCGCCCTGCAACTGCCGAGCAACTCGGTGGCGACCTCGCCGAGGCCCAGCCGCAACACGACGGCCGGCACGGTCAGCATGGCTGGCCGCCGCAGATTGGCGGCCAGTGCCGTGGTGAGCTCGGTGTTGGTGGCCGGCTCGGGCGAGGTCAGGTTCACCGGCCCGCTGAGGTCTGACCTGCCAAGCAGGAACCTGACGGCGCGGATGTGATCGGTGAGCGTAATCCAGCTGATGTACTGACGGCCATTGCCGAACTTTGCGCCGAGCCCGAGCCTGAAAGGCAGCAGCAGGCGGGGCAGCATCCCGCCCCGGCTGGAAAGCACAATGCCGGAGCGCAGGTTGGCGACCCGGATACCTGCCGCGCTTGCCGGCGCTGTGGCTGCCTCCCAGTCGCGTACCAGCATGGCCAGGAAGCCGCTGCCGTTCGGCGCGGTTTCGTCGACCGCCCTGTCTCCGGTGTCGCCGTACCAGCCGACGGCAGATCCGGCGATAAGCACCTGCGGAGGCTTGGGTGCGGCGAGTATTGCGTGGATGATCGCGCCGGTGCTGTCGATCCTGCTGGCCCTCAGTTCCTGCTTCCGGGCAGGGGTCCAGCGGCCGCTAGCGACCGGGGCGCCGGACAGGTGCACTACCGCGTCGACGCCGTCCAGCGCCTCGGGGCTGAGGCCGGCGCCGGGCGCGGCCGGGTCCCAGCGCAGCTCCTGATCGCTGCCGGGATCCCGGCGGACCAGCCGGATGACGTCCGTTCCGCTAGCGCGCAGGTCCTGCGCCAGCGCGGAACCGATAAGCCCGGTCGAACCCGTGATGGCAACCCGCATGTTGAGCAGCCCCCTCTGGTCGTGCTGACTAGACATTTTCCCGCAGGGGGCCCAGGGGCTAGCCGCCGGTCTGTTTGTAAGTGAACTTGGCGCTAGTGGTGCCGTGGCCGGTGCCCGCGAAGTAGCTCTCGATCGTCTCGACGCTGACCGGTACCTTCGCACCCGCCTTCCCCTTGGGTGACCTGGCGGTCAGCCTGATGGTCGAGCCGCAGTCGAGGAAAGTCTGGGTCTGGGTGAACGACCTGGCCCTGGCCTTGCCGAAGAACACGCCGGCCGCGCAACCGAGGTTGTTGCCGTGGATGGTCACTTTCGTGCCTCCCGCGGCCTTGCCTGACGACGGCGACACCGAGGTCACGTCAGGGTTCCCGGGCGGATACAGGTAGAGCCGGTCAGCCCTGACCGGCCGGCTGCACCCGGTGACGGTGCAAAGCTCGACGTTGGCCAGAGCCGGATTCTGCTGCACGGTCTGCGTGCGCAGACTGCGGTAGCTGGCAACGTCGAACGTGTACTGGGTACCAGTGGAGTTCGGCGACTCGGCGTCGGTGAACTCGACCAGGCTGACCTGGCGGGTGAATCCCTTCCCGCTGACCGTGATCGGGGTTCCGCCGGTATCCGGAGCGCCGTAGCTGCCTCTGAAGGTTTTGTGCTGCCGCGCGTTCACCACCCGGGTCACCCGCGGGATGCCCGCGTAGGTTACTGAAGTGGCTGCCGACTGCCCGGCGAGCGTCCTGACGCTGAACGGGACTTTGAGTAGGCCGGTCGTGACTGACTGAGTCGGCACGTCGATCTGCAACTCGGTTCCGGTCATGAAGATGAAGCCGGTATTTTGCGAGGTTTCCCGGCTGGCGGGTCCGAAGTTGGCCCAGTCGATCGTGAGCGGACTGAGCCCGGTGCCGTGCACGGTGAGAACCGTGGTGCCCTTCTCGCTCGCCAGATTCGCTGCCCCGCCAGTCGAAGTCGACACCGAGGTGATCGTCGGCGGCGGCACGTAGTCGTACTCTGTCGGGACCTGTGCGATTTCGCAGCCGCAGCCGGCCGGGGGCACGAGCACGCCAAGTGAGTTCAGCGCGAAGGCTCCTTCGTCGGGCGGCAGTATCTGCCCGAGGCTGCTCTGCCCGCGGCTGTTGGTGACCTGCACCTGCACCTGGCAGATGTCGTTCGCCGCGTTCTCGCCCGCGTACACGCCTGTGGTCGGCAGCGGCGCGCAGGTCGTGCTGGCGGAGTAGGGGGGCGGGGTGACCGTAATCCGGTTCGGGCTGTCCACGGTCCAGCTAGCCGCCCTCACGCCGCCGAAGGTGACGGAGGTGGCGCCGGCGAAGCCGGAGCCCAGGATTGTCACCGGAGCAGGATCAGACTCCGACCCGCCGTACGGGACCACGCCGGTCACGCCAGGGACCGCGTTGCCAGAATCGGTGTCGGTGTACTCGAACACCGAGACCGGGCCCGGCAGGCTGGACTGGTCGTCGGTCAAGGTCACGATCACGTCGGCCGGGCCGGCCCCGTCCTGAGGCGACGGCGCAAGGGGCGGCCTCGCCTGGAGCGCGGGCGGCATGATGGCGGTGATGACCTGCGGTGTTACCACGCTGAACTGGCTCGCTATCAGCCGGGCCGCGCCGACCTGGACCGAAGCAACGTCAGGATGACCATCGGACTCAAATCCAGTCCCGCGGATCGTGATGCGGGTCCCGCCCGTGACGCTGCCCGTGCCGGGAGTCACTTGCCCGACAACCGGCCTGGTCGTGGCGCTGCCGAAGCTGCACAGGTAATAGGCGAGCCCCGCGGTGCCATCGGGGCCGGTAAGCCGGGGCGAGCCGAGCCCGGACGCCAGGTCATAGCCCTTCGCGGCGTTGAATACCCGGCCGTTGTCGAGGCCGTAGATGTCGTTGTTGCCGGTCGTGATGTCGTTGAACGAGGCGTGGTACGCGCTGGCGTCGGACGCCACAGCGTAGAGGAGCGGGCTGGCGAACCCGACGCCCTTAGTAGTGGCGCACGTCGCTGACGCGTTGACCAGCGCCAGCATCGCTGCCCAGATCGGCGTGGCCGACGAGGTGCCGCCGATGGTGGTCCAGCCGCCGTAGGCCGCCTGGTAGATCGTGATCGCGCCGGTGAACTCGTCAGCCTGGGCCGACACATCGGGAACGAGCCGGCACGGCGTGGAGGAAGTGGCGCCTGCGACAGTTGCCTGGCAGAAATCTGGCTGGTAGCCAAATGCTTCTTCAACCTTGTTAGCGGAGGCATAGACCGCACTGCCCGGCTGGGCGATCCCCGGCACGGTCGCCGCCTGCTGCCAGGACGGCATGACCCAGGACTGGGAGATCCCGCCCCCACCGCCGCCCCCGTCGGCACCATCGTTCCAGACGTGCTCACCCGGCGGCTGGGTCGCCGCATCGTCGATCGTGGTGCCGCCGACCGACACGACGTACGGCTGGCTGCCCGGATCGTCAACTGAGAGCGGATTCTGGCCGTTCGCCGGAGTGGATGTCTCGAACGTGTTGCAGTCGTCGGAGCCGCTGTCGCCTGCCGCTGCGAATACCGACTCGCCCTGCGCGGCCGCCTGCTCGAAGAGCAGGTTCTCCGCCGCCTGGAGGCCGGGCTGGCCCGCCTGGATCGCCTGCTCGCACAACCCCCAGCTCGTGCTGATGACCTGGTCGGTGTCGGCGTCGATGATCGCGGCGTAGCCGTCGACGGGGTCGTAGACAGTGCCGTCAGAGCCCGGGCTCACGCCGACATACACGTCGATCGTCGCGTCGGGCGCGATCGCCGACACGTCGTCGACGTCCAGTATCGCCTCGCCGCTGCCCGGCCCGGCTGGCTGTCCGCCGTCGACCGAGTGCACGTGCAGGCGGCCGAGCATCGTCCTGGCCGCCTTGGCCCCGAAATAGCAGGTATCGAACGTCTTGACATCCGAGCGTTCGAACGGCTCGAGTTCGT
>Ga0335072_10007326_pt1 | contig 16075 bp, 12 predicted proteins | sample Lox_Sample_21_FD_206725 | JGI IMG/M metagenome (GOLD analysis project Ga0335072, IMG submission 206725) | Soil microbial communities from Loxahatchee National Wildlife Refuge, Florida, United States - Lox_Sample_2.1 | ecosystem: Environmental > Terrestrial > Soil > Wetlands | place: USA...
CGAATTGGCGGACCTGATTGCGCTGCTCAACGGCTGGGAGGAGGCTAAGCATGCAAGTCAACGTGAGCATCGGACAGAACCATCACTTCGCGCTGCGTGAAGCTCTCCTGATTTACCGTTCCAGTGAACATCAGTACGGCAATTTCGGAGACACATTCATCACCCACCATGAAGTGCATGCAGAGAATCGCGCCAAGCAACCGACACTGGGTCCGGCGAGACCGCTAACCATCGATTTCGTTCACACGCTGGTTCAGGCCCTGGGAGGCCGAGTCGCCGTGGAGTTTCTTCCTGAGAATGCCATCGCGCGCACCGAACGGCTGATTGCCTGGTGGACGCCGCCACAAAAGCGCCAGATGTTCTTCGGAACGACGCAGGGTGACATGGCCGGAATCAATGGCGCCATCTTTCCGCATCCTGCTCTGGTCTGGCTGGCAATGGATCGTTCGCTCTCGCTCCGGGCGTTCAAGGAGAATCGCCGCCCCGCGGCCGATACCAAGCTTTGTGTGGCTCCCTACTGGAACCTGTACGACACGGGCAGCGTCTGCCTGGGATCGATGCAGGCTCCCGATACCTCCACCGTTGCCTCCATCCCCCAGTGGGAGCAGAGCTTCTATGAAAGCGAGTTCACGCACGGCAACGTGGGGAGGCTCACGCGACATGCCGGCGGCTTCGAGGGACTTTGGAAGGACCTCGCCGGCACAGAGGAGTTTCCCATCGACTCGCTGATCGAGTTGCCCGAAACCGTAGAGGAGTTCTTGTCCGGAAAGAGGCGCGGCCATGATGACTGAGCACACACTGCCGAAATCATTCTGCCGCAGAGGTCAGCCTCTCCGCATTCTGATCGTCGGCGCGGGAGGTAACGGCAGTGCGGTGCTGCTCGGCCTACCCTATCTCCACCAGGCGATGAGAGTGTGGGGTCACGCCGGAGGGCTCCACGTGATGCTGGTGGACGGGGATCAGATTACTGAAACCAACTGTGTCCGCCAGCCGTTTGCCGCGGCCGATGTCGGACTGAACAAGGCAGTTGTTTTGATCAACCGCGTCAATCTCTTCTGGGGTCTGAGATGGCAGGCGCACCCGGAGCACTTTCACAAGGATTCTTTGAGAAGCAATTCGGCAGGTCCCCACCTGATTATTGGCTGTGTCGATACACGGGCGGCGCGGCAGGCCATCATGTCCGCGGTGACCCGAGCCAATGACTGCACACCCTACTGGCTTGACCTCGGCAACAACGCGAGCAGCGGCCAATATGTGCTCGGCCAGCCGTTGAACGCCGCAAACCGCCGCAGCGCGACCCGGCTGAGAACCGTTGCGGAACTCTATCCAGAGATTGCGGATACGGAAGCAGGCGAGGACCCGCTGCCGAGTTGCAGCGCGGCGGAAGCGCTCGAACGGCAAGAGCCATTCATCAATCAGGTGTTGGCGATAAGCGCGCTCGCTATGCTGGCGAGGCTCTTTCGCTACGGCGCGCTCACCCATCACGGAGCCTTCTACAACGCTTCAACAGGTCGCATGAGCGTAGTACCTTGCGATCCCGATCTCTGGAAAAAGATACAGAGGCGCACGCACAGAACTTCGTTGGCCGCACGCAAGAAGCTGAGATAATGTCTCGCATACAGGTGGACCTTGAAGAAATCTTCTGTCGACCCGGTGTTGGCTCTCGAAGCCAAGATGATCGTTGCGCTGGCTTTCCGAAATGGCCCAATCGAGAATCTGCACGCGGGAAAGGTCTGTCCGACGTGCAGTGGTGACAGCGCATATTCCCGCATCTCCGATGATGAGATGAAAGGGATCTTGAAAGCGGCCGTAAACACGGTCTACTCACTGCTGTGGAAGAAAGAAAACGACGCTGAGGCATATGCAAAGTCCCTTGTCCTGGGCGCGAGATACACCGAGCGCTGGGACGACCCCGAGTAATAACTATCCAATCGAAAGTTTAATTCTCACAGGAAGGTGAATCCATGTTCAAAGAACTGGGACCGCTGCTCCGGCAGAGGACCGTCGTCATGATCCTGACACGTTTGGAGGATGACACCATCCGCGTCAACGTCATTCCCCGCAAGCTCAACGAAAGCGATAACGACGCGCTTACCACTCCGCTGAGCGTGTCCGGCACGGCGGAAGAACTGGACTCCCAGCTGCCTTCCGCGCTGGTCCAGTTTGTCGGCGCCCATCTCGAGCTGAGAAACACGCTCGAAATCGCCAAGGAGCAGATGGCCGCGGCAGCTAAGGCCGCAAAAGCGGAGGTGCGCTCGAAATCGACCGCGAAGATCGCGACGGCCAAGACGGAGGCGTCGGCCGTCGAGACAAGAAAGCCCGCTGACCAAGCGCCCAGGCCCGCCGAACCGCAGAGACAAGAGGCGCGAAATGCCAGCCTGTTCGACACCGGACCGGCACCAGCGGCGGCTCCCGTCCCCGCATCAGATGCGGATGAGGATGAAGAGATTCTTGCCGAAATCGCCGAAGATGAGCCAGCTGATGAGGTCGACGACTTTGACGAGGCCGCGTAAGCGCCAATCCTAGTCCAGCTAGCCTTTCCGTTCTTCAGCGAAACTCTCATCGAGAGTCTGGAAATGAGATTGCTCGGACGCCCTAGTTCGTGACCGTCGAAGCCAGAAGCTGTGCTCTACATATTAGTGGCACCCACTGCCAGTGGTCGCAAGGTGATCACTTCAGCCGATGGTGCAGCCATCTGTGGCGCTTACGCCCAATTTCCATCGCCCGAGTGAAAGTCGCATTTGTCTTCAGAAAGCTGTAATTCCCATCGCGTACCCGGTCCCGGTTTTCGGGCAAATCGACTAAGTCGCGGAAGATTAGGCGACATGAATTGGCGGCAAGTCCATACCACCACTCCATAAGGGCATGAGGATGCCGGAGATCACGCCCGTAAGTCTCCGCGTAATGGTCAAACTCAGGATGATTCATCATTGCCTGACACATCAGCGCCCAGAGAAGGGGGCGTGCGCGTGGCATATAGGCATATCGATTTTGACCCCTCTCGACAATGGACTGTACAAGGAGCCTCAACTTGAATTGAACCTTGTAACAGAGGCAGATCGAGCGAAAATCTGCGACAAGCCTTGAATGCGAAAACACTTGTTCATAAGATGTGTCGCTCTCGAATACCTCATTCATTCGGCTAAGCTTATCTATGTTGCCATCTGACACGAGAAATGTCTGCGCTAATCGCACGAGTTCGATTGCCTCGCCCGTCTGTAAGCCCTTCTCCTCAAGCTCTTCGTCGCTGAAATGCTCAAAGGCGTTTTCCTGCCGCTCATAGAACAAATTCAATTCCTCACGGAATCGATTCGCCAGTTGGAGTTGAATCATGTCGTTTGCGCGCAGATTCCAAGGAGCAACTGGATTCTGACGGTTGTTGCAGATCGTAACGGATGTGACGAAGTCCTGATCACTGTTTGCAATGATCTTGCACATCACTCTAATCGCATTAAGCCTGTCGGCAGCTTGAGTCAGCACGCCGTCATCCTTATGAGAATTGATAAATGAGTCAAAAGAGCCTAGGGTTTGCGCCCCATTCAGCAGTCGAGGTTCTGTGATCCGATAGTGACCGCCCGAACCTTCGATCATTTCAGCAAATAGAGTAACGCCATTGTGATTGAATGCAAATACCTCGGGGTCGATCTTTTTTGTGATGGAGATGTCTCTAAAGGCGTCGATGAGGCGTCGGTTTACAGCAGTTTCTTGACCTGGTTTGCGTCCCGAAAGAAGGGAACGGATATTGCGGTCGAAAAAGCGCTCTTTCATGGCGATAAACATTCCATGGAGGTCGCGCAGCTTTGCAAATCCCACGTGCATCTTCTGGCCGTCAGGCCCCGAATACGAAAGGTCACCTGACATGCTTAATTCAAACGAGAGAGGAGTGTAGGCACCCCAGCTGCCTCGTTTCACTGTTGAGCGGAAGCGAACGATTATGGGAACCGCTCTGCCAAAGTAACCCTGTGTGAGATACGAGCGGCTTTGCAGGTCCTCTCGCAGCTTCTGAATGGCTTCGTTTTCCTCGGCCTTTCTAGGATCACCGGTAAAGACGAACTCGATATATACGTTGTCCACAACATTGCGCAATTCGTAGAGCCTTGCTTTGAGCTCTGCGAGAATCGGATTCTCAGCTTGCTGGCTCTTGGCGTCAAAGACGCGTGCCAGCCCCGCTGTAATTAGCCTCTGCATGGAGCCGATGAACTGGTCTGCGGACTTGGAATATTTGAACTGAAAGAGGTGGAGATTTCTCGTTTGCCGGTCAATATGGTAGCCGTCGACTCCAAAATCATTGCCGCCGTAAGCGATTTGTTCGCACGCTTCATCTCTGGAGAGCCTGAATTCCTGCTCTAGAAATAGAAGACCAAAATAGTCGTTGTCTACTCCGCCCCGAAGAGGTTTTAGCTCTTTTGCGACCTGCGCAACCTGCGCCTCTGTAATTGCCATCGATCAGCCACCTTTTGAATCGGAACGCGGCCATTATACTAATCAGCCCCTGAGGGATGCGCTGTGGCTTGCCCCGCCCTCCCAGGCGTGCGAAGGTGCCAGAGTCGCAGGTCGTCGTGCAATCGGAAGAGCTGTCGTTGATATCAGGCTGGGGCGTTCATCCAGCCCATCTGGAGTTCAAATCGCGCGTTCGGGGTGGATCGTCCGATCCAGAAGCTCACCAAATTCCAGCCCGCTATCGCACTTGGGCAGAAGTTCTTTCCCGCACATTTCAAATTAATCGAGGACATTTCATGAAACCATCGAAACTCTATGTGGCGCTTCACGCACTGATCGGTGAACGTGTGCCTCTGCACATCTGGGGCGCATGCGGCGTGGGCAAGTCGCAGATCGTCGCCCAGGTGGCGCGCGATCTCAATGTCGCTTTTCTCGACGTGCGCGCCGTGCAACTTGACCCGGTCGATCTGCGCGGACTGCCGCGTATCGCCGAGGACCAGACCGAATGGGTGCCGCCAAAGTTTCTCCCCACCACTGGCAAAGGCATTCTCTTTCTCGATGAGCTGACCTCGGCACCGCAGATGACTCAGGCGGGGTGCTATCAGCTGGTGCTCGATCGAAAGCTCGGCGAGTACGTGCTGCCCGACGGCTGGGTGGTCATCGCCGCCGGCAATCCGGCATCGGAGCGTGGAGTCCATTTTGCGATGCCACGACCGCTTCGCAACCGGTTCGTTCATCTGGACCTTGAGCCGGATCTCGACGACTGGTGCAGGTGGGCGGTCAAGGCTCAGGTCCGGCCTGAGATCATCGCCTTCCTCCGCTTCAAGCCTGAGCTTCTGCACACGGCAGACGCGACGTCGGACGCTAACGCGTGGCCCACTCCGCGTTCCTGGGAGATGGCCTCACAGGTACTTTGCGGTATCGCCCGTCGTCAGAAGACGCAGTTTCTCTCGGGGGCCAGCGAGTTTGAGGCGCAACTCCTGGATGGAACGGTGGGACCGGCAGCGGCTTCGGAACTTGTCGCTTTCATTCGGCTGTTTCGCCAGTTGCCTTCGATCGACGACATCCTTCTGAACCCCACGACGGCGCCGCTTCCCACGGAGCCATCCGCGCAAATCGCCATTGCTACCGCCCTGGGCAGGGTCTTGAGCGACACCTCGGTAGGGAGAGGAATCGCGTATCTCGATCGGATGCCAGCTGAGATGCGGGTAATGGCCATGCGCGATGCGGCGGCGCGGGACACCGCCATAACCCACACTCCAGAGTTCGTTCGCTTCGGAGTGGAATACCGGGAGGTCATTCAATGATTACCGAACGCGCAATGCTCGCCGCCGTCCACATCAGCATCTGGACGGCCGTCAAACACGACCGCAAGGTCAGCCGCGATGTCGCCAATCAACACGGTGCGCACCAGGGTGCCGGGCGATACAACAAGCAACTTTTGCGCGGCGCAGACAAGCTGGATGAGCTGCGTACTCTCGCCGGCCAAATCCGGCAGTATTTCTACAAGATCACCCTGCCCTGGTCCGACGAAGGGTTCCGGCTGCTGCCGGCGAACTTCTACTTCGATCTCATGGAGCGCATGCGCCAGTTCGAGGCCGGTTTCGAGCAGGGTGTGGAGAGCTTTCTCCGCGTTTATCCGCAATACATCGAGCAAGTCAGACCGGAGTTGAACGGGCTCTTCCGCGAGGAAGACTATCCGTCTGCGGAGAAGCTGCGGAAGAAGTTCGGCGTCAAACTCGAAGTCCTTCCCATCCCGTCCGGCGCCGACTTCCGCGTGCAGATGTCGGCCGAGGAGCAGGCGCGGGTCTCGCGCGAGATCGATTTGAACGTCCGCGAATCGCTGATGCGCGGAACTGAAGACCTCTGGAGGCGCCTACGCGAGGTGGTCGCTCACATGGTCGACCGGCTTAACGAGCCGGAGTCGCGCTTCCACGGCTCGCTGGTCACCAATGTTCTGGACCTGGTGGAGATCCTGCCGCGGCTTAACGTCAACGGCGACGCGGACCTCAACCGCTTTGCGGAGCAAGTCAAAGAGCGCCTCTGCAACTATTCCGCCCAGGACCTGAAGAAGCATGAACTGCTGCGTGTCACGACGGCCGCCGACGCCGCCAGTATCGTCGCCGAGATGGATGGACTGTTGCGCAGCCGCGAGGCGGCAGAACCCGCTGAGACCCCGAGCGCCGACGACATTTTCAACCGCATGTCCGCGTACATGGAGGCGCCCGCGGCGGCATGAGACATGAGACGCCAACTTCACTATGTATCCAGAAGGCACGCACTTCTCTAATCCTTGACCATCCCTTCTTCGGTTCGCTTCTGTTTCGCCTGAAGGGACGCGAGAGTCGGTCTGTTCCAACGATGGCCACCGATGGAGTGTCGCTCTTCTATAACCCTGATTTTGTTGAAACCCTGAACGCGGCGACCCTGGCAGGGACACTGGCGCACGAAGTCATGCACCCGGCCCTGCATCATCATTTCCGACGTTCCGGCCGCGACCCGAAGCGGTGGAACATGGCCTGCGATTACGCCATCAATCCAGTGCTTATCGACGCGGGCCTCAAGCTCCCGGAAGGCGCGCTGGTCGCCGACAGATTTCGTGGGATGAGCGCGGAACAGATCTACAACCTGCTTGAGTCGGAAGAGGGTTCGGGAGAGGACAACAACGGCAATGATGAGTGCAGTTCGGCTGGGAGCGGCGCGAATGCCGAGCCTTCAACTGGTGAATCCGGAGATCCTTCCGCTCCGGAGACTGAGGGCGGCATAGGGCAGGTGCTTGACGCACCCGAGGCTGGAGATGATTCTTCAGTGGCTGAAGAGCAGGCCAGAGAGTGGGATGTCGCCGTTAACCAGGCGACGACCGTTGCGCATCAAGCGGGAAAGATGCCCGCGGGACTCGATCGGACGATGGAAGAAGTCGCCGAGGCGGGTGTCGATTGGCGGGAACTCTTGCGCCGCCTGTGGTCGGAAACAGCTGCGGCCGATTACAGCTGGATGCGTCCGAACCGGCGCCATCTCTGGACCGGTCTCTATCTGCCCGGAGTAGTGCGTGAGGGCGTCGGGGAGATTGTCATCGCGGTGGATTGCTCGGGCTCGATCAGTGGGCGGCAGTTGCGGCTCTTCGAAGTCGAGGCACGTTCGATCCTCGAAGGTCAGCGGCCGGAGCGCGTCTACGTTCTCTACTTTGACGCTGTGGTTCAAAAAGTCGAGACCTACGAAGCCGGCCAGCCCATCTCGCTCAATCCAAAGGGCGGGGGAGGCACGGAATTCGGGCCTTGTTTCGCATGGGTTGAGGAATGCGGGATTATCCCGCAGACAATGGTCTTTCTGACCGATCTCTACGGTTCATTCCCACCTTCGGCGCCGTCTTACCCAGTCCTGTGGGCTTCGACCGGACGCCGCCAGGCTCCCTTCGGCGAAGTCGTTCCCATGCAGGCAGCGTAGCCAAAATCCACGACGCGTCCGCAATCCTCAAATCAATTCAAGCCTCGCGCAGATCTGCGCTGAACCGAGGTATCAGGAGGTCCTGAGTGAACCAAACCTATCTTGTGTTTACGGATGGTTCCGCCATTGGTAATCCCGGACCCGGAGGATGGGGCGCCGTCGTAATGAACGGGTCGAGGCGTCAGGAGAAAGCTTGACGGCTGGCAGAATCGTCGAGGCGGTCAAATCCAGCACCGGCAAATTTGGACAGAGCTCATTTTGCATAATGCGAACCGGCAGGTCCGGTGGGTGTGGCTCAACGGGCATAACGGCCACCGCGACCAGACCCGAGCGGATGCGCTTGCGTATCAGGCTGCTCGCGCCTTTTGGTTGCGGGAAAGGGCTGCAGCGTAGGTCGCTTAAGAAAACAACCGATTCGTAGAAGGAGTACTGACATGGCTTCGATCGCCGAAGCAAATTCGTTGTTTGAAATTGATTTGGAGTTGGACACGCTCCTGGAAGAGATCGAGATGCAGATTGAGGCGGAGGGTGAGCCGTCAGAGGAACTGACAGCACGTTTCCAGGAATTCTGCGAGGCCCGCGAAGGGAAAGTCGATCGGATCGGCCGATTCGTTCGCATGATGGAGGCCCGCGAACAATTCTGCCGCGGCGAAGCCGCGCGTCTGGGAGACCGGGCACGTGCTGCGGCAAACAGAGTCGAGCGTACCAAGAGTATGGTGCTCTACTACTTGCTAAGCCGAGACCTCAAGAAGATCGAAGGCCAGCAATTCACCTTGCGTGCCCAGAAGAACGGCCAGGATTCAGTGCGGATCACGGATGGGTCCGCGCTGCCAAAATGCTACTGCAAGATCGTGGCGCGGGTTCCGGGAGTCATTTGGGAGACGGTGCTATCGCTTTTGCCTGATGAGCTTGCCCATGTGCTGGAATCTTCCATCCAGGAAACCCAACCGGACAACGATGCCATCAAGGCAGCAGTTGCGAAGTACGAAATAGTGCCGGGCGCTGAGGTGCGACGGGGATCGCACGTAAGAGTGGTCTGATCGTGTGGGGACCCTCGTCTCTTTGCCAGGTTATTTCTAATGAAACCTGTCAACCTGACTGATCTTGACCGATCAATTGGCATATTCAGCTATGCTGACACACGAGTGTTTCTAAGAGAGGTGTGATGCGCACAGTGCATTATCCTTTGAATCTAGGATGAACCACTAGATGGCTGGTACCATTGCCACGCATGGATTTCGGTACGAGGACCTAATCTCGAACCTCCCCTATGGGAAAGTGCTTCCCTCTGCAATCTACCTGCATCGGGATACCGAGGTTTGCACGACCGGCCCTCTCGGCAGGCTATTAAGCTCTCTCGCTCAAGCCCACGAGGTTAGCGACGACTTCAACGTGGTGAAATTCCGGCGAAATGTGCCCCGCATTTCATTCCTGTGCTATCCCAATTTCTTTGAGAAGCCCCATCCCGCCTTGGAAGAGTCTGTGAGCATCGATCTGACCACGGGAAGGTCGTTCCGCATGGGGTATCGCGACAATATCAACCCTCCCATCCTCCACCGGAAAGAGCTTTTCCTTTCCCCCGATCACCCACAATGGCCGCTGTTTGCTTCCTTATCGGCCGACGAAGATAGGGCGGGCCTCTTTGAGAATTCATCTCTGATCGGCTTTCGATTGAATTGGGAAAGACTACTCGAATCGCGCGACCTCACCTTGGACGGACACCGCCTTGCCACATTTGTGAACGGCGACTCGAAAAGAAGTATAGGACCAGCCGCACCAATCACTGTGCCGGTAGAGCGTCACAGGACTGCTCTTACCCGCTACGACCTTTCAAAGCCTGTGAAGACGCTTATTGAATTCGATCGGCTTGAACCTGGCTGCTCTTTTTTTGACTATGGGTGTGGCTTGGGTACAGACATTCGCGCGCTCAGGGAACTCGGATATGAAGCAAGCGGCTGGGATCCAGTTCACGCTCCCGACGGATTACGCACACCGGCAGACGTCATCAATCTGGGGTATGTCTTGAACGTGATCGAGGACCCCGCCGAGAGAATCGAAACCTTGATGAATGCGTGGCACCTTACACGGCGTCTTCTGGTGGTGTCGGCCCTCATTGGGGATGCAGTGACAATCGCGCCCGACGCAGTGCCGCTCAACGATGGGGTTCTCACTCGCCGAAACACTTTCCAAAGATACTTCAGCCAAAAGGAACTCCAGCAGTATATTGAAGACGCCTTGGAAGTCCCCGCTGTGCCTGTGGCGGTTGGGATTTTTTATGTGTTCTCCAATCCGACCGACTATGAACTTTTCGTACAATCACGTTCGCGGCGGAAAGTCGTTTGGAAGGATCTGGGAATTGATTTCGGCACTCCAGACCGGGCTCGAGAACGCAATTCCTCTAGCGAGAGTTCGAGACATTCCCGAAGAAATCGATTCGATCCCATCATCACTCATCGCGACCTAGTTGAGCGATTTTGGTCTTGCATACTCGACCTGGGTAGGTTGCCTCTGCAGACCGAATTTAGCGAGTACTCGGAATTGTGCCAACTGTTCGGTTCAGCGAAGCGCGCTTTGCGGTACGTATTGAAAACGAATGGAACCGATCTCTTTACCAGGGCTGAAGCTGCACGACGAGCGGACCTGCTGGTCTACCTGGCGATGGCGCCTTTGCGAAGGATCGTACCATTCTCTCTTTTGCCCGAAAGCATTAGGCACGACATTCAAAACTTCTTTGGCAGCTACAAGTCTGCGTTGGCCGAAGGAAGCGCCTTATTACACTCTGCCGGCGACGTGAATACTGTCGGGCTTGCATGTGACGACACTGAGATTGGCTGGCAAGATGAGGGAAGCCTCTACGTCCACACGAGCTCGCTCGATCGCATTCCTACTGTTTTGCGTACTCTCGTTGCTTGCGCGGAATCATTGTATGGAAATGCTCTTGATGCCGATATTGTCCGTATTCACAAGCGCAGCTTTAAGGTAACGTTTTTGGCATATTCGGACTTCAGCTCATCACCTCTTCCGAGATTGGTTCAGCGTGCAAGAGTTAACCTGAAGACGCAGCAAGTAGATGTTTTCGATCACGCCCGGGATGGTCAGGTTCTCTATTTCAAGGAACGATTTGTTTCCTTTACCGGCCAGGACAATGAGGAAGTCAAGTCTCTCTCAATACTCCTTCGCCATCTTGGCATCTCCGATGCGGTCTTTTTTGGGCCGTCAGCGCTGGAGCTCGCGAGCATATTGAACTCCGCCGGCCACTCGAAGCTGGTCGAGACGTTAGACCTTCAATAGGAGGTGAAATGTTCGAACTTAAGCACAATTTCGAAAAAGCCAAATTCAAGTGGCTCTGGGCTAAGTATGTAACAGGGTTTGACGAAAGTCATCACTGCACGAACAGCGTACGCGGCTACTATTCGCGCAATTTCAGCAAGCACAATGGACTGATGAGTCCACTGAGCACAATTACATTTGACGAACATTCTCCAAGCCGCTTCGATGCTATCTACATTTGTGGTGTTTCAAGCAATGGGTACAGGGCAAAGCGAAACTACCCGCACAATGTCCATGCCGCCATCCTTCTTGACTCAGCAAGCGTCGATGAGTGGTCCTTTGAAGCGTGGCGAATGTCGATTCAGGGCGGCCGTTTTCTTTCGATCCCTCCGATTGAGGATTTGCCGGAACGCTATGCTCGACTCGGAAAAGAATTCACATCTTGCAGGATCTTCAGATGGGCCGCGTGCTTTTATCAGAATCGGCTCAACAGATTTTGAATCGCTTGGGTCCGGATGCCGGAAATTAAGCACGAATCAGGATGGATTTTGCTTGGCTGATGCCAAGCCAACAGCGATTTGCCGCAATCGCGGAATGGATTAGCCGATGACAAACAGCGCACAGTAGAGCGAGGTCACTATAACTCGTGCGACGAGAGAGGCCGCTAACACTTAGTGGAAGCAGATGGTGCACTTCAAAAGCTGCCATGCGGTAAATTGGATTAACTGCTTCAAATGACAGACCGCAAAGTTCGCAGAAGCAACGATTTGATTCTTGTCGCCTTCGGAGCAAGCCCTTCCGGAGTCGCGGATCCCGCTCGCGTCGGAGATGAATTGCGGTTAAAAGTCTTCCTTCTGTAAACACAACGTCAAGCGCGAGGTCTGCACCAACGAGAGCAAGCGGCTGAGCTAGTTCGATCCCCTTCCGGATTGACGCTGCGATCTCTGAGAGTTGGTCGGGGCGATCCATGAATTCGCTTAAGACCTGACGATCGATCGTGGACGAATTGGGCATTCCTTGACCGGTATCGATACTCTTGAGGTTCTGAAGCTTGAGTACTATTCCGGCAGGGTTTCTGAAGGTGGATGCTCTTGAAGACAGCGAATGCCAAGTCGATTTTGCCAGCAGCCTCGAGAGCTTAATGACTCTCGGATCTTCGGGGCCGGGGATCTTGTCACGAGACGCCAAATAAAGATCGACAAGGAGAAGCTCCTCATCTCTAATCCACTTCGGATTGGTTTTCTTGCTAACATTCATTAAGTTGTGCTGCTTTCAGTCTGCCTACATTGGAGCATTGCTCGTTTGAGTTATTGCATCGACGAGCCTGTCCATAAAACCCGGATCAACAAAGGGTACTTGTCCATACCGAGTCGGCTCTCCTTCGAGCTTTGCGATCATGTGCCCCCGACCGAGAAGGCGCTCCGCGCCCTTTTCTCCGAGTGCAATCTCTGAGGTGCCCTCAGAGTCGACGCGCAAGATCAAGCGATTGCCAAGATTGGCTCTTAGCTGCATTGGCATGACATTTGCGTCAGGCCGCTGGGCCGCGAATACAAGGTGAATACCAGCCGCCCGAGCTTTGACGCCAAGTCTACTCACTGCGGCCGTGACCTGTTGCTTATAATCCTCAACCATCATCCATTCCGCGAACTCATCATGAATGACCCAAATGACAGGGAGCTTCTCCGATTCGGACACCTTCGCGTTATAAGCCGAAAGGGAATTCGCTCGAGCCGCCCGTAGTCTCGCATACCGAGAATCCATCTCTTGTACCAGCGCAGTCAGCCGAGCGAGGGAGACTTCCTGGCTGTCGATGATTCCGCCCTCGATATGGGGCAAGGATTCCACCTGGAGATAATCGACCCCCTGCTTTGGATCAATCAATATGATTCTGGCGGAGGAAGGGCGGTTCGTAACTGCGATGCCGAGCAGAATATTCTGCATGAGAACAGATTTGCCACTACCGGTCGATCCGGCGATTAGGGTATGAGGAGCATGGAGTCGGCCAGGAGAAAAATGGAGAAGTTCGCCATTGTCCTCTCTCACGCCAACTACTAGGTCATCGGAAACGGCCCCCTTACTTGGCAACCATCTCCGCCACACATCCTCTAGGTGTACGATCTGTCTCTGAGGTCGTTCAATTGCGATCGAAATGACGCCGGGCTCCGGCGCAATCGAGATGATATTCAGTCCGTGGCTAGTGAGAAATTCCGATCTGCGCCTAGCCACCTGATCGATGGTCAGATTGGCGCTGCCAGAGAACTTAAGCAGAGCCGAATTGGGGGTCAGAACGCTACTCACAAGGCGCGACTGCAACTGAAATTGTTGCAAGGCACTCTTGGTTCTGCTCTCGACTTCCTTGAGCCATCGATCGCTACTTCCGTCGTCTGGTTGAACCTGTTCGGCCCCGTTGATGAGAGCGCTTATTCCCGGAGACATCCAAGGCTCGACTTTTGGAGGACTTGCGTGACCGGTTTGTCGACTGACGTCTGTTGCCATATCTCGATTGGGCGTATCCGCGGCCTGGGGAATCTGAGCATCCGTGGCGGGATCGAACGGAGTCTCTGGAGTCGGTGGAACCTGTGGGGCAGAGCCGCCTGAAGATGGCGGACGGTACTGAGTGGACAGCCATTCTGGATCCCCGGAAATTTCATTGCGTATGGATGTCGGATCGGCACCTTCCGAATAGGCTGCCATGATTCTGCGAAGATCACGTCGACTGAAGATCTCTTGAAATCCGTTTTCAAGATCCGCAACCAGTACGTTTTCCGATTCGTCTTCCGAATCGCTAGGTCCTGAGATGAACACATGAGAATATGCCCGCACCGAAATGTCGCATCGACCCTCGCGAATTGCTCTGCGCCATTCGGTGAGCTTCAGCGGGCTGCTCGATGGAACCTGAATTCCATCGAGGATCAGGTCGGAGAGGCGCGATAACCAAAGGGCTCGATCCATCCGCTCTGGGTTCCCAAAGATCGCCTCATTGATTCGATTCACTGTGTCTCGAAGCTGTTTCTGGGACTCCTTTCTCTTTTCGCTTAGGCCTCCAGCGTCAACGTACTTAGACTCGCTGACAACTACGGCCAATCGGAGGCGGCCATTGGCATCCTCTTGCGGCGCCAGCGCCAGAATATCCGCAATCTGCTCTTCCTTTTGGCCCAGCCACTGTGAGTAGTCATCCAGGAAATACCAGCCACAAAGCCGATCACGACCGATCTCGTGTTCGATTAGGTACCGGCTCAAGACAACACCTATCAGTTCGCTGGCATTTCTTCCCGTTTTCGCCGCACGTAATACGATGTCGCCCGAAATTTCCTTCGCATCTTCGAGTAGCCGATCTGCGAGTCGAGAGATATCTTGATCAGATACTTCGAGAGTGAGCGCGCGAAGCCGATTACGAACCATAGTTCGTAACAACCCTAGAGGAGCTTTCGAAGAAATGATCAGATTGCGCCCCATGGTTGCAGACTGCTTATAACGAATGACCCGTACATCTTGATTCATCAGCTGGCGGCGATCCAACAGCTCGTCGAGGTTCACGACCCAGTTCCCCAAACTATGGGTCTCCTCAAAAATCTTTGATGTATTCAGGTCCCGAAAATCAAGTTGGCGCGCTGGCAGGAGCCTAACTTTTTCGGCTTTGTCCCAATCACCTCTAAACAGGGTGGCAAGTGCCGTCAAATATTGCCATCCCCAAGTCGTTTGCGCTGGGCAGCAGAGATAGGCAACCGATTTCAAATCATCGGCCGCAGCAGGACGCCGGCGGGACCAATGCGCCGGAAGGAGGACGTCAGCGTTAACGGGGTCTGCTGTCTCGCGATACCACTCCAGTCGCGCGTGCCTGGCGATGACATCTTGCGAGAACACAATGTCGTTCGGGCGGGTGTCATCCGTCCCTGGGACGGGGGCTTGGTCTGCCATGATTCCGATCCGCAAACGTGCCATAAAGTCTCTGGTGGCCTCACTTGCGCTATAGGCATCGGGGTCCTCATCGGGTTCCCCAACAATTCGCTCGTAAAGCCAACGCAATCGTTTTGCATCTCTGTGGCGAAGAATGATCTGGCAGCGGACGTCTTCGTCCTCGTCAGCTGTGCCAATCTTCTCAACCACTGCCTGCGGAAGCCGCGAGGAGTCGCAGTTGTAAAGTACGACTGAAAGGTTGGCATGTTCATGTGGTTGGAGAGCAAGATAGCGCTCGACGAGGTCGTGAACACAGTTTGCGCCTTCGAGAGGATTGTCGTTGATATCATCAAGCCCGTCGTCAGACGCGACGGCCGATTCCTGAAGAGTGTAGTCCGATACGCAGTCGGTCCAACATAGAAGCTCGGGTTGGTTCTCGATCCATCCCACCGTTACCTCTGGATAGAAGGGATGTTCGAGGCTTGAGACAAGATCGCGGAAGAATAGACGACCGTCGCCGAAGTCAACGTAATCAAGTTCGAGCAGACGTGTGATGAGGTCAGTGATCAGGAGCGCCTTTCGCGCTATTGCGGCAAGCCTTAGGGGCTGCCATGGGGCAACGATCGCGGCCGGCTTTCCTCCAACTAGCGAAACAACACCAATCTGAAGAAGTGGTCGAACCAAGAGTTCACGACACTTGTCACCAGGAGCTTGCGAGCATACTGAGGAGAGAAGTTGACCAAAGCTCTCAGCCTGTTCGATCAGCGCAGGCGAGGACAGCCCTTCCTCCATGAAACCGTCGAGGGCTTCTGAATACTTATCTTTGAAGTCGAGAAAACGTGTTCGGAGTTCTTCGCGGCTTTGTCCGGACACGAGTCTTTCGGCAAGCGCAACTTCCAGATTCATAGCCAATGCGGAATCGGTCCAGGTACTCGAAGACTTCAAGCCCCAAACGGCGGGTTTCGCCCAGGTTTGAGCCGAAGATGTTGTTGTAAAGGCTTGCTTTCGAAATTGTGCCTCTATC
>Ga0335072_10007328_pt1 | contig 16074 bp, 15 predicted proteins | sample Lox_Sample_21_FD_206725 | JGI IMG/M metagenome (GOLD analysis project Ga0335072, IMG submission 206725) | Soil microbial communities from Loxahatchee National Wildlife Refuge, Florida, United States - Lox_Sample_2.1 | ecosystem: Environmental > Terrestrial > Soil > Wetlands | place: USA...
AGCCTGGGAAGGACGGGCTTTTGTATTTGTGGTCGAGAACTGAGCCTTATTGCTGTGGAGTAGTTGGACTCGTTGGCGTAGTCGTCGTTGTACTCGTGCCGCTGGAATTTGAGGAATTGCCGCCCCCAATCGGATTGGTGGTCCCGCTGGCAGGCTGTCCGATCATCCCGGTGTTTCCGCCGCCCACCGTTTGCTGGTCCATCTGCGGGCTGTAGAGAAACTCCCACTCGTTGTAGTGGTTCTTCTTTTTGTAAACGTAGATCGATTCCTTCGGGCTTGCCGGTGAGAACCCGATAATGCCGCCACCGCCGAAGGTCTGGCCGCTGCCGGCTGGATTGTTGGATGATCCGAAGCCAGAGCCGTTCGAGGTCGAAGATCCGGTTGAGTTCGACGTTCCGGTCGCCCCCGAGGATCCGCTCGAGTCCGTGCCGCCCGTAGTTCCGCTCGGAGGATTCCCATTGGCGTCTGTTCCGTTCTGGCCGGTGGCGCTTGCTCCGGAATCCGTAGAGCCCGTGGAACTACTATTGAACAGTCCGCCGCCCCCAGGGGTGTTTGTGCCGTTAAGCCCGGTATTGCCGCCGCTCGGACCTATGCCGCTTCCCGTCGTAACAGCCATCGCCTGACCGAAGAAGCCCATGACCAGCGGTGTTTTATTCTGGCCCCACATGATCGGCTTCCAGTCGTCTTTGCCGGTCGTTGGATCGATGTACCTCTTGCGCAGGAAGCGAATGTCGTTGGTCTTCACCAGCGCATCCAAGTTTGGCGGATAGGCGTGAAATTTGCGGTAGTAGAGCTGGATGGCTCGAATGTACTGCTTGCCGCGCTGCATCGTCTCCTGGTCGCGATCGCGCTGGATGTCCTCACGCACCTTCGGAATGGCCACGGCGAGCGAAAGAATGAGGATGACCATCATGAAGATGACCGCAACCAGCACGTAGCCATCTTCGGATTTTCCTCGTCGCTGGGTTTTCACGGTCTCGATCATCGGAAGCTCTAATCCCTAATCCCTGTCTTCCTCAATTCGCAGACAAGGGGACAGTCTGCGTGTTGTTGTAGCCAAGGTCGGTGATCTGGACCGAGGTCGGCATGATGGAGTCGACCTTATAGCGGTGATCGACGATCTCTCCGGGCCGGGCCATGAAAATGTCATCACCCCGCACCAGGAACGCGCGCATGGATTTATCAGGGCTCTGCGAGTAGCCGAAGTATTTCAGGTCTATGGCAGGCGGACGCGGCGGCTCCGGCGTTGTGACGACTGGAGGAGTGTTGCGTGCGGTCTTGACCGGCGTCTCAATGTGGACTGGCGCGGACTCGGCGGAAAAGATGTTGCGTCCGGTTCCGGCATAGACTACGTCTTCGCTCTGCGCGAGCTTGTCGAGATGCAGCGCGGGATCGATGTTGGTGGTTGCTACACGCTGTGCTTGCGGACCGGCCGCGGCTTGTTGCGCAGCAGTGCCGGTGCGGCGTGGGGGCGCATTTGCAGGCGCAGATCTGACCGTCAGCGTCTGCGTCGGGGCGGACGGAGCGCCGAAGTAGTTGTAGAGTTCGTAGCCACCGGCGACGACGATCACGATAGCCAGCGCAATGACGATGTAGACCTGCCGTTTGTTCTCAGTACCCAGAGGGATCGCCATGATTACTGTCCCTCCTGCGCGGGAGAGATATTGCCCGCTGGTGTCTCCGGTGGAGTAGGCGGCAGGCCGCTGGGCACGTCACCGGGCCGCATCCAGGTGGAGACGCGCAATCGCAGCCCAACCAGGCCGCCCTGCTGGCCGGTGAACGCCATCGTGCGAATGATGAAGAAAGTCTTGTCGCGCTCGAGGCCGTTCACGAAATGCATGATCTGCTGATATTCGCCATTGATGCGCGCATCGAGCGAAAGCTCGGTCAGATCACCTGCCGTCGCGCTTTGGGTGTATTGCATGCCGGAGAGCTGAACTCCGGATTTGACCGCGAGATTGCCAACTTCAGCGGCGATCGAGGAGTAGTTGGAGGGGATGCGTCTGGCGTAGAAGTCTTCGATCTGCTTGCGCGACTCGACCACGCGCTGATCGAGGCCGCGCAGAGGAGCCGTCTGCAACTCGAGGGTTTTGAGCTCAATCTGCTTGCTGACCATTGCGTCATTGGAACTGGAGTTGGTAGCAACCCAGTCGAGTCCCAGACGAATTGCAAGGCCCAGCACAACCACTCCGAGGACGGCGACGCCGATGTAGTGCCAGGTGAGCGGAGAAGACATCCGCTCGCGCGCTGTGACCGTATTCTGCGGCGTCATTGCGGCGTCCTTCCTCTATAAGGTTGCACGGGCGCGTGCGGACGAGCCACGCCGGTATAGGGTGAACGCCCTGCAGCACCAGGACGGCTCTCATCGTTCTTTTCGCCTTTTTTTGCGCCGGCTGCCTCGTGTGCGGACTTGCGGTCTGTTGCGGAGCCCGGGTTGTAATCAGCGAGCACGTCAAAGTCCACGCGGCTGGAGGCGCTGATTGGCTCGGGCCGCTGGTTCGGACCGCCCGAGGACTCGGCAGTTTCGCCGACGATTCGAGGCAAAAGGAAGTGGCGTGAATGCTCGAGGTTCCGGACCAGGTCGATGTCTTTATCGCGCGGACCGATGACGCGCAGGCGCACCGAGATCTGGCCGGCTTTCACCGTTGGCTCAAGAGTCATGACCTGAACGCCGGCAGGCAGAACGGTTTCAAGATCCTCCATAGCCAAAGTCCAGGAAAAAGACTTCTCATCGAAAAGCCGATTCAGGTTTTCCGATTGCTGCAGCGTGAGGGCGTTATCGGGCTGGCGCATCATGGCCTGATATTGACCCTGCTCCTGCCGGATTTTTGCGATTTGAGCGTCGAGAGCACGTTCGCTGGCGCGCGCCGCTTGAGCCTTGTCGTGCACGAAATGCAAGCCGACCAGCAGCCCGATTGCGACCAGTGCGAGCACGCCCATCGCGCGACGCAGGCTCTTGATCGCCGGCGCGATATCGGCAAATGGCCGTGAGGCAAGATTGATTGCTACACGCACGCTAGATTGCTCCTGCCAACGCGCCGGTCAGCCCGGCAATGCTCATGTTCGATAGCGACGTCGCGATGCCGGACTCGGGGCGGGGCGCAAGGTCGATGATTCTGAAATCCGAGGTGCCAAACCACTTTTCGAAATCCGCAGCGGTCCCGTTCCCGGCGAAGTAAAGCTCCCTGGGCAGAACGGAGACTTTGTCTTCATAGTAAGCTGCAGCAACCGCAACGCTCCGCTGTACTTCGAGGAGGCGCTGTGCAGGATCTTCCGGCAGGTCGAGGGTGCGGTAGAGCAGCAGGTCATCGCCGCGCGTGATGGACGTAGTGATAGCCACCTTGCTAAGGCAGGCTGCCAGCATCGGCTCTTCGGATTCCAGTGTCGCTAACGCCGCGAGGGCCGAGGGCATGATGGCGCCGGGCTCATAACCCGCAGCGCGCACTACCGTCTCGTATTCGTCGAGGATGTTGCTGGGCAGAACGGCAACCAGGACGCGGGCCTCGGTCTTGGTTTCGGAGAGAATCTGGTAACTCAGGCCGGCGTGCTCTACGTCGAACGGAACCATCTTGCGCAGGCGGAAACGCAACACCGGAATCGCCTCGGAGGCCCTTGCGGGAATGGTGTCGAAGTCAAGCACGAAGACGCGGACCGCAGTATCGGGGATGACGACCGTTACGAAGCGGCTATGTGGCGAAACGCTCGCGAGGGCACCGCGGATCGCACTGGAAACCGCCTCCGGCGAGCTCATGTTGAGTTCGCTGATGCCAGGAACCAGCACCCCGGGGCGCAGCGGTTCAAATGCAAAGACCGGTTGCTCGTGCCTGCCCGGCAACGATGCAGCGAGCACCCCATCCGGCGTCAACTCGATTGCCGCAGAGGGACGATTGCCGCTCTGATGAGATGATTTCGATCTGCTGAAGACAGGACTCACTATCGCGATGCCTCGATGAAGGTAACTTTGTTGATCTCTTTCAGCGTGGTCAATCCGCGACGAACACGGTCAAGAGCGGATTCACGAAGGAACGACATGCCTTCCCGTTGAGCCAGTTTGCGAATCTCCGACGTCGGCTTCTTTTCAAGAATCAGCTCACGGATGGGGTCGGTCAAGTCCAAAAGTTCGTGGATGGCAGTACGTCCCCGATACCCCGTCCCGCCGCACTCGATACATCCAATGCCCTCGCGGAAGCCGAAGCCGCGCCATTCCGCCGGATTCATGCCGCTGGCGATCAAAACCTCGTCCGGATAGGTCACCGTGCGCACGCAATGCTCGCAGACGGTGCGAACCAGGCGTTGGGCAAGGATGCAGTTCAGCGCGGAGACAAAGTTGTAGGCCTCCACACCCATGTTGAGAAAACGACCCAGCACATCGACCACATTGTTGGCGTGGACGGTGGTGAAAACCAGATGGCCGGTGAGGGCGGAGTTGATGGCGATCTGAGCGGTTTCCTGGTCGCGGATCTCGCCGACAAGGATCTTGTCGGGGTCGTGACGCAGAATCGAGCGCAGACCACGGGCAAACGTCAGGCCTTTTTTCTCGTTGACCGGAATCTGGGTGATACCGCGGATCTGGTATTCGACCGGATCCTCGATGGTGATGATTTTGTCCTCGTCGCTCTTGATTTCGTTCAGTGCGGCGTAAAGAGTGGTTGTCTTACCGGAACCGGTAGGGCCGGTAACGAGCACCATTCCGTAGGGTTCGCGGATGTAACGACGGAAGCGGCGGAGGTCTTCTTCGGCGAAGCCCACCACATCGAGCGTGAGGTGGCGGAACTTCTCGCTCATCGATTCCTTGTCGAGCACGCGGAGCACGGCGTTTTCCCCATGCACGGTCGGCATGATCGAAACGCGGAAGTCGATGAGGCGCCCCTTGTAGCGAACCCGGAAGCGGCCATCCTGCGGAACCCGGCGCTCGGCGATATCGAGCTCGCTCATGATCTTGATGCGGCTCAGGATGGTGGTGTGGTGCTCGCGCGCGATGGGCGCCATAGCCTCCTGCAGGACGCCGTCGATGCGGTACTTCACGTGGAGCGAGTCGTCGTAGGTCTCGATGTGGATGTCGGAGGCACGCCGCTCGAGAGCGGTAAAGATCGTTGTGTCGACCAGGCGGATGATGGGGCTGATGTCCTCATCGCTGGTCAGCTTTTCGATCGAGATGCTTTCGTCTTCGTTTGCTTCCTCCGTACCAAGGACGTCGAAAGTAAGGCCTTCGCTGGCCTCGTCAAGAACCCGTTGCGATTGCTCAGTCTTTTTGAGCAGGTCCGTGATCTGCGAGAGCGTGGCGACGCGGGCGATGATGCGATGACCAAGCAGGCCGGCGATTTCGTCGAGCACCATGAGGCGCGAGGGATCGCTGACGGCGATGACCATGGCATCCGCCTGCTGCTCGATGGGAACGAAGTTGTAGCGGAACATCAGTTCCACCGGTACCGTGCGCAGCAGGTCGTGCTGAATCTTGAAGTTCTTCAAGTCAACGAATTCGGCGCGATATCGGGCGGCAAGCGCTTCAGCCTGCACGCGCTCGTCGAGCCCGGAAACTGCGGGCCCCGTCGGCACCGTGATGGTGGTATCAGCCATAAATAGGTCTAACCCTGTCCTCCACCAGCAACCGACCCGAGAGAGAAGATCGGCAGGTAAAGCGAGATAAGAATAAAGACGACAATAACGCCCATGACGATCAGGATCGCGGGCTCAATCAAAGAGAGTGCGGCGGTCAAGGCGGTGGCCACGTCTTCTTCGAAGAACTCGGCCACGGAGTTAAGCATCTGCGGCAATGCTCCGGTTTGCTCGCCGACAGAGATCATCTCGGTCGACAAGTCTGGAAACACGCCGGTGGTGGTCAGCGAATCAGCGAGACTCTTGCCCTCGCGCACGGTCCCGATCGCACTGCCAACTGCCTTGGAGACTCTGCGCGATGAGATGGAACGCGCTGCGGTTTCGAGTGACGGAACCAGGGGTAAGCCGCCAGAGAGCAGCGTGGAGAGGGTACGCGAAAAAAGTGCGACCTGGTACTTGAGCCAGATTTTGCCGAAGATCGGCAGACGCACGCGAATGCCGTCCACCGTGTCGCGGCCCCGATCGGTGATCGAAAAGCGCCAGAGGCTTACGGCAATTACGGCGACGGTCAGAAGAATCCAGAGAATGTTGTGCTGAGTCCATTTCCCAAAGGTCAGAAGCCCGATGGTGAGCTGGGGCAGCTTCGATCCCATCTGGTCGTAAAGCTGGGCAAATTGGGGAATGACGACCGTGAACATGAAGACCAGCAACCCGCTCACGATAGTCAGGAGCAATCCGGGATAAATGAGCGAGGCAGTCAGCTTTTTACGGAAGGTAAGCGAAACGCGCTGGAAGTTGATGTAGCGATCAAGGACCTCCTGCAGATTGCCGGAACGCTCGCCGGCCAGCAGCGTGGTGGTGTACATCACCGGAATTCCAGTCTGGGCTTCGAACGCGGACGAAAGCGCTTCGCCGGTTTTGACGCGATTGGAGACGTCGTCGAGCTGGCTGCGGAAGTGAGCGCTCTTCTGGATCTTGGTGAGCATCTGGATCGAACCCAGAATCGGCAAGCCGGCTCGAATTAGCGTAAGAAACTGCTGATTGAAGATCAGAAATGGCTCGAGCTTGACCTTGCGGCGCGAGGCGCCAGCTAGGCCGGAGCGGGCCTTTACCGAGAAAACATGATAGCCGGCATGCAGAAAACGCGCACGAAGCTCATCGGCACTGGAGGCAGTCTGCACCTGCTCCTGTACACGGCCGCGTTCATCGGCCAACTTGATAACGAACTCTGCCATAGGTCAGGGTTTTTAGCGGTTCGCTTTCCTATTCAAGCGTAACAGTTTCGCTCACTTCATAGACGCATTGCCAGCGTGAATCGTTCATCACGCGCGCCAGGCGCCGCTTGGGTTGCCTTACCGATAAGGGTACTTAAGTTCGCGGGATAATTAATTGTCCTCGTTTGGTAGGGGTATCCTTGACTTGAACACGGGCTACCCCTCCATGGATCACACCGCAAAATGGATGGAATCTGGCGACGAAGGGGTGCCCCCGGCGCGAGGGTCTGAATCCGGCAATTGGCTGGGGATCAGTCCCCAGACAGCCTCTCTGGCTGTGCTGGCCCTATTGGCCGTCGTCATGGGAGCCTCTTATTTCACGGGGTTTCCGGGTCACTTGCGCAGCGCCGCCGCTCCCTTGCCTTACCCGCATGAACAGGCGAAAGTGACCTTTGCGGTTGCCGGCGACGTCATTCCCCATGAAGCGGTAAGGGCATCGGCCCAGGCGGGCGGCGATGGCCTGTTGGGTTGGAGTTCGCTGCTGGCTGACGTAAGCGACGTTTTTGAGGATGTCGATTTCGGGTTTGTGAACATGGAAACCCCGGTGGCGCCCGCACACTCCAAGGGGTCAAAGCCGTTCATGTTCGACGCGCCGTTGGCGCTGCCTGAAGCGCTGAAAGCCAACGGGATCAAAATCGTCTCCTTCGCCAACAACCACGTGATGGACCAGGGCTGGCCGGGATTTGCCGAGACGCGGGACCATCTGAAGGAGATGGGGCTGCAGTTTGTTGGCTCGGGTGACACCGCCGCACAGACATGGCAGCCGTTGATCGTCGAAGCCAACGGGATCAAGGTCGGCTGGCTGGGCATGACCCGGTGGCTGAATGGCAACCGGAATCCGGACAAGGACGACCAACCGCATGTGAATTTCTTCCCGTATCCGAGTGAATCGGGCGGGGCACCGGGCGCCGAAGAGGCGCAGGTGCTGGCTGCGGTAAAGGCGGCCCGGGCACAATGCGACATGTTGGTGATCTCGGTGCATTGGGGGACGGAGTACGCTCCGGCCCCGCGACCGGAAGATGTGGACATCGCGCACAAGATGCTGGATGCGGGCGCCTCGGTCATCGTGGGGCATCATCCGCACGTGTTGCAGCCGATCGAGACCTACACCACTGCGGATGGACGGATCGGGGTCATCTTCTATTCGCTGGGCAATTTTCTTTCGAATCAGTCGCGTAATTACGTAGATGGGCTGATGCCTGACAAGGACGGCGATCCGCGCGATTCGATGATCGGGCTGTTCTCGGCGGTGAAGAACGACTACGGACCGGCAGGCGTCAAGGTGGAACTGGGACACGTAGGCATGTTGCCGGCGTGGGGCGAGAACAACCGGAATGCCATCGCAGCAGGGAAGGCAAAGATCCCGAATATTCATCCGGTACTGATTGATCGCGAATTGCCCAAAGCGCAGGCGAGGTTGGAGGCGCTGAACAAAACCACCCAGAACGGCGAGCAAATGACGGCGGAGCAAAAACAGGAGTTCATCGACCTGAACAAGGAAGTGAAGCTGCTGATGGACCGGCGGTCACAGATCTTGGCGCGGACCGGGGATGAGTTCGTTACCGATCCGCCGAGACTTCCAGCCAAACCCTGAATCGAAATGCAGGCGAAACGAGCTACTCCGCACAGGGAGGAGTCAGCACCATCTCGTCCAAATGTGGTAGAAGCACCACACTCTCCTGTTCGTTCGGGTCGGTTCGCGCGACAACGACGACACAATCCTCGGTCGAACTTGGGTTGTATGGCAGGTGTGGCATGTCGGCAGGAATGTAAACGAAGTCGCCGGTCTTGACTAGCATGTGCTGCTCAAGATTCTCGCCGTACCACATGCCAGAAGTGCCGCTCAGCGCGTAAATGGCAGACTCGTGCCCCGCGTGCTTGTGAGCTTTGGCTTTGCCACTGGCCGGAATTGTGACGAGTTGAAGATGAATCGCCCTGGCGCCCGCAGATTCGGCGGAGATTGCAGGTGCATATATCAATCCCTGTTTGCCTTGAAATTGTTCGCCGGCGTGCAACAGCCTGCAGGTTGCAGGGGAAGTCTCAGTGGTCATGCCTGGTGTGATCTCCATGGGGGCTCAATTGCGATCGAAGGACCGCAAACCAAAGATCGGCAAACTCGAACCGTTTGTTCAGTACCCGTTGGCGATCAGCCACGTTTCTGTGAGGTCAATCTCAGGTTTCTTCGACGACTGCATCTGCTGGTAGGCCAGCTTCACCAGGACATCGGCTTCGATGTTTACCGGTGCGCCAACCGAGAGCGTATGCAGATTGGTACGCCAATAAGTCAGGGGAAGGATCGCAATCGAAATCGAATCCGCGTCGATTGTCGCGATGGTCAAGCTGATGCCCTCGATGGCAACGGAGCCTTTCTGGACCATCCACTGGCGGAGATTTTCGGGGATTCGTACTTTCAGCGTCCAGTCCGTCGTTTCGCGATCGAAATTGGGGTTGGTTTCGGCGATGACGGGGTCGAGTGCGCTCATGGTGCCCGTGCCATCAACGTGACCCTGGACAACGTGTCCGCCGAGCGGGCTGCCCGCCGCGGTTGGCAACTCAAGATTCACGCGCGCGCCTGGTTTGAGCTCACCGAGCGAGGTGCGGTCGAGGGTTTCCTGAGCAAGATCGGCGTGGAAGTAGGTCGGATCCGGGTCGAGCGCAGTGAGACAGACGCCGGAGACGCCCAGGGAATCCCCTTCCCGGAGGCGGTTGGCAATGCCAGGCGCCTCAACGGTAATTCGGCGAACCCCACCCCGATCAGTGAGGCTGACTAAGGTTCCGGTCTGCTCGATGATGCCGGTGAACATGGAACGATTTTAAGGGATTAGCTTGACCGGGATTAGAGAACGGGTGGCTTCTGATAGCGTCGTATTTCAGCAGGTTTTTCAATTCCATTTGCAAATTCTGGAGGGCCGTGAATGATTCCGCCTCGATTTTTGTCAGGATGGATGGTCCTTGTAATTCTCGCCAGTGTTCTGTCGGCGCAGGATCGGCCGTATGGCCGGTCCGTGGTGGCCTCGCAATACGGCATTGTGGCGACCAGTGAGGTGCAGGCATCGCAAGCGGGGGCACGCATGCTGGAGCGTGGCGGCTCGGCGATCGATGCGGCCATCGCAGCCAATGCTGTCCTCAACGTCATGGAGCCCATGATGAACGGCATGGGCGGCGATCTTTTCGCGATCTACTACGACGCGAAGACCGGAAAACTCTATGGGCTGAACGCCAGCGGCTGGGCCCCCAGGGGATTGACCGTCGATCATCTGCACGCGAAGGGCATCACGACGATGCCGCAATCGGGAATTGATTCGGTCACCGTGCCGGGCGCGGTGGATGGATGGGCGAAGCTGCACGGGCGCTGGGGCAAGCTGCCATGGAAGGAACTCTTCCAGCCGGCAATCTTCTACGCGGATCACGGCTATCCGGTGGAGGAGATCATCTCGGATTATTGGAAAGAGGAAGCGGCGGGGCTGCGGAAGAATCCAGAGAGCCGGCTTGTGTTTCTGCCCGATGATAAGGCGCCCGAACGCGGCCAGGTCTTCCGCAATCCCGAGGTCGCACACGCTTTGACCCTGGTTGCCAACCAAGGCGAAGCACCGTTTTACAAGGGCGAGATTGCGAAAGCGATTCTGAAGACCTCGTCGGACCTGGGCGGGACGATGACCGCAGACGATCTCGAGTCGTATTCGGCGGAATGGGTTGAGCCGATCCACATCACGTATCGCGATTGGGATGTCTATGAGCTACCACCCAACGGAGACGGCATGGCGGCCCTCGAAATGCTGAACATCATGGAGCGGTTCAAGGCCGATCCCGATGGCCCGCGAAGCCCGGGCGAACTGCACACGCGAATTGAAGCCATGAAGCTGGCCTATGCGGACGTGAAGGCCTATGACGGCGATCCTCGGTTCAGCAAGATTCCCGTGGATGAGTTGTTGTCGAAGGAGTTCGCGGCCAGGCGCGCCAAACAAATCGACCCGGCGAGAGCAAATTGCGAAGTGGCTCCCGCGGCGCTCTCCAAGAGCGACACCACGTATTTCACCGTAGTGGACCGCGAAGGGAACATTCTCTCTATCATCCAGAGCAACTACTCCGGTTTCGGATCAGGCATCACCGTGCAGGGCATGGGCTTTGCGCTGCAGAACCGCGGAGGGTTGTTTTCGCTCAACCCGAAGTCGCCCGATGTGCTCGCGGGCCGCAAGCGGCCGTTCCATACCATCATTCCGGCCTTCATGCAGAACGGTGACCAGCACATCGGCTTCGGCATTATGGGCGGCATGAATCAGCCCCTCGCTCACGCGCAGTTCGTATCGAACCTCGTAGACTACGGCATGAACATCCAGGCAGCGCTGGAAGAGGCACGCTTCACCGTTTCCGCGAAATTGGGCTGCAACCTTCAGATTGAATCGCGGGTGGGCAAGGCGACTATCGACGCTCTCACCGGGATGGGACATGTGCTGGATGTGCGCGATGCCTATACGGCGCACATGGGGCGCGGAAACGCGGTCATGCACAACAGCGCGACAGGGGTGAACTTCGGCGCATCGGATCCGCGCGGAGATGGAGCCGCAATTCCGGAGCAGCCGGAGTTTGCGAAGCACGGACCAGGAAACAAGGATTAGGGAGTGCGCCTTTCGTCGTTCACGTCGGACCCGGGGTGGACGCGGAAAGCGATTCAGGCGAAATCTTAGAGACGCCCTGCGGACTGGTCGCTTCCGGCTCGAGTAGTTCGAGGGCAGTGATGGGATTTTCGAAGCCCGTGGGTTCCTGATCGAGACGGATGCTTACCTCAGGCGTGCCTGCGAAGTAGGCAGCCAACGCGAAAGCAACGAAAGCCACGCACACTGCGATGCCGCGCAGGATCCACTGGATGTGCAGGGGGCTGGCAAGCATGAAGCTCCACGCCAGACAAGCGAAGGCGACCCATAGCCCGAGGAATTCGGCTTTAAGGGCGCGCGGTCCATCGACGGCTGGATCTTTGTCGATGCGAAGTGCGTTGCCGATGATGGCGGCGACAGCGAGAACTGCGGATAAAATGCCAATTCCGAGAAAATTCAGAAAAAGATGGTGGCCCATAGCGTCATTCTCCACGACTCCTACAGGCAGCGGTACCCCTTTCGGCTGTCCGACACCGCTACGTTAACGCAACATGAATTTGGACGCCTTTTTGCCACGTAGGGTTGTCAGCTTGACCTGCCAAGAAATTCGAAATCCCGGCTAGGTCATTGGAGGTTGGTTAAGCAGGCTTCTTCCATGGATCGCGAAGAAGCGAGCAAAGGCCTAGGTCGTTGCCGTATCTCTCAACCTGAACTTCAGCCATCTGAATGGATTTTGCCAGGCCCTTGAACGCAGGAACGGCGTCAGAGCCCATAATCTGCGGCGAGACAAAGAGATGCACGCGATCAACCAAGCCCTCGGCCAGCAGGGCGGTGTTAAGGCGCGTGCCGGTTTCGGTGAGTAGAGTGAGAACGCCTTCGGAGCCAAGCTGATCGAGGACCCTGCTGAGGGAAACTCGGCCGGTTTGCCGCCCCAGCGATGAAGACTTGTCGCCGGGGATCCCGGTTTCCGCGGGGAGGACTTCGACGCGAACGCCGCGGTTGCGAAGTTCGTTCGCGCGGGCTTCATCTTTGGAAACCGTGAAGACGACCAGGTCATTCTGAACGTCCCGAACCATTTTGCAGTCGAGAGGCATGCGGAGAGCTGAGTCGAGCACCACGCGGAGCAACGGACGGCGACGTCGCAGGCCGCTGCGATCGGTGAGCATGGGGTCATCAGCGAGCACGGTATCGACGCCCGTCAGTGCGGCATCTGCCTGCCAGCGCAGAGGCTGGACCGCGGCGCGGGCGGTTTCGCTGGTGATCCAGTAGGGCTCGCGTGCGGTGTGCAGGCCCGGCGGCGGTCCGATCCGGCCGTCGAGTGTCATGGCGACCTTCATCAGCACGAAGGGGCGTTTGTGTTGGATCCACTTGGCGAAGCCCTCGTTGATGCGGCGCGCTTCCGTCTCACATACTCCGACCTCCGTCCGAAGCCCCGCCCCACGCAAGTGGTCCATGCCGTGGCCGGTGACGTTGGGATTCGGATCGCCGGTGGCCGCGACGACGCGAGAGAGTCCCGCAGCGATGAGCGCCTGCGTGCAAGGGCCGGTTCGGCCAGTGTGATTACACGGCTCGAGTGTGACGTATGCGGAGCCGCCGCGGAGGCGGTCGGGTGCATGCAGCTTCGCTTCTTTCAGAGCGTCGATCTCGGCATGGTCGAGGAGATCGTATTCATGCCAGCCTTCGCCGATGACCTGTCCTGCGCGATCGAGGATAACGCAGCCCACGGCAGGATTGGGCGAGCTGACGCCTATGCCGCGGCGAGCTAGTTCGAGGGCTCGCTGCATCCAGTAGGTGTCTTGGTCGTGCGTAGTCATAAAGGAGCCGGCAGGAAAAGTGTAAACGTTTCGACGTAGACCGCTGCCCCGGGTTGTCATCCAGAGCGGAGCAGTTTTCTTCTGCGGTGCGAAGGATCCCTTTTGCGCACTGGGTGCGCCTTGATTTACCCCAACAGAGCGTCGACAAACGCCTCGGGTGAGAACTCCAGGAGGTCGCTCATCTGCTCGCCTACGCCGACGAAGCGGACCGGCAGATTCAGTTCGCGCGCGATCGCAACGGCGATGCCACCCTTCGCAGTGCCATCGAGCTTGGTAAGGACGATGCCGGTGACTCCCGCCGATTGCGTGAACAGCCTCGCCTGCTGCAATCCGTTCTGACCCGTGGTCGCGTCCATGACGAGCAGAACCTCATGCGGAGAGCCCGGGATCAGCTTCGCAGCCGTGCGCCGCATCTTTTCGAGTTCGTCCATCAGGCCCGCCTTCGTGTGCAGGCGACCGGCCGTGTCGACGATGAGCTCCGCGATGTTACGCGCCTTGGCCGCGCTGGCCGCGTCATAGAGCACGGCGGCTGGATCGCCGCCCTGGCGAGTCTTGATCATCTCCACGCCGCTGCGGGCTGCCCATACCTCAAGCTGTTCAATGGCAGCTGCTCGAAACGTGTCGGCAGCACAAAGCAGCGCGGACTTGTCCTGCGCGCGATACCAGGCGGCGAGCTTGCCGCTGGTTGTGGTCTTACCGGTGCCGTTAACGCCGACAAGGAATGTGACTTTCGGAGGCGCCGGCGGCTCGCTGACCGCACGCATCGGCCCTTCTAGGATCCCGCGAATCTGCTCTTTCAATAATGAGCGGAGTTCCTCACCCCCGGCGATCGCCTGCTTGCGGGCACGCTCGCGCAGCGCATCCAGAATCTCTGTGGTGGTCTGCACACCTATGTCGCTCATGATGAGCGCGGTTTCGAGCTCCTCGAGGGAAGATTCGTCGACTTCGCGTGTCAACGCGACGATGTCATTGATGCGGGAAGAGAAGTTTTCGCGGGTGCGGGTGACCGCCTCGCGCATACGCGAGAAAAAGCCCGAGCTCTTTGCAGGCTCTTCCTCGCCTCCCTGGCCTTCCTGCTCTTTCTTTTTGTCTTTCGGCTCTTCGTCGTAGCCGGTAAATAGCGTGATCATTCGAGAATGTATCCAGCTTTGAGTTTATAGCGTGGGGCGATCCAGTGCGATTCGCGAAGCCGAACTATGCAAATTCGAATACGTTCGCCATCGAGTCAAGCCGGTTCGCAACTTTTGCACAACTTTGGCTTGAAGTACCAAGAGGAGATACGGAAGAATTTGCGAGCGGCCCGCGGAATTTTTGCTCTCAACCCTGGCGGGCGGAGGTTAACAAAAAGCATGAGCCAGGTTCGTGTGCTCGTCGGAACAAAAAAAGGCGCTTTCATTCTTTCTTCAGATGGCAAGCGCGACAAGTGGGACATCAGCGGCCCGTTCTTTGCCGGATGGGAGATCTACCACATGAAGGGTTCGTCGGTAGACCCCAACCGCATCTATGCTTCACAGACCAGCGGATGGTTCGGCCAGTTGCTGCAAACCTCCAATGACGGTGGCAAGACGTGGTTTCAGCCGGGCGTGAAGCCGGAGGAAGCCGGTCCGCCGGTGTTTCCAGCCAAGGCGTCGAATCGCTTTGTGTATGACTCCACCGCCGAGAGCGGCAAGCCGCTCACCACGCACCAGTGGTACGACGGCACGCAGCATCCGTGGGAATTCAAACGCGTGTGGCACGTCGAGCCTTCTCTGACTGACGCGAACACGGTCTATGCGGGAGTCGAGGACGCGGCGATCTTCCGATCTACCGATGGCGGGGAGAGCTGGCACGAGATGCCGGGATTGCGCGGGCATGGAACCGGTCCGGGCTGGCAGCCGGGTGCCGGTGGCATGTGCCTGCACACGATCATCCTTGATCCCAGCAATCCTGAGCGCATCTACATCGCGATTTCGGCCGCAGGCGCGTTCCGCAGCGACGATGGCGGGAAGTCGTGGAAGCCGATCAACAAGGGGCTCTACTCGAAGTACATTCCCAACCCGACGGCGGAGGTTGGCCATTGCGTGCATCACGTCGCGATGAATCCGGCGCGCCCTGGTACGCTCTTCATGCAGAAGCACTGGGATGTCATGCGCTCAGACGATGCCGGCGATAACTGGACGAAGATCAGCGGCAACCTGCCCACCGACTTCGGCTTTGTGATCGACATCAATTCGAACGAGCCGGAGACCGTTTATGTGGTGCCCATCAAGAGCGACTCGGAGCACTTTCCCATCGATGGAAAGCTGCGCGTCTATCGCAGCAAAACGGGAGGCAACGAGTGGGAAGAACTCAGTAAGGGACTGCCGGACAACTGCTACGTCAACGTGCTGCGTGATGCCATGGCCGTTGACAAGCTGGACAAATGCGGCGTCTACTTCGGCACCACCGGCGGGCAGGTCTACGTCTCGCCGGATGGAGGAGATACCTGGAAAGCGATTGTGCACGATCTGCCGGGAGTGCTCTCGGTCGAGGTGCAGACACTCGGATAGCTCTCTGAACAGCTGACTGTACGAACTTGGGTGCCCCATCCTAGGCGCGTCTTTGTTTTTGCGGCTAGGCTGGGAAACCTCAACACTCAAACTGACTACCGATTCCACTCGGACCCTGTATTCGTAAGATGCCTGAATCTGTCCACTCCATTCGTATCGCATTGCCATATCATTTACGCAATCTCGCGCACATTGACGGCGACGTGACGCTCGATGTGGCCGAGCCGGTGACCATTGCGTCTATTCTGGACGCGGTGGAGGCCCGGTTTCCCATGCTGCGCGGCACCATTCGCGATCACGACACGCTGAA
>Ga0335072_10007329_pt1 | contig 16074 bp, 19 predicted proteins | sample Lox_Sample_21_FD_206725 | JGI IMG/M metagenome (GOLD analysis project Ga0335072, IMG submission 206725) | Soil microbial communities from Loxahatchee National Wildlife Refuge, Florida, United States - Lox_Sample_2.1 | ecosystem: Environmental > Terrestrial > Soil > Wetlands | place: USA...
CGCCCCCGCTCGTCTTCGCCCGGCGATACTGATGCAGATCGCTGCCGCACATCCCGGAAGCCTTCATCTCCACCACGACCTCGTGCGGGCCGGGGGTAGGATCGGGAAACTCCATCAGTTCCAGTTCACGGCCGCCGGTAAACACCACACCGCGCATTGTTCCCTCCCAGGTGGCGATTTCACTCGCCACGCAGGCTAGCGCGCCTCGCCGCGATCGTCATGCGCCAGGGTGTCGGCCAGGGGTCGGCGGATCAGCCGTTGACCACCGCACCGCCGTTGGGATGCAATATCTGCCCCGACATGTAGGACGCATCGTCCGACGCCAGGAAGATATAGCAGGGCGCCACCTCATCCGGCTGACCGGGCCGGCCCATCGGCGCATTGCTGCCGTGCTGGGCGGTCTTCTCCGCCGGATAGCTGGCCGGAATCAGCGGCGTCCAGATCGGGCCGGGCGCGACGCCGTTCACGCGAATGCCGCGCTGCATCAATTGCTTCGAGAGCGCGCGCGTGAACGCAACGATGGCACCTTTGGTCGCGGAGTAGTCGAGCAATACCGGATTGCCCTGATATGCGGTGACGGACGTGGTGTTCACAATCGCGCCACCGTCGGGCATGTGCGGCAGCACTGCACGCGTCAAATAGAACTGGCTGAACACATTGGTGCGGAACGTCCGCTCCAATTGCTCGTCGCCGAGATCTTCCAACGTTTCGACCAGATGTTGCTCGGCGGCGTTGTTCACCAGGATGTCCACCCGCCCGAATGCCGCAACCATCTGGCGAGCCGCCTCGCGGCAGAAATCGGAGTTGCCGACATCGCCGGCGATCACCAGGCCACGCCCGCCTTCGGCCGCCACCAGCCGGAGCGTCTCCGCCGCATCGTCATGCTCATTCAAATAAAGAATGCCAACCCTGGCACCCTCCTTGGCAAAGCCGACAGCCACTGCGCGCCCGATACCGGAATCGCCGCCGGAGATCAGCGCGACCTTGCCTGCAAGCCGTGCGCTGGCGCGGTATTTCGCCATCGACGCCTCGGGTTCGGGCCGCATCTCAGCCTGCCGTCCTGGTTGCTCGTCCTGTTGCTGCGGCGGCAGTGTCGTATCGCTCATTCAAACGTTCTCCCTCACCTCGGAAGCGAATCCCAGACCACGCGCGCGTAGCCCATGGTGCGTGCCATTTGCTCTGTCCAAACCTTAACGTCTTCTACACTCGTGCCGATGTGGTAATCGGGGAGTGCACGGGCGTCGGGATTCGCCGGATTCAACTCGCCGCGGTACTCGGCGCGAAACACCCCAGGTTCCACTTCTCGCAGTGCGGCGTGGAAATCGCCCCGCGTGGAATCATGTACGTCCGCCATGTTGGCTGCCTCTGAATGTCCTCAGCCATATGGAACGCGGCCGAGCCACATGGGTTGAGAAGCGGCAAAGGAAACCGCCGCCCGGTCTCCTCGTTTTTCACAACACAACAGCGAGGGAACAACCCATGTCGGAGACGAGAACCATCACGAATCGCGGTAATTTTGCGTTGGATCGCGAGAAGGCGTCACGTGCCGGACGCGTCGGCGGACAGAAGAGTTCCGGCAACTTCGCGCATAACCGAGCGCGCGCGGTGGAAGCGGGACGCAAAGGCGGCGAGCGCAGTCACGGCGGTGGTGGCGCACCGAACAATCCGGGAAACTTCGCACAGGATCGCGAGCGCGCCGCGGCCGCCGGACGCAAGGGCGGCCTGCACAGCCACAGCAGCGCGGGCGAGATGCCGTGACGCCGGACCAGAGGAAGAATAAGAATCTTCCCGCTCCACCGGACAGCGTAGCGGCGCGCATTCGCAATCCAGGCGGCAGCGTCCCCGGCGGGCGCGACGGAATGCCGGAAGGCAGCCTCAGAGAACGGCCACCGGAACCGCAGGGCGACGAGAACCGCGAGCCAACGCGGCCGCCCATGCCGCCACCGTAACACTAACGATCGATCCTGCGTGAGGACCCGTCGTCTTTGCCGGCGACAGCCTCCACATTCATTGGCACTATTACTTCGGAGCATATTCACATGGCTGCAAATACCCAGACCGCGGGACCCGGACCGGCGATCGGCAGGATCCATGAGGTGCACGGCATCTTCTCGAATACCGAGCAAATGCAAGAAGCGATCCAGCAACTCTCGGTTTCCGGATTTGACCGGGCCGATCTTGCCGTACCCGAAGCGGCGCCCCCACCGGAACGATCGACGCCGGAGTCGGGCGCGCTGCCCGCCGACACCGACCAGGACGCACGCCAGGCCCGCACGATGCACACCAGCACCGCGGCCGCGATGGCTGCGTTGGCCGGTGCCGGCATTACCGTGGCAACCGGCGGCGCCGCGGCAGCGGCAGTGGCGGCAGCCGCCGCCGCCGGGGCGGCGGTTGGTGGAGCGACCTTCGCCGTCAGCTCCGCGGTCAATGAACAAGAGCAAGCGGAGCTCGATACGCGGGCTGCCCTTGGCAGACTCATTCTATCGGTGCGAGCGCCCACCGAGACCAAGCGCGCGGAAGCCGAAGCCATTCTGCGCTCCACCGGCGCAACGGACATCCAGGTCGTGTAGCCGCGGGCAAGTCGGCACCTGCGAGTTCGCATAACCCGGGCTCTCTATAAAACACGCGTTTCCGGTCGATTTGATACACGGCTATTTGCACCTGCCGCCCGTCAACGCGGGCAGGGCAGCCGCGCTAAATCCTCGCCATCCGATACGAATCCGCCGGTTGCGCCGGCACGGTCAATGCGGCTGGCAGGAAAACGGCGAGCAGATCGCCGATCGCAACCAGAAACGAGGCTAACATGGCGACCACCAAAGGAATGAACGAACTGCTGATCGATTTCATGCGCGACATCTATTACGCAGAACGCCAGATTTTGAGGGCGCTGCCGAAAATGGCCAAGGCGGCCCAAAGCGAAAAGCTGAAGCAGGCACTGCTGCATCACCGCGAGGAGACCCAGGGCCAGGTCGAGCGGCTGCAAAAAGCTTTCGAAGCGATGGGGCAGCGCGCACGCGGCCAGACCTGCGAGGCCATCAACGGCATCATCGAAGAAGGTGACGAGGTAGTCGAGGAATTCGAGCAAGGCCCGGTACGCGATGCCGGCATCGTCGCCAATGCGCAGGCGGTAGAGCATTACGAAATGGCCCGTTATGGCACGATTGTCGCCTGGGCGCGCGGGGCCGGACAGAAAGAGGTCGCCGAACTGATGGAAGCGACTCTGGAAGAGGAAAAACACGCCGACCGGCTTCTGAATGAACTCGCCGGCAAAGAGATCAACCAGAAGGCAATCAAACAGGCTGCATAGCGGCGCAAGGGCGGGCGCCGGCCGGCTCCCGCCCTTGCCGCGTTGAGGGAGGAGCAATCATGGCGCAAGAGAGCCGAGCGCAAAAGAAAACGGTTTCGCGTGTAATGCATGAATACAAGCATCGCGAACTCGAAAGCAGTCGCGGCGGCAGAGTGAAGAACCGCCGCCAGGCCGTCGCCATCGCCTTGAGCGAGGCCGGTGCGTCCAACCAGCAATCGCCCGGCCAGAACCGCCGGCAGCGCGCGCGCACCAAGAGCAAGGAACGGCGGGGCCAGACGGCGCAGCAGCAGAAAGAGGGGCGGCATGCCACCGCGCGCCGGGCGCCGCGGCGCCGCTCCACCTCTTCGCGCGGCGGCGAACGCACGCGGGCACAACTTTATAAAGAGGCGCAACGGCGCAAGGTTCCCGGGCGCTCGCGCATGAGCAAGGCGCAGCTTCAACGCGCGTTGCGCAAGTAGCCCGCGCGCCTGCGGGAGCGGGCGCGCCTGCGGGAGCGGGTTGAACTCCCGCGGCAGTCGGGAGGGGAGTTTCATCCCTCCCCTCCCGTTTCATTGCTCCCGCCTCCTCACGCAGCCTTGCGCTGTGCCGCCTCGGCAAACAATTGCAGCATTTCGCGATTGAAGTCCGGGAGGTCGTCGGGCTTGCGAGATGTCACCATGTTGCCGTCACGCACGCACGTCTTGTCCTCCCAGTTCGCGCCGGCATTGCGCAGATCGGTCCGCAGCGACGGCCAGGACGTCATCCGCCTGCCCCGCACCATATCCGCCTCGATCAGCGTCCACGGCCCATGACAGATCGCCGCGATCGGCTTGTTCGCCTCGCCAAAGTGACGCACGAACGCCACCGCCGCCGGATTGACGCGCAGCGCATCAGGACTGGCGACACCGCCGGGCAGCACCAGGGCATCGAATTGCTGTGGCGTAACGTTCGCAAGATCGTGGTCCACGGCGAGCTTATCGCCCTTCTCGTGATGCTGCATGCCTTGGATCTGGCCGCCGTGGGGCGCGATGATCGCCACTTGCGCCTTCGCCTGCTTCAGCGCCTTCACCGGTTCCGTTAGCTCGACTTGTTCCACGCCGTCAGTGGCCAATACGGCGACCTTGCGGCCCGCGAGGTCCGGCATTGCCTGTCTCCCATGCTGTCAGAGATGGGGAATCAACCGGCGGCGCCGGCGAAGGTTTCCCGTGAGGCGCAATTTGTCGCCCTCACAGCGGCACCAAACGATTCGTGGCCGCTGTGAACAATCCGCCGCCCACCGCGTTGCTAATACATGATTCGGCAAAGGAGACTGCCATGACGGCGCATGCTCACTCAGATCGGGAACGGCGTCACGACAGCACGGTTGAGGACAGCTTCCCGGCCAGCGATCCGCCCTCCCATTCCGGCATTGTCGGGCCGCGCGGATCCCACGTGCATGGCCGGCCGGCGCCCCACAGGCGCGACGACGAGGATCGGCCGAAGGGAACGCCCACGCATGACCGTCACGCCACGGAAACGGCGTATGTGTGGGAAGACGAGGTGCACCCGCCACCGCGGCGATAAGCCGCCGCCGGCACGGCACCAATCGCTCGGTGCGCCGGCCAGGCGCCGGCGGCAGTTCGCGCGACGCTATTGCCCGCTGTTCGCCCGATTGGCAGCAAGCTGGCCCGGCGTGAGCTGGAAGCCGGCCACGACAACATAGGCCGCGGCCGACTTGGTCGGCGTGACCGGCAGCACCATGAATACCGGCGGCGTCGTGACCGCAACGCGATCGACATTGGACGGGAACACCGCATCCAGCGTGTAGATGTGCTTGTCCAGGATGCGGTCTCCCTCGGTGACGGCGACGTAGACCGGCACCCTCGCCGCGTTGCCCGGCATCGCCGGCCCCCGCACCAGCACGGCACCGGCGACCACGGTCGCCGCGACGGTGCCCCGCTTCTCGCCTTGCTGGCACTTGCCCTGGATGGTCTCCATCCGGCCCGCCAGCATAAGCCCCGTCAGATCGCCCGCGTTACCGCCAGGCCGGTAGATCGAAACGTCTGCGGTCGGCGCGAGCAATGCCGTGCCCGGGCAGGCCGGCGGGAACTGGTCGCGCTCCGGTGCACAGGCGGAAGCCAGCAGCGGCGCGGCCAGGACGGCGGCGCAGAGCAAACGGCGGGGCGAGAAGCGCATCGAGGACTCCGGAACGCGTGCCGAGGCGGCAGGCGGGCCGCATAGTGCCGGTAGGCGGGCAGCGCAACAACAGCAGCGAGCGCCGATCAGGACTCGACACTGTCATATGTGCCGGCCACCCTGGATGGATCGTTTCCAATGCGGAGGTGGGTCGGTGGTATCGATCGCACGGCAGTCGCCGGCAGGCAGCCGGCATGGGCACCCTCCGGTGCCGAACTGAAATGGCGGTCTATACCGAAGTCAGCGACGATGCCCTCGGGGCCTTCCTGGCGGAATACGATCTGGGCTCTCTGGTCGCCTTCCGCGGCATCGCCGAAGGGGTGGAGAACTCCAATTTCTCCCTCCGCACAACCGGGGGCGACTATATCCTGACGCTGTATGAACGCCGAGTGGATCCCGCGGAATTGCCGTGGTTCCTCGGCCTCATGGAGCATTTGGCGCAGCGCGGCATCGTCTGTCCTTTGCCGGTGCGCGGCGCCGACGGCAACGCGCTGCGGCACCTGTGCGGGCGGCCGGCTGCGATCACGACTTTCCTTCCCGGCGTTTGGCCCAGGCACGTGCGGCAAGAGCATTGCGGTCCCCTCGGCGCCGCGCTGGCAGCCTTGCACCTTGCCGGGGCCGACTATGCGCCACGGCGGCGCAATGCGCTCGGACCCCAGGGCTGGCCGCCGTTGCTCGACCGCTCGCGTGCCGGAGCGGACAGCGTGCGGCCCGGCCTTGCCGAGGAACTGAGCGTGGCGCTGACGCGGCTGCTTTCCGTCTGGCCCGCCGGCCTGCCCGTCGGCCACATCCACGCAGACCTGTTCCCCGACAACGTGTTCTTCCTGGATGGACGGCTCTCAGGGCTGATCGATTTCTATTTCGCGGCGACCGACATCCTGGCCTACGACCTCGCGGTCTGTCTGAACGCGTGGTGTTTCGAGGCCGACTTCTCCTTCAACGTGACCAAGGCGCGCGCGATGCTGTCGGCCTACATGGCGGCGCGTCCGCTTTCGGCGGCAGAGCAAGCGGCGTTGCCGGTGCTGTGCCAGGGGGCCGCGCTGCGCTTCCTGCTCACCCGGCTCTACGACTGGCTGCATACGCCCCCGGGCGCGCTGGTGACGCGCAAGGATCCGCTGGAGTATCTGCGGCGCCTGCGGTTCCATCTGTCGGCACCCGACGCCCACGCGTACGGGATATAGCAGCGTCACGAAATCGGGCCGGGAGACCAGCCGGCCTGCCACATCCCGCCTGCCACATCATGCCGCGCGAAGCCGCCCCCGGCGCATCGGCCGGCAGCACTGCCCGCCGCGTTTGCTAATGCACCGCGACCAGGGCCAGCCCTAATTGCTCTGCCAGATCCTCGGCGAGTTCCACCGTTTCGACCGCCGCGACCGTCATGCCGTCGGCACCATGCAGCACGATGCTGGTTGTGCCGTCTTCATCCGCAACCTGGGTCAGGTAAGCGACGCGGAACAATCCGAGTTGCAGGAATTCGCTGATGGTCAGCAGATCCGCCCGATGATCCGGATGGTCGGTTCCGGGCAGGAATTCGGCGGTGCGAGCGAGGGCCATCATGTTCATCTCACGTTCCTTCCCGTTCGCGGATCACATGTTGAAGGACAGTGCCCAGATCAGCAGCAGCCCAATGATCATGCCGAAACTCGCAAGCATGTTGCTGGCCCCCGTCGAACGGACCGGCCTTGCCTTCACGCGTGGCCGAGCGGCCAGAAGATGCCGGGCCAGGGCGGCGATACGCGGCTGATGCGAGCGCGCACCGATGCCATCATTCAGATCGCGTCGCATCATGGCTGTCCTCCTGCCGCTGGCATGACAGCGATCGCCCGCCGTCGCGCCATGTGAACCAACCACTTTGGCGCGCGCGGCGAAATTAGGTTGAGCGCGTACGGGGCTGTACGGATGGCAGCGGGCTACTCGGCCGCCAGCACCTTCCGAGGCGGCGTCTGCACCACCGGCGCCAGTTCCGGTGCGCCAAACGATGATGCGCGGCGGTCATTGGCCACCGGGCGGTACAGCGTATCGCGCTGCCCTGGCACGCGGCCAAGCCCGGAGATCAGCGCTTCCATGGCCTCCGGCGGAAATTCCTGGCCATGCTGGGTCCCGGCCGCACGCGAAATGCTTTCGTTCATCAGCGTGCCACCCATGTCGTTGGCACCGGCATTCAGGCACAGAGCGGCGCCCTCCGGCCCCATCTTCACCCAGGACGTCTGGATGTTGGTGATCAGCGGATGCAGCACCAGCCGCGCCACGGCATGCATCAGCACCGCCTCGCGCAGCGTCGGCCCCTTGCGCGCCATGCCGCGCAGATACATCGGCGCTTCCATGTGCACGAACGGCAGGGGAACGAACTCGGTGAACCCGCCGGTCTCCGCTTGCAGGTCACGCAGCACCAGCAGATGGCGCGCCCAGTTCAGCGGGCCTTCGACATGGCCGTACATGATGGTGGAGGTGGTACGCAGCCCCAGCGCGTGCGCCGCGCGTGCCACCGCGATCCATTGCGCCGTGTTGATCTTGTCCGGGCAGATGATGGCGCGGATCTCGTCGTCGAGGATTTCCGCCGCGGTGCCCGGCAAGGTTCCCAGCCCGGCTTCCTTCAGTTCGGCCAGAAAATCGCCGAGCGAGCGCCCGAGCGTCGCCGCCCCTTGCGTCACCTCCAGCGGCGAGAAGGCGTGCACATGCATCCCCGGCACCGCCGCCTTGATCGCCTTGCAGATCTTCACATAGGTGGCGCCGGTATAGTCGGGATGGATGCCGCCTTGCAGGCAGACTTCGGTGGCCCCCCGATCCCACGCCTCCTGCGACCGGCGCACGATCTCCGACATGTCGAGGTCATACGGCGTGCCGCGCAGTGCCTCGTGCGTCTTGCCCTTGGAGAACGCGCAGAATTTGCAACGATAATAGCAGATGTTGGTGTAGTTGATGTTGCGGTTCACCACGTAGCGCACGGTATCGCCGCTCACCGCCTGGCGCAGCTCGTCGGCGGCGGTGCAGACGCGGTGGTAGTCAGCATCGCGGGCGCCAAACAGCCCGACAATTTCGCTTTCGTCGAGCCGGCGGCCGGCAGTGGCGTTAGCAATCGCGCGTTCGATCGCCGGGTCGATCGTATGGAGCAATGCGGGTTTGGCTTGTGGCACGATCGGAATGCCCGGCGCCCAGGCATCGTCGCGCGCCCAGCCTTCGCTGTCGGCCATCTGGCGAATGCGCGTGGCGACCCCGGCGGCGAACCACCGATCCGGCTGCGTCACGGCCGAGGGATAGGCGGGCAGGCGAGCGACGAGAATCTTGCCCATCGCAGCCGTGTTGCGCGCCAGTTCGTCCAGATGCGGCCAGGGCGCTTCTGGATTGACGTGGTCCGGCGTCACCGGCGACACGCCACCCCAGTCGTCGATCCCGGCGCGGATCAAATGCTCATACACGCCGGGCGACAGGTTGGGCGGCGCCTGCACATGCACGTCGTCCGGCAGAATCAGACGCGCCGCGGCAATGCTCCACAGCAGGTCTTCCAGATCGGGATCCGGCGCATCAGCGCGCTTGGTGTTCGGCTTCGCGCGAAAATTCTGCACGATGACTTCGCCGATATGGCCGTGACGCACGTGCAGATCACGAATGGCGAACAGCGATTCCAGACGCTCGGCCCGCGTCTCGCCGATGCCGATCAGGATGCCGGTGGTGAACGGAACGGTTAGTTCACCCGCCTGCGCTATAGTCTCCAGCCGCACCGCCGGATGCTTGTCCGGCGAGCCGTAATGCACCTGCCCCTGCTCGCACAGCCGCGCGCTGGATGATTCGAGCATGATGCCCATGCTGGCGGAAACCTCGCGCAGCGACGCAATTTCGTCACGCGTCATCACGCCCGGGTTCACATGCGGCAGCAGCGAGGTTTGCTTCAGCACCAGCGCGCACATCTCGCGCAGATAGCCGATGGTGCTGCTGTGGCCATGCTCTGCCAGCCACTCGCGCGCGGCGCGATAGCGCGACTCGGGCTTGTCGCCGAGCGTGAACAACGCTTCGGTGCAGCCCGCGGCTGCCCCGGCCCGGGCGATGGCAAGAACCTCATCGGGCGACAGATACGCGGGACGGTCTGCCCGCGGACGCTCGGCAAAGGTGCAGTAATGGCACACATCCCGGCACAGCCTCGTCAGCGGGATGAACACCTTGCGCGAGTAACTCACCAGCCGCCCGAACGCCGCGTCGCGTTTTTCCGCCGCGGCATCCATCAGCTCCGCCAGCGGCGCGGTTTCGATCCAGCCCGTCACATCTTGCTCCGTCATGTCACCTTCCGCACCACGTCCTCGGCAAAACGTTGCGTCAGATCGAGCGTCTCCTCGATCGTCGGCCGTTGCAGATAGACGATTACATGGTTCGCGCCGGCCTCGCGCAGCGCGGCGGCGTCGGCCAGCATATCATCGGCGCCGCCGGAAAACATCTGCCGCCCGCCATCGGGGGCGGTGCGCGGCGTCCAGCTTGGCGGCATGTACCAGACATAGCCGATATCGATCGTCGCCGGATCGCGGCCGGCCTTCTCCGCCACCCGATGCAGCGCGGCGATGCCGGAACGCAATTTCGCCGCCGTATCCAGCGGAGCCTTCTGATTGCTGGACCCGGGATACCAGCCGTCGCCGTATCGCACGGTGCGGCGCAGTGCGGCAGGACTTTCGCCGCCGACCCAGATCGGCGGATGCGGCCGCGACACCGGCTTCGGCATGAACACCACGTCGCGGAATTGCGTGTACGCGCCGTCAAGCTCCGGCCGCTCCTGCGTCCACAGAAGCTGCCACGCCTGCAGATATTCGTCGGTCACGGCGCCACGTTGCTCGAAAGGCGGTGCCCCGAGCGCGGCAAATTCCTCGCGCATCCATCCGGCGCCGATGCCCGCGACCACGCGTCCGCCCGACAGAACGTCTGCCGTCAGCAGCAGCTTCGCCGTCAGCACCGCGGGCCGATACGGCACCACGATGACCGAGGTCAGCAGCTTGATATGCTCTGTGCAGCCGGCAAGGAACGCCAGAGTGGCGATCGCATCGAAGCACTCGCCCGTCGGCTGGCCGGGCCATACGCCGTCCTTGGTGTATGGATACGGCGTATCCGGCCGCGCCGGCACGATCAGATGATCGGCAACGCCGAGATACGCATAGCCGAGCATATCAGCCCCCTGTGCCAACGCCATGACTGACCCGCGCGTGGTCATGCAGCCGCGCGTGCCGATATGGATGCCGAAATCCACCAATGTCCTCCGGGACTGTCCCCTTGCCCGGCAAGGTTGCCTGGGGCATCGGCATCGTGTGCTATCAGGGACGGCAACGCAATTCACGCGGGAGGACAGATCGATGCAGATCGGATGCAGCGCACCCACCAGCGGAGCGCTGATCGCGCCCGACAGCCTGGTGCGGATCGCGACCGAGGCGGAAATGCTCGGCTACGACTACGTGACGGTCAGCGATCATGTCATGATCCCGACCAGCATCGCGTCTCGCTACCCATACAGCGACAGCGGCGAATTCCCCTCCGGCGCGGCAGCGGCGCGGCTGGAGCAATTGACCGCGGCGACCTTCATCGCGGCCTCCACGTCGAAGCTGCGGATCGTCACGTCGGTGATGGTGGTGCCGCACCGTCCCGCCGTGCTGACAGCGAAGATCCTGGCGACGCTCGACTATCTGTCGAAGGGGCGGCTGACACTCGGGATCGGCGCCGGCTGGTGCAAGGAGGAATTCGAAGCGATCGGCGCGCCGCCCTTCGACGACCGCGGCCATGTCACCGACGAGTGGATGGCAGTGTGCAAGGAGCTCTGGACCAGCGACGCACCGAAATTCGACGGCAAATACGTAAAATTCTCCGACGTGTTGTTCCCGCCGAAGCCGGTGCAGAACCCAATTCCCATCTGGATCGGCGGCGAAAGCGGCCCGGCGCTCCGCCGCACCGCCAGGTACGGCGACGCGTGGTATCCGATCGGAACCAATCCGCAATTCCCGATGGACACACTGAGCCGCTACAAGGCCGGCGTCGCCAAACTGCGCGGCATGACGGAGAAGGCCGGACGCAATCCCTCCGCGGTCGGCCTGGCCTATCGCGTGTCCTCCAACCCCGAGGCGCAGCCCAAGGGCACCGTCGACGGCGAACGCAAATTGTTCACCGGCGGCGCGGCCGACTGGGCAGGCGATATCCGCGCATTGTCGGACACCGGCGTCACCGCGTTCGATTTCGGCTTGTTCGGCCCCACCCTGGCGGCCACGATCGACAACATGCGCCGCTTCCGCGACGACGTGGTGGCGAAGATCAGATAACCTCGCCCGCGAAGCGGGAGAGGTCGAGGCGCCGAAGGCGACGAGGGAGAGGGGCCTCGCGCCTCGGCCTCTCTCGTCTCATAGCACAGGCCAGCCAAGGGAGCCTCCATGCAGATCGGCTTCAATGCCCCCACCTCCGGCCCGCTGATCGCGGCCGACAACGTGCGGCGCATCATCACCGAAGGCGAGGCCCTCGGCTTCGACTACGTGACCATCAGCGACCACATCATGGTGCCGCGCAACCTCGAATCGAAATACCCCTATACCAACACCGGCGAGTTCCCCGCCGGACCCGACGCCGCCTGGCTGGAGCAATTGGCCACCACTGCCTTCCTCGCCGGCATTACGTCAAGGATGCGCTTCGTGCTGTCGGTGATGGTGGTGCCCTATCGGCCGGCCGTGCTGGCCGCCAAGATGCTCGCCACCATCGACCATCTGTCGCACGGCCGCCTCACCATGGGCATCGGCGTCGGCTGGTGCCGCGAGGAATTCGAAGCCGTCAACGCTGCCCCGTTCGACGACCGCGGCGCCGTCACCGACGAATGGGTCGCGGTCTGCCAGGAATTATGGACCAGCGACGAACCGCGCTTCGCCGGCAGATACGTCCACTTCGACGACGTGGTGTTCGCGCCAAGGCCGCCGCAGCAGCCGATCCCGATCTGGGTCGGCGGCGAAAGCGGCCCGGCGTTGCGGCGCACCGTGCGTTGCGCTGATTGCTGGTACCCCGTCGGTACCAATCCGCAACTGCCGATGAACACCGTCACGCGATTCAAGGCCGGCGTCGCAAAGCTGCATGCCACGGCGGAGAAGGCGGGGCGCGATCCGGCCGGCATCGCCATCGCCTTACGCGTGCTGGCCGGTCCCAGCGCCCGCGCGCGCCGCAGCATCGACGGGGAGGGTGAAATGTTCACCGGCGGCACTGCGGATTTCGCCGGCGATATCCGTGCCTTGCAGGATCTCGGGGTCAGCGCGGTCGACGTGCGTTTGTTCGCCACCACGCTGGACGCCACCATCGACAACATGCGCCGCTTCCGCGACGAGGTGGTAACGAAAATAAGCTGACCTCGAAGTACGATAACCTCGCCCGCGCCAAGCGCGCGATAGGATAACCTCGCCCGCGCAACGCGCGGGAGAGGTCGAGGCGCCGAAGGCGACGAGGGAGAGGGAGATCGGGTCGGTAGAAGCGTGTCCCACCCCATCGCCCCCACCCCGGCCGGCCGCAGCGTCTCGACCTCTCCCACTTCCTGAGCGAGGTTAGTTGGACCATGACGGAATGGAGGAAACCATGCGCCTGGGCATCACCGTCGACATGTCGGGACCCGCGCCAAAGCTGGATCTGGACCGCGTGATGGAGGCCGAACGCCTCGGCTTCTCCGAAGTCTGGACCGGCGAGGCCTACGGCACGGATGCCGTCACCCCCGCCACCTGGGTGCTGGCGCGTACCAGCCGCATCAAGGTCGGCACCGGCATCATGCAAATCCCTGCGCGCACGCCGGCCTGCACCGCCATGACAGCCATGTCGTTGCAGCATCTCTCCGGCGGGCGCTTCCTGTGCGGGCTCGGCGTCTCAGGCCCGCAGGTGATTGAAGGCTGGCACGGCGTGCGCTTTGGCAAGCCGATGACGCGAACCAAAGAATACATCGCCATCATCAGGCAGATCTTGGAACGCAAGGCGCCACTCGACTTCCATGGCGAGGAATACGAAATCCCCTATGCCGGCCCCGACGCCACCGGCCTCGGCAAGCCGCTGCGCAGCATCACCCACGGAGATCCCTCGCTGCCGTTCTATCTTGCCTCGATCACACCCGCCGGCCTTCGCACCGCCGGCGAGTGTGCCGACGGCGTGCTGCCGATCTTCTATTCGCCAGAGCAAACGGCGATCGTATCCGCCCCGATTCTCGAGGGCATGAAAAAAGCAGGCCGCCCGCAGACGCTGGAGAAATTCGATGTCGCGCCCTATGTGCGTGTGAAGCTCGGCCCGGACGCCGCCGCCTGCCGCGACGCGGTGCGCCCGGAGCTCGCCTTGTACATCGGCGGCATGGGCGCGCGGGCGAAGAATTATTACAACGATGTCGCCATCAAGCTCGGCTATGAAGCCGCGGCGAAGACAATCCAGGATCTCTACCTCGACGGCAAAAAGAACGACGCCGCCGCCGCGGTGCCCGACAAACTGGTGGACGAAATCTCCCTCTGCGGTCCGGCAGAGCACATCAAGGAGCGTCTCGCGGCATGGCAGGAGGCGGCGAAACGTGGCGATCTCGGTACCATGATCCTCAAAGGCGCAAACATCGAGGCGATGCGCGTGGTCGCCGAAGCCGTGCTTTAGCCCGGCATGCTGCCCGATCCGCTGCCCCATCCCCTGCCCGACGCGATCCGGGCGCAGTGGCCGTTCGCGCCACACTTCGCGCGGGTCAACGGCCGGCGCATGCATTACGTCGACGAAGGTGGCGGCGACCCCGTCGTCCTCCTGCATGGCAACCCCACCTGGGGATTTCTGTACCGCGACTTCGTCGCCCCGCTGACCGAGGCCGGCCATCGCGTGATCATCCCCGACATGATCGGCTTCGGCCTGTCGGAAAAACCCGCAAGCGAATTCCACCATTCGCTCGACGGCCACATCGCCAATCTCGCCGCATTGCTGCGCGGGCTGGACCTGCGGCGGACCACGCTCGTCTGCCATGACTGGGGCGGTCCCACCGGCCTTGGCTTCGCCTTCGCCAATCCCGAGCGCGTCCGTTCCCTGGTCCTGATGAGCACGTGGGGCTGGCCACTGCCGCCGGCCGAGTTCCATACCCGCGTCTTTCCCTGGCGCACCATGCATGCGCCATTGATCGGCCCCTACCTGCTTGGCCGCCATGCCGCGCTGGCCCGGCGCGGCGTCTATCTGTCGGTGGTCGACCGCGCCCGCTTCGCCGCCCGCGCAATGGCGGCATACGACGCCGTACTCCACGATCCCGCCAGCCGTTTGCTCACCTGGGTCTGGCCGCGCTGGATCCCCTTGGACGACACCGCTCGCGCGCTGGACCGCTTCACATGGCTGGAGCAGGAACTGCGGGCGTGCCGGTGGCCCGCGCTACTTGTCTGGGGGAGCGAGGACGACGTCTTCAACCCAGCCGTGTTCGCCACACGCTTCAAGCAACTGCTGCCCCAGGCCGAGGGCCCGCATTTGGTCACCGGCCGCCACTTCCTGCAGGAGGATTCCGGCCCCGCCATCGCCGCCCGCATCGTCGACTTCCTGCGGCGCGTGCCATGACGGATACACAGATCATCGCCCCGCCATCGTTGCACGGAATGCGGCTCGCGTTTGTCCTGGCCGAGGATCGGCTCGGCCACTATCCCGAGTTCCGGCAGTTTTTCGTGGGCAGCTTCGATCTCGACCATGTCGGGCTGTCGCGCCCGGGTTTCGTCCGCGCCTCCTCGGGAGCCGCCTACGCCCTCGTTTTCCTGGGCCGCAGCGGAGAAGCGTTTCCCTCCGGCGTCGAAATCCACGCCGTGGTGCCGGCACTGGAGCCGCTCGATGAGGCGGTGGTGGATCGCGACCTGTGGGCTATACTGGAATGGGTCGTCACCGGCGTCGGCGCCCCCTGGACCGTCGACGCCCTCAGGGAGACGGCCCGTTTGTTCCGCGTCCCCCCTGTCGCATCATGAACCTCTCTTCTCGCCCGTCCCAGCAATCGTTCCCCTCCTGTTCTTTTTTTTCGGGCGGGCAACCCCTTCCGGATCGCGTGCACGACCCCTTAACCAGCCCTTCCAATTTGCGCGACATGGTGTTATTTTTTCACCGCCCTGCATGCCGCCGCGAATCACCAGAATCGGGAGACCACGATGGACGAGCGGATCGAGTTGAGAAGGCCGGCGCCGGCATCCCGGCGGTTTCGGCTTACTCCGCTTGCCCGGACGTCAGCCGAGGCAGATGAACCACGCAGCACAGGCAGTTCTCGCCGCAAACTCATCGTCGGCGGCGCGGCGATCCCGGTGGTCATGACCGTGCGCGGCCGCCCCGCCTTCGCGCAACCCAGCGCCTGCACCATGTCGGTCATGCTGTCGGCACGCAACTCAAGCCCGCTAGGCGGTGGCCAGACCGGCGAACTCGGCCCTTGCGGCATGCCCCCCAATGGCGCATCCGACACCTGGGAGCAAGACTACACGACGCTCAACAACGATTATACGACCGGCAAATATACCTACAAACAGTGTTTCCCGGCGCAGGTGACCTCGAACAACTACCTGGGCAACCCCGCCATCACCACAAGCTTTCCCTTCACGGTACCCTCGTCAGCCTACGGCGTGTCGTTTACCATCACCAACGGTCACAACCTGACCTCGGCACTC
>Ga0335072_10007330_pt1 | contig 16073 bp, 20 predicted proteins | sample Lox_Sample_21_FD_206725 | JGI IMG/M metagenome (GOLD analysis project Ga0335072, IMG submission 206725) | Soil microbial communities from Loxahatchee National Wildlife Refuge, Florida, United States - Lox_Sample_2.1 | ecosystem: Environmental > Terrestrial > Soil > Wetlands | place: USA...
GGAAGAGTACGGAGGTGGCTGGCATGGCCGGTGAATCGTGGCCCACACTGGATAGTCGATGACCCTGACGCAGCTGAACGCGTTCGTCCTGGTGGCCCGCCTCGGGTCGGTGCGGGCCGCCGCCAGCGCGCTCGGCGTCAGCGAGTCGGCCGTCTCGCAGGCGCTCACCGCCCTCCGCCAGGACCTCGGCGATCAGCTGATCACCAGGAGCCAGGCAGGCATGACGCTCACGCCGGGCGGCTCGCGGTTGCTCGGCACCGCGTCCCAGATCGTGGTGCTCGGCGCCGAGGCGCATGCCGCCGTCCGCGCCGCCCAGGGCGCACCCGAGCAACTGCGCATCGTCGCGACGTCCACCTTCGCCGAGTTCGTCGCGGGACCGCTGATGGAGGCGTTTCGCCGGCGGTTCGCCGGGGCGGTGGAGATCACCACCGGGGTGGCGGCCGCCGGCGAACTGCCAGTGCTGGTCGCGAACCGGCTCGCCGACATCGCCATCGGCCCCGGGGTGACCGGCGAGCAGGAGCTGCCGATCGTCAGCGAGCCCATCTTCAAGTACCGGGTTGTCGTTGTCGCCTCCGGCCAGTCGCGGCCGCGCGGTCCGGCCAGGCAGTGGCGCTGGCTGGTAGACCCGTCCGGTACCGATCCGGAAAGCGAGACGGCCAGGCTGCTGCGCAGGCTCGGCGTCGCGGAAAGCAACATCGGGGTCTTCCAGAGCCAGACCGCCGCATGGGCGGCCGCTGCCGACGGCTCGGGGGTCGCGCCGGCGATCGAGCACCTGGTGTCCCACCAGTTGCGCCGCGGCGAACTGTCCCTCGTCGACCTGCCGGGATTCCCCGTCGAGGAGTGCTGGCACGTGACCCTGCTTGAGCGGGAGCGCCGCAGCACCGCCGCGAGCGCGATGCGCAGGTTCCTCGGCACCCCGGAGGCGATGCAGCTAATGCGGTCGCCCACCGCCGGCGTGTCGCCGTCCCGGTTCAAGCCCCCGGTGTACGTCACCATCTGGAGTTGAATCCGCTCGTTCTGCCGTCATAATCCCCTGGCCGCCTCGCCGATTAAGCGACAGCTTATTTGGCTGTTGCGGGCATGTTAAGTTCGCGCCACGATACGCCTACCTTTCGTTACCACCGGTGCCGTACTTAGGTGGCGCACCGCCGACGGCGGGAGACCGTGGCATGCCTATCGAGTCCGACGGACATAGCAAGGACAACCCGCGACTGTTCGAGCTGATCGAGCACGCGCCAAAGACCGGGAAGAGCCCCACGGTGTGGGCGTGGCCCCAGCTTGTCGACTACCTCAAGATCGCGGGACAGCCGGTTTCCGGCCCGTGGCCGCCGCATCAGGAGCCGCGGCCCGATCCGGACTACGAGTCGGGGCCGCAGGCGGTCCCCGACCCCCACTCCGTCGCTGGGCCGCGTGCCACTCCCGGCGACGATACGCACGCTGAGCGGAGGAATTGAATGTTCCCATCGCGGTTCCGCTACGAGGCACCGCACTCCCTTGACGAGGCGATCAGCCTGCTGAGCGGCGGCGACGACGTCAAGGTGCTAGCTGGCGGTCAGAGCCTGGTGCCGATGATGAAGCTGCGCTTCGCCTCTCCGGAGATGCTCGTCGACATCAACAACGTGCCAGGACTCGCGTACCACCGGGCGGACCCCGACGGCAGCCTGCGCATCGGCGCGCTCTGCCGCCATGCCGACCTGGAGCACTCTGACCTGCTCAAGGGCAGCCAGCCGACGATGGCAGCGGCGGCTCCGCTGGTCGCGGACCCGCTCGTGCGGAACCGGGGCACGCTCGTCGGGTCGCTGTGCCACGCCGATCCGCAGGGCGACTGGGCGTCGGTGATGCTGGCGCTCGGCGGCTCGGTGATCGCCCAGGGGCCGAACGGCAGGCGGGCCATCCCCCTCGCCGGCTTCGTGACGGGCCCCTTCGAGAACACGCTCGCACATGACGAGATCGCGGTGGAGGCTGTCGTGCCGCCCGCGCAGGGAGCCAGGTCGGGCGGCTACCTGAAGCTCGAGCGACGGGTGGGCGACTTCGCGACAGTCGGGACCGCGGTCGCCATCGAGATGTCGGGTAATACCGTGATCCGCGCGGGCATCGCGCTCACCGGCGTCGGCGGATCCACGATCGGCGCCACGGAGGCGGCGGCGGCGCTGACCGGCAAGCCGCTCACCGCCGGCAGCATCGCCGAGGCGGCCGACCTCGCCGCCGGCGCGGCCCAGCCGAGGACGGACCACCGCGGAAGCGCCGAGTACAAGCGGCACATGGTGCGCGTCTTCGTCAGCCGCATCCTCGGCGGCAGCCTGGCAGCAGCAACGGCGGAAAGGGCGGCCTGATCATGACGATGGTGTACGACGACCTCGGCGACGAGGCAGCGGAAGAGGTCCCTGTCTGCCGGATCAGGTTCACGATCAACGGCGCGAAGAAGGTCGCGGAGATCGAACCGCGGCTGCTGCTCGCCGACCTGATCCGCCGCGGCGTCGGGCTGACCGGCACGCACCGCGGCTGCGACACGACCAACTGCGGTGCCTGCACGGTGCTCGTCGACGGCGTGGCGATCAAGTCCTGCACGATGCTCGCGGTGCAGGTAGACGGCCGCGAAGTGACGACCGTGGAGGGCCTGGCGACGGCGAGCGAGCTGCACCCGATCCAGGAGGGCTTCAAGCAGGAGCACGGGCTGCAGTGCGGGTTCTGCACGCCGGGCATGATGCTGGCGGCGAAGGCGCTGCTCGACCGCAACCCGGACCCGACGGAGGAAGACGTGCGGTGGGCGCTGTCCGGCAACCTGTGCCGCTGCACCGGCTACCAGAACATCGTGAAATCGGTGCTCTGGGCCGCCGAGAAGCTACGAGCGGAGGCATGACGTGACGGCCCAGGCACTCGACGAGATCAAGATCGGCGGGCTCGGCTCCAGCCGCAAGCGGGTCGAGGACGACCGCTTTATCCGCGGCAAGGGCAACTACACCGACGACATCGTGCTTCCCGGCATGCTGCACATGGAGATCCTGCGCAGCCCGCTGCCGCACGCGCGCATCAAGTCGATCGACACCAGCAAGGCCTGGGCGGTTCCCGGCGTCCACCTGGTGCTGACCGGCGAGATGATGGCGACACGGAACCTCGCCTGGATGCCCACGCTGTCCTACGACACCCAGGCGGTGCTCGCCACGGATAAGGTGCGCTTCCAGGGCCAGGAGGTGGCCTGCGTCATCGCGGACGACCCCTACATCGCCAAGGACGCCTGCGAGCTTATCGAGGTCGACTACGAGCCGCTGCCCGTCATCGTGAACCCGTGGCAGGGACTCGAGCCCGGTGCACCGGTGATCCGCGACGACAAGGAGGGCCAGGCAGGCAACGTCATCTACAACTGGGAGGTCGGCGACAAGGCGGGCACCGACCGGGCCTTCGAGCAGGCCGACCTGATCTCCAAGCTGGAACTCCACTACCCGCGGAGCCATCCTTCCCCGATCGAGTGCTGCGGCTCCGTCGCGGACTTCAACCGGGCCACCCAGAAGCTCACCGTCTACATGACCACTCAGGCGCCGCACATCATCCGCGCCGCGGTCGCGATGGTGGCCGAACTCCCCGAGCAGATGATCCGGATCGTCTCGCCCGACATCGGCGGCGGGTTCGGCAACAAGGTGCCGGTCTACCCGGGGTACGTCTGCTCGATCCTGGCCTCGATCCTGCTCGAGCGCCCGGTCAAGTGGATCGAGGACAAAACGGGCAACCTCATCTCCACCGGATTCGCCAGGGACATCTACCTCAAGGGCGAGATGGCGCTGCGCAAGGACGGCAAGATCCTCGGCGTGCGGATGCACACCGATGCTGACCACGGCGCGTTCTTCTCCGACGCGCAGCCGAGCAAGTTCAAGATCGGTCTGATGCACTCCGCCTTCGCCGCCTACGACATCCCGGCCGCGCACCTCACCGCGCGGGGCGTGTACACCAACAAGGCGCCCGGCGGGGTGGCCTACCGGTGCTCGTTCCGTGTCACCGAGGCGATGTTCTTCCAGGAGCGGATGATGCAGGCGGCTGCCGACGACCTCGGCATCGACCAGGCCGCGTTCCGCCGGATGAACTTCGTCCGCGACGACGACTTCCCGCACCGCACCCCGTTCGGTTTCCTCACCGACTCCGGCCAGTACGCCAAGTGCCTGGACGTCGGCCTGGCGGCGATCGACTACGAGAAGTTCAGGGAAGAGCAGGCGCAGGCGCGCAAGCGGGGGCGCCTGCTCGGCCTCGGCATCTCCACTATGACCGAGCCGCTCGGCGCGGGCAACAGCCGCGAGTACGACATCCTCGGCATCAAGATGTTCGACTCCGCCGAGCTCAAGGTGCACATGACCGGCAAGGCGATCCTCCGCACCGGCGCCAAGACCCAGGGACAGGGACACGAGACCACGTGGGCGCAGATCGTCGCGCACGAACTCGGCATACCCGCGGTAGACGTCACGGTCGAAGAGGGCGACACCGACACGGCGCCGTTCGGCATGGGCACCTACGCGTCCAGGTCCACGCCGGTCGCCGGGGCGGCCGTCGCGATGGTCGCGCGCAAGATCCGCGCCAAGGCCCGCAAGCTCGCGGCGCACCTGCTCGAGGTGTCCGAGGAAGACATCGAGTGGGAACTCGGCCGGTTCTACGTGCGCAGCTCTCCCGAGCGTGGCGCGTCCATCCAGGAATGCGCGATGGCCGCCTACAGCAACATGCCGGATGGCATGGAGCCGGGCCTTGAGAACACTGCGTACTACGACCCGCCGAACCTCACCTGGCCGTTCGCCGTCTACATCGTCACCGTCGAGGTCGACCCGGAGACCGGCGTCTGGGACGTGCTGCGGATGGTCGCAGTCGACGACTGCGGGGTCAGGATCAACCCGATGATCGTCGAAGGCCAGATCATGGGCGGGCTGACCGAGGCGTACGCGATGTCCAGCATGCAGTTCATCACGTTCGACGCCGACGGCAACTGCGTCGGCTCGAACTACATGGACTACCTGCTGCCGAGCGCGTGGGAGACCCCCGGCTACGAGCTGCACAGCGAGGTCGTCACGCCGTGCCCGCACCACCCGATCGGCGCCAAGGGGATTGGCGAGTGCGCCGCGGTGGGCGGGCCCGCTGCCTTCGTCAACGCGGTCATGGACGCGCTCTCTGACTCCGGGGTCAGGAACATCGACATGCCCGTGTTGCCGGACCGGGTGTGGGAAGCGATCACCTACCGCAGGGACGTGTCCGGCGCGCCACCGGTGCGCCAGGACTAGCGGCAGCCCCGGTCGACGTGAGTCGATGAGGACCGCCAAGGAGGGCAGATGAACGGTCTGGGGATTCTCCAGCGAATGGGCGAGCTTGCCCGCGGCGGCCAGACGTTCGCCCTTGCCACCGTGGTCTGGCGGCAGGGGCCTTCGTCCAGCAAGCAGGGCTCGCGCGCGATCATCACCGCGGACGGCGAGCTGGACGGCTGGATCGGCGGCGCCTGCGCGGAACCAGTGGTGATCCGCGAGGCGAAGCAGGTGATGGCGGACGGGAACGCCCGGCTGCTGCTGCTCGGCAGCCCGGACCAGTTCGGCGGCGCGGTCCCGGAAGGGATGACGGTCGTACCGATCTCGTGCCAGAGCGAGGGCGCGCTCGAGATCTACATCGAGCCGGTGCTCCCGGTACCGCACCTGGTGATCGTGGGCGGCTCGCCGATGACCCGCACGCTCGCCGAACTGTCCGGGGCCCTTGGCTGGCGCACCGACCTGCACAGCCCCGAGGACTTCACCGCCGGGCACGCGGGCGAGCGGTCGATGGTCGTCGTCGCTACCCAAGGGCACGGCGACGAGGACACCCTCGAGCGCGCGGTCGCAATGCGGCCCGCCTACCTGGGCCTTGTCGCGTCAAGCAAGCGCGCCGAAGCCGTGCTCGGCTACCTTGCCGACCGCGGCGTGCCTAAGGACCAGCTGGACCGGGTACATGCGCCGGCCGGCCTTGACCTGGGCAGGACGACCCACGAGGAGATGGCCGTCGCGATCCTCGCGCAGCTCGTCAAGCTGCGCGCATCGGGCGACCTCGGGGAAGTCCCTGCCCCGCGTCAGGAACCGCGCGGCAAGCCGAGGACCGGGCTGCAGCTCGCCGAGGCCGTCGACCCGGTGTGCGGGATGACGGTGATGGCGGACGCCGCGGGGATGCCGCTCGAGCACGACGGGATCACCTACTACTTCTGCTGTGCCGGCTGCCACCGGGCCTTCAGCGAAAATCCGGCTGCCTACGTCCGAACCCGGTCCTTTCTGACGTAGGAGGACACAGTGAAATCGCAGGTAACGACAAAAAGGATCAAGGCACTTAAGGCGGTGCTTCGGTGATAATCAACAGCGACTTCGATGTCGCGGAGCCGGTCGACAAGGTCTGGCAGTTCTTCGGCGACATCCCCCAGGTGGCGGCCTGCCTGCCCGGCGCGGAGCTGACCAAGGATCTCGGCGACGACAAGTACGAGGGCAAGGTCGCCATCCGGATGGGACCGGTGCGGCTGCAGTTCTCCGGCACCGCCGACGTCACGGACCGCGACGAGGCCGCCAAGCGCATCGTCGTGCACGCGGCGGGCGCGGACGAGCGGGGCCGCGGCCAGGCGGCCATGGTAGTCGGCGCCACGCTGTCCCAGAAGGGACGCGGCACCAAAGTCTCGGTGACCCAGGACCTGCAGCTGTCCGGCGCGGCCGCACAGTATGGCAGGGGCATGATCTCCGACGTCTCGGCCATCCTGATGCGGGACTTCTCCGCGAACATGCAGGACAGGATCGAGCGGCTGGAGCGCGGCGAGTCCGCCGAGCAGATCGCCGCCAGCGGCGCCCGCTCGGCCCAGGGCTTCACGATCGCGATGCGCGCCGCGCGGATGGCGCTGATGCGAGTCTTCCGCCGGTTCTTCCTGCCCTACCAGCCCACCGCCACCTGACCACAGGCGTGAGCTGACCGACAACTCTCATTAGGAGGGCCACTCATGGTCCTGTGGTGGATCGGCAACGTGATCCTGCTCGTGGTGGTGCTTCCCGTCGTGATCTACCTGCTCAACCGGGTGCTCGCCGCCCTGGAGCGGATCCGCGGCGCGAGCGGCAGCATCCTGGCCGGCGGAGTGGGCCTGATCGGCGAACTCCAGGGCGTCCCGGACGGCCTGGCCGCGACGGATAAGACCATCGAAGAAGTCAAGGTCGGCGCGGTCCGCTACGCGGGCTCCGTCGCGAAACTGCTCGGATGAGTCCGCCGAATTACCGTGCCTGGGAACGGTCATTCCCCCAGCCCACGAGGCAGACCCCAACACCAGCACTGCTGAAACGGCGTAATTCAGCGAACTCATGGAAGGAGCGGCAACCATGCCAGCAGCAGCCTGGATGACGATCGCGGTCGCGGGCCTGATCATCGTGTTCACCGCGGTCGGCCTGATCAGGATCGTCTTGCACTTGCGCGCCATCCGCAGCACGCTCGCCGCCGTCACGGGCGGAGTGCAGCTCGTCGACCAGCTGACCTCCACGGTGCCCGCACGGCTGACGTCGGTCAACGCCAACCTCAAGCCCGTCCGCGACTTCTGCGAAACGGTGTAGCCAATGAATACAGACTGGACCATCGGCTACGTGATCGGCGGCGTCATCCTGCTCGCCGTCGTCGTCCTGGTCGCGGCGATCCTCATCCTCGCCAAGCAGATAGGGGACGAGGCGCCGAAGATCAACGCCGGACTCGAAGGCGCCGTCCGCAACACCGCGCCGCTCGGCGCGCTGCAGACCACCATCGAGTACGCCACCGTCATCATCGCCGGGCTGCAGCGCGGCCGGCACAGGCTAGGAGGGTAGCGGTGAATCCCACGGAGCACACCTGGTGGGTGTCCGTCATCATCGTCGGCTTTGTCGTCGTCGTGGCCGTCGCGGCGCTGCTCAGCCTGCTCATCTACCTCATCAAGCGGATCGACAAGCGGGTGGACACGATCGGCGCGACGCTCACCGCGGCGAAGGCCAACACCGCCAGCACGGTGCTGATCCCGCAGGTCGCTACCGGCGTGGACGCGGTCCTCGCCGAGGGGCTTGAGCACCACCTGTTCCTCGGCCGGGTACTTGAGAAGGTGAAGTCATGACCGCGCTCGTCGTCCTGACGGTTATCGTCATCGTCTTGCTGATCGCCGGCCTGGCCGTATACCTCTTCTGGGCGGGAACGCTGCTCGCGCGGATCGCCACGAAGCTAGAGGGCGCCGCTGACATCGTGCACGGCATCAAGTCAGACGCCGAGTTGATCATGCCGGGGGTCGACCACATCAACCGCACGGGCGGGATCGTCGCCGGCGCTCTGCCGCTGCTGTACAGCATGGCCGAGGGCATCGTCGCCGGCGTCACCCCGCGCCAGCCTGAGCCCGAGGTACCCGAGCCGGCCCGGCCCGCCTCCGGCACCCGCCGCTCCCGCCTGCTCACCGCGGTCGGCTACGGCTCCCGGGACCGCTAGCAGGCAGGGCTCCCGGGACGGCTGGCGGGCAGGGCTCCCGGGACGGCTGGCGGGCAGGGCTCCCGCGACCGCTGGCGGGCAGGGCTCCCGCGACCGCTAGCAGGCAGAAGGAAAGCCGGGGAAGAAGAACGGGTGCGGCTGGCCCTCCGGAGCAAGCCGCACCCGTTCTCGGTTAATGCCTTTAGCTAGTTCCCCAGCCTTTGATCAGCGCCACTTCGGGAGTAGTTAGTAGTTGGTTCCCTGGCCTTTGATCAGGACCGCTTCGGGAACGCTCACTCCCACGAGTCAGCCGATCCGTTGCGGGGAATGAGTCCTATCCGAGCCGTGCGGGGGACCGAAGTCCCGGCAGTGCCAGATTCCGGTCCGCCGTCGGTGCGGCATACCCCGTCGGCAATGCCTACACTGCCGGCCGGCCCGCTTGACCGGCCATTCTTCCTCTCACTGCACGGCCGTAACACAGACAACAACCAGCGTCTGCCCGTGGCCAATAACGGGCCAACTCTGCGGCAATGCCTACTCTGCCAGGCGGCCCGTTGAGCAGCCTTTCCACCTCTCACGGCGCGGCCGTAACACGCACATCAGCTGAGGACCGCCTGGTGGCCGATCACGGGACAAACGCCCTTTTTTAGGTGGAAACTTTGCGCAAGTTGGAATAAAAGCGTCTCCCGCGCACGCGGAATTACCACGTAGCGCAAAGTTTCCAAGATCTTTCGCCCGGCGGCCGACGCGGGTCAGCCGCACCCGTTCCTTTGAGCAGGCCGTTGGGTACCTGTCAGTCGCACCTGTTTCGCTGGCCGGGCCATTGGGTGCCCGTCAATCACACCCGTTCCGCTGGCCGGGTCTTTGGGTGCCGGGTGAGCCGCACCTGTTTCGCTGGCCGGGTCTTTGGGTGCGGGGTCGGCCGTAAGCGTTCCGCTGGCCGGGTCTTTGGGTGCCGGGTGAGCCGCACCCGTTCCCCTGACCAGGCCGTTGGGTGCTGCCTCGGCTGCGGCCCCGCGACAATCGGGTCGAAGCTGATGGCCTCGAAGGGTAAGCGGGCGGCAAGTACCGCCGCAAAGATCACTACCCAGACTCCGGACAGGCACAGCCCGGCGATCGCCAGTCCCTTGCCCCGTTGCGGCCGGTCGCGAAGCTTATTCAGCGCCACGATGCCGAAGATCACGCTCAGCACGACAAAGCCGACAAGCCCGAGGACGAACGCGGCGATCGCGAAGCCATTGGTGCCCGACGCGGGGCTGTCCGCAGTGTAGTAGTGGACGCCAGCACTGAGCCGCGGCGCGACGGGCAACGTGCTGCTCGGCTTCGCGTCGTCCTGCACCCACAGTTGCCACCCTGGCGGCGCAGGCGGCCAGGCCGGATCTGGCTGCCAGTCGGGGGGCGGAACGAAGTCGTCTGGAACGGGCGGCCAGCCGGGCGGCGGATTGAGGCGCTGTGCCAATGGGGGCCATTTCTCTCGCGGGTCAAGTGGGACCACCGTAGCCGGGACGAAGTGCGCGGTGCCGATGGCGAAGTTCCGGATGAATAACGGTTTGCGGGGCCGTCGGCCGCTGCGCAGGCGGCAACCCGGGCCGCCAAAGGCCGGATCGTCGCTATGACCATTCGGCCGGAGCCTGTTACCTGCGGCAGTAGGCCGGTCTATTCGGGATGATGCTTTAGTTTCTGGGCCTTTGATCGGGGCCGCGGCGGGTGACGGGAGCGGTGGTAGGGGCGGCGGAGTACTCGCCGATCCATTCCTCTTTCCAGGCGTGGTCGTACTGCTGCTCGTTGCAACTCGGCCGGTAGACGGCGATCAGCTCGCGGGCGATCTGCTCGCGGTGCGCGGTTGTCCCGCCAGGCACCTCGTAGGTGCAGATGTAGACCTTCCATTTGGAGCCTGCCCGCTGGATCCAGCAGGGCGCCTTCTGGTGCTTAAATGGGAAACGCGCCTTGGACAGGTCGTCGGCGTGGCCGACGTACATGACCGCGTAATTCTGCGGCTTCCGTTCGGGCTCCGGCCTGTACATGATCGCGTACACGGCCGCGACCGGAGGCGGAGTCCAGCCGCCGAGCAGCCGCGGGCCCTCGAACGGGTACCCGGCGAGTGAGCCGAGCCGGATCATCGTGAACCGCTGGCATCCACGGCGTCGGCCTCTTCGGCCCCAGCCTCCTCTTCCTCACTGATCGCCTCGGTCCTGACGATGGGCGCGGCCGGGAGCCCGGCGGCTTCCGCCGCGGCCCTGAACAGGCCGGCCGCCTTCTCGATCGCGTCCTCGCGGCTGTCCGCGATCACCACCACGCGGGCGCCGTATCTGCTGGTGCCGATGCCGGCAGCCACGCCGCCGTGGGCGGCGACGGCGTCGGCGAGCTCGACTATTTCCTCTCGGGTGAAGACCCGGTCGCCTTCGGCCTCGATGCCGACACTCCACCTCACGGGGATTCTCCTTTTATTTCTCAGTGCAGCACCGGCAGCATTTCGGCGAGTTCCTCCAGGCTGGCGAGATCGTGCCCGGAAAGCAGCAGGTCGATGTGCGGTGCCGCCACCATCATGCCCAGCGTGCTCGGCTGGAAATCCCGGTTGTCTCCCTTGTGCGGGTTCAGCCACACGATACGGTGGCACAGCCGTCTGAGGCGCTCCATCGCCAGCGCGAGCAGGTCGGGATCGCCGCGGTCGAGGCCGTCGGAGCAGATGACCACCACGCCGCCGCGGCACAGCCCGCCGCGGCCCCATTTCCTGACGAAAGTGTCGAGTGACTGGCCGATCCTGGTGCCGCCGTCCCAGTCCACCACGGTCCGCGCGGCCTCTTCGAGCGCCGCGTCGACTCGTTGCTGTGCCAGCTCCCTGGTGATGCGGGTGAGCCGGGTGCCGAAGCAGAACACCTCGACGCGTGCGGCCGCGTGCCTCGCTGTGTGTGCGAACTGGAGCAGGTGCCTGGAGTAGTCGGCCATCGAGCCGGAGACGTCCAGGATCAGGATCAGCGGGCGCAGCCTGGTCTTGCGCTGCCGGAAGAACAACTGGCCAGGCGGTTCTCCGTGCATCCGCATCGAGGCCCTGACCGTCGCACGCAGGTCCGGGTCCAAGCCGTTGGCGGCAGGCCTGGTCTTGGTGCGGCGGGTGCGGCGCCGTGGCGGCGTCAGCCGCATCCTGTGCATGATCCGTTTGAGTGCGGCGAGTTCCTCCGGCGTGCACGCGGTGAACGAGCGGCGCTTGAGCGCGTCCACGTCGGAGGCCGTCCAGCCGAGGACCGGCCGCTCCTGGTCGTTTTCTTCGGTGTCCGGCGCGATGTCCGGCATCACCAGCGCGGCCTCGGCTTCGGCCGCCGACTGGGCGCGCAGCGTCAGCCGGGTTCTGGCCGGGGCGTCCTCGTCGAGGAAGTACTCCCGGAACACCCGGTCATAGCGGGGGCCGTCCTCGTGACGGCTGACCAGGGTAGTTTTCCCCGCCCAGTACAGGTCGACCAGATCCGCCGGGTCGAGCGGCGTCATGGCGGCGAAATAGGTCAGCACGTCACCGGTGCCGACGGTGAGACCCGCGTCCCGCAGCGCATGCGCGAAGCCGACGAGAACGCCGGTGAACGGGTCGTCCGGATCCTCGTCGCCCCGATGCTGGCCGCCTGGCTCTTGCCCGCCCTGGTGCCTGGCGCGCGGTTCAGCCACCGGAGATGATCTCCGCGAGGTTCTCCCGTACCAGGTCGAGATCGTCGCGGTCCTTGATCACCGCGCCGAGCGTGTCGCTCGCGGCGGGGTGGGTTAGCTCGGTTTCGCCGAGGACGTCGAGCATGCGGACCCAGTCGATCGTCTCGGCAACGCCGGGCGGCTTGGCCAGGTCAAGTTCGCGCAGCCGGTGTACGGCCCTGACGACCTTCCTGGTGAGCTGGTCGGCCGCGGCGGGCTCGCGGACCTGGACGATCTCCGCCTCGCGGGCTTCCGTGGGGTAGCCGATCCAGTGGTAGAGGCAGCGTCTTCGCAGCGCGTCGTGCAGTTCCCTGGTCCGGTTGGAGGTCAGGATGACGACCGGGGTCGATTCCGCCTTGATCGTGCCGAGTTCCGGAATGCTGATCTGGAAATCCGACAGGACCTCGAGCAGGAACGCCTCGAATTCATCGTCGGCCCGGTCGATCTCATCGATCAGCAGTACCGCCTTGTCGCCCTTTCTTACCGCCTCGAGCAGTGGCCGCTCGAGCAGGAACTTCGGCCCGAACAGCTTGTCAACCGACCGCTCGTCAGTGGCCTCGGCCGCCGACAGCGCCCTGATCTGGAGCATCTGGCGCGCGTAGTCCCACTCGTAAAGCGCCTGGCTGGTAGTGATCCCCTCGTAGCACTGCAGCCGGATGAGGGTGCGCCCGAAGACGGAGGCGAGCGTCTTGGCGACCTCCGTCTTGCCGACGCCGACCTCGCCTTCGAGCAGCACGGGCCTGCGCAGCGAAAGCGACACGAGCAAGGTGGTGGCGAGCCCGCGGTCGGCAAGGTACCCGCCATCTCGCAGGCGCCGGGTCAGCTCGGCTACCGTTCCTGGATAGTCCACCGGCGGTCTGGCGTCAGCGGCCGGCGCCGGGGCCCGGCTGGGCGGTTTCCGCCCGCTTCATCACGAGGTCGCGCAGGCTGCCCGCGGGGCTGAGCTTGCCCTCGCGCTCGAGCCTGGCCCGCCACGCCGTGATGCGCTCCTCCGCGTCCCCGGCGGCATAGTCGTCGAAGCCCACGCCGGCGTCGGTCATCTTCTTGCAGTGCGACTCGCCGCTGTCATCGAGATCGGCGACCGTCTGTCCCTGGGCGCGCCATACATCCCTGAGCACTTCAAGGGCCTCTGCACGCTCTGCGCCCATGACGATCTCCCTCCTGGCTGCAGCCGAGCTTGTACACGACTCTAACTCCGGAATTTAACTCCGGGACCGTGACCGGGACGAGCCGAGATTAAGCCATCTCTTAATCCGGATCGCGGGGGGCTCGCCGCTGGCCGCGTCCGATCGCTGCCGCCAGGCTTCACGCGCAGTTCCGGCGGAACACCAGGCTGCTTTCCGGCGATTGCCGCGTGACCTGCCCCGGCTGGCCGGGCAAGTACGAATCACAGAGATCACGTGATGCCGGCTCGCCAGGACCGGGGGGCGAATCCTGGTGCTGCCTGACGCAAGGAACGAGGCGCCCGTCCTGATCGTGCGCGCCAGCGAGCGAAGGAGAAGGCCCATGACCTACGGACACGCCGAACGGAACCTCGCGGTGATACGCGAACTAGAGGCAGAAACGAAGCAGCTTCTCGCCGGCCTTCCTCGACTGGATGAGGAGCAGAGGGCCTGGCTCGACCAGGTAGACGAGGAAGGCGGCGCCATCCCAAGCTGGGCAGCCTAACCACCGGGAGCGTCATGGAAACCATCATGGACCGCACCGACTGGCTGGTCTTGTCATGACGGTTCCGCTGACCGCCCGCGATGCGGCCGCAGTTATCGGGGTCCTGCTGATCCTGGTCACATGGACCAGCGTGATCGTGACGCTGGTCGTGCCTCGTCCCGGCGGCGACCGGCTGGTCCGCTGGGTGGCGCGGATCGTGAGCGTGGTCTTCCGGCTGGCGGCCAGCATGACTTCCAGCTACATGCGGCGTGACCGGGTGCTCGCCAGGGAAGCGGCGGGGATTCTGCTCGGCCAGCTCGTGGCGTGGCTGGGGACGGCGTTCGTAGGCTTCATGCTGCTGATGTGGCCGCTCGTCCGCGGCGGCATCGGGACCGCTTTCGCCACGGCCGGGTCCTCGATGTTCAGCCTCGGGTTCCTCGAGCCGTCCGGGGCGGCGCCCGCGGTGGCCGTGTTCGCCGCCGCGGTCACCGGCCTGGTCATCCTCACATTGCAGATCGCCTACCTGCCCACGTTGTACGCGGCGTTCAACCGGAGGGAGACCCCCGTCTCGTTGCTCGGCGCGCGGGCCGGGGTGCCCACCTGGGGCCCGGAACTGCTGGCGCGCACCCACTACGCGCTTGGCACCGGGGTATCGGCCCTGGATACGCTCGGAGATCTGTACGCCCGGTGGGAGAACTGGGCGGCGGACGTGGCGGAAAGCCACACCACGTACCTGCCCCTGGTGCGGTTCCGCTCGCCGCGACCGCTGTCCTCCTGGGTGATCGCGCTGCTCGCGGTGCTTGACTCCGCCGCGCTCTTCCTGGCGCTGTCGCCCGGCTCCGCTCCGGTGGTCCCGGCGCGGCTGTGCCTGCGCAGCGGATTTGTCTGCTTCCGCGAGGTGGCCAGGGGGATGGGCTTCGACGTCCAGGAGGAACCGGATGCCGAGGGCCAGATCAGCCTGAGCTACGAGGAGTTCCTTGAAGCGGTCGAACGACTGCGCAAGGTGGACTTCCCGATCGAGCGCGACCCGGCCGACGCCTGGCCCGACTTCGTGGGCTGGCGGGCCACCTACGAGGAGACGGCTTACGCTCTCGCCTTCGAGGTCGACGCTGTCCCCGCCCTGTGGTCCGGCCCGCGCCGGTTCCCCGATCCGCCGATCCCGCCCGCCCGGCCGCCGGCCGGCCACCCCCTCAGGGCACCCGACCCGAGGGTCGTCCGGCAGAACCAGCAGGCTCATGCGACGCCGGCTCATCATGGCGAGCCTGAGGCAAGGTAAACATCAGTTACATTCAGCAATTAACTACTTACTTTAAGTATCTGATGCCGCGAATTGGCCGCTCGTGCCGGCGCCCGTTCCCGCAGGTCGGAGCCACCGTTGAAGCGTCACGGGACACCGGTGTCGAGCGGAATACGCTGGGCGCTCTCACCGCTGATAGGAGGGTCATGATGAGTGAATCTCTTGCCTCCTACCGCTACCTGGACGAGGGCCAGCCTGTTTCCCCGCCCCAGCAGCCAGGCCGAGGAGCCTCGGAAGCTGGTTACTGCTGGTGGTGCGGAAAATGGACTCAGGTGCGCAACGCGCTTTGCTCCGGATGCCAGACCGGACACGCCGGCAGCTGACTGCAGCCAAACGCGGCAGGCAAACGTTCAGGCGAAATAAAGCATTCGCCGCCTTCAGGATCTCACCCGCAGCAGCTCGCGGTTCTCCCCGCTCCAGCTCGGCGGTGCGCCTCTTATCGCCCGTCGCGGTGCCCGTGTTGTCGCCCGTCGCGGTGCCCGTGTTATCGCGCGTCGCGGTGCGCGGCCGATGCGCGGCGCTCACTTCCGCCCGCTCGATCCAGTTGCGAGGCGTCTCGGGGTTGACCGGGCTCGCGTAAGACGCGTCACCTTTACCGGCCCGCGCTAGCAAGTCCGCGGGCGTCATCGGCACCTCTGCTGACCTGGCTTGTGACGCAACTCAGCCTGTCTGGTACACAGGCGATCCCGCTACGTAGGTCGCCGCTACCCGGTGGCCGGCGATTGCCGTCGCCGGATCGGCGAACACGTCGCCGTCGAGCACGACCAGGTCGGCGGCCTTGCCCGGCTCGATGGTGCCGGTGCTCTTCTCCAGGTGATTGGCGAACGCGCTGCCAGCCGTGTACGCGGTGATCGCGCTGTGCAGCGAGATCCGCTGTTCCGCGAAGAACGGCTTGACGTCCAGGTCGGCTCGCTGCCGGTTGACCGCGACGTGTATCCCCTGCAGCGGGTCGGCGCTGCTGACCGCCCAGTCGCTGCCCGCGGCTATCGTTGCCCCGGCCGCCTCCAGCGCACCGAACGGAAAGCTCCAG
>Ga0335072_10007331_pt1 | contig 16073 bp, 14 predicted proteins | sample Lox_Sample_21_FD_206725 | JGI IMG/M metagenome (GOLD analysis project Ga0335072, IMG submission 206725) | Soil microbial communities from Loxahatchee National Wildlife Refuge, Florida, United States - Lox_Sample_2.1 | ecosystem: Environmental > Terrestrial > Soil > Wetlands | place: USA...
GTAGCGCTCGGCTGCGGCGCGCGACGGAAATGGGCCGAAAAGAGCTTCAGCCGCGGTTTTCGTGATCCTGGTGGTTACATAAACCCGGGGGTAGCGGTTCTCGACTGACATACGTAGAAAAACCGGGGGGCGAAGGCGCAGCCGCTTGCGCGCCTTTTCTCCGAAGACCTTGAGCGACGCCTGATACAAGCACAGGGATGACTCAAATTCCGAACCGGTGACGGTGTACTCAATGTGATCGACCAGATGCGCCAACTGCAGCCGCCGAGAGGTAACACCCGCCTGCGGCCCGCGCAGAAAACGCATCAACCGCCGCCGCAAGTTGGGCGTCTTGCTGAGATACGGTTCAGCCGCAGGATCGGCGGCGCACAGAGCAAAGACGGCCGGCGCTTCTGGAAGTCCGGCCAGACTCGTAGCGGGGTCGGCCGGGTCGAAACGAATGGATTCAGCGAGGGCAGGTCTCATAGACACCCGGATACACTTTAGAGCATTCGCTGGGCTTGAGGACGTCGAGGTTCTTTGACCGGCCTGATTGTGCGCTTTTGCTGAAGCGCACTTCACGCATTTTGCGTATCTAATTTGGCAAAATGCGTAGATGCCACAAGCTTAGAAAACTCTAACTGGCGGGCAGGAAAATGAAATGTTTCGAGGGAAACCGGCCTCTGAACGGAAGAGCAAGTCATTATCTCACCGCCGTTATTTCCCGGCGATCGTCATTCCGTCGATGCGCACAGTGGGTGAGGCCACAGCGCCGCGAAACTCAAGGTCGTTGGCAATGGCAGTGACGTGGTTCAGCATCTCTTTCAAGTTGCCGGCAATGGTGACTTCCTCGACCGCGAATGCCAGCTCCCCATTCTCGATCCACAAGCCCGCCGCTCCGCGGGAGTAATCGCCGGTGACCATGTTGACTCCGAACCCCATCATTTCTGTGACGTAGAAACCCGTCTTCACGTCGGCCAGTAATTGCTGCACAGAGATGGTCCCGTTCTGCAGGAAGAGATTGCCGCCTCCTATGCCTGGAGTGCCGGCCAACGCACGGGAAGCGTTGCCGGTGCTCGGCATGTTGAGTTTGCGTCCGGTGTAGGTGTTCAAGAGGTAATTCTTGAGAACACCGTTTTCGACAATTACGGTGCGCCGGGTGGGCAGCCCTTCCCCGTCGAAGGGAGCGGTACCAAAAAGGCCGGGCAGGGTTCCGTCATCAATAACAGTTACGTTTTTGCTGGCGACCTGCTGCCCCAACTGTCCCGTCCAGAACGAGGCACTGCGGTAGATGCTGTCCCCATTGGCGGCTTCGAAGACGTTGCCTATGAGGGAGCGCGCTACCTCGGGAGCAAATACGATCGGCACCTGTTGCGTGGCTACGCGCCGCCCGTTCAAACGCCGTAGCGTCCGGCGCGCAGCTTCGGCGCCCACGCTTTCCGGAGAGTCGAGCCGGGCCAGCGTGCGCGCGCTCGAAAACCAATAGTCCCGCTGCATTCCTCCTTGCTCCGCTTCCGCGATGGGCATGGCGGATATGGAGCAATAGGAACGGCGATACTCGCCCACGAAGCCGCGCGAATTCGCCATGATCCTGTGTCCTGTCGCGGCATCGAAGCTTCCCCCGTCGCTCTTCGTAAGCCGGGGATCCGCGGCAAGGGCCGCAGCTTCCGCACGCCGGGCGTAGTCGATGCGCTGCGACGTGGGCAGGCCGTATACGTCTTCGTAGAACAGATCGAGATCGCCGGCTATTTCACCCATGGCTTCGCGTTCGGGCAGGCCGGCGAAGGGGTCCTCGGATGTAACCCGCGCCAGATCGATCGCGCCGGAAATCAAATGCGCCAGGCCTGCCTCCGAAAAATCGCTGGTGGAGGTATTGGCTGTGCGGAACGAGCCGGGGGACCCCAGGAAGACGCGCAGGCCGATTCCGCGTGCACCCGATTCCTTGAGAGTTTCGACCTGCCCCAGCCGCACCACGGTGGAGAATTCGTCACCTTCGCGGATCACGGCCTCGGCTTCGGTAGCTCCGGCACGCAGAGCGCGCTCTACGACGTCAACCGCAAGCTGCTGGAGGTCTGTCTTGCTTGCGGCGGTGGACAAAGAAGTCGCTGTAAGCGTCATCGTGCAGTGCCACCCACGGTCATGCGGTCCAGTTTGACCGTTGGCATTCCTACACCGACGGGAACGCTCTGGCCGTCTTTTCCGCAGGTGCCGATGCCTTCATCGAGTGACAGATCATTGCCCACCATCGACACATACTTGAGCGCTTCCGGCCCATTGCCGATGAGCGTGGCATCGCGCACCGGCGCGGTTACCTTACCGTCTTCGATGAGGTAGGCTTCTGAAGCGGAAAAGACGAACTTCCCGCTGGTGATGTCGACCTGCCCGCCGCCGAAGTTCACTGCGTACAAACCGCGCTTCACGCTGCGCAGAATGTCCTCCGGACTGTCCTCGCCTGAAAGCATGTAGGTGTTGGTCATGCGCGGCATCGGAATGTGCTGGTAGCTTTCGCGCCGCCCATTGCCGGTGTCTGCCATCCCCATCAGACGGGCGGAGAGCTTGTCGCTTAGGTAGCCTTTGAGGATGCCGTTTTCAATGAGAACGGTTTCCTGAGTGGGCGACCCCTCGTCATCGACGTTCAGGGATCCGCGGCGAGAGGGCATGGTGCCGTTGTCGACGACCGTCACTTTGGAACTCGCAACCGGCTGCCCGATGAGACCGGCGAAAGCAGACGTCTTCTTGCGATTAAAGTCGGCCTCGAGGCCGTGGCCTACGGCTTCGTGCAACAGGACCCCGGGCCAGCCCGGACCGAGGACAACCTCCATGTCGCCCGCCGGTGCGGGAAGGGCATTCAGTTGCAGGATCGCCTGGCGAGCTGCTTCCCGTGCAAAGTGTTCCGGAGATTTGTCACCTTCAAAGAAATTGATTTCGACCCGTCCGCCGCCGCCGGCGCCGCCACGTGAATTTCTCGACCCGTCACGTGCGATGACATAGCAGTTCAGGCGCGCAAGCGGTTGTGTGTCATGGGCAAATGTGCCATCGGAAGCGACCACGAGGATGTGGCGAAGCTCGTCATTGTAGCCCGCGCGAACCTGCACAATGCGCGAATCGTACGCCCGCGCGGCACGGTCGGCTCGCATCACCAGCTCGAGCTTGGGCGCAATGCCCGCATCCGCGTCGGCCGCAGAGATGGGGTAAAGATTTGTCTTGGCCGTCTCACGAAAACCGGCAACCTGCTGCCTGGATGGACCATCCGCAATCAGAGCAGCGGTTCGCGCAGCGCGCATAAGGCGCTCCGCGGAAAGATCATCCGTGTAGGCATAGCCGGTGCGATCGCCGGAGCAGACACGAATGCCGCAGCCGGCGCTCACCCCCTGGCTGGCCGACTTCACAATCGATTCGTCGACCGAGATAGAGGTAGACGTGATGGATTCGAAGTAAAGGTCGGCGAAATCACCGCCGGCGGAAAGCGCCTCGCCGAGGCACTTTTCAATGGTCCGTCCGGTCAACCCAAACTTCTGGAAGAAATGAAGTTCGTGCTCAGGAAAATTCATCGGCAGCCCAGGAATGCAATATTTACCATATTGTCATTTTAGACCCCGCGAAAGGGCTGGTAAACAGGCGCGGGGAAAGGGTCATAGCACCCTTCCCCGCTTGCCGAACGTCCTGGAATGCCTGGCTTGCTTAAGATCGGCTATTTGGTGAAGATATCGTGACTTTCGTCGTATTTCTTCTGCCTTTCGCCGGCTCTTTCCGCAGCCTTCTCGGCAATGCGGTCAATCTTCTTATCTTCGCCTGTTTCGGAAGTATGGAACTCCTCGAGGTTTGATGGGCGCTTGATTGTGGTTTCGTCAGCCATAGTTTTGCTCCGTTTGTGTATAGATGCAGGGAGTAAGCTATTTGCGCTGAAGGAAGAGAAAAAAACGTATGAAGATTGCGCTCTCTGTTCTTGCCTTTTTGACCCTTTTTTATGCTTGTCCTGCCGCCAACGCCCAGGAGCCATCAGTTCATGGACTTTGGGTGTGGAAAACGCCGATTATTCTCGATTTGCCTTCCAGGGGAGAGGCGTTGCGTGATTTTTGCCGATCGAACCATATCAACGAGGTTTACCTCTCCTACACCACGCAAAATGGAGGGTCGGCGGAGCAACAGGAGATCGCAAAGCTGATTGGCCTGTTACATCATGACCACATTCGCGTCGAAGCGCTGTTATCGAGCGCGGATGCCGATGAGCCCGGCAAGCATCGCGACAAGCTGATGGCCCACGTGAATGAAGTCCTGTCGTACAACGAGGCCCATCGCCGCGAGAAGTTCGATGGCGTTCATCTCGATATAGAACCCTGGCAGCGGCAGGAAAATAAAGGATCGGGCAACCTTGCTTTCCTGCCGGCACTGCTCGATACCTATCGTGCGGTTCGCACTTTAGCCGAGCAGAACCAAATGACCGTCAACGCAGACATTCCCACCAAACTGCTCAAAGGGGATTCGAGCCAGCGTCGCCAGTTGATGTCTTCACTGCCAAGATTCACCTTGATGCTTTACGAACTGAGCAGCCCGAGCGACGGGAAGAGCACGGCAGAGCAGGCCGCCAAACTTCGGCAAGCCGGCAGCAACTTTATGGAAATGGCCTATCAGGGGCTGGGAGGAGCGAATCTTGCCCGCCTGGCGATCGGCCTTCGTTATCCCGACTACCAGCAGCAATTGCCCGCAATGCTGAAGACCGTGCAGGATGCATTCAGCGGAAATCCGCACTATCTTGGCTGGGCGTGGCACTCCTACAACGATGTGATGCCGTCCAATTGAATCAGTGATAGAGCGTAACCTTTCCGTCGACCACAACCGCGAGGTAGCGACCATCGGAGAGAAACTGCATGACCTTTCTGCCCTGCCGGGCCAGGGCGGCCCAGCGTGAGCTTGTTGTTGGATTCTGCTCCACGCCGCGAAGTGCGAGATCGCCAAACTTGAAATCCACTTCGCGCAACCTGGCCCGGCTCGTTCGCCGCACCGGATAGCTCTTATCTGCGAGCGACACGGTCTTTGCGTTTTCTTCGAAGACCTGCCGCCAGACTGAAGTGAGAGCTTCTTCCAGGTTCATAGGATCGCCCCTACTCGGCACGCATTACTGTGGTGGGGTCCGCCCGCACAGCACGCAGGGCGGGCAATAAGGTCCCGAGCAACGACATCACCATGCACAAAACAGCAGCCAGAGAGAAGGTAAGCGGATCGGCCGGCCGCACTCCTGCAAGCAGGCTTTGCAGGACCCTGGCTGCAAGATATGCCAGTCCCAGGCCGGGAAGGAGCCCAGCCAGCGTCAGCCGCGCGCCCTGGGCGAGCACCATTCGGAAAATATCGCCCTGTGCCGCGCCCAAGGCCACGCGTATCCCAAATTCCTGCTGGCGCATCGACACGGTGAACGCAAGCAAACCGTATATACCGAGGCCCGCCAGTACGATGGCGACAGCGGTAAAAATCATCAAGACCCGCATTTGCAACGCACGCGATTCCGTCTGACCCGCGACCACTTCTTCCATCGTTCGGATGTTTGCGATCGGCTGCTCCGGATCTGCCTGATGAATGATCTGCCGGATCGCGGGCACTAAAGACGCTAACGACTGTGTGGAGTAAACAACCAGATCTCTCGGCGTGTAAAACGCGAACCAGCCATCATCCACCTGCTGGTAGCTGAGATACACTTGCGGTTCGCTCTCTCGTTCCAAACCCCGCACGTGGATATCCGGAACCACCCCAACGATCTCCCGGTCGTGAAATGCGAACGTAAAGTGCTGGCCGATGGGCTGCGTGTGGGGCCAGTTGCGGCGAACCAGGGACTCGCTGACCACGGCGACAAACGGCCTGCTTGCCGTGTCGCTCTCGCTGAGACCTCGCCCTTGCCGAATCGGAATGCCCAGCGTGGAAAAGAAGCCCGGGGTGACAAAACGCATGCTGGCATCGTTACTTTCCGAGGGGCTCTGATAGCGGCCATTCACCAGGACGGGCCAAATGCCACCTCCCCACGTCATCGGCATTGCCCCTGTGTAAGCTGCATCCTGCACGCCGGGTTGGCTGCGAACCGCGTTTAGCACCCGGTTGTAGAACTGCTGCCGTACGACGGTCTTCTCGTATTTCGGGAAAGGCAACTGGGTGCGCAGCGTCAGGATGCCGCTGGTTCGGAACCCGGGATCGATCGCCTGCACTTTCCACAGAGCTCGTAACAATAACCCCGACAATACCAGCAGTACAACCGAGGCTCCGACTTCCGCGGTTACCAGCGCCGCTCGTGCCCGGTGGTGACCGGTACCTCCGGTGCGCACGCCCACCCGTAGACCGCTCAGGCCCGCTCCCCGGCTCGCTTGTAACGCTGGAGCCACGCCGAATCCGATCACTGTGAATAGCCCGAGGCCGAGGGCAATCACCAGCATCTCTCCGTTCACCGGAGGCACCTGTTGTATGGGCAGCGCGTTCGGAACCAGGCGCGAAAGAAGGGGGAGAGCCACGATCGCCACTCCAATTGCACCGGCACTCCCTGCCAGCGCCAGCAGAAAACTCTCGGTCAGCAGGTGGCGCAAAAGACTACGCCGGTCTGCCCCCAGCGATATGCGGATAGAAAGTTCTCTCTGCCGTGCCAGCGACCGTGCCAGCAACAGGTTTGCCAGGTTCGCACAGGCGATGACCAGCATGCATAGCGCTGCGCCACACAGACAAACCAGCAGCATGCGCGATTGGGCCGTGAGTTCGTCACGCATTTTCACGACGCGCAGGTCTACGCCCTCATCCTCTTTAGGAAACTGCTTGCGCAAACGGCCCGCGATCAGGGCCAGTTCGCTGCCCGCCTGTTCGGCAGAGACACCCGGTTTAAGACGGCCGATTCCGGAAATAAACGTGTTAGTGCGGTCCTGGTAAATTTCCTCGTCAAATTGATAGGGGGTCCAGAAAAGGGTGTCGCGTGTTGGGAAGAGGAAATCCGGAGGCATGACGCCGATCACCGTATAGGACTGATCGTCGAGAGCAATGGATTTTCCGAGAATGTCCCGATCGCCTCCGAACGCCGCTTGCCACAATGTGTAACTGAGCAGAACCGTTTTTGGCGCGCCCGCTTGATCGTCTTTCTCGGTGAAGGATCGCCCGATCAGCGGCGGCGCTTGCAACACAGAAAAGAGGTTCGCCGTGACCGAGGCGCCATCGATCCTTTGCGGCTCACCTTGGCCCACCAGGTTCATCGAAATACCGTTAAATGCTGCGAGTCCTGAAAATGACTTGTTGGCCGCCTTGATATCGCGGTAATTCCCGGGAGAGAGCTCCAGGTGGCTGTAAGCGCCTTGCTTTTCCCAGACTTTCAGCAGCCGGTCCGGCTGAGGAAAAGGCAGCGGCTTCAGCAGCACAAAATTTGCCAGGGTGAACACCGCCAGATTCGCGCCGATGCCTATCGTGATCATGAGAATCGCGGTCAGGCTGAAACCAGGTGATCGTACCAGCGACTGAGCAGAATAAACCAGGTCCCTTCGCGCAATTTCCCAGTGCACTATGGCTGCGTTCCACAAGACCTCAGCCAAAGCAGAAATCCACAGAGCGCAGAGGGCAGGGAATCCGTTTCGTTGATCGAGTTGCAGAGCGAAGATTGCCTGCATCTCCTCGCCGTACAGCGCCCGGAACGATGCCGGATAAAGATGAAGAAGCCAACGATAGAAATTCATCACGTTGTCCTCGGCGCAACCCCGCACAGGCGCGCCATTTTGAGCAGGTCTCGCAGGCGGGCGGCTTCGGCTTCCGCCACTGCCTTTCCGAACGGGGTGATGCGATAGTAGCGGCGGCGTTCATCATCGATTTCCGGGGCCGGCCTGGTCCTGGTCTCAACGATGAGTCCGGCTTCGAGCATTCGCTGGATGGAACGATAGAGCGTGCCTGCGCTCAACTTGAGTTCGCCCTGGGTGCGGCGCGCTACTTCCAGAATGATGGCGTAGCCATGGCGGTCTTCGTCAGTCAGCGACAGAAGGATATGGAAAGTCGTTGGCTGGAGGGGGAGCAGTGCTTTGATGTCGTCACCCATATCCTGAGACTATATGCGTAGTGGCTATATGCGTCAAGAATGTAGTGGCGGATTTTATGATGGCTTGATGAAGAAGTCTCGTGCGAATGCGGCCTTCGAATGGAAGGCCAAGCCTCGTAAGTCGCTGCCGTATCAATTTGTCGTCGATGCGGTCAGCGAGCTCCCGATCCAGACCCGGTTCATGTTCGGCTGTGTTGCAATTTATGTTGGCGACAAGATTGTTCTGATGCTTCGTGACAAGCAGAAACAAACAGAAGACAACGGGGTGTGGATCGCAACTACTCCGGATCATCATGAAAGCCTGCGTCACGAGTTTCCCCATATGCGATCCATTCAGTTGCTGGGGCAGAGAATTACCGGGTGGCAGAATCTTCCCGCGGATGCTCCGGACTTCGAGCAGGCGGCCCTGCGTGCGTGCGAACTGGTCATCGATCGCGATCCGAGGATCGGTAAGATCCCCAAGAGCCGACGGCGTTAGTTCCCAAGCGAACTAACAAGCAGAAAATCCCGTCCCCGGTCTATAACTTCTGTCATGAACAGAAGGAATCTCCTGCAAGGGCTCGCCGCCCTCGTTCCCTCGTCGTCTGTGCTGCGACACTATTCCGCACTTGCCGCTCCGTTGAAGAGCAAGGTGAAGATTACCGATCTGAAGGCAATGGTCGTCGGCAAGCCGGGAGGCAACACGCTGGTGAGGATCGACACCGACGCGGGAGTAAGCGGGTATGGCGAAGCCTACTGGGGATTCGGCGTAAAAGACGTCATGCTGGGCTACTTGCGCGACTCAGTCATGGGTCAGGATCCCCTGGATATCGATCCGCTTTACACCGAGATGATTCTTCGCACGGGAGGCGCGGGCGCGATTGGCGGCGTGACCATCACGGCGATCAGCGGCGTAGAGATTGCGCTCTGGGATCTTGCCGGAAAGCTTCTCGGCGCCCCGGTGTGCAAGCTACTGGGTGGCCAATATCGCACCGGCGTACGCGCGTATCTCACCACCAGCCCAGCAGATTTCCTCGACCCGGCATCCTGCCGCGAGTGGGCGGCAATGGTGAAAGAGCACCGCTACGGTTTCCAGGCGGTAAAGACGGATATCCGCCGCGCAGGTGATCCCTACGGGCTGTTCCCCACGGATGCTCGTTTCAACAGCCGCCAGCTTTCACTGCATGATCTAGAGGTCAATGCCAAGGGATTTGCCAATGTGCGTGATGCGCTGGGCGATACCGTTGAAATCGCAGTTCATTGTCACTGGGAGCTGGACCTTTCCGATGCGCTCAACCTGGCGCGGGCCGTTGCGCCCGCCCGGCCCATGTGGCTCGAGGATCCGATGGATCCGGATTTTTCCGAATCCTGGGTGAAGCTCACCGAGGAATCGCCGGTGCCGATCCTCACGGGTGAGAACTTGTACACTCGCCGCGGCTTTGCGCCGTTCATCGTTCACCAGGGATGCAAGATCGTCCAGATCGATATTCCCAAATCCGGCGGTCTGCTCGAGTCGAAAAAGATTGCCGACCTTGCCGATGTCTTCAACATTCCTGTATCCGCGCACAATGCGATCGGGCCTCTCGGCTGCATTGCTTCCGCGCATTGTGCGGCGGCGATTCGCGACTTCAAAGCCCACGAACTCGCCCTGAGTCCGTCCCTGGGCAAGGACGCCGCCAAAACGCACGAACTCCCTTGGGGCTTCTACCAGGGAGATCCATCCGTCACCTGGGAAAAGTTCGTCATACACGATGGTCCGCTGGTTAAAGACGGAAGAATCCAAATACCGGATAAACCAGGTCTCGGTGTAGAGCCCGATCCCGACTACGTGCGCGGGCACCTCGCGCCAGGAGAAATCTGGTGGGGTTGAACGAGGAATATCACAGTTATAACGGGACCTGCTGTTCTCTTCAATCCAACGATACCTGAGCCCAAGCCCCGCGGCCGACCATTTTCTACTCCTGCTATAATTTTGACTAACTGGTTAATCAAAATGCCAAAAGGGCCCACCAACCGGCGTGCCGACCTCACCCGCAAAGCCATCCTGCGCGCCGCTGTCCGTGAGTTCAGCACCCATGGCCTGGCGGGTGCCCGTACCGACGCTATCGCCGAATCCGCCAAGGTCAACAAGGCCCTGCTCTACTACTACTTCAAGAGCAAAAATGCCCTGTACACGGCGGCAATCGAAGATGCTACGACGGCCGTTGCCGAACGCGCCTTCGCTGCGCTGGACCCCAAACATAGCGCCGGCGAGCGCCTGCTGCGCACCGCCTTGAACCACTTCGACCGCATCCTTACCCAGCGCGATTTTCAAAGCCTTATGCAACAGGAAATGGTCCGCATGCGGATGGGCAAGAGTGAATCGCTGCCGATTCTGGTGAAGAATGTCTTCAAGCCTCTGCTCGAAAAGCTCCAGCAGGCCGTTCAGGAAGGCATTGCGACCGGCGAGTTGTGTCCGGTGGACTGGCTTCAGGTCGTCTACTCGTCGCTGGGCCCGAACGTCCTCTTCTTCCTCAGTGCGCCCATGATCCGGCGGGCGCTGCCCTTCGACCCCTTCACGCCGGAAGCGATTGCGACTCGCCGATGCGCGGTCCTGCAATTCCTTAGCAATGCGCTGTTTGTCGATCGCGCTCACGGCGCGAAGGTGGCCCGGCGGGTTCTGGCCGAGATGCCCATGCCCGACGCGACTCACGCACATGTTTGGAGAAAGCATCCATGAAGCCACGCAACCGCATTTTTATGCTGCTCGGAATTCTGTTTGTCATCGCGCTTTGCTGGTACTTCTTCTCCACCGAGCGTTCGGGCGACCTGCAGCTGATCGGCCTCGTCGATGCTAATGAAGTTGTGGTCAGCTCCCGAATACCCGGCCGGATCCAGACCCTGACGGTTGAGGAAGGCGACGATGTGAAAGCCGGCGAGTTGATTGCCAGCATCCAGAGCGACGATCTCGCAGCAGCACGGCAGGCCGCGGAGGCCACGGCGAATAGCCAGAAATTCAAGCTCCAAGGCGCAACCGACACCGAGAGGCAAACGAGAGGCGATACCTCCAGCCAGGTTGCCAATGCGGAGGCCCAGTTGCGCAGCTCGCAAGCCGCACTGATACAGGCCCAGGCCAATTACGAACATCAGAATGCGGATACATCTCGTACCGTCGCCCTGGCCAACCAGGGCATTATGAGTGCTCAATCGCGTGATGAAGCAGCCACGGCTCTGCATGCTTCGCAGGCGGCAGTCGATTCTGCAAAGGCAAACGTGGCTGCCGCCCAGGCCTCCCTCAAGGTTGCCGAGGCAAATATGCTGCAGGCGCAGGCCGCAGCCAAAACCGTATCCGCGACCCGAAGCGACATGCACAATGCGCAGGCCTTACTGGACCAGGCGCAGGTGCAGTTGGATTATTCCCAGGTCCTGGCGCCCATCTCCGGCAAAGTGAACGTACGTGCGTCCAGGCAAGGCGAAGTGGTCGCGGCCGGCACTCCAATCGTAACCATCACGGATCTTACGCAGACCTGGGTGTACGCCCCCGTGCCGGAAACCGATGCAGACGCCGTCCAGCTTGGGGACATGTTGCGCGTGGTCATGCCCAGCGGCGCCACACTGCAGGGCAAAGTGATCGCCAAATCCGCCGAGGCGGATTTCGCCACGCAGCGCGACGTCAGCCGCCGCAAGCGTGACATCAAGACAGTCCAGCTCAAACTCCTCATCCCCAATCCCGGGATGCGCTACGTCCCCGGGATGCTCGCCGACGTGTATATCCCCAGGAACAAGCTGGTGAACCCATGAGCCAGCCAGGAGCCGCGATCGCCGTCGAAGACATCGTTAAGCGTTACGGCGATTTTGAAGCCGTCAAGGGGATTACCTTCTCCGTTGCCGATGGCGAGATCTTCGGCTTGTTGGGACCCAATGGCGCCGGCAAAAGCACTCTTATTCGCATGATGACGACGCTCATTCCAGTCACCAGCGGCAAGGCCATCATCGCTGGCCACGATGTTTCCCGCGAGCCGGATGCCGTCAGGCGCGTGATTGGCGTGATCCCCCAGGCCCTCACCAGCGACATCGACCTTACTGTCGAAGAAAATCTTTCCATCTACGCCAAGCTCTACGAAGTTCCGAAAGCGGAACGAGAACGCAATATCCATGACTTGCTCGAGGCCGTGGATTTGCTCAAGTGGCGCGATGCCCAAACCAAAACGCTTTCGGGTGGCATGCGCCGGCGTCTCGAGATCGCTCGCGGGTTGGTCCACAACCCAAGGATCTTCTTTCTCGACGAGCCCACCACGGGTCTCGATCCTGTGTCCCGCGTGGCCGTTTGGGAAATGCTCAATCACCTCAAAGAGACCCGCCACCTCACCATGTTGATCACCACTCACTATATGGACGAAGCCGACCGCTTGTGCGATCGGATTGCCATTGTCGATCACGGCAAACTGGTTGCGCTGGATACGCCCATGGCTCTGAAGGAGAGCGTGCCTGGCGACAACGTCGTCGAAGTGCATTTCAACCACGACTCTCCCGAGTGGCCGAACCGATTGAAGCGCCTGGCAGGGGTCAATGCGGTGGAAGCGAAGAGCGGGGGAATGTACCGGGTGCTTACCTCCAACGGCTCCCTGACGACTACCCAACTGGTGGAGATGGCGAATCAGCATGGTGAGACTATTCGTTCGCTGAACGTGCAGAACACCACGCTCGACGACGTTTTTGTGCACTACACGGGGCGGCAGCTCCGCGACGAACAGGTGAAGGCGGTGGGTTTTATGATGCCGCCGCGCCCGGGGATGCAACCATGAAGCGAATGATGGCGATTGTGGAGCGGGAGATGCGGAAATTTTTCCGTTCCCCCGCGTTGATGATGGTGTCGATGACACTGCCGCTGGTTCAGCTGATCATCCTGGGCAATGCATTTGGCGGCAAAATACGCGGCGCCCGGATGGGCGTTGTCGACTACGATGGCGGCTCGCAGGCCCTCAAGTTGAAAGAAGGATTTAATGCCATCGCCGCCAACATTCGCACCTTCACGACTACTCCCTACGAAAACGAGCAGCAGGCCCGGGTAGACGTGCGAACCGGCAAGATCGACGGAGCTGTCATTATCCCCCGGCAATATTCGCGCCGTGTGCTTGCTGGTGATTCGCCGCAGATCGGTCTTGTGGTCGATAACAGCGATCAGACTCTGAGCAGCAGCCTCGAGGCAGAGGTGCAGTCCCTCGTGGATAGTCTCAATGCCCCCGCTATCCAGGCCAAAGTGGTTCCGCAGATCACGCTTGAAACCGTAGAGCTCTACCCTTATGTGGAGTACATGAAGTATCTCCTTGCCGGCTCTGTCGCGCTCGCCATGTATGTGGCCGTCATGATCGGTGGAGGCATGCTTTATATCGATGACAAAGCAAGGGGCGTTCACGAGGGCTATCTGGTGACACCGATCACCAGGCTGGAGCTGGTGCTCGGGCTTAACCTGGCCGGCACCATCAAGGCTGTGTTGTCCGGTATCAGCCTTACCGTTATTGGCTCATTGCTGGCTGGCCTGGGCGTGATTTTCAATCCCATGTCGGCCTTGCTCCTGATGGCTATGATCGTCTGCACTTCGATCGCGTTTAACGGCATGATGTTCCTGATGATGGTCCGCGTAGAAGATCCGTTGGTTCCGCGGGCCATGTTTGGCGTGCTGAACACCTTGCTCTTCTTTCCCAGCGGAGCCATCTCCCCCATCTCGGGGCTGCCTAAGTGGCTGCAGGCTATCGCTCACGTAGATCCTTTTACCTATGCCGTGCATGGTTTCAAGGCCGTTCTTATCAAGGATGGTGGTTTTACTGCCATTCGCCTGGACCTGCTCTTCCTGCTCGCGTTTGGCGCCGGGACCCTCGCCATTGCCACCCCGCTCTTTAAGCGAACGCTCTGATGAAAAAGTGCGAAATGCTTTAGACAAACCCTTGTCTAGGCATCATCCCGGCGATAAGATGCGAATCAGCAAGATCGCCATGGAAGAGGTCACCGCCGCTCGATGGGCAAGCGCGCACGCGACGAGAACCAACCGTCTGGACCTGTCAGCCTCAAGACCCTAGCGGCCTATCTGAAGCTTGATCCCACCACGGTATCGGTTGTCCTGAACGAAGTACCGGGACGTTCCATTCCTGAAGCTACTCGCGAGCGAATCCGCGCAGCAGCCCGGAAATTCAACTACCAGCCGAGTTTTCTCGCCCGGTCTTTAAGAAATCGCCGGACCATGACCATCGGCATCCTGGTTCCTGTGCTGGCTGATGGTTATCACGCCGAAGTGATGACCGGTATAGGCGATAGTTTGCTCGAAGAGAAGTATTTTTACTTCATCGCCCACCATCGTCATCGCCCTGACCTAATCGAGCAATATCCACGCATGCTCATGAGCCGGGGAGCTGAGGGCATCATCACTATCGACACCAATCTCGTGGACACGCTGCCTCTGCCGGTTGTTGCCATTGCAGGACACCGGAACATGGAAGGAGTCACCAGCGTGGTCCTCGACAATCACCGGGCCGCGGAGCTCTCTTTGCGTCATCTTTACGGCCTCGGTCATCGCTGCATCGCCTTCATGCGCGGTCAGCCTTACAGTTCCGATTCTGATGCGCGGTGGCAAGGCATCGTTCAGGTAGCGCGGGACCTCGGCCTGGCCGTCCGGCCGGAGTTAAGTATTCAGCTGGAAAAAGATTTGACGTCTCCGGAACTGGGTTATCCCGTCGTGAAGCAGTTATTGCAACACCATCGTGACTTTACCGCCTTTGTCTCTTTCAACGACATTGCCGCCATAGGCTGCATTCGGGCACTGCACGACGTGGGGCTAAGAGTCCCGCAGGACGTATCGGTGGTTGGCTTCGACGATATCAAGGAAGCCGCATTCCAAACGCCGAGCCTGACCACAATTCGTCAGCCTCTTCATCAGATGGGAGCCCTCGCGGTCAAGACCCTGCTGCAGCAACTCAACGCTTCCAACGGCCAGGAACATCCACGGATAGCCGTCGCCCCGGAACTCATCATTCGCGAATCCACCGGCCCCGCGCGCCGAAGCGGGACAAAAAGCAAACGGAAGTAGAGCCTGCTTTGGCGTACCACAAAAATCCATTTTCCTCTATTTGTGTGTGCGAGTAGTTCCGGATGCGCATCCTAAGTCCCGAAGGGACGGCTGAGAATAGCCCAGGATGAAATCCTGGGATAGATGGGGCACCCATCATTGGTTAATGCGAGGCGCTACCGTGTTCCGTCACCATCACAGCATCAAAAAAATCGGGGCGCCAGAAATCCTGGTGCCCCGGGGACCTGCGGAGAGGCAGGTGTTCAGAACGTTAGATGCGCGCTGAGCTGCAGGTTTCGGCCATTCTGGGTTATGGATGTAATCGTGGAAGTTCCAGTTGAGATTGCACCGTAACCGCCGCAGCCGGAGGGCAGTACCCCGGAGGCTGGGCAGACTGTAAGGTTATTGTTGGGCAGCCCAAACGTCGGATGGTTGAAGGCATTGTTCGCATCGGCGCGGACCTCGACATTAACTCCTTCGGTGAAGTGAAACGTTTTGCCCAGCCCAAAGTTGATGCGTTCGAACCCCGGGCCCGTCAGCTGATTACGCCGCGCATCTCCGAAGGTGCCAGGGGCAGGTACGGCAAAAGCGGCTTCGTTAAACCACTGTTGGGTGCTCCGATGTTGCAGGCTGGGACTGCCGATGATATTCGGGAACCAGCTGAAGTTGTTACCAGCCAGCGAGTAGGAATTGGTGCCACTGGACAATTGCGGAGTATACGGCTGCCCATCCTGCAGGATGAGTGTGCCGGCAAGCTGCCACCCACCGATGAGTGTATCGAGCAGGGTACTGTTACTCAGGAACTGGCGTCCTCTGCCGAAGGGCAGTGCGTACACCCCATATCCCCTGAATGCGTTGCGAATGTCAAAGTTGGAGTTCCCGTAATTTGCGGATGGAACAAACGAGTTTTGAATTTGCGTGGCCCCCGAGTGGCTTCCCCATCCGGCGGAATCGGCATCATCGAGGAAGTGGGACCACACATAGCTGAATTGGAGACTGAGACCCTGGCTCATACGCTTCTCGATCACAGCCTGC
>Ga0335072_10007332_pt1 | contig 16071 bp, 15 predicted proteins | sample Lox_Sample_21_FD_206725 | JGI IMG/M metagenome (GOLD analysis project Ga0335072, IMG submission 206725) | Soil microbial communities from Loxahatchee National Wildlife Refuge, Florida, United States - Lox_Sample_2.1 | ecosystem: Environmental > Terrestrial > Soil > Wetlands | place: USA...
GGGTAACTGGAAGCCGTATGGACAGATCGCCGGCATGTACCAGACTGAGACCGCGCCGGTGCTGCTGGTGTCGCAGGCCCAGACTCTCGGCAACATGCCGGCTTACGCGTTGGTCAATCTGAAGCTAGGAGCCGACGGCGCGAACGGCATGCACGTGGATCTCTACATCAGCAACCTCACGAACCGGCTCGCCCAGCTCTCGCGCTACACGGAAAGTAATCCGAGCACCGACAACGAGGTGTATATCGTGCCGGCGCAGCCGCGCACCTTCGGCATCGAGTTCGGGCAGGACTTTTAGGGGAGGGAGGTCCGGGGCGGCCCGCTTCGGCGGGCCGCCTCAGATCTTGAACGTCGTCAGCAGGAGGCTCGTCTCGCTGCTCGAGACGCCGGGCATGCGGCTGATCTTGGCCAACATGCGGTCGAACGAGGCCAGGCTGTCGGTGCGCAGCTCCGCCACCAGATCCCACCTGCCGTTGGTGCTGTGGACGGCGGCCACGGCCGGCTCGCCGCGCAACGCCTTGACGACACCATCGACCTGGTTGCCCTCCACGGCGATCGTCATGACGGCGCGGATGGGGTGCTGCTCCTGGATGTCGGGCTTCAGCCGCACGGTATAACCCACGATCGTGCCGTCCGCCTGGAGGCGGGCCATGCGGTTCTGCACCGTGCCACGTGCCACGCCGAGCGTCTTGGCCAGGGAGGCAACGGATGCGCGCGCGTCGCCGCGCAGGAGGGCAAGGAGCCGATGATCCAGGTCGTCCATCGGTGCATCACCTGTTTACGTAGGGTCTCTGACACCGGACTCTAGCAAATCGTCCAATGCAATTGGCGATTTGATCAAAGGACTGTGAGTTTTGATCAGGTTTCTGGCTGTTTATTGGCCGTGGCGGCGGAGATCATCTCCCGGTGGCGGCGCGCGACCAGCGTCCCGCCCTTTCCCGGAGAACGATCATGGTCGACTTCATCGGCATTCGGCGTGTCCAGGAGTTGGTCGCCGACTTGGGTCCCGCGCCCTTCATCGCGGGGTTGGCGCGCGAGATCGAGGCGGACTATCGGCGCTGGGGCGAGTTCGAGAAATCGCCGCGTCACGCCACACATTCATCCGTCGGCGTCATCGAGCTGATGCCGGCGTGTGACGGTCGCCAGTACGCGTTCAAGTACGTCAACGGCCACCCGAAGAACACGGCGAAGGGGCTGTTGACCGTGACGGCATTCGGGATGCTGGCGGACGTGGAGACGGGTTATCCGCTCGTACTCTCGGAGATGACACTCACCACCGCCTTGCGCACCGCCGCGACTTCGGCGGTCGCTGCGCGTTGGATGGCGCGTGCCGGCAGCCGTGTCATGGCGCTGATCGGCAACGGCTCGCAGGCCGAATTCCAGGCCATCGCCTTCCACGACATGCTGGGAATTCGCGAGCTGCGGCTGTATGACACCGACCCGGCGGCAACCGGCAAGTTGCAGGAAAACCTCGCCAGACTCGCCTTGGCGGGATTGCGGGTAGTGCGCTGCCGCTCCACTGCGGAGGCGGTTCGCGGTGCGGACATCGTGACTACCGTCACCGCCGATAAGCGCAATGCCACTATCCTGACACCTGAGATGATCACGCCCGGCATGCATCTGAATGCGGTCGGCGGCGATTGCCCGGGCAAGACCGAATTGCATGCCGACATCCTGCGGCGCCCCGATGCGCGTGTCGTGGTCGAGTTCGCGCCCCAGTCGCGTATCGAAGGGGAGATCCAGCAGCTTGCCGCCGACTTTCCGGTTGACGAGCTCACCGAGGTGGTGACGGGCCGGAAGCCGGGCCGCCGCAACGACGCCGACGTCACGATCTTCGATTCGGTCGGGTTCGCGCTCGAGGACTTCTCGGCGTTGCGTTATCTGCACCGTCTGCACCAGCAGCGGCGCGGCACGCGAACCGACATCGACCTGATCCCCGACCTCGAGGATCCGAAGGACCTCTTCTCACTGGTTGGCGGGCAGTCACCGGCACGGGCACGTCCGCTGCCGGCAGGGTTGACGGCATGACAAAATCGTCCGGAACGATTTTGGACGGCGACAGCCGGCCCGAAGGGCGAGGCGCAGGGACGGAGCCTCGCACTGTCCCCGCCCGCACCGTGAGCCTGGTGGGCGCGCCCACAGATGTGGGCGCGGCGGAGCGCGGCGCCTCCATGGGACCTGAGGCCATGCGGGTTGCGGGAATTCAGTCCGCGCTGGAGCAGCGGGGACTTTCGGTGATGGATCGCGGCAACCTCGCGGGACCGGCCAATCCCCGTGAGCAGCCGGTCGCCGGCCACCGCAATCTGCAGACCGTGCTGCAATGGAACCGGCTGGTACACGAGGCCGTGTACGAGGACCTGCGCGCCGGGCGGCTGCCGATCCTGCTCGGCGGCGATCATTCGCTCGGCATCGGCTCCATCAGCGCCGTGGCGCGGCACTGCCGCGAGACCGGGCGCAAGCTGCGCGTCCTGTGGCTGGATGCCCACGCCGATTTCAACACCGGCGAGCTGTCGCCGAGCGGCAATGTGCACGGCATGCCGCTCGCGTGCCTGTGCGGCTTCGGGCCGAAGCCGCTGGTGGAGCTCGGAGGAGCCGTGCCGAGCCTGCACCCGCAGTGGATCCGGCAGATCGGGGTGCGCAGCGTCGATGAGGGCGAGAAGCGCTTTCTGCACGAGCTGGCGGTCGAAGTGTTCGACATGCGTTACATCGATGAGATGGGCATGCGCCAGACCATGGAGCAGGCGCTCGCCGGACTCGATCGCGACACTCACCTGCACGTCAGCTTCGATGTCGACTTTCTCGATCCCGACATCGCGCCGGGCGTCGGCACCGTGGTGCCCGGGGGCCCGACCTACCGCGAGGCGCAGCTCTGCATGGAGATGATCGCCGACACCCGCCTGGTGGGCTCGCTCGATGTGGTGGAGCTCAACCCGGCGCTCGACGTGCGCAACGAGACCGCGGTGCTTGCGGTCAGCCTGCTGGAGTCGCTCTTCGGCAAGAGCACGCTCGTGCGGCGTCAGGTCACGACGCCACCGCTCGACCTGGTCGTCAATAAGCGCGCCACGACGGCCTGACACGCTCCGCGGCTTGTCGGCCGCGGAGGCGTATGCCATCTTGGACGCGTGGCAAATCGCGATCCGAAGAGCCGCCGCACGGCCGCCTCGAAGGCGGACCGCCCCCTTGCTCCGTACGCGGCCAAGCGTACGTTCACGCGCACACCGGAGCCCGGTCCCGCGCTCATCGACGGGCGCGGCGGCCCGCTGCTGTTCGTCGTGCAGAAGCATGCCGCGAGCCGCCTGCACTACGATTTCCGGCTGGAGCTGGATGGGGTCCTGAAATCGTGGGCGGTGCCCAAGGGGCCTTCCCTCGATCCCGCCGACAAGCGCATGGCGGTCGCCGTGGAGGATCACCCCTTCGAGTACGCTTCCTTCGAGGGCGTGATTCCGGCGAGGCAGTACGGCGCCGGAAGAGTGATCGTGTGGGATTGCGGGGTGTATTCACCGGATGAGGACCGCAAATTCTCGTTCGGGGACCGCGCGCAAGCGCAGCAACGGACCCGCGCCGGCATCGAACAGGGCAAGCTCAGCATCAGCCTGCGCGGCGAGAAGCTGAAAGGCTCGTTCGCGCTGGTGAGGACTGCCACCTCGGGACAGTGGCTGCTGATCAAGCACAAGGACGGATCCGCGACCCGGCAGGACGTCACCCTCCAGGACCGTTCCGTCCTCTCGGGCGTTTCACTGGATGATCTCGCGAACGGCGAGTCGCCGCGCAGGCTCGATGCGGCACGGCTGGCGCCGAGCGGAACCCCGGAGGTCATGCCTGACAAGCTGGCTCCCATGCTGGCCATGACGGGGGAGGCCGCACGCTCCGACCCTGCGTGGCTTTTCGAGCCCAAGCTGGACGGCTATCGCGTCATCGCGTTCGTCGCGGGAGCCACCGTGCGCCTGCAGTCGCGGCGCGGCATCGACCTCACGGCTCAGTTTCCCGAGATCGTCGCGGGGCTTGCCGGTGCCGGCGGCGATCACATGATCCTCGACGGTGAGATCGTCGCATTGGGACCCGACGGCCGTCCGTCATTCAACGCACTGCAGAATCGGGCGCAACGGCGCGGCGACAAGGACATCGCGGATGGGCAGCGGCAGTCGCCCGCGGTCATGGTCTGCTTCGACCTGTTGCATTTCGCCGGCGTCAATCTGCGGGCCGCGCCGTACGTCGAGCGGCGCCGCTACCTGTCGCAGTGTCTGGTGCCCTCGACTCACATACAGCTCATTCATGCCGGCAGCGACGCCGAGACGCTCTACGCGGCCGCGATCGCGAGCGGTTACGAGGGCGTGGTCGCCAAGCGCCTCGACAGCACCTATCAACCGGGACAGCGTGTCAGCGGATGGCGCAAGGTGCGGCCGGTGCGCTCGGCGGAATTCGTGATCGGCGGCTGCACCCGGGGCAAGGGCGCCCGCGAGCCCCTGGGGGCGCTGCTGCTCGGATACTGGGACGAGGGCTCGCTGAAGTACGCAGGTCATGTCGGCTCGGGGCTGGACGATGCGGCCGTCGCGGAACTGACGCGGCGGACCCGGGAGCTGAAAGTCAAGCGCTCGCCGTTCGTGGAAAAGCCGCCCATCCACCGGCCCACGACCTGGCTCGAGCCGCGGCTGGTAGCCGAAGTCAACTTCATGGACTGGACGCCCGCGGGATTGTTGCGTGCGCCGGTGTTCACGCGCCTGCGGGATGATGTGCCGCCGCAGTCCGTCGGCAGGCCCGACGAGACGGGCTCGGCCAACGCCACGGCGGCCGAAGCCGCGCCGGATGCCGTCGAGGACGTGCTGCGGCAGTTGGCCGGAAAAGGGGCGCGCCTGGACCTGACAGTGGAGGGCGCGCGGATCCGCCTGACCAGTCTGGACCGGGTGTACTGGCCTGCGAGCAAACACGCCCCGGCCATCACCAAGCGGGACTTCATCCGCTATCTGGCCGCCGTCTCGCGCCATATGTTGCCGCACCTGAAGGACCGGCCGCTCACCATGATCCGCATGCCCGAGGGCATAGGCGGCGAGCGCTTCTATCAGAAGCACTGGGAACAGGCGCGGCCGGAGTACGTCGCCACCATCCCGATCTTCACCGAGCATCTCGGCAGGAGCGATCACTACATCCTGGTCAACAACCTGCCGACGCTCCTCTGGTTGGGTCAGAGCGGTACCCTGGAGTTTCATGTCTGGCACTCCCGCGCCAACACCGAGTCGGAGGCGACGGACGGGCCGACCCTCGGCGGCGACTTTGCCGGCTCCCGCGAGGCCCTCGAGCACTCCGCGCTCAACTACCCCGACTTCCTGGTGTTCGACATCGATCCCTACATCTACTCGGGCAGGGAGAAGGCGGGCGAGGAGCCCGAGCTCAACGAGAAGGGGTTCGCGACGGGGAAGAAGGTTGCCTTTTGGCTGCGTGCGCTGCTCACCGAGATGGGGCTGCGGGCCATCGTGAAGACCACGGGCAAGACCGGCCTGCACGTGTTCGTACCGATCGAGCGGACTGTGACCTTCGACACAGTCCGACAGCTCTGCGAGACGGTAGGGCGCCACGTCCTCAAGGAACACCCGAAGGAGGTCACGATGGAGTGGGCGGTGGAGAAGCGGCCGGGCAAGATTTTCATCGACTACAACATGAACGTGCGCGGCAAGACCCTGGCCGCCGCCTACTCCCCCCGCGGCAGTCCCGGGGCCCCGGTCTCCATGCCGCTGAGCTGGGATGAGCTCGAAAGGGCCCATCCGGAGGACTTTACGGTGGCCAACGTGATCGCGCGCTTGGAAAAGACCGGCGACCGGTGGCATGATTGGGGTTCGACCAAGCAGAATCTGGCACGAATCCTGGGCTATTCGACAGGTTATTCCACAGGCTCTTCCACAGGCTCGTCCACCCGTTAGGCAGAGGCAATCATGGCCGCAGCACGGTCGATCGGTTCGGTAACCATCTCGTTCGGGCTCGTCGCGATACCGGTCAAGCTCTACAGCGCGACCCAGTCGTCGAACGCCATCTCATTCAACCTGCTGCACAAGGGCTGCGGCTCGCGTCTGCGACAGCAGTACGTTTGCCTCAAGCACGGCACCGTGGTGGAGCGGGACGACATGGTGAAGGGTTACGAGTTCGCCAAGGATCAGTACGTCACCTTCGAGCCGCAGGAAATCAAGGCCCTGGAGGAAGCGGGCACGCATGCCATCGACATCACCGAGTTCGTTCCCATCGAGTCGGTCGACCCGGTCTACTTCGACAAGACTTACTACCTCGCGCCCGACAAGGGGGGTGCCAAGCCGTATGCGCTCCTCACCGAGGCCCTGAAGCAGGCGAACCGCTGCGCCATCGGCCACTGGGCGGCGCGGGGCAAGGCTTATCTCGTCATGTTGCGGCCGGTCGGCGACCGGCTGACCCTGCAACAGCTGCACTTCGCCGCCGATGTCCGGCCGGCAAGCGAGATCGAGGTGCCGCCGCAGGAAGTGAAGCCGACGGAGCTCAAGCTGGCACAACAGTTGATCAACCAGCAGACGGCGGAGAAATTCGAGGCCACGGCCTATACCGACGATCTCAGGGCCCGCATCCAGGCGGCCATCGACAAGAAGGTCGAAGGTCAGCAGATCTCGGTGGCCGACTTCCCCAGCGAAGGCGGCGGCAAGGTCATCGACCTCATGGAGGCGTTGCGCGCCAGTCTCGAGAAGGCGGACGCGGCGCGCGCCTCTACCGCTCAGTTGGGTCCGCGCAGGGCGCCGAAGCGGGCGGAGCAGCCGCCGCCGCAGGAGCAGCCGGCCGCTGCCAAGCCGTCACGCAAAGCGGGCAAGCGTTAGCCGCCGGGGATCCCGATGCATCTTTACAGCATGCGGGACGTGGAACGGGTCCTGCAGCTGCCGCGCAGCACCCTGCAGGGACTCGTGCGGCTCGGGTTCGTCCGTCCCTCGCGCGGCGCGCGGCGGCAGTATCTCTTCTCGTTCCAGGACCTGATCATCCTGCGCGCCGCCCGCGCCCTCATGCAGGCCAACATTCCGCGCCGCAGAATCCGCAGCTCGCTGGGGCAGCTGCGGGAGCGTCTGCCGGAAGCCGTCCCGCTTTCGGGCCTCGCCATCTGCGCGGTCGGCGACCGCGTCGTGGTGCGCGAGGGTACCAACCACTGGCAGGCCGATGACGGCCAGTACCTTCTCGGACTGGATGTCAGCGTGCAGAACGGCACACTGCGCGTGATCGAGCATCGACACTCGAAAGCATCCACGCCGGCGGCGGCCGAAGCGGCGGACGAGGCGGGAGCCACCGCCGACCGTCCTGTCACCGCGGATGAATGGTTCGCGGAGGCTCTGCGTCTGGAGGGCATCGATCACACCGCGGCAGTCGATGCCTATGCGAATGCCGCCGAGGCGGATCCCCGTAATGCCGCCGCGTGGGTCAACTGGGGCAGGCTGCTGCACGAAGCAGGCGAGGCACGCGCGGCAGAGCGGGTGTATCGCCGGGCGCTGGAGCACTGCGGCGCCGAGTCCCTGCTGCTCTTCAATCTGGGGGTCGCACTCGAGGACCTCGGTGACAAGGACGGGGCCATGGCGGCCTATCATGCCGCCATCTCGGAGGATCCGAACCTCGCCGACTGTCACTACAACCTGGCACGGCTCTATGAATCCGCGGGAAAGACGCAGCACGCCATCCGCCATCTCGGACAGTACCGGCGGCTCGTGACGCGTCACGATCATTGAGCAACGCGCGCGCGGCATGGCCATCTGGGTCGGAACCTCCGGATACAACTACCCCGAGTGGCGGGGGAGCTTTTACCCGGAGAAGTTCCCGACGGCGAAGATGCTGCCGTACTACGCGCAGCGGCTGGCGACCGTCGAAATCAACTACACCTTCTACCGCTCGCCCAGTCCGCAGATCCTCGCGGGTTGGAGCCGGCAGACGCCGCCGCATTTCAGGTTCACGCTGAAGGCGCCGAAGCGCATCACGCATGATGCGAAGCTGCGCGACTGCGCGCAATCGCTGAAGTATTTCCTCGATACCGCGGCGACCCTCGGGCCGAAGCTCGGGATACTCCTCTTCCAGCTGCCGCCATTCTTCAGGAAGGATCTCGCCGTGCTGGACGCGTTTCTCGCGGACTTCCCGGGCGGGACCCGTGCGGCCTTCGAGTTCCGGCACGCCTCCTGGTTGAGCGATGAGGTGTTCGAGCGCCTCGGGGCGCGCAATCTCGCGCTGTGTATCGCCGACAGCGAGAAGACGACCACGCCCGTCGAGATAACCGCCGACTACGGATATTTCAGGCTGCGGGACGAGGGCTACACGCCGGACGACATAGCGCGATGGGGGCGCACGATCCGGGATGAAGCCGCGCGGTGCCGCGAGACCTTCGTCTACTTCAAGCATGAAGAGGCGGGGAAGGGGCCGCAGTTCGCGCGCCTGCTGTTGGATACTCTCGGGATCGCCGGGCCTACCGGCTGACGGGTGCGAGCTCCAATGCCGTCTCGATGAAGGCCCGCACCTTCGGCAGGCCGTATTTGCGCCCGGCGTAAACGAAGTAAACGGCTGCGCGCTCCTTGGTTTGCCACTGGCGCAGGGCGGGCACGAGTGTACGGGCCTGCACGGCATCCTCGGCGAGGAAGTCGGGTAACCAGCCAATTCCTTGTCCCAACAGCAGCAGGGCTTTGATGGTCTCGAGATCGTCGGCGCGGATGCGCCCATTCAGCGCGACCTCGACGTGCGCCTTCCCGTTGGTGAACACTGCGGAGTTCCGCGCGAGAAATCCGATGATATTCGCCTTGGTCAGATCCCGAGGGTGGGTGAGGGGACCAAGCCGCTGCAGATATTGCGGTGAGCTCCAGAGGTTCGACCCCATGTCGAAATAACGCTGGGCGATCAGGGAGGAGTCTTTCAGAGCCTGGGACGGACGAATCGCCAGATCGATGCCTTCTCCCACGAGGTCCATCACCCGGTTGGTGACGAGGAGCTCGACCGATACGTCCGGATACCTGGCGGCATAGGCATTGACGATCCGAGGCAAAAGGGTACGTCCGACATCCACGGGCGCGGTGATTTTGAGCACTCCCGACGGCCGGCCCGTAGTCGATTGCAGCGCTGCCTCCGCCACTTCGACTTCGCGAATCGCCTCGGCGCACTGGCGAAAGTAGGGCTCGCCGGCCTCAGTTACCCGCAGCTTGCGGGTCGTCCGCTGAATCAGGCTGAGTCCGAGGCGCCTTTCGAGCCTCGCGACTTTGGCGCTGACGGTCGCTTTTGGCATGGCCAGTCGCCGCGCGGCGGCCGAGAAGCTGCCGGCTTCCACCACCTGAACGAAGACGGCGACATCATCCAGTCCGAGCATTGTCTATTCATCTGGACAGTGATTCTATATTTTACCGTCTAGTGGACAGCGAGTACAGCGCCTAGAGTTCGTTCCCGAGGCAGAAGCATTCTCCACCCGAGGTGACACTGATGAGCGCCAGGTTTCCAACCTTCTTTCTGAGCCACGGGGGCGGCCCCTGGCCGTACCTGGATGCGCAGGCGCGCGGGCCCTATGCGAGGCTGGAGCAGTCTCTCGAGGAGCTGCCGCGGCAGCTCCCGGGCAAGCCGGAGGCGATCCTCGTCGTCTCCGGGCACTGGGAGGAGAAGGACGTTGCCGTCATGTCCGGCGCGGCACCGCCGATGATCTACGACTACGGCGGCTTTCCCGAAGAGCTGTACCACATCCGCTATGCAGCGGCCGGCTCCCCCCGGCTGGCGCAGCGGGCGCAGTCCCTGATCCAACAGGCCAGCCTGCCGGCGCGGCTGGACCGCGAGCGTGGGTTCGATCATGGGGTTTATTCCATTCTGGCGGTGACGTATCCGCAGGCGGACGTGCCCGTGTTTCAGGTCTCGCTGCGGTCCGATCTCGACCCGGAAACTCACCTGCGGATCGGCCGGGCGCTGGCGCCGCTGAGGGATGAGGGTGTTCTGATCATCGGCAGCGGCAGCAGCTATCACAACCTGCGTCGCTTCTTCGGACCCCGTGTTCGCCGCAGGGATGCGGCGCAGTTCGATGGATGGCTGCAGGAGACGCTCGTCGAGTCCTCACCAGCGAGTCGCACGGAACGCTTGCTCGAGTGGCAGCGCGCACCCGCAGCACGGGAAGCGCATCCGCGGGAGGAACACCTCATACCGCTGCACGTGGTCGTTGGGGCGGCGGAGGAGGAGCCCGGACGCACCGTCTACGCGCAGGATGACTTCCTCGGCTCGATTGCGCTTTCGAGCTATCGTTTCGGATGGGCGAAATGATCAATCCACGGCCGTTCCAATGACGCGAGACTGCGGATGGCCTGCATGGTAACTTTGCACTCTTGAACCGAAGGAAATCAGCATGAAACTGTTCTATGCCACCGGGGCGTGCGCGCTTTCGCCGGACATCGTAGCCCGGGAGGCGGGCATCGAGCTCAGCCTGCAGAAGGTGGATCTGAAGACGAAGACGATCACCGCCGAGGGTGATTTCTTCGCCATCAACCCGAAAGGCTATGTCCCGGCGTTGCAGCTCGACGATGGCGAGGTCCTCACCGAGGGTCCGACGATCGTTCAGTATCTTGCCGATCTCAAGCCCGAGAAGCGCCTGGCGCCGCCTGCCGGCACGATGCCCCGCTATCACCTGCAGGAGTGGCTGGGCTTCATCAACTCGGAGCTGCACAAGAGCTATTCGCCGCTGTTTCGGCCGGACACTCCCGCGGAGACCCGCGCCGACCGGCTGGCCTATCTCAACAAGCGTTACGCCCTGGTCGAAAAGCAGCTTGCGGGTCACCCATTCCTGATGGGCGACAACTTCACGGTGGCCGATGCCTATCTCTTCACGGTCACAGGGTGGGCGCACAAGGTGAAGTTCGACCTGTCGCCGTTCCCCAATCTTCGTGCCTTCCAGGAGCGCGTCGCAGCGCGTCCCGCAGTGCAGGCGGCGATGAAAGCGGAAGGCCTGATCAAATAGCGGATCGGGCAGAAGGTATGCGCCGAGGCGTCGCTGCCGGTACCGCCACCGTCCTCGGCGCAATCCTCTTTGCCGGTCTCAGCGGTTGTGCGACGCGGCAGCAGGTCGCCCCGGCCACCGCGCGCCTCGTCCCATCGCCCCTGGCCGGGCGACCGTTCGATGTGGTTGCCGGCGAGTCGCAGCTCATCGTGCTCGTGTACCGGGCCGGCCCTCTGGCGGCGCTCGGCCACAATCACGTCATTTCCTGCCGTTGTCTCACCGGAACGATCCATGTGCCGCGGGATCCCATGCGTGCCAGCCTCGACCTGCGCTTCGCGGTCGGGCAGCTCACGGTGGACGATCCCGGGTTGCGAGCCGCTCGGCACAGTGCGGATTTCCCGCCGGATGTCACGCAATCCGCACGGCGGGGGACGCGTCACAACATGCTCGGCGCCGCTTTGTTGAATGCCGCGAAGTTTCCCGAGATCGCGTTGCGTTCCGCGGGCCTGCGGCCATCGCCTGACGGCAAGCCCGCCGACGTGGTCGCGCAGGTGCTGGTGCAGATCGAGGGTGAGTGGCATGCTGTGGGGGTGCCGCTGCGCTACCAGATCCGGGGTGACGAGATCGTGGTGACCGGCGCGTTCCCCCTGAAACAGACGGACCTGGGCCTGACTCCATTCAGCGCGCTGGGTGGTGGGCTGCAGGTGAGCGATGGCATGCAAATCCGGCTGCGGCTGGTCGCGAGACTGAGGAGACACTCTTGAAATACCGCAAGTTTGGCCGGATCGGATGGGATGTGTCGGAGATCGGCTTCGGCGCCTGGGCCGTGGGCGGCGAGTGGGGCGCCGTCGACGACGACGAGTCCATCGCCGCGATGAAGCGGGCTCTCGAGCTGGGAGTCAACTTCTTCGATACGGCGGACGTTTACGGGGACGGCCGCTCGGAGCGTCTGCTGCGACGGCTGCGCTCGGAGACGAAGACAGCTTTCCATGTTGCAACGAAGGCGGGTCGCCGGCTCGATCCCCACGTGGCGGCAGGTTATAACAGGGAGAACCTCACGGCCTTCGTCGACCGCTCGCTGCAGAATCTCGGGGTCGATTCCCTCGAGCTGGTACAGCTGCACTGCCCGCCGACCGACGTCTATTACCACCCGGAGACCTTCGCGGTCATGGACGGGCTGGTGAAGGCGGGCAAGGTCCGGCACTACGGTGTGAGTGTCGAGAGGGTCGAGGAGGGGCTGAAGGCGATCGAGTTCCCCAACGTGGAGTCCGTGCAGATCATCTTCAACATGTTCCGGCAGCGCCCGGCGGAGCGCTTCCTCGAGGAGGCGGGGCGCCGCGGAGTCGCGACCATCATCCGCGTGCCGCTGGCATCGGGAATGCTGACCGGGAAGCTGACTGCAACATCAACATTCGCGCGTGAAGATCATCGCAATTTCAACCGTCACGGTGAAGCTTTCGATGTCGGCGAAACCTTCGCCGGCGTGCCCTACGAGATCGCATTGAAGGCCGTCGAGGAGTTGCGGCCGCTGGTGCCCGGCGGCGCGACGCTGGCGCAACTGGCCCTGCGCTGGATCCTCATGTTCGATGGAGTCTCGACCATCATTCCCGGCGGCAGGAACCCGCGCCAGGTCGGCGACAATAGCGGCGCCAGTGCGTTGCCTGCACTGACGGAGCAGCAGATGACAGCCGTGCGCGCCGTCTACGACCGCCATATCCGGCCTGCAGTCCACCAGCGCTGGTAGAGCCGCGGCGGCAGCCCTGCTCGAGCGCGGGGCCTGCTGTAAACTAGGGCGCACATGGGGGCCCCATCAGAAGTCTCATCCGCAGGCGTCCAGTCCCGCAGGCCGCATCTGCGCGACGCCATCCTGGTCGCCCTCGTGACCGTCGCCACCTGGGTGCTGTGCGGGCTCTTCAACGTCACCGAATCGTTGCGACGTCTGACCGCGCCCTACGAGCGGTACCAGCTGGATGAGTTGCCCGTGGTGCTCCTCATCCTCGGCCTGGGCCTGACCTGGTTCGCCATGCGCCGCAACCGCGAGGCCAGGCAGGAAATCAAGCTGAGGAAGTCGGCGGAGACCCGACTCGAGGCAGCCCTGGCGGACAACCGCCGGCTGGCCCGGCAGTACGTGGAGCTGCAGGAGAGCGAGCGCAAGTCCCTCGCGCGCGAGCTGCACGATGAGCTCGGTCAGTATCTGAATGTCATCAAGCTCGATGCCGTTGGAATTCGCGACGACAGCCACGCCTCACCGGCGGCAACCCATCGCCGGGCGAGCACCATCGTCGAGATCTGCAATCACATCCACGGCGCTCTCGCCACCCTCATCCGCGAGCTGCGGCCGACGGGCCTGGACGAGCTGGGACTCGCGGCCGCACTGGAGCACTGCGTGGAGACCTGGCGCGCGCGTCTGCCCGACGTGTCGCTGCGGCTGGATATCGCGGGAGACTTCAGCGCCTTGCCGGAGAGTGTCACGGTCACCGTGTACCGGCTCGTTCAGGAAGCGCTGACCAATGTGGCCAAGCATGCCGCTGCAAGCCGCGTCGATGTTCGACTCGAGCGCGCGGGCAGTCACGGCGCGGAGGGTGACACGATTCTTGCGACCGTATCGGACGATGGTGTAGGTACTTCGCCCGCGCAACCGACCCGGGGGCTCGGGCTGATCGGTATGCGCGAACGGGTCATGACACTGCGCGGCGCGTTGCTGTTCAACAGCTCCCCCGGACACGGCTTCGAGCTCTCGGCGCGGATTCCGGTGCCGCCGAAGGCGGTCCCATGATCGGCCCGACCAGGGTATTGCTGGTCGACGATCATGCCATCGTGCGGGAAGGGTATCGGCGGCTTCTCGAGGACGAAGCAAACATCGATGTCGTCGGTGAGGCGTGCGATGCCGCTCAGGCCTACGAGCTGGTGCGCTCAGTCCAGCCGGACGTGGTGGTCATGGACATTGCGCTCCCGGGTGTCAGCGGGATAGAGGCAACGCGCCGCATGCTCAGGGAGCAGTCGCAATTGCGAGTCCTGATGTTCAGCATGTATGACGATGCGATATACGCGCGCCGCGCGCTGGAAGCCGGGGCGCTCGGCTACCTGAGCAAGGCCACCGCTCCGGAGGTGCTGGTACGGGCCATCCATGCCGTGTCCCGGGGCGAGCGTTACGTGAGTCCCGACGTGGCAAGCCGCATCGCCGGAGCGGCCGCGCAACCCGGAAAGGCGCAGATCGCAGCCCTGTCGCCGCGGGAGTTCGAGGTGCTGCGCCTCCTCGTCCGGGGAGAAACCGTGCGCAGCATCAGTGAGAAGCTGGCGCTCTCGGAGAAGACCGTCGCCAACCATCAATCGGCGATCCGCGACAAGCTGGGGGCCAGGAACAGCGCCCAGCTCGCACGCCTTGCGTCACAACTCGACTTGAACCTCTAGGCAGGCAACGCGATGACCGCAGCCGTTCTTCGAGTGCTCGTCCTCGATGACAATCCTCACGACCGGGAGCTCACCCTGCGGGAGCTGCGCAAGGAATTCCCGGATGTGGAAGCCGGTGAGCCGCTGGATGACGCGGAGTTTCGCGACGCGCTCGTCAATGCGACGTTCGACATCGTCGTGACCGACTTCAACCTCAAGTGGTCGAACGGGGTGGATATCGTCCGCGCGGTCAAGGAGGCCCGGCCGCACTGTCCGGTGATCATGTTCACTGCCACCGGCACCCAGGAGGTGGCCGTCGAGGCGATGAAGGCCGGCCTCGATGACTACGTGATCAAGAGCCCGAAGCACTACGTGCGCCTGGCGGTTGCGGTGCGGTCCTGTCTCGATCGCGCCGAGATCCGCCTGCGCGCGCTGCGCTCGGAAACACGCCTGTACACGCTTCTCGAGCGGCTGAACGTGGGTGTGCTGCGCATGACCGAGGGCGGCGATGTCGTCGATGTCAATCGCGCCTGCAAGGCACTGCTCGAGCGCTTCGACGGACAGAGCGACGATCCCCGCAACGCGCTTCTCGGGACGATACGGCAGGAGCTGCCGCAACTCACCCGACGCAACGATGCGGCGGAGCGCGAAATCGAGCTGAAGGCCGTCGACGGCGAGTCGGTCTGTGTATACCTCTCGCTCCTTCGCGTGCGCGTCAACGGCCATGACGCCATTGACGTGCTGGTGGAGGACGTCACCAAAATGCGCCGCTCCACGGAGCGCAACGAGGAGCTCGAGCAGGCGAACCGCGCGCTCGAAGCGTTCGCATACACGGTCACGCACGATCTGCGGGCACCGCTGCGGAATCTGCAGGGCTACGCACGCGCGCTGGTGGAGGACTGCTCGCCGGGGCTTGGGGAGGAGTGCCGGGGATATATCCGATCCATCGAGCAGATTGCCGTCAAGATGGATACGATGATCGCCGATGTGCTCGAGTTCAGCCGGATTGCGAGGACGGGGCTGCCGACGAGCAGGCTGGAGCTGGGGCCCGCAGTCGATGAAGCGGTTGCTCTCCTCAAGAGCACGATCGAGGCGAGGGCGGCCAAGCTCGAGCTGGCAGTGGGGCCTGAAGTCAGCGTCATGGCCCACCGGACGACCCTCGTCCAGGTGCTGACCAATCTGCTCGCGAACGCGCTCAAGTTCGTGGCGGAAGGCACCCCGCCGCAGGTGCGCATCCGCGCCGAGCGGCGCAATTCCAACCGCATACGCCTCTGGGTGGAGGACAACGGCATCGGCATCGATCCGTCTCAGCACGCGCGCATCTTCGAGGTCTTTCAGCGCCTGCACGGCGAAGAGAAGTACCCCGGAACGGGCATAGGACTTGCGCTCGTGAAAAAAGGCGTCGAGAGAATGGGCGGACAGGTCGGCGTCGAATCAATGCCCGGCCTGGGAAGCAGTTTCTGGATCGAGCTGCGGGCGGCCGGGTAGCTGTGAGCCGACGCGTCGGTTAGACTGCCGCTTCCGGGGGAATCGGCACTGTCGCGCCAGATCGAGGCGGGCGAGAGCCCACTGAGGGGCATCCTTTTGTCTCAGGCATTTCCCAACGCCCGCAAGGGCACGTCGCAGCCGCTGCGCCTGCTGCTCGTCGACGACAACCTCCATGATCGTGACCTGGTCACACGGGCGCTGAGCCAACACTTCGGCTCCGTCGATGTCGTGCCCGCGCGCGACGCTCGGGAGCTCGAGCAGGCGAT
>Ga0335072_10007333_pt1 | contig 16070 bp, 12 predicted proteins | sample Lox_Sample_21_FD_206725 | JGI IMG/M metagenome (GOLD analysis project Ga0335072, IMG submission 206725) | Soil microbial communities from Loxahatchee National Wildlife Refuge, Florida, United States - Lox_Sample_2.1 | ecosystem: Environmental > Terrestrial > Soil > Wetlands | place: USA...
CCGGCTTTTGCCCGCCGCTGATGCTGACCAGCCCGACCCCCGGCAACTGCGAAATCTTCTGCGCGAAGGTCGTGTCAGCGAGGTCCTCGACTTGCGGCAGCGGCATGCTGTCGGAGGTCATCGCCAGCGTCAGGATCGGCGCGTCGGCGGGATTGACTTTGCTGTACACAGGCGGCGTCGGCAGATCGTTCGGCAAATAGGTTTGCGCCGCGTTGATCGCCGCCTGCACCTCCTGCTCGGCGACGTCGATGTTTTCTTCCAGATTGAACTGCAGCGTGATGACCGAGGCCCCGAACGAGCTGTTCGAGGTCATCTGGCTCAGGCCGGGAAGCTCGCCGAACTGGCGCTCCAGCGGAGCAGTGATGGAAGACGCGGTCACGTCCGGGCTGGCGCCGGGATAGAACGTCACCACCTGAATCGTCGGATAATCCACCTGCGGCAGGGCCGAGATTGGCAACTGCTGGTAAGCCACCAGGCCTACCAGCAGCAGTCCCACCATCAACAGCGAGGTCGCGATGGGCCGAAGGATAAACGGCCGCGAAATACTCATGTCTGCGATCCGATGGCGCCGCTGGTGTTAATGCTCTTCGGTTTCGCCGGTGCCTGCGGCGAAACTCGCATGCCGGCGCGCAGTTTCTCCTGTCCGTCGGTCACCACCCGATCGCCGGCCTGCAGGCCCTTGCCGACGACGAACGTGTTGCCTTGAATCAGTGCAACCTGCACCGGACGCATCTGCACGTTATTTTCCGCATCGACGACGTAGGTGAAGGTACCGTCAGGCCCGCGCTGCAGCGCGCTGGCTGGAGCGGTGACGGCGTTGTCCAACGTCTTCAAAAGCAAGTGCGCGTTGACGAACTGGTTCGGCCACAGGGAATTGTCGGCATTGTCGAAGATCGCCTTCAATTGCACCGTGCCGGTCGTCTGGTCGATCGTATTGTTGATCGTCTCCAGCTTCCCGGTCGCGAGCTTCTGCTGATCGTCGCGACTGTAGGCGTCAACTTCCAGCCCACCGCCCTGCCGCATGCGCTGTGCTACTTCCTGCAACTGATCTTCGGGCAACGTAAACACCACCGCGATAGGATGCAGCTGGGTGATGGTCAGCATCGGCGTTCCCGCGGCTGCGGTGACATAGTTGCCGGGATCGACCTGCCGCAAACCGACGCGGCCGTTGATCGGAGACTTGATGTAGCAGTACGTCAGGTTGAGCTGGGCGTTCGCGATGGCAGCCTTGTCGGCCTGAATCGTCGCCGCGTAGGTTCCAAACGAGGCTTCCAGAGTATCCAGGTCCTGCTTGGCGATGACTCCTTCTTCGTAAAGAACTTTGTTCCGGTCGTACTGGACCTTCGCGTTGGTCAGTTGCGCTTCATCTTTCGCCAGATTGGCTTTGGCCTGGTCGAGCGCGACCTGATATGGCCGGGGATCGATCACGATCAGCAGGGCACCTTCCTTGACGTCCTGCCCTTCGCGAAAGTTCACCTGCATGATCTGGCCATCAATGCGCGTTTTCAAGGAAACCGTGTAGTAGGCCTGAACCGAACCCAACCCGTTGAGATAAACGTTGAAATTGTCTTGTTTGACGGTGGCAACGCCGACCGGAATCGCCGGCGGAGGAGCACTGGCTCTAGCGTCCTTGGGTCCGCGCGAACCACAACCTGCGAGCACCGCAATCATGGCGAGTGCCGTAATCAGTCCCAGGCAAGCACCCCAGAGTCGTCCGCGACCGCGGCCTCCGGGGTAAAGGGATGCCCCTGTTTGCACAATTCCTCCTCGGAAAAAGCTTTCCACCATGGCGACACGAAGCGCACGGAGTTTTCTTTCCGACCGGGATAATTCCGTGAGTTCCGTGATCTTTATGCCTCCGTGGTGAACTCTTCTGCAGGCACTTGTAGAGAACTACGCCTGCACCACCCGACGCGTGCCGCATGAATCCGTTATCGCCATATTTCCCTAACTGCAACTTGGCACGCCGGTTGCAGTAGTATCTATAGCAATACTATTAGACCGGACGGGAACTCGCCCAGCCGTTAAGAGAAGGTGAAGGAAGGTTAAGAAGTGTGAAGGCCGGCAGCACATCACGAAACAATTCTTCACCGCAAAGCCAGGCGGGAAAGAGCAATACTAATGCCGTGAACCGTCTTCTTATCATCGACGACGATCACGCCCTGGTCAATCTGCTCACCCGCTTTTTGGAGGGCGAGGGTTTCCACGTCGACGCGGCCTACGATCATGCCTCCGGGCTGTCGGCCGCGCTGGCCAGCGATCATGAGCTGATTATCCTGGATGTGATGTTGCCGGGTGGCACGGGATTCGAATTGTTGAAGATCCTGCGCCAGCAATCCTCCGTTCCCGTGCTGTTGCTGACGGCGCGCGGCGAGGCGGTCGATCGGATTCTCGGCCTGGAAATCGGCGCCGATGACTATCTGGCGAAGCCCTTCGATCCGCGCGAGCTGGTCGCCAGGATCCGCGCCATTTTTCGCCGCACCCGTGAAACAGCGGGCGCCGGCCCCCGTCCCGATCACGACGAGACGCTCGTCGTCGGGAACATCAGCATGTCGCTGGGCACACGCACGGTCACCTGCTCGAACGCGCCCGTTGACCTGACCTCGGTTGAGTTTAACGTTCTGGAGCTGCTGCTGCGCAATGCCGGCAGCGTGGTCACGCGCGAGCAGATTGCCGAGGTCGCATTGGGACGTCCGCTGAACGCCTTTGACCGCAGCGTGGACGTGCACGTCAGCCGCCTGCGCAAGAAGCTGGGCACCTGTCCCTCGAGCAATGACGAGCTCATTCGTCCCATCCGCGGCGTGGGCTATTTCCTGGCCGCCAGCATCCCAGCAGATGTAAAGGCGACACCTGCCGGCAGCCCCGGTGCGACGGAGACTCCGGAAAAGAGCAGAGCATGAGCCGGAGATTGTTCTGGAAGATTTTCTTGCCGTTCTGGGTAGCGCAGGCCGTGCTGCTCGGCGCCCTCTATCTGCGCGTCCATTACCGTATCTCCTCCGAGCATCCCTGGTGGATCCAGCCCGAGCGCAAGATGATGCCGGCTTTGGCCGACATCGCAGCCCAGCGCTATGAGGCGCAAGGGCCCGTGGGCCTGCAGCAGCTGCTCGACCGTTTTTCGCTGGAGCGCCGTTCCCGCTTCTGGCTGGTGAATGCCTCCGGCCGGGACCTGCTGGGCGGACGAGTTCCCGAGCACGTCCTGAGCGCCGCGCTGGAGGCCGAAAGAAATCTGGGGCTTTCGCATTCGTTCGAAACCGATGTGCTCGCGGCCCGCGCGACTACGGCGCAAAGTCAGTATCTGCTCATTGCGGAGCTCACCCCGCCGCCCATCTCGCAGCGCGCCGCCGGTGACATTCTCTGGACGCTGAAACTCGGCACCCTGTTTTCCGCGATTATCTGCCTGATCATCGCGCATTACCTGACCAAGCCCATCGAACGGCTGCGGGACGCTACCCACGAGCTGGCGCGCGGCAACCTCGATATTCGCGCCGGCGAGAACCTCGGCAATCGCCACGACGAAATCGCCGACCTGGTGCGCGACTTCGACATCATGGCGGGAGAGCTGCGCAACCAGATCCAGAGCGAGCGCAACCTGCTGAGCGGTGTCTCGCACGAACTGCGCTCGCCCATCGCCCGCATTCGCCTGGCCCTGGCCTTGGCCCGCGATGCCGACGACCGCGAGCGCGCCGAAATGCTCGACCGCATTGAGCAGGACACGGTGCAACTGGATTCCATGCTGGAGCGCATTCTGACCGTCGCCCGGCTGGAGAGCGGACAGCAGAAACCGAAGTTCGAACAGCTGGTGCTGAACCAGATCATCGACGACGTGCTCGACGATGCAAAGTTCGAGGCTGCCGCCACGGGCACTGTCCTCAGCTATCAGGGCAATGGCGAGGTCAAGGTCGTGGGCGATACGGGGATGCTGCACAGCGCCATCGAGAACGTCGTGCGCAATGCCCTTTTCTACTCCGGCAAGGAAGGAAAAATCGAGATAACGCTCGAAAAGAGCGACGGTGCAGCCGTGGTGCGGGTTCGCGACAACGGTCCCGGGGTTCCGGAAGCCGCGCTGCCGCTGCTGTTCAAGCCGTTCTATCGGGTTGACGATTCACGCGGCACCACCACGGGCGGCATGGGGCTGGGACTGGCGATCGTCCGCAACGCCGTCGCCGCACACGGCGGAACGGTCTCCGCGCACAACGTCTCACCGCATGGCCTCGAAGTCGAGCTGCGCTTGCCGGTACCCGCCACTCCCGCCGGCAAACGCAGCAGCGCCGAGATCAAGCTGGCCCAGGTCTAAGCTCACTCTGGCCCAGGTCTAAGCTCACTGGCAGCTTTCGCTGACCATCTTGACGCTGGTCACCTTCATGTCCACGTGCGTCGCGCCACCCGCCTCGCTCGTCTCACTGCTTTCCCGCTTCTGCTCCATCGCCTGCGGCATGTGCTCTTCCATGCCCGTCACCGTGACCTTGTGATTCACATGCTCGGCGAGGTTGTGCCCCCAGAGTTCATACATGGTGCCGTTTTCGCCCATGAGGTAATAGCCTCCGTGGTCGGTACCCTGCTTCAGGCAGCCGGTAGCCGACATGGTTTTCGCCATATTGTTCTGCATGCCGTTCTGCGCGTTCAGGAAAACCGGAAACAGCGTGAGGCAAACAACGGGTAGCAGACAAACAGACAGCTTCTTGAGGACTGACATCGGTTGTGCTCCTTCCTGGCTCCGCGCTGCCTGGATTGGCATGCGAAGCTGCCGTGATTTCCCCTTAACTGGTTGAATTCTGCGGCGAAGCCAGGTTCGGCCTCGCCGGATTGCGGCCGACTCCTACTATCGATGGCAGTCGATTGGCCGGTGTTGCCGCCGGAGCCCCGCGAGAGCTGTTTTTCGCTATCCGGAATTCGGCTTTTTTGTCTGGAATCACGGCCTTCCGGGGTTACCGCGCGGGCGAACGCTGGCTATAATGTAAGCAGCAGAAGGTGATGCTTGACCAGCCGAAACCCATCATCGAACAGCGCTTTCTCCGGGTTGCATTTGACGCGGATGGAAGTCCGCGCCAGCCGGTCGCGTCCCATCTCCATGCGCGCCGACGTTAAGCTGGCGCCTTCGATGGCCCGGCCCAATCTTTTCTCCGGCGACTAATCATCCGAATTCACGCAAGAGCGGCGCGATCCAGCGACTTCGAGATTCCTGTTTCCGCCCTTCCGCCTCGTGCGCCGCAGCCCAACCAGGCTGAGCCGCGAGATGACCCGAAGCTCCGGCCCACAACCCGGGCCGCAAGCCCTTTCGGAGGAAAATGTCATGTCAGCCAATGTTATGAATTCTGTTGCCGGCCCCAACATCCGGACAGCCCTGCCCGGCCCCAATGCCCGCCGCGTTCTGGAGGGTGACGAACGCTACATCTCCCCGTCGTACACCCGCTCTTATCCACTGGTCGCCAAGCGCGCGCACGGGGCGATCGTGGAGGACGTTGACGGCAACGAGTTTCTGGATTTCTCTGCCGGCATCGCTGTAACCTCGACCGGCCATTGCCATCCCGAGGTCGTCGCCGCCATCCAGAAGCAGGCCGCCGAGCTGATCCACATGTCGGGCACCGACTTTTATTACGAGCAGATGGTGACGCTCGGACAGCGGCTGTCGAAGATCGCGCCCATGAAAGGACCGCACAAGGTTTACTACGGCAACTCGGGCGCCGAAGCGATTGAAGCCGCGCTCAAACTGGCGCGCTACCACACCGGGCGGCAGAACATCATCGCCTTCTACGGCGCGTTTCACGGCCGCACCATGGGCGCGCTGTCGCTGACTGCCTCGAAGCCGCAGCAGCGCCGCCGCTTCGCGCCGCTGGTTCCCGGCGTGACCCACGTGCGTTATCCCGACGTTTACCGTGGATGCGTTGGCGGCAGCCCCAAGGAGGCAGAGGCGTTCGCGCTGGGCTGCGCCCGCTTCATCGAAGAGAAGCTGTTCAAGACCACGCTTCCGCCCGAGGAAGTCGCCGCGATCTTCGTCGAACCGATTCAGGGCGAGGGCGGCTACGTCGTCGCGCCAACGGTCTTCCTGCAGGAGCTACGCCGTATTTGCGATCGCCATGGCATTCTGCTGGTCGCCGACGAAGTGCAGTCGGGAGCGGGTCGCACCGGCAAGTGGTGGGCGATTGAGCATGCCGGCGTCGAGCCCGACATTGTCTGCATGGCGAAGGGCATTGCCAGCGGCATGCCGCTGGGCGTCATGATGTCGAAGGCGGAAATTATGGACTGGGTGCCGGGTTCGCACGCTTCGACCTTCGGCGGTAATCCGGTTGCCATCGCCGCTGCCATGGCGACCATGGATGTTCTCGAGCGCGAAGGCATTCGCAACGCCGAAGTCGTCGGCGCGCACATGAGGGAGCGCATGGCTGACTGGCCACAGCGTCTCCGCCTGGTGGGCGACGTTCGCGGGCGCGGCCTGATGATCGGCGTCGAAATCGTCACCGATAAGCAGACCAAAACTCCCGGCGGCGTCGAGCGCGACCAGATTGTCGAGCTCGCGTTTGAGCGCGGCGTGCTCTTCCTCGGCTGCGGCCCCAACACCGTTCGCATCTGTCCGCCATTGATCATCACCAGAGAGCAGGCCGACATTGCCATGGATGTGCTGGAAGAGTGCATCGGCATCGTCGGCGGCGAAGCGCACAGCAAGAAGGCAAGCACCGGTCAGCAGTCCGGCGCGTAATTCGAACCCACCACCGAGGCACAGAGACACCGAGGAAATCGATTCTTGGTTTCTCTGTGCCCTGGTGTCTCGGTGGTGAATGCTTCCCTGGCGAAAGGCGATCAGCGAGCGGCGGTAGTTGGGAATCGTTCCTCAGCGCCAAAGCATCTCTTATGTTTTCCGCCTTTGCCGGCGAATTCTGCCGGCGAGAATCTTTAAAGCGGCGATAGGTAAGGGACGCGCGATGGCGAGCACAACCATGGCCGGCTCAGCAGGTATGTCGATGAGCCGGCCGGTATCCAGCCCCTGGATGATTGCGGTCTCCGTCATGCTGGCTACCTTCATGGAGGTGCTGGATACCTCCATCGCATCGGTTGCGCTGCCTTACATCGCCGGGAGCCTGTCGGTTACCAACGACGAAGCCACCTGGGTGCTGACCAGTTATCTGGTCGCCAATGCAATCGTCCTGCCGGCCAGCACCTGGTTTTCGCTGAAATTCGGACGTAAGCGCTTCCTCATCACCTGCATCATCATCTTCACCGTGTCTTCCTTTGCCTGCGGCGCAGCCACCAGTCTGGGAATGATCCTGCTGGCGCGCGCGGTGCAGGGTGCGGGAGGCGGAGCGCTGCAGCCCCTGTCACAGTCGATTCTGCTGGAGAGTTTTCCTCCCGATAAACGCGGTTCGGCTTTGGCGGTGTTCGCCCTCGGCGTCGTGGTAGCTCCGGTGCTGGGGCCGACGCTCGGCGGCTATCTTACCGATACCTACTCCTGGCGCTGGGCCTTCTACATCAACATCCCGATCGGGATTCTCGCCATCCTGCTGATCTTGCGCTTCGTTGAAGATCCGCCGTACATCAGTAACGCGAAACCGGGTCGCATTGACGCCATCGGATTGGGGCTGCTGGCGGTGTGGTTGGGGGCGCTGCAGATCATTCTCGACAAAGGCCAGGAGGACGATTGGTTTGGCGCGACCTGGATTCGCTGGGCCACATTCGTCCTGGTCGTTGCCTTCGTCGCCTTCATCATCCGCGAACTGGTACACGATAAACCGTTGGTCGACTTGCGGGTCTTTCGATCTCGAAACTTCCGCTTAGGCTGCATCCTGATCGCGATCTTTGGAGGCGCCCTTTATGGGCTGATCACCTTGCTTCCGCTGTTCTATCAGGAGCTGTTGGGATATACCGCTTACGCCGCCGGCTGGGCGGTGAGTCCGCGCGGCGTCGGCGCTATCCTGGCCATGCCGATCATCGGTATTCTCACCGCCAAGATCGACAACCGATACTTGATCGCCGGCGGCTTCGCGCTCTTCGGCATTTCCGGACTGTGGTTCGGAGAGGTGAACCTGGCGATCTCGCAGTGGTCTTTCCTGTGGGCGATCATCATCAGTGGCTTCGGCTCAGGGAGTGTCTTTGTGCCGCTGTCGGCAACGACGGTCGCGGGCTTGCCCAACGAAGAAATCGGCAACGCCAGCGGTCTCTACAATCTGTTTCGCAACGTCGGCGGCAGCATCGGCATCTCCCTCGTGAACACCATCGTTGCCCGCCACGAGCAGTTGCACCAGAACGAGCTGGTGCACTCGCTGACGCCGACCAGCCCCATCTTCCAGGAGCAATTGCATTCGTTGCAGCAGTATCTCTTCACCCAGGGATACGGGCCGGTAGAAGCGATGCGCAAGGCCTATGCCCTGCTCGGCGGCGAGTTGTCGGCCCAGGCGCGCCTCTGGTCTTACGTCGACGACTTCCGCTACATGGCGCTGGTCTGCTTCGCCTGCATCCCGATCGTGTTTCTGTTGAAGAAGACGGTCGGCCGTTCCGGCGCAGCAAGCGCCGGGCACTGAAACCAGCAACTAGCAATTAGCTCTTAGCCGCTGGCAACCGGCACTGGCAGCAGGCTTTCAGGTTTTGCTGCACCGTGAATCCGCTGCGTGCGAATTGGCGAATTGCTAAAAGCTAGTTGCTAATTGCTCACAAAAAACCCGCCTCTTGCGAGGCGGGTGTTTTTGATTCACAGAACAACCATCAACTAGGATCCGTCTTCGCAGATGCGGGTGATACCGGTGTAACCCTGGAAGGTCCACCAGGCATTGACCGGCTCGTTAGGATCTCCGCCGAAGTACTTCAGGAACACCAGGTCCTGCAGGTGATAGGTGAAGTTGTGCAGCGAATAGGTCCAGGTTCCGTAGGGGTGTCCGGGCTGTCCACCTTCCAGCGGATCGCCGACTTCCAGGATGCCGCAAGGGGTGTTGTTCTCGTTCGGATAGAGCGGATCGTCGACCCACTCGCCGACTTCGTGCGACAGAGCGGAAACGTCCTGCGAGAAGACGCCGGTGGTGGTGATGTACTCGAAGTTCGCGTAGGTCTGCGGACCGTTCGCGCTGTGGTAGCCGCCGATGCAGCAGCCGCCTTCGGTGAGGTAGGTGTTGGCATTCTCGAAGATCGGGAAGCCAGTCGGATTGATGATCTGGCTCGACGCCATGTAGGCGCTGATCTCGTTGTCGTACCAGTCGATGTCAACCAGCGCGACGTGGACGCCGAACTCTACGCCCTGCTGGCCATCGGCCGAAGGAACGTTGAGCGTCAGTTCAGGCAGCACCTGCACGCGGGAGGTCGGACCACCCAGCAGGATGTGCGAGTTGGGATTGTTGGAGACGATGCTCCAGAAGTTGGCGCGCTGCACGGCATCGTTGTACTGCGTCGTGCCCACGTTAACTCCACCCTGGGTGTAGTTGGTGGTGTGGTCGAAAATGGGCGAGGTGATGGTCTCGGACAGCGCACTGAACGGACCGCCGGAAAGAGGATCCCACACCGAGCCGTCGGAAAGGACCAGCTTTACCGGAATGACCCACGTGGTAATGACAGCGCCCTGGTTGGTCGACGGGTCCTGGCCCACCATCACGTAAGTGTAATTGTTGTTGTTATAGGTAAACGATCCGTTCCACTCCTGCAGTGTGCCGGAGGGAAGACGTTGGCCCGGAAGCGCCGGCTTCGCCGGAATGACCGCGAAGCGCGGATGCGCGGGCATGGTGTCCTGATCCGCCGCCACCGCAACTGTGGACAGGCAGAAAGCAGCCACCAGCGCCAGCGCCATCAGCTGACACAGGTTTGCACAACGAGTCTTCATTAACTTCGATTCTCCTCAATTGTTGGTTTGATACGGACTGGCCTGCACATCCTCAGCAGAGATCAGGCCCCCACAGCCTCTTGCCGTCGAACCGAATTCCAAACGCCCCAATACCGAGCAAAACTGCTGCGAAGGATTTGAGGATGATGTTGCAAGCAGTCTAGCAGGTTTCCTGCAACTTGGAAGAAAAATTCTCCTCAACTACTATCGGTTCCGTAGACGATCCTTCATGGAAAACCCAGCCCAATAAGCCTGTTTTGTATACTTTGCGACTGCCGGCTCCCTCACCACTGCATAAATATACATGGCGATGAATTTCTTGCACCGGCCAGGAAACGAAAAAGCCCTGCCGGAGAGGCAGGGCCTGAATGCGCGGTGGCAAGGCTTAGAAGTACTGCGGCTCGCGGATACTGCCCAGCCCGGTGCACTCGTCCCATGCGGGTCCGGCGGGTGCGCCGTTATTGCCGGAGGTGACATCGAACAGCCGGGTATGATACTGCACCGGGTTCAGGATGTTCAGATACGTCGGGCTCAGCTCCTGCAGCGTGGTGTTGCGGAAGTTGCCCGCCTGGTTGACGATGGCTGCCAACACCGGCGTCGCGATGCTGGTGCCGTCAACCTGGCAAAAGCCGTGGCAGTAGGTGGAGCTGTAGATCTCGACTCCCTGCTCTCCGGCGATTGCTGCCAGGTCCGGCGTGCCGCGCTTCGGTCCGGTTTTGTTTCCGATCCAGAGCTGGTACATCGGAAGCGGCTCGTACTGGCTGATGCCGCCGCCGCTGCCGCTCCAGCAGGTTTCATTGGTGAAGTTGCCGTTGCTGTCACGGTTGATGTCGGTGCCGCCGGCCGAAACCACGTTGGGCGAGATGCTGGGATACGCCACCCCCAGTCCGTCGTCGCCGGCTGCGGCGAAGTAAACGATGCCGGGCTGCGCGAAGTCGCTGTCATACGACAGTTCGCAGCTGCCGCCGCCACACCAGCCTTCGCCGCCGTTATACGTCCAGCTGTTGGAGACTTCGCCTTTGCCGTAGTTGGTCGCGATGTACTGCGCCGCACCCTGCTCGGCGCCGTCGCCGAGAGGATCGTTGGTGAAGCTGGCTACGATGATCTGCGCGTTCGGCGCCAGGGCGTGCGCATACTCCACATCCAGCGCTTCCTCCAGGTCCCATCCGGTGCCGTTGTTCGCCGGACAGCTTCCTCCCGACGGGAAACACAGGTTGATGATGGTGCTGTTGCCGCCAATTCCGTACTCGCTGGAAAACGTGTTCAGGTCACTCTGCACCGCGGAGTAGTTGCCGTACTCCAGCACCGCGATCGCTTTGGTGCCGCCGGTCGGAAGCAATGTACCGTTCCTCGGACAGCCGGGCGTGTTAGGAACCAGGCCGTAAATGCAGGCCAGCGAAGCCGGCGTCTCGCCGCTTCCCACCAACGGATTCACATTCTTATCGGGGATGAAAATGTAGAGCGGTGTGCGCACATGGCCGGGCGTGCGGACCAGGGTACTGGGTGGAGCGATCATTTTGCCTGGAACCTGCGCCAGGCCACTCACCGCAAAAGCTAGAATTACCAGTGCGGTGATTACAAAAAATACTCTCTTACTCATCTTATCTCCTCGGTAACATCCAGTGGGTCGTGACGGTTCGTAATCAGCATGGCCGTCAAGGGTTGATGGTTTGGCGGTACCGGTTTTGCGCGGTGGCCCGGATTCAATCGATAAAAAACTCGCGCCTGATGAATTCTGCCGATCGCAGGCCCAACCTGCGGTGGAGGGCCAGGTTCCGTCTGCTTCGCACCGCCTCCGGCTCACGTGAATCGAGAATCGGTTAGCGCCCATGGCAGCTTTTCCGACTCAGTTCTCTTCCGGCCGGCTGATTTTCCGGTCACGGGGCGATTCCTGCTGCCGTTTGCTTCCATCGCGCAGACCGAGCTTGTAGCCTTCTTTCCATCCGTCCCACCAGGCGACGGAGCGGCGATTAGTTGTATCCACGCTGGTTCTGCGCATAGCCAGGTTCCGGTGACGACGAAGATGGTTCGGTAGTCCACACTTGGCGAACACTCCTCCGCAAACCGGACAGGTCGCGCGGACAAACTGCGATTCCAGGTAGGCGTCGGGGCCACGCATGAAATAGAAAACACCTCAAAGAGGACGGTTCTTAGCCTCGCGAAGGACGGCGTCGGCGAGCACAACTTACTGCGCGGGAGCGCCTACTACCAGACCGTAGTAGTCAATAAAGCCAAAACGGCGCAGAAAGAGTTTCAAAATGGAACTGACCCATGTTGCATCTGAGAAATGCCGACTCCCACAAAGTGGGATATTCCGGCTTTCGGACGCAACCCCGGGAAAGGCGTGGAGAGGAATATCAGTTTTGGATGGAGACCTTTACCATCTTCTTGCCCGCACGCAGGGTGAATTCGTCGCCGCCATTAACGGTTGCAACAATCTCCGTCTTGAGCTCGCCGTTGATCTTCACCGCGTTTTGCTTGATCTTGCGCACGCCATCGGTGACCGATGTCGCCAGGCCGGTGCGCGCCAGCAGCTTGTCGAGCTTGATCTGTAGATTGCCATCGCTTACTACGGCGTTAGGCGCGGCGACTTCCGCATAGGGAACCGTCAGCAGCGGCAGGTCTTCCGGCACCTCGTCCTTCTGGAACATGCGCGACCAATCTTCCGCCGCCTGTTCGGCCGCTGCGCGTGAATGAAAATCCGCGACGATGCGCTTGCCCAGCTCCTGCTTCAGTTTCATCGGATGCGCCACGCCGCCGGCGACAGCGTGCTTCATGCGCTCGATCTCGCTGACGCTGGCATCCGTGACCAGTTCGTAGTAACGCCACATCAGTTCGTCGGAGATCGACATCACCTTGCCGAACATCTCCTGCGGCGCTTCCGTAATGCCAATGTAATTGCCGTAGGACTTCGACATCTTCTGCACGCCGTCGGTGCCTTCCAGCAGCGGCATGGTCAGCACGATCTGCGGCGGCTGGCCGTAGTGCCGCTGCAGCTCGCGTCCCATCAGCAAGTTGAACTTCTGGTCGGTTCCGCCAAGTTCGACATCCGCTTCCAGCGCAACCGAATCGTAGCCCTGCGCGATGGGATAGAGCAGCTCGTGCATCGCGATCGGCTTCTCTTCCATAAAGCGCTTGTGGAAGTCTTCGCGCTCCAGCATCTGCGAGACGGTAAACTTCGCGGCCAGACGAATGAATCCTTCGTAGCCCAGTTGGTCGAGCCATTCGCTGTTGAAACGTACTTCGGTCTTCTCGCGATCGAGGATCCGGAACACCTGCGCCTTATAGGTCTCGGCATTCTGGTCGATCTGTTCGCGGGTGAGCGCAGGGCGCGTGGTCGAGCGGCCCGAGGGATCGCCGATCAGCCCGGTGAAGTCGCCGATCAGGAAGATGACGGTGTGGCCCATATCCTGAAAATGTTTCAGCTTGCGCATGAGCACGGTGTGGCCCAAGTGCAGGTCGGGCGCAGTCGGATCGAAGCCGGCCTTCACCCGCATGGGCGTGCCCGTGGCGCGGGACTTTTCCAGCCGCTCGCGCAGGTCGCTCTCGCGAATGATCTCCGCCGCACCCTTGCGCAGGTACGCCAGTTGCTCGTCAACTTCGGGGAACGAAGGCATAAACATCGATTATAGGAGTTTCGCGTTTACGGGTGGTCGCAATGGGTAAGACGGTACTGCCTGAAATCTGCGCTGACGCCCAACTGCGGGCACTTGCAATCGCATGCCGGTGGCTCTACTCTTGCGGCATGGCGACATCCAATCAGCGCCAGTTTTCGGGCCGATTCTAAGTGCGGCTCTTTCTCCTCAACGCGGCGTTCTTGGCTGTCATCTGGAGTCCATTGCTCGCAGTCGAACTGCTGCGCTCTCGCGTGAAATGGGTAGAACACAATTACTTTTGGCTCTGTGTCGCAATATGGGTATTCGCAATCGTCCTTATGACTGTCGCCGGCTATATGAATCCGAGATTCTCCCGCTATAGTTGGTGAACCATCCTGCGATCTCCTGCCGTATCCGGTCATCTCCCATCAATGCAGATTGCAGACAGTACCGGTGAGCTAAGACATTGTGCTGAGTGAAACGGGTGAAGTACGCCTTAAGCGTGCACAATCGCGATTCAATTTGATAAGCGCTTTAGGGTCTGAGGTCCTCTACCTCAGCGGCTGAAGCCGGTAGGGCACGGAATCTCCGATGCACGCCTGAAGGCGCGCTCCACCCGGCTGGAACCGCGGTTTGCTGACGCCAGTACAATGGACGCGATCCGCCCACATGATCTATCTCCTCCCAGCCTCGGTGTTTGTGCTGATGGTTTCCGTCGGCATGAGCCTGCGCATTCGCGAGCTGATCGCCAACTGGCGCGCGCTTACGTGGGACGCGTGGCTGCGGCTGTTGCTGGCGACATTCCTGATTCCGCCGACGGTCACGCTGCTGCTGGGGCGCGTTCTGCCGCTCGATCTCGGAGAACTCGCCGGACTGTTTCTCGTCGCTGCCGTGCCCGGCGCGCCGCTGCTCACGCGCAATCTCGCGCGTCGCGGCTTCGATATGCAGGTGGCCGCCAGCTATCAGGTCTGGAGCGGCGTGATGACGCCCTTCATGATTCCGCTGGTTGTCTTCGCGGCCGCCAAACTCTATAGCCGCAACATCTGGATCCCGCCGCGCGTGCTCGCTCTGCAAATCGTCGAAAAGGAATTTCTGCCGCTGCTGGTTGGCTTGCTCCTGATGCGCCTGGCGCCCGGCTTCTCAACCAAAGCGCAGGGGGCGCTGAACATGATCGGCAACGCGGTGCTCACGATTGTGTTCGTTCTGCTGTTGTGGAAGCTGCGGGCTGAGCTGAAAGGCATCACGCCCTGGGTGGTGGTTGCGTCACTGGTCGTATTGCTTACCTCCATTGGAGGAGTGGTTTGGCTGCTGCGAACCGACGTCGTGCGCATGCGCACCCTGGCCGTCAGCAATGCCAACCGGCATGTCGGACTGGCGCTGCTGCTCTCGGGACGATACGCGCGCAACCACCATGCGATTCCCGTGCTCGCCTGTTATGCGGTGCTGGCTGCGGTGCTGCTGGTGCTCGCACCGAAGCTCTTCGGCCTCCGGCGAGAGAAAGCACAAGCGGCTGGGGCATAGAGCGGTGCTGCTGAATCGCCGCGTCTCGCCAGATTTGCGGCCATTTCCCGACAAGTAGATCGCCACACGCAACTTCGTCATGCAACCATGCTTTAATCAACTGGCAACTGGCAACTGGCAACTGGCAACTGGCAACTGGCAACTGGCAACTGGCAACTGGCAACTGACAATGACCCGCATCTTCTTCATCGCGATCGCGCTCGGACTCGTCATTGCCGCCGTCTGGGCCTACGAGCACGACCAGAAGCTCACGAAAAACTTCCCGCAGGTTACCATCGGCGACCCCAACGAAGTTGTGCGCGAGTTGCTGGGCGACCCGTCCAGCCAGGGCGAGTGCGGCGAGATGGCGCTGGCGCCGAAAAACTGCGTCAACGAGTACCTCTACCGCTATTGGTATTCCATCTTTCAGCCGCAGTATCTGGTCGTGTGGTTCGACCACGACGGCAAGGTGATCGGCGAGCAGCAGGTGCGCTCGCGGTTCTGAGGAAGCTATCGGCGACTACGGTTCCAACGCTGCTCCAGGAACGGGCAGACGACCGAAAACGAACGGACCGTTCTGTTAACTCAATCCCGGTCATCTCTCTGGCATGGTTGACTACTGCGCTGTAGATGGATTCGAATCCAACCGTCGCCCGCCAGCAGTGACAGCCGCATAGCGGCGGCAGGGGGTTAGCCCGGGGCGCAAGCCCCGGGTACGAATGGAAAGGGAACCGAGCCGGCTATGGCCGGCGACACCCAATGGTCGTCGGCTGAAGCCGACTGGGCACTAAAAGTTGTGGCTGATACGCGGGCCTGAAGGCCCGCTCTACCCGGATGCGGTGATCGGGAGTGTCAGCGCGCGGCCGGCGCGAGCGCCTCGTCCTTCGCGGCCTTCAGATGATCGAGCGTCTCCTCGACAGTGAGGGTATACATCTCGCGGCCGTTGTCCTCGCCCGATTCGATCGCCCACTTCAGAAAGTGCCCGGCGATCTGCACCGCCATGGGGTCGGTGATGATGTTGCCGGTCTGCTTGGTGTATTCCACCCACGCCATGTGCGGCAGCGCAATCCAGACGGGACGATCGCCCACCAGGAACTTGATATCGACAGCGTCGGCGTGGCGTGTGGCGATGGCCACAATCAGCGCCTGATAGCGGACGTGAACCGGCTTGCCCGACCAGC
>Ga0335072_10007334_pt1 | contig 16069 bp, 12 predicted proteins | sample Lox_Sample_21_FD_206725 | JGI IMG/M metagenome (GOLD analysis project Ga0335072, IMG submission 206725) | Soil microbial communities from Loxahatchee National Wildlife Refuge, Florida, United States - Lox_Sample_2.1 | ecosystem: Environmental > Terrestrial > Soil > Wetlands | place: USA...
GCCGGTGGACATTTTCCCCAACATCGATATTCCGGTGGTTTCCATCATCTGGCAGTATCAGGGATTCTCCCCCGAGCAGATGGCGGATCGCATCGTGACGCTGGGGGAGCGGTCGCTGACCACCACGGTGAACGACATCGAGCACATCGAGTCGATGTCAGTGAACAGCCGCGCGGTCATCAAGGTCTATTTTCAGCCCGGCGTGAACATCGCGAATGCGGTCGCGCAGATTACCTCGATTGCCCAGACGCAGATCCATCAGCTGCCGCCGGGAACAACCCCGCCGCTGGTGATCCAGTACAACGCATCCAGCGTTCCCATCATTCAGCTCGGCCTCTCCGGTCAGGGTCTCTCGGAGATGCAGCTGAATGACCTTGCCCTCAACTTCATTCGTACCCAGCTGGTCACGGTCCCGGGCGCAGGCATTCCTTATCCCTACGGAGGCAAACAGCGCCAGGTGCAGGTCGATCTCAATCTCCCCGCTCTCCAGTCCAAGGGATTGTCGCCGGCCGATGTGGTGAATGCGATTGGTGCGCAGAATCTGATTCTGCCCTCCGGCACGGTCAAGATTGGCCAGTTTGAGTATCAGGTGGAGACCAACAGCGCTCCCGCCAGCATCCAGGGACTGAACGATCTGCCCATTCGCCAGGTGAATGGCGCGATGGTCTACGTCCACGACGTAGCCCATGTCCGCAACGGCTTTCCTCCGCAAACCAACATCGTTCGCGTGGACGGCCAGCGTGCGGCCCTGCTCTCCATCATCAAGACCGGAAATGCCTCGACGCTCAATATCGTGAAGGGCATCCTGGCCAAAGTAGATAGTCTCAGGACGCAGCTGCCGCCCCAGCTGCGCATCATTCCCCTCGCCGATCAGTCCATCTTTGTGCGGAACTCGATTGACGGAGTCGTGCACGAAGCCATCGTTGCCGCCTGTCTGACGGCGGTGATGATTCTTATCTTTCTCGGCAGCTGGCGGAGCACGCTGATCATCGCGGTTTCTATCCCGTTGTCGATCCTGACCTCACTGCTGGTGCTGAGCGCGCTCGGCGAGTCCATCAACATCATGACCCTGGGCGGCCTGGCGCTCGCGGTTGGGATCCTGGTCGATGACGCCACAGTGGAGATCGAGAATATCAATCGCAACCTCGAACAGGGGAAGGCGATTGAGCAGGCCATTCTCGATGGCGCGGCACAAATTGCTGTCCCCGCGCTGGTCGCCACAATCTCCATCTGCATCGTGTTCGTGCCGATGTTCTTTCTGAGTGGCGTGGCCAGGTACCTGTTTGTCCCGCTGGCTGAAGCAGTCGTCTTCGCCATGTTCGCTTCCTACCTCCTTTCGCGGACCGTGGTTCCTACCATGGCGATGTATCTTCTCCAGGAACACGATCCCCAGGAGGGGGAACGCAAACGGCGCAGCCGCAACCCATTCATCCTCTTTCAGCTGGCCTTTGAAAGCCGCTTTGAGAAAATCCGGCGAAGCTACCGGCGCATGCTGGAGTTCTGCATTGCCCATTCTGCGGTATTCATTGTGCTGTTCTTCGTGCTCAGCATGGGTTCCGCGGCGGTGCTGTTTCCGTTTCTCGGCGAAGATTTCTTTCCCAGCGTCGACAGCGGCCAGTTCAAGCTGCACGTGCGGGCGCGAACCGGAACCCGCATCGAGGACGTGGCCGATCTGTGCGACCAGATCGACAACACGATCCGCGAAGTCATCCCCAAGAAAGAACTGGTGACGATTATCGACAATATTGGCCTGCCCTATTCGGGCATCAATACGTCGTACTCGAATTCAGCTCCGGTCGGTCCAGGCGATGCCGACATTCAGGTCTCGCTGACTGAACATCACCATCCCACGGAAGAATATGTGGCGCGCCTGCGGGAAGAACTGCCGCGGCGATTTCCCGGGACCGAGTTCTACACGCTTCCCGTGGACATGGTGACGCAGATCCTGAACTTCGGCCTGCCTGCGCCGATCGACATTCAGATTGTCGGGCCCAACCAGGTCGGAAACCGCGCCTTTGCCGAGCACCTGCTGAATCTCGTCAAGTACGTCCCGGGAGCCGGGGACATGCGGATCCAGCAGACCTTCGACAATCCGAATCTCACCATCAAGGTGAACCGCGCCATGGCCGAGAGCGTGGGCTTTGCGCAGCGGGACGTGATGCAGAGCCTCCTCGTCGCCACCAGCGGCAGCTTCCAGACCTCACCGACGTTCTACCTCGATCCGGCGAACGGTGTGGAGTACAGCATCGCTGCGCAGTCTCCGCAGTACGCGCTCGACACCATGCAGGACCTGCGCAACATTCCGCTGACGCCGGGCAGCGGAGCCGGCGATCCCGTCCCCTCGAACAGCGGTTCTGCGGGTGCCGGATTGCCGCCGACCGCACCAGGGCCCGTGGGAGGCCAACCGGTGCAGATCCTCGGCAACCTGGCTTCGGTCGTTCCCGGAACCGAGCCGGCGATCATCAACCACTACAACATCACACCCGTGATCGATATCTACGGCAACGTGGTCGGCACCGATCTGGCCAGCGTCAGCAGGAGAATCCAGAAGATCGTCGATCAGGAAAGATCCAGTCTTCCCCGCGGCTCACACCTCGTCGTACGCGGTCAGGTGCAAACCATGCGCACTTCCTTCGAGGGTCTCCTCGGTGGACTGGTGTTCTCGATTTTGCTGGTCTACCTGCTGATCGTCGTGAATTTCCAGTCCTGGCTCGATCCGTTCATCATCGTATGCGCCCTCCCGGCGGCCATCTCGGGCATTGTCTGGTTCCTCTTCCTGACCCACACGCGGCTCAGCGTTCCCGCATTGACGGGCGCGATCATGTGCATGGGCGTGGCGACGTCGAATTCCATTCTGGTGATCAGCTTCGCGCGCGAGCAGCTCGAGGTTACGGTGGGCGACGCATCGCTGTCGGCGCTCAATGCCGGCTTCGTGCGGTTCCGACCCGTGCTGATGACGGCGCTGGCCATGATTCTCGGCATGATTCCCATGTCGCTGGGCCTCGGCTCCGGAGGCGAGCAGAATGCGCCGCTCGGCCGCGCCGTGATCGGAGGACTGCTGTTTGCCACTGTCTCCACGTTATTCTTCGTCCCAACGATCTTCAGCGTGATGCATGGGCGCCTGGAACGCCGCCGCCAGGAGCGTGAGGCGCATCAACATGCTCAACGGCAGCAGCAGCTGCGAGCGGGAGTCTAAGCCATGAGCGAATCGAACCCCAATCAGAATCAGCATGCTCCCGAGACGCACGGCTACCTCGACGATCGCCCCCCCATTTCCGGGCGCAAGGCGCTGATCTGGATCGTCGTGATCGTGGTGATCGCCGCTGTCGTCGCGGTGGCCGGTATCCTGCCGCGGCTGCGCGCGGAAAAGGCTCTGACCGACCGCACCGATACCCTCGCCCTCGCTGATGTCACGGTGGAGAAGCCCAAACCCGGCGAACCGACCGCGGAGCTGGTCCTGCCCGGCAATATGTTTGCGTTCGTGGATTCGCCGATCTATGCACGCACCGATGGCTATCTCGAGAAGTGGTACTTCGACATCGGCGCGCATGTGAAGAAAGGGCAGTTGCTGGCGACGATCGCCAGTCCTGAGGTCGATCAGCAGCTGGCGCAGGCGAAGGCCGATCTGGCGACTGCCCAATCGAACGCCGGGTACGCCAAACAGCAGGCCACCCGCTATACCGATTTGCTGGCGAACAACGCGGTCGCGAAGCAGGATACCGAGAACTTCGTGACCCAGGCGGCTTCGACGAATACCCAGGTCCGGTCGGCACAGGCCAATGTGGATCGCCTGGAGCAGCTGACCGGCTTCGAAAAGGTCTACGCGCCCTTTGACGGAATCGTGACGGCGCGCGATGTCGACATCGGGACCCTCATCACGGCAGGATCCGGGGGCAGCAGCGCTCGCGAAATGTTCCATATGGACGATGAGCACACGATGCGTGTCTACGTGAACGTGCCCCAGGTCGATTCGCCGTCCTGCACGACCGGAACGCCCGCGGACCTGACGCTGGAGCAATATCCGGGCCAGCGCTTTCACGGCAAGGTCGTCCGCACCTCGCGCGCCATCGATCCGACATCGCGCACCCTGCTGGTCGAAGTGGATGTGCCCAATCCCCATGCTCTGCTGGTGCCCGGGGCTTACACCCAGGTCCACTTCCAGCTCAGGGTCGTCAAGCAGACACTCATTCTCCCCGTATCCACATTGCTCTTCCGCCAGGAGGGACTGCGCGTGGTCACCGTGGTGCGCGGTAAGGATGGCGATGTCGCCCGGCTGGTGCCGATCACCATTGGCCAGGATGACGGCCGGGTAGTGCAGGTCATCGAAGGGCTGCAGCCCGATGATGAGGTAGTGCAGAGTCCTCCTGACTCCATCGTCGACGGCGAGAAAGTGCGCGTCGTCGGTCCGAACGGCGGGGGCGCTCCAGGAGAACATCCCGAAGAGAACCAGGGCAGCCAGGGTCCGGAGGGCAGTGCATGACGCGATTGCGCCCCGGGGCACTGGCCGCAACAGCGGCAGTGTTCCTGCTGGCGGGCTGCACCGTGGGCCCGAACTACCATCGACCCGATGCCGCGACCGCTCCGGCGTGGAAGGAGAACGCGCCCCCGCCGCCGAATCCCCCCAACGGAACCTGGAAGCAGGCAGAACCCAGCGACGGCGCACTGAAAGGCGCGTGGTGGGAGATGTATGGGGATCCGCAGCTGAGCGCGCTGGAGGCGAAGGTCGCAGTCTCTAACCAGACCTTGCGCGCGGCGATGGAGCAGTACAACGCGGCGCGCGAGCAGGTGCGCGTGGCTCGATCGCAATATTATCCGACCCTCTCGGCGGGTCCTTCGGCGCAGCGCACCCGCGAATCGTATAACCAGGCGAACACCAATCGCGCTGTTACCGACTACCAGTTCAACACCTTCACCATTGCCGGCCAGGCGCAATGGGAGCCGGATTTGTGGGGACAGGTGCGCCGCACAGTGGAGCAGGCCCGTGCCAGCGCCCAGGCTTCCGCGGCTCTGCTGGCCAACGTGGAGCTCAGCCTGCGCGCGGAACTGGCCGCCGACTATTTCGAAATGCGCGGCCTCGACTCGCAGCAGCAACTCCTCGACAACACGGTGAAGTCGTACGAGGAGTACCTGAAGCTGACGCAGATTCGATTCAAAGGCGGCGTGGCCACGGAATCGGACGTCGCGCTGGCCCAGACCCAGCTGGAGACGACACGCGCACAGGACATCGACGTTGGCGTTGCGCGCGCGCAGTACGAACACGCCATCGCGACCCTCATCGGCACGCCCGCCTCCACGTTTAGCCTCCCGCCCATGCCACTGGGCGTGCAGATTCCGCAGGTTCCCGTTGGTGTGCCCTCGCAACTCCTCGAACGCAGGCCCGACATTGCTGCGGCCGAACGTCAGGTCGACGCTGCGAACGCCCAAATCGGCGTCGCTGTTGCTGCTTACTATCCGAATGTGTCGCTGACCGGTACCGGAGGCTTTGCCAGCGGCAACCCCGGCACGCTGATCCAGGGACCGAGTGAGATGTGGTCTCTCGGAGCCTCGGCGGTCGAGCTGTTGTTCGATGCCGGCCGCCGGCATGCGATCACGCAGCAGGCCCGCGATGCCTATGAGCAGCAGGTGGCCAATTACCGGCAGAATGTCCTGGCGGCGTTTCAGGACGTCGAGGACAACCTGGCGGCGATCCGCATCCTCAATCAGGAATCCGCGCAGCAGCAATTGGCGGTCGAGGCTGCCGAGCGATCGCTGAACATCAGCACCAATCGCTACAAGGGCGGCGTGACCACCTATCTCGAAGTGCTCACCGCGCAAACGGCACAGCTGGGCAATCAGAGGACGCAGGCCGATATCGCCACACGGCAATTTGTGGCCAGTGTGCAGCTGATCCGAGCCCTCGGCGGCGGCTGGGATACCAGCCAGCTCCCAAAACTGTAACGGTGATTGAGCTTTTCCCGATGGAACGCCGCGGCAGTCTCACAGGCGAGTCAGTTCGCCGTCGTCGCCTGCGTGACAAACGCCTCGGTGGCGGTTCCCTCCGCAATGCGATAGATGGCGAACTGCCGGTACGTTCTCCCGCGTAACTCGAAGAGCAAATCCGCCCGCCCGTTGCCTTCCGTGTCCACGGCATCGATCAGCCGGTAACGCGGCGAGACATCGAGCTGCGCATCGTTCGTGACCTGTTGCAACATCACCTTGGGATTGCCATAGAAGTCGGGCGCAGCAATGATCGTCACATATTTTGTCGGCGTATCGGCAGAGCGCGCGGTCAGGACCATGGTCGCGCCGCCCCCGAAACTCAGGCTGTAGGTCTTGAACTGCTCATCGGCCAGCCTGGGCAGCGGCGGCGGCGCCGGCTGGCGCGTTTTGCGGCGTGTGGCGCTGACCGCGGTTTTCGCCGGGACCGGCGCAACCGCTGCCGGAGGAGCGATGGCCTTCTGCGCCAGCTGCTCGAGGGCGGCCTTCATCTTGCCTTCGTCTTCCGGATTGGCCCAAAAGAACTGCCACGAGAGCGTGTCGCCGCCGCTCCGGCTGTCCGACACTCCGGCGATCTGGTTCATGTCTTTGGGAACGCCGAAAAGAGCCTCGGCCTTGTCGATCTTTTCCTGTTCCGTGGGCTGCTTGTACTCGAGGTGCGGGCGGTTGGGATCGACCGGCGGTTGTGCCGTCGCGACCTCAGCATTCGCACGGCGATGGAAGGTTGGCCGATCCGCGTCGTCCGACGAATTCGATCCCGGCGCAGGCGCAGAACTGCTGGCGCTGGAATTGTCACCGGCCCCCGATCCACTGTCGGCGCGCGGGTGCAGCGTGGGCCGGTCAGGATCAACCGGCGGCGCCTTCTGGGCCGATCCGCCCGCCGGGCTCGCTGGGGCCGGCGTCGCCTTGCCCGCATCGCTCGGACTCGGCTGCTCATCGGCCGGGCGATGAGCGAAATGCGGCTTGTCCGGATCGACGTCCTTCACCGCATACACGTGGTTGCTTCTCGACGGCGCAACCTTTGGCTTGGGCGCCGGCGGTGCCTCATAAGCGCCCACTCCGATCCAGAGCCCGGCCAGATCCTCCGCATCCCGGATGTTGAAGAAGCCCTCCGGCTTGCCTGAATCCTGGAGTTCGTACTGTGTACCGGAGAGCACAGCCAGCGGCGCCGGTTGCGCCAGGTAGAGCGCGCCCGGCTGGTATTGCGCGCCATCCCAGATGGCGATCGGCACCAGGCGGCTCTGCTTCATGTCCTTCAGATCGCTGCCCGTGTATTCAAGGACCGCGGTCGCGCGAAGATGCGTACCCTGCTGTTTGGACTCATCGACGCGGCCCACATATTGCGCCCAGGACGAAGCTGCGCCCGCCGCGATGAGCGCCGCAACCATCAGCCCAACCCCCCACCCAGTCCGAACCGGTACCATAATCCTCGCTGCTTAGAATTAATCTTAATCTTGCGCGGTTGCGCGCGCCTGCACCTGCTCGCGAAGGGATGAGAATGGAAATCAACGACAAAGTTGCCGATTTCACGCTTCAGGACGACTCAGAAAACACCGTTCATCTGAAGGATTTCGCCGGTAAGCCGGTGGTCCTGTTCTTTTATCCCAAAGCCGATACGCCCGGCTGCACCATCGAAGCCTGCGGCTTCCGCGATCAGTTCAAAAAAATTCAGGCAACCGGCGCCATCGTTCTCGGCATTTCGCGCGACACCCCCAAAGCCCAGGCAAAGTTCCGCCAGAAGTACGACCTCCCCTATCCTCTCCTTGCTGATGTAGACGAAAAGGTTTGCAATCAGTTTGGTGTTTTGAAGGAAAAGAACATGTACGGGAAGAAAGTGATGGGGATCGAGCGCACCACCTTCCTCATCGGGCCGGACCAGCGGCTGCTGAAGATCTTCCCGAAGGTCAAGCCGGAGGGGCATGCGGAAGAAGTGCTGGCGGTCCTGAAGGGAATACCGTCGAAGTAGATGGCGAAAGCCCCCATCCTGCCCCGCGCCTTCTACCTCGATCCGCCCGACGTCGTTGCGCGGAATCTGCTCGGAAAACTGCTGGTTCGCAAATATGAGTCCAGCTCCGGCTCTGGTAAAAAGGCCGAGCGCCTCTCCGGCCGCATCGTCGAAGTCGAGGCCTACTTCGGGCTCGACGATCCCGCCGCCCACGCTTTTGCCGGCAAAACCGCGCGCAACGCGGTCCTGTTCGGGCCGCCCGGCTTTGCCTATGTCTACTTCATCTACGGCATGCATTTCTGCCTGAACTTCTCCTGCGAGCCCGAAGGTCAGGGGGCCGGCGTCCTCCTGCGTGCGCTGGAGCCGGTCGAGGGGCTGAAGACGATGGCACGGCTGCGGGGTCTTCCGGCGGACACCAATCTGAAGCTGCTGACTTCGGGCCCGGGCCGCCTCTGCCAGGCGCTGGGTATCGTCCGCGAAACCCACAACGGCATCGACGTGACCAGCGCACGGACCGGCCTGCATGTCGAGAATGATGGATTCGTGCCGATGAAGATCGAGGCTTCGCGCCGCATCGGCATTCGCAGGGCGGCGGATCGCCCCCTGCGTTTCACGATTGCGGGCAACCGCTTTGTTTCAGGATGAACCCTGCGTCATCTTCTCCGCCTTATGCGGGAACACGCACGTCCAAAGTAAGATGAATCCGCAGGCCAGGCGCTTCGGTCTGCGACTCCATTTCCCCAGGACCCTGTTCCCATGTCCAACCGGTTGTTCTTCGCAGGTCTTCTCATGGCCGCGCTTGCCGCCACCATGTCCGCCTTCAGCCAGGATGCTGCGCCCGCCGCGGATTCCGGTGCCGCGCAGGCCCAGCCCGGCGCTCGGCCGCGGCGGCCTCTGCCCAAACCCGTCAACCTGAAAGTCCTGCCCAAAGACATCGCGCCCGAAGAGCTGGTGAAGATCATGCGCGGTTACGCCGGCTCCCTCGGCGTCGAGTGCAACTTCTGCCATGCCGCCAACGCACAGACCCACAAGCTGGACTTTGCTTCCGACGCGAAGGAAGACAAGAGCTTCGCCCGCACCATGATCGCCATGACCCGTACCATCAACGATCAGTACATGTCGCAGATCAATGACCCCGACGCGATGCCCGCCGACAAGCACGTCACCTGCGGCACCTGCCATCGCGGCCACACCATGCCGGAACACTTCGTGCCCCCGCCGGAGCAGCATCATCATCCGGCGCAAGGTGCCCCAGGGGCCCAGCCTTCGCCGCAGTAGGCGTTAGCGAGGCGGGATCACAACATTGTCGATGAGCCGCGCCGGACCCACCACGGCCGCGACCGCGATCAGTGCGCCTGCGGACACATCGGACACATCTTCGAGGGTGTCGGGATCGACGATGCGGAAGTAGTCCACCCGTATCTCCGGTTCATCCGAGAGAACGGCGAGCCCGGCGTCGATCAGTGGCGCCGACTCCAGCACGCCTGCGGCAACCTTCGATTCGACCTGATGCAGCGCGCGGCTCAGCACCAGAGCCTGTTGTCGCTGCTCCGGCGAGAGATAGCGATTGCGCGAACTCATCGCCAGGCCATCCGGATCGCGAACGATCGGGCAAACCACCAACTCCAGATGGAAATGCAGGTCCCGCACCATCCGGCGCAGTACGGCAACCTGGGCCGCGTCTTTTTGTCCGAAAAAGGCATGATCGGGCTGCACGAGGTTGAAGAGCTTCGCGACGACAGTGGCGACTCCAATGAAATGCCCGGGTCGCGACTGGCCGTCGAGCCGATCGGAGAGACCAGCCACTTCCACCACCGTACTCGCGCCTTGTGGATAGATTTCAGCGGCATGGGGCGCGAACACCACGTCCACGCCCTGCTTTTCCAGCAGTGCGCAATCCGCGTCGAAGGTGCGGGGATACTTCGAGAAATCCTCAGTGGGACCGAACTGCGTCGGGTTGACAAAGATCGTGACCACCACCGCGCTGCAGTGCGCTTTCGCCGCGCGCACCAGCGAGAGATGCCCTTCGTGCAGGGCGCCCATGGTCGGTACCAGCCCAATGCACTTCTTTTCGGCCCGCAGCTTGACGAGCGCCGCACGCACCTCGGCAATGGTTTTGGCGATCAGCATCGCGGTGTGTCAGGCTTTTTCGCGCAGAGCGCCGCGGTCCAGCGCCGCTGCGACCTCTTTCGTCAGGTGATAGCTCTCGCCATCGGCAGGGAAGGCACGGCTCTCAACATCCTGGAGGTAGCCGCCGATCGCCTCGCGAAAGAGCGCAGCCGCGTCGCCATACTGCCGCACAAATTTTGCGGACTGCGTGAACGTGAGATTCACCAGATCGTGGAACACCAGGATTTGCCCGTCGCATTCCGGCCCGGCGCCAATGCCAACCGTGGGAATGCCAACTTCCGCGGTGATGCGCGCGGCGACTTCCCGCGGTACGCCCTCCAGCACCAGCAGCACGGCGCCCGCCGATTCCAGTGCATGCGCATCGTGCAGCAATTCGTTAATGGCCGCGATAGACTTGCCCTGCACCTTGTAGCCGCCCATGCGATGCACCGACTGCGGCGTCAGGCCCAGGTGGCCAATCACAGGAATCTCGGCCGAAGTGAGGCGCTCGACCAGATCCACCCGGCTCGCGCCGCCCTCAATCTTCACCGCCTGCGCGCCGGCCTCCTTCACGAAGCGAATGGCATTCTTCAGACCGTCCTCAACGCTCAGGTGATACGAACCCCACGGCATGTCCGCCGCGACGACCGCCCGCTTCACCGCGCGTCGCACGGCGCGGGTGTGGTGCAGCATCTCGTCCACCGTAACCGGCAAGGTGGTTTCGTAGCCAAGAACCACCTGGGCCAGCGAGTCGCCGACCAGGATCAGATCAATCCCGGCCTCATCCACCAGACGCGCCGTGGCGTAGTCGTAGGCGGTCAGGGCGCTGATCGGTCTGCCCGTCTGTTTCTTGTCCTGTAAGTTTTGGAAGGTCACCGGAACCGGCGAGGATGCCGGCCCATCGCCGGGGCGGAACTGCGTGATGCTCATGGTTTCTCCAGTGCGGCTCCTCCCTGCAGCAGAGGATGCCACCCGAACCTACGCTCGACAATACGCCCGTGGCGCAGGGAAAACAAATCGGGTCTCCGCGGGCGCCTGGAAGAACCGCGGGATTCTGCCGGAGATTGCGGGAGGAGAGAAGAAAAGGCCGGGGTCAGCAGCAGAGCGGAAACGCAGAGCTTTGAACAACACCTCCCGGCCCTCCTACCTAGACGTATCGTATGACGACAAAGTTTCAGGGTTGCCTGGTTTCTCGAAATCTGCAGAAGGCCCTTAAAGTTTCACCGTTTTCAGGTAATCCCGGAAGGCAGGGCCGAGGTCCTCGCGCTTCAGGGCGAACTCCACCGTCGCCTTCAGCATGCCGAACTTGTCGCCGGCATCGTGCCGGGTGCCTTCGAAGCTGTACCCGAAGACCTTCTCACTCTCCAGCAGCCCCTTGATGCCATCGGTCAGCTGGAGTTCGCCACCAGCGCCCAGCGGGGTGTGCTCGAGGAGATCGAAGATCTTCGGCGTCAGGATATAGCGGCCGATGATGGCGTTCTTCGACGGTGCCTCTGCCGGTTTTGGTTTTTCCACAAGCCCGGAAATATCGAAGAGCCGCGGATCGTCATCGACGGGCTTTCCTTCCAGCACGCCATAGGCCGAGATCGCAGGACCATCGACCACCTGGGTCGCCACGATCGACGACTGGGTCTTCTCAAAGACATCCATCATCTGTTTCAGGCAGGGGACCTTCGCGTCGATGACGTCGTCCGGCAGGATGACGGCGAAGGGCTCGTCGCCGACAAGATCGCGCGCCATCAGAACCGCATGGCCAAGCCCGAGAGCTTCCTTCTGACGCACGTAAGAGAGCCGCACCATGTGCGACACCTGGCGGCTCACCGCCAGCAGATCGGTCTTGCCGCGTTTTTCCAGGGTGCACTCAAGTTCATAGCTGACGTCGAAGTGATCTTCGATCGCCGACTTGCCGCGCCCGGTGACGATCACAATCTGATCGCAACCCGCGGCCAGGGCTTCTTCGACGCCGTACTGGATGATGGGCTTGTCGACCAGCGCCAGCATTTCCTTGGGGATCGACTTGGTGGCCGGCAAAAAGCGCGTACCGAAGCCCGCTGCCGGAAAAATGGCCTTGCGCACTTTCGTCTGTTTCGACATTCCTCTAATTTAGATTCCTTCCTCGGGGAGGCGTGTAACACAAACCGGGCATTCTATCGCGAGAAAGCAATAGGATGCGACGGCTCCTCACAGTGTTGGCGAGTCGCCGCCGAGCAGCGCTTTGCGCACGATCTTGATCGGCGCCGCGCCCTGGCGCATGAAGTCGTCGTGAAATCCTTCCAGAGAGAAGTTCGCGCCTTCCTTTTTCTGGAGGTCAGACCGGAGCTTCATGATCTCCAGCTTGCCCAGCGTGTAGTACAGATACGTTGGATCGGACGTTCCGCGCTTGGTCTCCACTTCTGCAATCGCGCGCGACTGATACCCCTCATTCACGAAGAAATCTTCCGCCTCCTGCAGGGTCATCTCCTGGGTGTGCAGGCGAATCCCCACGATGAAGCGCGCATCGCGCAGCAGAGCGTCCTGCAGCTGCCCGAGACGGATCAGGTGAGACTCGCGCTCGTCTCTCGCGCCGACGCCCGGCTGGTTATAACCCTGATCGAGCATCATCTGCTCGCAGTAGTGGGCCCACCCCTCGATGTTCGTGTTCGCCCCCGTCAGCTTGCGCACCGTGCTCAGATTGCCGTGATTCACCCACAGAAACTGAACGTAGTGGCCGGGGTAGGCCTCGTGCACCGACGTGCTGATGATGGTTCCGCGGTTGAACGCCGCCATGTAGTCGTTCACGCGCCCAGCCGGCCAGTTCTTCTCCGGCAGAGTGACGTTGAAGAGGGCTGTGGTGGAGTGCCTCTCAAAGGGACCCGGCGTATCCATCGAAGCCTGCGTCGTCGCGCGCATGAAAGGCGGTGTCTCTTCCAGGGTTGGCTCGATGGTCGAAGGAATCGTAATGATCTTTTTCGCGTTGATGAAGGCGATCAGGCTGCTGAAGGTGTTGCGAAAACTCTGCAACAGCTGGTCCGGCGGCGGATGGATCGCGGCCAGCTCGGCCAGCACTTCCTTCGCCGATTTGTTCGGATCGATCTCCTTCGCGACCCGTTTGAACTCGGCCTGATTGTGGTGGAGATCGTCGTATCCAATCTGCAGCAGGCGATCCAGCGGCGTATCCACCATCTCGTCGTAGAGGAGCTTTTTGCCGAAAGTGTCCGCGCCGATGCGAAAATCCCCGTTCGACCTCGCCAGCAAATCAGTCTTGAGCCACTTCTGGTAGCTCTCCAGCGCCGCGATCACCTGGGCATTGCTTTTCTGGAATTCCACGAGGCTGGCCGGATCTTTCGCGGTCTTAAAGGCATCCGGCACGTCGTGGCGGAAGAAATCGATGATTCCCGGAAGCTGCTCAAGCGCAACCTCGGTGTAAATGCGGGGAGGATTCCTGAGATTCTGCCGCGCGTTGTCAAAAACCGCCGGCATCTGCTTTTCCCGCGCGATCAGCGAGCGGAGACGATCGTCCACCGGCGCAAAATCGCGTTCCATCAGGACAAAAGCGCTGTTGGTGATGCCGCTCGAATAAACATCCGGATTCTTCTCCCAGCTGCGAACCGTCTCCAGTTCGAGGAGAGTGCTGCGCACCACGTTGCGCATGATCGCAAGATCGCCCCGCGTGCTTTCGTCCAGGCCGGCTTCCGGGTAGTCATCGAACTTCCATTCGAACTCCTTCAGTGCAGCGACTTCCACGTCCACTCCGGCGCGGCTGTAGTCCTCGAGTTTCGCGTCGTACTGATGAAATCCAATGAAGGTGGCGTTGGTTGGCCCGTAGCGAAACATCACGTCGGAGAAATACTGGTCGGCGAGGGCACGAAATTTCGCAGCGCCATCGTTGTTTTCGGAACTCATGGTGGAAGTTGTCGTCATGAGCCCCGCGCAGGTCAGGAGGACTACCGGCAGATTCTTCATTGCTGCAACTTAGTATCGGATATCCGCACCAATCCGGTCAGGCCCCGCACCTATACTGGAACCATGCCGGTCACGTTCGCCCGCTCCATCGCGCTGGGGCAGCGCGCAGAGAAACTGTTTCCCGGGGGAGTCAACTCGCCCGTGCGTGCCTTTCGCGCCGTCGGCGGCGAGCCCCCCTTTGTGGTGCGCGGCGAAGGCGCCTGGCTGTGGGACGCGGACGGCCACCGCTCGATTGACTACTTCGGTTCCTGGGGCCCGATGATCCTTGGCCACGCCTTCCCTCCGGTGGTCGAGGCGATTCAAAAGGCAGCCGCGAACAGCGCCAGCTTCGGTGCCTCCACCGCCGCGGAAGCCGACCTGGCGGAGAGAGTCGTCGCCTGCTACCCCGCCATTGAGAAGCTGCGCTTCGTCAGCTCCGGGACCGAGGCCACCATGTCCGCTCTTCGCCTGGCGCGGGCCGCCACCGGACGCAAAATCATCGTCAAGTTCGAGGGCTGCTATCACGGTCACGCCGATGGGCTGCTGGTGAAGGCCGGTTCCGGCGTGGCCACCCTGGGAATCCCCGGTTCCGCAGGCGTCCCGGAGGAGATTGCGCACCTCACCCTGGCCCTCCCTTACAACGACTTAGCCGCCGTCGAGGCAGCCTTCACCGCGCATAAAGGCGAGATTGCCGCCCTGATCGTCGAGCCCATCGTTGGCAATGCCGGCTGCATTCCCCCGGCCAGGGGCTATCTGGCCGGACTCCGCGCCATCACCGTCCGCGAGGGCGCCTTGCTGATTGTCGATGAAGTGATGACCGGGTTCCGCGTGGCGCTGGGCGGCGCCTGCGAACTGTACGGACTCGATCCCGACCTCGTGACCCTGGGCAAGATCGTCGGCGGGGGGCTGCCGGTTGGCGTGTTTGGCGGCAAGCGCGTCTTCATGGATCAGCTGGCGCCGATCGGCCCCGTCTACCAGGCAGGAACGCTGAGCGGCAATCCCCTCGCCATGGCCGCCGGAATCGCCACCGTCGGCTATCTGCAGGAACACCGCTCCGAGGTATATCCAAAGCTCGAAAAGCTGAGCGCAGCCGTCGCCGAGGGCGTTTCGACGGCTGCCTCCATGGCCGGCGTTCCGCTGACAACCAATCGGGTGGGGTCCATGTGGACGTGGTTCTTCACTGCGGACCCTGTCAACAACTATGACGGCGCAGCCCGCTCAGACACGAAGCGCTTTGCGGCCTTCCACCGTGCCCTGCTGGAGGTTGGAATCTGGCTTCCTCCCTCGCAATTTGAGGCCGCGTTCATGAGCGCGGCCCACAGCGACGCCGATATCCGCCATACCATCGATGCAGCAGGCAGCGCCCTGACCGCGATCTCGCAGCAAAGCTGATCGCCAGATACCCGACGCCGGATTTCTACCAGATGTGCAGCGTCAGTCCGGTACTGGCCATCACCGGCGAGACGCCTGAGCCGGAATAGATGTGCCCATAGCCGATTTCAAGGATGCGCCAGTCCAGCCGCGGCAGAATGCCGTGCGAGACGCCGGCATCGGCCTGCCAGGCCGCGCCCCAGGCCGAACTCGAACTGAGGTAACCCCCCGTATAGCCCATGCCCCCGCCCGCCTCCACCCACGCGCGAACGAAGGGCAGACTCACGGCCAGCCTGGGCCCAATCACAGCGTCGTAAACGTGAATGCTGGTGTTGCCAGGCAGCACCGTTGCGCGGGCCACAAGGCCCAACACGCGTCCCTGGATGTAGGCCCCCGCACTTCCCCCCCACACATAGCCGGCTCCCTGCCCGGTGCGTGCCACCGAGCCTTCGGCAAAGACGCTTCCGCTGCGGGAACCACCCCCGAGGCCTTCATCCTGGGCAAAAGCCGGGGCTGAGAGAGAGGCAGACAGCAGGAAAAGAACAAGGCAAACGGAAGGGGTCTTCATTGGAATTCTCCCATCCCTGCATTCGAGGGGCGTGCTTGTGGCTGCTAGGACGCTTTCCGCCGCCGAAAAGTTACCCACGAGATGTGTGAGCTCGAAAAAATTGTGTGTCGCGAGTCGCGAACGGGAGCAGAATAGCGCCGGCTTGAAGAAGTATGGGTCAAACTCCCAGCACGATCTTT
>Ga0335072_10007335_pt1 | contig 16068 bp, 13 predicted proteins | sample Lox_Sample_21_FD_206725 | JGI IMG/M metagenome (GOLD analysis project Ga0335072, IMG submission 206725) | Soil microbial communities from Loxahatchee National Wildlife Refuge, Florida, United States - Lox_Sample_2.1 | ecosystem: Environmental > Terrestrial > Soil > Wetlands | place: USA...
AGGGCGGCGCGAACCTCGTCGAGGTTCTCCGGCGACAGCTCGTCCGGGTAGTGGAACTCGTAACCGTCGATCAGATCGCCGAGGCCTTCGACCGCGCGGTGTACCTTCTCGGCGACCGGCTCGGTCTCGTAGCTGTGGCTCGGCTGATACCCGCCGGGGACGAACCGCGTGATCATCGGTCCGAATGCCCAGATGCCCAAGCTCGTCTTCATTCACCGCTCCTTCGAGGTCGAGGCGTGCGCGGCGATCTTATTCGGCATCGCCTCGTTAGCGCTAACATCTCCGCGTCGATAAGGAAAACCAGGGGGGATCGGCCGGGCGACGAATCACTGTTCCGATGGAGCCAGGCGAGGACATCACGATCTCCCGCCGGCGGCCCCGCGCGCCGGTCATGTCGGACGTAGGGCGCCTTGCCGGCGTCTCGCACCAGACGGTGTCGCGGGTCATCAACGGCAGCCCGCACGTCCGGCCCGAGACGCGCAAGCGCGTGCTCGCGGCGATGGAGGAGCTGGGCTACCGGCCGAACTCGGTGGCGCGAGCGCTGGTCACCGGGCGGTCGCAGACGCTCGGCGTGGTCAGCTTCGACACCACGCTGTACGGCCCGGCGTCGACGCTGTTCGGGATCGAGCGCGCCGCCCACGAGGCGGGCTACTTCATCATCGTCGCGAGCCTCAAGGCGCTCAACCGCTCGTCGGTGACCGACGCGGTCGAGCGCCTGCGCCGGCAGGGCGTCGACGGCATCCTCGTGATCGCGCCGCACCGCGAGGCCGGGGACGCGCTGCTGCACACGCACGCCGACGTGCCGCTGGTCGCGGTCGAGGCGGGGCCCGAGGAAGGCGTTCCGGTGGTCGCGGTCGACCAGGTCGCCGGCGCCGTCAGCGCCACCCAGCATCTGCTCGACCTCGGGCACGAAACCGTGTGGCACATCACCGGACCGCCGAACTTCATCGAGTCCCAGCAGCGCCTCAAAGGCTGGCGCATGACGCTCGAGCAGGCCGGCGCCGAAGTCCCGGAACCCCTAGTCGGAGACTGGAGCCCGCGCGCGGGCTACGAGCTCGGCCGGCGCCTGAGCGGCGAGCCGTCCGTGACCGCGGTGTTCGTCGCCAACGACCAGATGGCGCTCGGCCTGCTGCGCGCGATGCACGAGGCCGGGCGCGAGGTGCCGAAGGAGCTGAGCGTGGTCGGGTTCGACGACATTCCGGAGGCGCCGTACTTCCTGCCGCCGCTGACCACGGTCCGCCAAGACTTCAACGAGATGGGAACGCGCAGCCTCCGCGCGCTGCTGCGAACGATCGAGACGGGGGAGGCGCCCGCGGCGGGGATGCTGGTCCCGCCGGAGCTGGTCGTCCGCGCCAGCACGGCGGCCGCCCCACGGGGCGCGCGACGGACCCATTGACACCCGGCCGTTGTGATCGCTAACATGGCCGCCGCATCATCGCGAGAGGAGGGCTGGAAGCGTGGGCCACGGCCGACGTCGGTTGCGAGCTGTCGCGAACCGCCGGGGCTGGTGCCATGCCCGTGGCTTTGCCACTGGAAGTGCCGGTCGCAGACTGTTGTGACTTCGTGAGTGTGCGGCTAAGTGCTGATTGGGCGACGGTGCACGATGGTGAAGTTTCCCCGCCCAGTCTGTAAGCGTCAGTAACTCAAGTCGTGTCCGAGCGGACGAGAGGAGCAGTGCAGGTGTCACAAGAAGATATTGTGGGTGACGCGATCGAGCGGCTCGAGTGGGGCGAGCGCAAAGAGGAAGACACTCCTTCAAAGAATTGGCGCCAGTTGACGCGACGGACCGCGCTGACCGGCGCGGCCGCGGGAATCGCAGCGGCGGCGCTCGAGGCTTGTGGCTCGAGCAAGAGCACGACCTCTGCGGCGGCGGCTTCGTCGTCGGGTGGGTCCGGGCCCTACGGAAGCAGCGGGGGCCACAAGTTCGTGATGGTCAACCACGTGACGACCAACTCGTTCTTCACCGCGACGATCTACGGCTGTCAGGACGCGTGTTCACTGACCGGCTCCTCGTTCCAGTGGACCGGTTCGAACAACTCGATCGTCAGCGACATGGTGTCGGCGTTCAACACCGCGATCGCGGCAAAGGCGAACGGCATCGGATGCGCCCTGATCGACAACACGGCGTTCAACGCACCCACCGCCCAGGCGCTTAGCTCTGGCATTCCCGTGATCGCGTACAACGCCGACGTGTCGGCCGGCGTCAAGAACGACCGGATGGCGTACATCGGCCAGAACAACCTCACCGCGGGCGCCGCGGTCGGGGAGGCGATCCTCAGCAAAGGCATCGGGTCGGGCGACCTGGTGGCCGGGATCATCGCGACCCCGGGCACTGGAAACATCCAGCCGCGGATCGACGGCGCGAAGCCAGTCCTGCAGAAGGCCGGCGTCAACTTCGTCGAGGTCGGGACCTCGGCGACCGAGGGCGCCCCGGAGTACAACAAGATCTCCTCGTGGTACGCCGGCAACAAGGACGTGAAATGGATGATGGCCGTGGACAGCGGTGACAGCAACGCAGTCGCTCAGTTCATCAAGGCGGAGGGTCTGTCGGGCAAGGTCGGCGCGTCGGTCTGGGACGTCGGATTGCCGGTCGTGCAGGCCATCCAGGCCGGCTACGTGACCGCCACGATCGATCAGCAGGCGTACCTGCAGGGGTTCGACACGATCATGCAGCTGTTCCTGTGGAACGTCTCGGGCGGACTGATGAGGCCGACCGACACCGACACGGGTATCGGCATCGTCACCAAGGCAAACGTCGCGCCGTACCTGACGCCGAGCCGGTTCGAGGGAACGTCCGCGACGAAGAAGTCGATCGCGCCGCCGTCGTCGATTTCCACGTAGCCTTCCCTGAGCGTGTCGTCAGACGCTCCCACTTCTGCCGCTGCCCCGGTGGCCAGCCCGCCGGGGCAGCAGCGCGATAGCGAAGGCGTATCGGTCGGGCGCCGAGTCGTTCGCGCCTTCCTGTACCAGCGTGAGCTGACACCGATCGTCATCACGGTCCTGCTGTTCGTGTACTTCACGATCAAGGCGGGATCGACGTTCACGGGAACGCTCAGCCTCAGCTCGGCCGCGGGCTACGCCGGGCCGATCGGCGCGATCGCCGTCGGCGAGGTGATGCTGCTCGTCCTCGCCGAGATCGACCTGTCCGCCGGCCAGGTGTTCCTGTTCTCCCCGTGGATGATGTACTGGATGCACAACGATGGGCTGCCGCTGATCGTTGCCATCCTGATCGCGCTGCTCGCGTGCTGCGCCGTCGGAGCGATCAACGGGCTGATCACCGTGCGGCTGAACGTGCCGTCGTTCGTGACCACGCTGGCCACGAACTTCATCCTCTACGGGATCGTGCTCGTGTACTCCAACGACGCCGAGGCGTCGCCGATCCCGCTGAGTGGACAGACGAGCTTCATCAGCCAGCTGATGGGATCGTGGAAGTGGGCCGAGATCCTGTGGGTGGTCGCGATCACGATCGTCCTCACGATCGTTCTCAACCGAACGCGCTTCGGCGTTCGGGTCATCGCCACGGGCGGCAACCTGACCGGCGCGGCCGAGGCCGGCGTTCCGATCCGGCGCGTCAAGGTGTGGTGCTTCGTGCTGTGTTCGTTCGTCGCCGGTCTCGTCGGAATCGTCGACGCGGTCAAGTACGGGAGCCTCGACCCCGGCAACTTCGGCGTCGACTACATCCTGTACGCCGTCGGCGCGTGCGTGATCGGCGGCACGGCACTCACGGGCGGACGAGGCACCGTGGTGGGCGCGCTGATCGGCGCGATCCTGATCGGCGTGCTCGAGGACGGGCTGACGCTGACCGGGGTCAGCACCAACCAGTTCTTCATCTGGGTCGGCGTCGTGATCATCATCGCGATGGCGCTCAACGTCCAGTTCGATCGGATCATCGCCCGCTCGAGGTCGAGATAGATGAGTACCTCGGCGCAGCCCACACAACCCACGCCGCCCGCCGCGAACGGGACGGCCGCGCTCGAGGTGCGCGGCGTGACCAAGAGCTTCGGCGTCCTCAACGTCCTCCGCGGCATCGACTTGACCCTGCGCCAGGGCGAGGTGCTCGGGCTCGTCGGGGACAACGGCGCCGGCAAGAGCACGCTGGTCAAGATCCTGAGCGGCTTTCACCAGCCGGACGGGGGAGAGATTCTGGTCGGCGGAGACCGGGTGAGTTTCAGCTCGGTCGAGAGCGCCCGATCTCAGGGGATCGAGACCGTGTATCAGGATCTCGCGCTGATTCCGCAGCTGCCGGTCTACCAGAACCTGTTCCTGGGCCACGAAATCACAACGCTCGGGCCGATCCGCCTACTGAACAAGCGCGAGATGCGCAAGCTCGCGCGTCAGTACCTCGACGACATCAACGTCCACGTGCCGAGCGTCGACGCCGATGCCGAGTTGCTCTCCGGTGGCCAGCGGCAGGCGATCGCGGTCGCGCGGTCGGTTCGTGCCGCCAGGAAGATCCTGCTGCTCGACGAGCCGCTGGCGGCGATGGGGGCGCGCGAGTCGCGTCTGATCATCGACCTGGTCAAGGACCTCGCGACGAGCGGCCGAGTCTCGATCATCGTGATCGACCACAACTACGCTCACCTGTTCGAGCTGTGCGACCGGCTCAACGTCATGCAAGGCGGCCGCATCACGATCAACCAGCAGGTCAACGAGACGTCGCTCGAGGAGCTCACCGAGTTGATGGTCTCGAGCTATCGGCGTCAGATCGAGGAGGTCCAGAACGCCGGCGCGTGAACCCGCCGGCGCATACGCGATCGGGGTCGACTTCGGAACGGAGTCCGGCCGCGCCGCGCTGGTCGATCTGAGCAACGGCGACGTCCTCGCCACCAGCGTGGTGCGCTACCCGAGCGCCGTGATCGACGAGACGCTCCCGTCGACCGGCGAGGAGTTGCCCCCCGACTGGGCCCTGCAGGATCCGGACGACTGGGTCACGGTCGTCGACAAGGCCATCCCGCAAGCGCTCAAAGAGGCGGGCGTGGACAAGGAACAGGTCGTCGGCCTCGGGGTCGACTTCACGTCGTGCACCGTGCTGCCGGTCACGAGCGACGGCACCCCGCTGTGCAAGCTCGACAAGTGGCGCGAGCGCCGCCACGCCTGGCCGAAACTGTGGAAGCACCACGCCGCGCAGCCCGTCGCCGATCGCCTGAACGAGGTCGCGGTCGAGCGGGGCGACGCGTTTCTCGAGCGCTACGGCGGGCGAATCTCGTCCGAGTGGTACTTCCCGAAGCTGATCGAGGTGTGGCTCGAGGACCGCGAGGTCTACGACGAGTGCGCCGGCTTCATCGAGGCGACCGACTGGATCATCTGGCACCTGACCGGGGTCGAGTGCCGGCAGATGGCGACCGCGGGGTTCAAGGCGATGTGGTCACCGCACGAGGGCCTGCCGCCGACCGAGTATTTCACCGCCGCCTATCCCGGGTTCGACCGGCCGGGGGACAAGCTCGGCGACTCGTTCGTGCCGCTCGGAACCAAGGCGGGCACGCTCCGGCCCGAGGTGGCCAAGAGCACGGGCCTGACCGAGGAGGTGGCGGTCGCGGTCGGCAACGTCGATGCCTGGGTGTCGGTCCCCGGGGTCGGCGTCGACGCGCCCGGCACGTACGTGGTCGTGATCGGGACCTCCATCTGCGACATGATCGTCCACGCCGAGGAGACGCGGCTGCCCGGGATCACGGGCGTCGTCAGGGACGGGATCCTCCCGGGTCTGTACGGGTACGAGGCCGGGCAGGCCGCGGTCGGCGACATGCTCGCGTGGTTCGTCGACGACCTGGTCATGGACCCGGGCGCGTATGAGGAATTCGAGCGCGCCGCGGCCGAGATCGGCCCCGGTGAGACCGGGCTGCTCGCGCTCGACTGGTGGAACGGCAACCGCACGATCCTGGCGGATGCCGATCTAACCGGTGCGATCTTCGGACTCGGACTGCACACCACGCGCGAGCAGATCTACCGCGCGCTGCTCGAGTCGATCGCGTTCGGCAGCCGGCGGATCATGGACAACTTCGAGGAGCACGGGCTCGTGCTCTCGCAGATCGTCGCCTGCGGCGGGATCGCGGAGCGGAGCCCGCTGATGATGCAGTTGCTGGCCGATACGAGCGGGCGCGAGGTGCACGTGCCGGACGTGGCTGAGATCCCCGCTCGCGGCGCCGCGCTGTTCGGCGGCTTGGCGGCCGGCGTGTACGACGACATCGGCAGCGCGGTCGAGGCGACGCGCCCGAAGAAGGTGCGCACGTATGAGCCGGACCTCGAGGCCAAGAAGACCTACGACCGCGTGTACGAGATCTACCGCCGGCTGTACGACATGCTCGGCCGCTCGGACGTGCGACTCATGCACGAGCTGAAGCGCATCCGCACGGAAAGGAGAGAAGCGTGAGCCGCCAACCGCGAATCGGTCTGCTCGGGATCATGCAGGAGCTCTACGACGACGACTTCCCGGGGATCACCGAGCGCCAGGGCGAGTACGCGGCGGCGGTCGCGCAGAAGCTGGCTCCGGTCGCCGAGGTCCAGTTCACGCGGCCGGCGCGCAATCGCGAGGACGTCGAGACGATCGCCCGCGAGCTCCAGGCGGCGGACGTCGACGGGATCGCGATCGTGATGCTCACCTACGGGCCGGCGATGCGCACGGTTCGCGCGCTGCTCGACACGCGGGTGCCGTTGATGCTCGCGAACATCCAGCCCGAGCGCTCGATCACGGCCGCCTGGGACATGGCCGACCTCACGTACAACCAGGGCATCCACGGCGCCCAGGATCAGGCCAACGCGCTCGTGCGCGCCGGCCTGCCGTTCTCGGTGATCACCGGCGACTGGCGCTCGGACGAGTTCGCGCGCGCGTTCGAGGACTGGGCCCGGGCGGCGCAGACGGTGACCGCGCTGCGGCGCACACGGATCGGCCTGCTCGGCTACCCGATGAACGGCATGGGAGACATCCTCTACGACCCTCCGTCGTTGTTGCGCAAGATCGGCCCGGCGATCGTGAGCGAGGACCTCGGACCGCTCGTCAACAGAATCGACGCCGTCACCGACGCGGAGGTCGACGTGGTGCTGAAACGTCACGCCGAGGTGTTCGAGGTCGCGGGCGACCTCCCGCGCGAGAATCACGCCTACGCGGCGAAGTTCGAGGTGGCGATCCGCGGGTTACTCGAGCACAACGGTTATGCCGGCTTCTCGTTCCATTTCGACTCGATCGGCGGCGACGGGCGGTTCCGCCAGTTGCCGCTGCTGGCCGCGTCCGACTTGATGGCCGACGGCTACGGGTTCGCCGCCGAGGGGGATACCAACACGACGACGCTGATGTGCGCCGCCCAGACGATGATCGGCGACGCGCACTTCAGCGAGATGTACGCGATGGACTGGGAGCTCGACTCGGTGCTGATCAGCCACATGGGCGAGGGCAACTGGAAGATCGCCCGGAGCGACCGTCCGGTGAAGCTGATCGACCGCGAGCTCGGCATCGGCCGGCTCGACAACCCCCCGACGCCCGTGTTCTCCGCCGAGCCGGGGGTGGCCACGACGGCGGCGCTCGTTCCGATCGAAGGCGAGTACTACCGTCTTGTCGTCGGCCACGGCGAGGTGCTCGACACCCCGGAGCTCCCCAAAGTTGAGATGCATTACTTTCACTTCCGCCCAGAAGTGGGTATGGAGGAGTTCATGAACCGGTGGCTGTCACTCGGCGGACCGCACCACTTCGTGACCAACCTGGGCGACCACAGCGGCCGCTGGCGCCGGCTCGCGGAGCTGCTGGACGTCGAGTACGTGGAAATCTGAGCGGGCGGCGCGGGTGGTGGCCGAGTCCCTGATCGTCGACGTCCTCGAGGCGAACCGAGCCCTGAAAGCGCACGGTCTCGCGCCGCTCACCTGGGGTAACGCCAGCGGGATCGACCGCGACGAGGGCGTCGTCGTGATCAAGCCGAGCGGCGTCGCCTACGCCGACATGACCGAGGAAGACATGGTCACGGTCGATCTCGACGGCAACGTCATCGCCGGCGAGCGACGGCCGTCGACCGACACGCCCACGCACCTGGCGCTGTACCGGGCGTTTGACGAGATCGGCGCGGTCGTTCACACCCACTCGACCTGGAGCGTCGCGTGGGCGCAGGCGCAGCGCGAGATCCCGCTGCTCGGCACGACCCACGCCGATCTGTGCGCGTTCCCGATCCCGGTGACTCGCGCCCTGACCGAGGACGAGATCGAGTCGGACTACGAGGGGGCGACGGGGACGACGCTGGTCGAGCTGATCTCGCAGCGTGGAGCGCGCGAGTTGCCGTGCGCACTCGTCCGGGGGCACGCCCCGTTCTGCTGGGCGGAGACCCCCGCCAAAGCAGTCGAGGTCGCCGTCACGCTTGAGCAGGTGGCGCGGATGGCGCTGCTGACCAGGATGCTCGATCCCGACGCGATGCCGCTGCAGGAGGCGCTGCGCGACAAGCACCACGAACGCAAACACGGCCCGCAGGCATACTACGGCCAGCCGTGAGCAGCGAGAACGGACTCGAACAAGCCGAAGCGAAGATGCGCGACGCGGGTCAGCCCGAAGAGGCGATCCGCGCGTTCGCCAACGCATACCGGCGTCTGGAGAGTGGCGACGAGGCGATGCTGCCGAGCGCCGACCTCGAGCCTGCCGGCGACGTCCCCACGCTCGACGAGTTGCCCGAGTCGGGCGGGCACGCGCTCGATCGGGTCGCGGTGGTCAAGCTCAACGGCGGGCTCGCGACGTCGATGGGGCTGCGCAGCCCGAAGTCGCTGGTGCAGGCCAAGGACGGGCGCTCGTTCCTCAACATCATCATCGGGAACACGCTGGCCCTGCGGGCGCGGTACGGCGTGCGGTTGCCGCTTGTACTGATGAACAGCCAAGCCACGCGCGCGGACACGCTCGAGGCGCTCGATTCCCATCCGGACCTCGACACCGGCCTGCCGGTGCATTTCCTCCAGAGCATGGAACCCAAGCTCGAGGCCGAGTCACTCGCGCCCGTGAGCTGGCCATCCGATCCGTCACTCGAGTGGTGCCCGCCGGGTCACGGCGACGTGTACGGCTCGCTGCGCAGCTCGGGCATGATCGACGCACTGCTCGAGGACGGCTTCCGCTTCGCGATGATCTCGAACGCCGACAACCTCGGCGCGATGGTCGACGCGCGGATCGCGAGTCACCTCGAGCGCGGCGACATCCCGTTCCTGATGGAGGTCGTCGAGGGAACCGAGGCGGATCGCAAAGGGGGCCACATCGCTCGCAGGCGCGCCGACGGGCAGCTGGTGCTGCGCGAGACGGCGCAGACGCCTGACGAGGACCAGGACTCATTCCGTGACTACCGCCGGTGGCGCTACTACAACACGAACAGCCTGTGGGTTGACCTGCGCGTGCTCAAGGACACGCTCGACCGCTCCGACGGCGTGCTCGAGCTTCCGCTGATCATCAACCGCAAGACGGTCGATCCGCGTGACTCGAGCTCGCCGCCGGTCATCCAGCTCGAGAGCGCGATGGGCGCGGCGATCGGGAGCTTCACCGGTGCTCAGTTGCTGTGTGTGCCGCGCACGCGGTTCGTCCCGGTCAAGACGACCGACGACCTGCTTGTGCTCCGCTCCGACGTGTACACGCTGTCGGACGAGTTCGTGGTCGCGCCGCTGCCCGAGCGTGCCGACAACCTGCCATACGTCGAGCTCGACTCCAAGTACTACAAGCTGCTCGACGATTTCGAGCAGCGCTTCCCGGCCGGCGCCCCGTCGTTACGGGACGCCGAACGGCTCGTCGTACATGGTGATGTGACGTTCGGCGAGGGCGTGCGCGTCCGCGGCGCGGTCGAACTCGAGGTCGACGAGCCGACGCGAATCGACGCCGGGACGACGCTCGCGCCCTGACGCTGTTGGATGTGAGCTAGCTGGTCTTCTTCGAGCGCGTGCTCTTCGCGCGGGACGCGGTCGAGCGCTTGGCCGTCGAGCGCTTGGTGGCCGTCGAGCCCGAGCTCGCCTTCGCGGAGCGGGTGCTCGCCTTCCTCGTGCTCGCCTTGGTCGTGCTCGCCTTCTTCGTGGCACTCGCTTTGGTCGTGCTCGCCTTCGCGCCGGAGTTCGACTTCGCGGCAGTCGCGGGCTTGCGCGTCACTGCTGCGCGCAGCTTGTCGAAGTCCTGCAGCGCCTGCTTGTTGGTCTTCGACGCTTCGCGACGGAGGGCCGTCAGCGCGGTCGTCACTTCCTTGTAGCTGCCCTGCGCTCCGCGACCGAGGTGAGTGCCGAGCGTCTTGAGCGCGTCGTTCGCGCCGTCGAGTTGCTTCTCGAAGCGCGCGATCGACTGCTCCACCTCGCGGCGCGTGGCCTGGCGAGTGGATGCGGCGCGCGCGCGCACGGTCGTGCGCGCGCTGCTCGCACGTGCGGCGGCTGTCTTCGTTGCTGACCTACGGGCTGGGGGCATCGCTTCTCCCTGTTGAACTGGACACGTTGCGACAAAGCTTTACGTATCGGGCGGTCGCATGTAAGCACTTACTCGTATGACATGGCATCAGATGGTGCCCTGCTTGCACGCAAGCTAACCTGACCTCGATGGACGAAGCACCGCGGCGTGGTTCGATCACGATCGTCCTGGCCGACGATCACCTGGTGGTTCGCGCCGGTCTGCGTATGCTCCTCCAGGCCGAGGACGGACTCGAAGTCGTCGCCGAAGCGGGCGACGTAGCCACCACCGAGCGACGCGTCGCCGCCTACCACCCGCGCGTGCTGATCCTCGATCTGAACATGCCCGGGGAGTCGAGCCTGCCCGCGATTCCGCGCTTGCGCGAGAGCGCGCCCGACACGCAGATCGTCGTGCTGACGATGCAGAACGATCCAGCGTTCGCGCGCGAGGCATTGCGCGCCGGCGCGATCGCCTACGTGCTCAAGGAGGCGGCCGAGACCGAACTCGTCCGCGCCGTACGTCTCGCCGCGGACGGCCGCACGTACCTGAGTCCCGAGCTTGGGGCGCGGCTCGCGGCCGAGCCGGAGGCGTTGGGCGGTCCACCTGACGATCTGTCAGCGCGCGAGATCGAGGTGCTCCGGCTGATCGCGCTCGGCCACACCAACACCGAGATCGCCGCGCACCTGTACCTGAGCGTGCGCACGGTCGAGTCGCACCGCGCCCACATCCAGCAGAAGACGGGACGCACGACGCGGGCCGCGCTCGTCGCCTACGCGCGCGACCACGAACTGCTCTGAATCGCGCGTGCGCTGTTAGACCTAGCCCGCGCCGCCGGCGCCGGCGATCTCGTCGCGCACCGCGTGCGCGTGCGCCGACTTCGGGACCTGCATCAGCAGCGGCCGGTGCGAGTCGCGCGAGTTGCGCACGGCCGCGGCCGACGCCATGACCGCGCCGGTGTGCGTCCACGTCACCGCCGCGGGCGCGAAGTGCAGCAGCGCCGCCCATGTCGCAGGCCCGACGATTCCGTCGACGGTGAGACCCTCCGCCGACTGGAAGCTCTCGACGGCGGACTGCGTGGTCGGGCCGTAGTCGCCGTCGATCGGGATCGTGTAGCCGGCGCTCGCCAGGTGCTCCTGGGCCCACACGACGAGATCGCCAACCGATTTGAGCCTGAGGATCGGGGTGGCCTCGGTCGCCGTGACGCCGGCGAGGTTGCCGGCGCCGATCGAGATGCCCTTCCAGGCGCTGCCCGTGGCCTGTTGCCAGTCCCACCAGCTCACGCCGGCCGCGCCGTACGTCCGCGACAGCTGGCGGAAGCGGATGAGCTGCCCGAGCGGTGGGTTCTCGTAGACCTGCCCGAGCGGATCGATCGCCCGCTGGTAGACGGAGTTGTACGCGTACGTGTGGGCGTACACCGTGTTGACGCTGGTCCCGATGTCGACCCAGTACATCTGCGGCGTGTTGTACTGGGCCCCGCCTGGCCCGAGGAATATCGAGTACGGGAAGCCGGGGTGGTAGTCGACGTAGGGGAACCCCGCCAGTGCCACCGGGAAGCTCTGGCCGATGTCATTCCTCAGCTGCGTTATGTAACTCTGCGCTGCGACGTACTTGCCCTCATATTCACTCTCGGCATCGATGATCAGGCAGTCCGCTCCGTCGCGGACCGCGGTAGCGCCGACGTTCGCCTCCTGGAGCGGGAAGTTTCCATAAACGTACTGCCAGGCACACACGTGCAAGCCGCTCGCGTGCAGTTCCTCGACCACGGTGGGGTTGAACTGCGACCACATCGTGCGGCCGTCACCGCTCTTGATCATCACCGTGTTGATGCCGTACTTACGCGCGGTGGCGATGATCGAGGAGACGCTCCCGCCGTTCGAGCGCGAGACATACCAGATCCACATGCCGCGGCCGGCCAGCGCGCCCGAGTCGCCGGACATGTGGATCGTGTGCGCGCTCAGCTTCTTAGAAGCCGCGGCCACCGGGTCCGCGTTCACGGCTAATCCCGATACGAGCACTGCTACGAGCAGGGCCAAAAAGCGCCCACGGTGTTCAGTCATACGGCCTGCCACCAATGCCACCGTACCGTAGAACCCGTGCGGCGTGCACAAGTTGCGTTGCCGAGAAGAGGAGTCTCACGCGCCATGTCGTGCCGTTTGCGTCGGCACGAGGGAGGCGCGGCTTTAGGGCCGGGTGGGTGCCGTCACTCGCGACGGCACCCCCCAGCGACCGCTATTTAATGAACAGGATTTCCGAGTACTTCGGCAGTGGCCACAGGTCGTCGGCCACCACCTTCTCGAGCCTGTCGGCCGCGCCGCGGACGTCGTCCATCGCCGGAACGACCGAGTCCCGCATGAACTCCGCATGCGGCTCCAACTCCTCCGGCTGGTTCTCGGCCAGATTCGCCGACTCGAGCTTCTTGATCGCCTCGGTGAATTCCGCGATCAGGTCCGACGTCTCCCCGGCGAGCTCGCCGAGTTGCGCCTCGAGCAGCAGCGCCAGGTGGCGCGCCGCCGCCGGCAATAGCATCGTGCGCGCGATCGACGCCTGGGTCTCGGACTCGATGTTGAGCTTGGTCACGTACTGCTCGAGGAACACCTCGTGGCGTGACTCGAGCTCGCGGCGCGAGAGCACGTTGTGCTTCTCGAACACCGACACGGTCTCCTCCGAGACCAGATACGGCAGCGCGTCCGGGGTCGCCCTCAGGTTGAGCAGACCGCGGCGCTCGGCCTCGGCGTGCCACTCCTCGTCGTAGTTGTCGCCGCCGAAGATGATCCGCTTGTTGTCCGCGTACGTGCGCTGGAGGATCGGCCGGAGCGCGTCCTCGAGCACGGCGTCGCGAAGCGGATCCCCGGGCGGGGGACCGTCCTTGACCGCCGCCTCGAGCTCGTCGGCGAGCTCGTCGATCGCTTCCGCCACGATCGTATTGAGCACCGTGTTCGGGAGCGCGGGTGACTGACTCGAGCCGAGCGCGCGGAACTCGAACTTGTTGCCGGTGAACGCGAACGGGCTCGTTCGGTTGCGGTCACCGCCGTGCTTGGGCAGCTGCGGCAGCACCGGGGTGCCGAGCCCGAGGAACGACTGCGCCCGCGTCTCCGAGGTCTCGCCGCGCTCGAGTGCGCCGAACACGTTCTCGAGCTCGGCGCCGAGGAAGATCGAGATGATCGCCGGCGGCGCCTCGTTGGCGCCCAGTCGATGATCCTGGCCCGGCGAGGCGATCGACGCGCGGAGCAGCCCCTGGTACTCGTTGACGGCCTTGATCACCGCCGCGCAGAAGAACAGGAACTCGAGGTTCCGGTGCGGCGTGTCGCCCGGCTCGAGCAGGTTCTTGCCGGTGTCGGTGCCCATCGACCAGTTGTTGTGCTTGCCCGACCCGTTGACGCCCGCGAACGGCTTCTCGTGGAGCAGGCACACGAGCCCGTAGCGGCGGGCGACGTTCTGCATGATCTGCATCGTCAGCTGCTGATGATCCGAACCAACATTCGAGTTCTCAAAGATCGGAGCGATCTCGTACTGGTTCGGCGCCACCTCGTTGTGCCGGGTCTTGACGGGCACGCCGAGTTTGGCCAACTCACGCTCGGTCTCGAGCATGCAGGCGAGGATGCGGTCAGGTATCGACCCGAAGTAGTGGTCGTCGAGCTCGTGACCCTTGGGCGGCTTGGCGCCGAACAGCGTGCGGCCGGTCGTGATCAGGTCGGGCCGTTCGAAGTAGTACTGCTCGTCGATCAGGAAGTACTCCTGCTCGGGGCCGATCGTCGTGAATACCCGGTTCGCGTCGCTGTCGCCGAACAGCTTGAGCGCCCGGACCGCCGACGTCGACAGCGCGTCCATCGAGCGCAGCAGCGGGATCTTGTGGTCGAGCGCCTCACCGGTCCACGACGCGAACGCGGTCGGGATGCACAGCAGCGTGCCGTTCGGGTTCTCGAGGATGAACGCCGGCGAGGTCGGGTCCCAGGCGGTGTAGCCGCGCGCCTCGAACGTGGCCCGGATTCCCCCGGTCGGGAAAGAAGAGGCGTCGGGCTCGCCCTGGATCAGCTCCTTGCCCGAGAACTCGGCGATCGCGGTGCCCTCCTCGGTTGGGGCGTAGAAGCTGTCGTGCTTCTCGGCGGTCGACCCGGTGAGGGGCTGGAACCAGTGCGTGTAATGGGTCGCGCCGCGCTCCATCGCCCATTCCTTCATCGCCAGCGCGACCGCGTCGGCGAGCGAGGTGTCGAGCGCCTCGCCGCGCGCGAGTGTCCGCTGCAGGCGGCTGAACACGTCCGAGGAGAGGCGCTGGCGCTGGACCGCGCGGCTGAACACGTTCGCGCCGAACACCTGGTTGTCCGAGAGGGTCAGATCTGGGGCCCCGAGCGCGCCTCCATTTGGAGCCCACTGCGCGGCAAGTACGTTCTGCTGTCGAAAGCGAGGCATGGGTCATCGATTCCTTTTTCGGAGTGGCCCCCGAGCCTAACGCGCGGGTAAGGGGCTAGTCATTATCCGGATGTCCAAACTGGCCGTCCCACGTGGACAAACGCGGTCGTGGGATACTGCCGCACGTGCCGTTCAACCCCGAGCTCGGCTGGCAGGCGTACGTCCCCGACAAGGGGCAGTACGAGCAGATCCAGTATCGCCGTTGTGGCCGCAGCGGATTGCAACTGCCCGCGATCTCGCTCGGACTTTGGCAGAACTTCGGCGACGACCGCCCGCTCGCGACGAGCCGGGCGATCATCCGCCGAGCGTTCGATCTCGGCATCACGCACTTCGATCTGGCCAACAACTACGGCCCGCCGTACGGCAGCGCCGAGATCAACTTCGGGCGGATCTTCGAGGAAGATCTGAAGCCCTACCGCGACGAGATCGTGATCTCGACCAAGGCCGGCTACGACATGTGGCCCGGCCCGTACGGCGAGTGGGGCTCGCGCAAGTACCTGCTCGGGAGCCTCGAGCAGTCGCTGAAGCGCATGCGCCTCGACTACGTGGACATCTTCTATTCGCACCGGTTCGATCCCGACACGCCGCTCGAGGAGACGATGGGCGCGCTCGACACCGCTGTGCGCCAGGGCAAGGCGCGGTACGTGGGGATCTCGTCGTACGGGCCGCGCCGGACCGAGGAGGCGGGGCTGATCCTGCGCGAGCTCGGCACGCCGTTGCTGATCCATCAGCCGTCGTACTCGCTGCTCAACCGGTGGATCGAGGAGGAGCTGCTCGACGTGCTCGAGCGCGAGGGCGTCGGCGCGATCGTGTTCTCGCCGCTCGCCCAGGGCCTCTTGACCAGTCGCTACCTCGACGGCGTGCCCGACGACTCACGCGCCCGGATCGGCAACTACTTCAACGAGGGGATGCTCTCGAGCGAGAACCTCGCGCGCGTGCGCGCGCTCAACGACATCGCGCAGCGGCGCGGGCAGTCGCTCGCGCAGATGGCGATCGCCTGGGTGCTCCGCGACTCGCGCGTGACGAGCGCGCTGCTCGGCGCCTCGAGCGTCAAGCAGCTCGAGCAGAACGTGGCGGCGCTAGAGCGGCTCGACTTCGACCCCGCCGAGCTAGAGGAGATCGACCGGTACGCCGGCGACGGCGGGATCAACCTGTGGGCGACTTCGAGTGGCGAGTAGCTGTCGGGGCCTCGCTGCGCTCGGCGTCCGTGGGGCCGTTCCGCGCGTCATGCCGCGCGGGCGGGGTCGTGCACCCTTGGATGGCTGAGAGTTAGCGTGGCAACGTCAACGGCGGCA
>Ga0335072_10007337_pt1 | contig 16066 bp, 10 predicted proteins | sample Lox_Sample_21_FD_206725 | JGI IMG/M metagenome (GOLD analysis project Ga0335072, IMG submission 206725) | Soil microbial communities from Loxahatchee National Wildlife Refuge, Florida, United States - Lox_Sample_2.1 | ecosystem: Environmental > Terrestrial > Soil > Wetlands | place: USA...
GATGTTCTCGCCGACGCGGCTGTCGCGGCAACTCCGCCGGTTGCTCGATATCGGGGTGATCAAGCGCGCCACGGGCAGCTACCGCTACTATCTGACCAACCGATTCGCCAGCTACCCACGAGAGGTCGCGCGCATCCCCCAAATGCAGCCGGTGGCTGGTGCGGTCATACGGGGACGGCCAGGCGGCCGACCGATACATCCGGTTGGCCTGAAGCAGAGCCGACAATGCGCCAGGAGCAGCGTCATTCGCCGGCAGGTCGTCAGGAAGGAGCAAGCCTGGGCTGCCTCCGGCTGGCAGTATGGAGCCATCCATGGCGCGACTCGATGCGAGATTTGGTCTCAGATCACTCTATAAATGACTGCCCGGCCGCGCGGACAAGCATCGGGGGCATTTTTCCGGGCAGACCAGACGACTGCATGTCAGGGCACAATTTCTCCGCGGCGCAATGTGCGACGCGGCCACTATGGTTGGCAAATTAACCGTCTCTCAACTTCTGTACCCCATGCTGGGTGCGCGCCCAGCGAGGCGATGCGATGCACCCATGACCTCCTCTCTGTCCCCGGCTGACGTTGCCAGGCTGCTGGCGGAACCCTCCGTCAGCGTGCGCGGCGAGCTTGCCGCCAAGGTGGCGCAGGAAATCGACAGCGCCCAGCTCACGCCGGAGGAGCTGGCGATCGCCCAGGATATCGCCCGCATCATGGCGCAGGACGTGGCGCAGGCGGTCCGCGAGGCCCTGGCTGAAAGCCTGCGGCATGCTGCCCATCTGCCGCGTGACGTGGCAATGCGCCTCGCCCTCGATGTGGAGGCGGTGGCGCTGCCCATTCTCTCGGCCTCGCCGGCACTGACCGATGACGATCTGATCGCCATCCTCCGCCAGGCCAATGCTCCGCGGCAGCAGGCCATTGCGGCGCGCCCCGAGGTGTCGCCACCGGTCTCCGACGTGGTGATCGCCGTGGGCGATGAGAATGCCGTGGCGACGCTGATGCGCAACCAGGGGGCCCAGATCAGCGAGCAAAGCCTGCACCGCGCCGTCGACCGCTTCGCCGGCAGCATCGCGGTGAAGACCGGGATGGTGCATCGCGCCAACCTGCCGATGACGGTCGCGGAACGCCTGGTGGTGATGGTGTCGGAGGAGTTGCGCCGCTACCTGCTGTCGCATCATGCGCTGTCCGCGTCGGTCGCCGCCGATCTGGTGGTGCAAAGCCGGGAGCGTGCGGTGATCGGGCTGAGCCTGCGGGCGAGCCGCGCCGAACTGTTGGCGCTGATCCGGCAGATGGACCGGAATCAGCGGCTGACGCCATCGCTGATCCTGCGTGCGCTGTGCATGGGCGATCTGGCGTTCTTCGAGACCGCGCTCGCTGTCCGCGCGCACGTGCCGGTGGAGAACGCGCAGATTCTAGTGCACGACGCGGGCGGCAATGGGCTGGCATCGCTGTATCGCAAGGCCGGGCTGCCCGAGAGCCTGTTGCCGGTGTTCCGGGTTGCCGTCGAAGCGGTGAACAGTACCGAACTCGACGGCGGCGAGCGCGATTTCGAACGGTATCGCGGCCGCGTCATCACCCGCGTGCTGTCGCAATGCGAGGATTTCGGCCCCGACGACCTGGACTATCTTGTCGGCAAGCTGGGCGACATGCTCGCACTGCCACCGGACCCACCCTCGTCGGCGCCGCCACCGTAATCGCCAACCCGCAGGCACGACCCAGGCCGGGCCGCGGCCAGCGGAGCGGCCGGCGGAGCAATTGTGCGCCCGGGCGACTGGCGATTAGGCTCTCCCCTCACCTTGCGGCACCGGGAGCGCAGCCGATGAAAATCGCCCGCATCGAGACATTTCTATTCGATCCCGGAACAGCGAAGAACCTGCTGTTCTGCCGGGTGGAGACCGAAACGGGTTTGCATGGCTGGGGCGAGGCCTATGTGACCCCCGGCAAGGAACCCGTGATCGAGCACCTGCTGCGCCACATGGCGCAATACATGATCGGCCGCAGCGCGTTCAGCATCCGCCATACAGCGCAGGTGATCTTCGACGACTTCGCCATGCGGCGCACGTCGCTGGATCTGCTGTCGGCCTGGAGCGCCATCGAACTCGCGCTATGGGACATCGTCGCCAAGCATGCCGGGCTGCCGCTGCACAACCTGCTCGGCGGCGCGTCGCGTGAACGCGTGAAGGTCTACGCCAACGGCTGGTCCAGCGGCAGCGAAACGATCGAGCAGAATGTCGAGCGGGCGCTGAAGGTGAAGGCGATGGGCTTTACCGCGCTGAAATGGGACCCGTTCCCCGGTCCGTGGCGCAGCTTCATCCATCGCGAGGACGAAGACCACGCCGTGCGCTACGTGAAGGCGATGCGGCAGGCGTTGGGGCCGGCGTTCGGCCTGCTGGTCGAAGTGCATCGTCGTCTGGCGCCGATGCACGCCATTCGCATCGGCAAGCGCCTCGCGGAATTCGACATCGGCTGGTACGAAGAACCCTGCCTGTGCGACAACATCCAGCTCGTTGCGGAAGTGCGGCAGGCGCTGCCGGGCATTCCGATCGTCACCGGCGAGGCGATCTATTCGAAGGAAGCCTGGGCGCAGGCGTTCGCGGCGCGCGCTGCCGATATCATAAACCCCGATATCTGCAACTGCGGCGGCCTGTCGGCGATGTTGGACATCGCCGCGATGGCACAGCCGCACGCCGTGGCGGTGGCGCCGCATAACTACAACTCGACGCTGGTGGGGCTGGCGGCAACGGTGCAGCTCGCGGCGCTGATTCCGAACTTCTATATCGCCGAGTTCTTCATCAACCTGAAACCGGCCTGCGACGAAATCGCCGTGGCGCCGCTGGTGCTGCACGACAGTTTCGTCGAATTGCCGGCCACGCCGGGACACGGCATCGATATCGACGTTGGCAAGCTGCGCGCCCACCCGTATCGCGACATGGGCACGCGCACCGGCAAGGCATTGCGGTCGTATACGGAGGAATTTCCACGCAAGAACTACGTGGCGGGCGCGACACGCACGGGGTACTGAACGTCCCGCGGCAAGTGGTGGCGAAGAAGTCGGTTCGATCAGCCGCGTATTTCTGCCTGGCCGCTCTCCGGATCGTAGCGCAGGGTCGGCGCCATGCCGTCGGGTTTCTCGGCGTAGCGCGGCGCGTCGTCGCGGATGTCGAGCCAGGTCATGGCGCTCGACGTGCAGACATGGAATTTCGGCTTGAACGTGTTGGGGTCATCGAGCGACCCGACATAGATGCCGCGGATGCTGGGCCGGTCCTCTCGCGTGTAATACAGCGGCGCGGCACACGCGTCGCAGATATGGCGGAAGGCACGCGGCGAAAAGGCCAGGGCGCGGGTCTGCCCCCGGGTGAGCGTCACCTGGTCGGCCGTCATGACCAGCATGGCGGTGACAGGGGCACCGGACGCGCGCTGGCACATCCGGCAATGGCACAGCAGGCTGTTGGATGGCTGCCCGGTGGCCTCGTAACGCACGGCGCCACACAGGCAGCCGCCAGTGAACGAATCGGCATCCGCCATAGCGGCCTCCCCGCAGACGATCCGGCACGTCGGCTGGCATCTTTGGCGTATCCGGTTTGCCGATGCAAGGAATTCATCGCGCGCGGTGGATCGCGGCTGGCGGTTGACCGTGACGCCGGCGTGGCGTCACATGTCGTGCCAGGTGACGGTGAAGTGCAGGCCGCACTGGCCGTTGGTGACGTCCCCCTCCATGTGCCTGCCATCCCGCTTGCCCAGCAAGGTGACGCGGTCCGCTTGCCCATGCACCGATCCGTCGGGATCGACATTCGCATTCACCCAGGTCGCGTAGTCCCAGCGGTAGAAGAACTGGCCGTCCTGCACGTAGAGCGTCACCAGGCCCGGATGCGGGCAGGTGCGGCTTTGCGCCAGGTAGCGGGTGCTGGTGCCGCGATAGACTCCGTCGACCGGGTCCGCGGGTGCGGGCGGAGGAGCGGGCTTAGGGGCCGGAGCGGGGTCGGGCGCACAGGCGAACAGGACGGCGCCAAGGCTCCCGAGCAGACAGGCACGAAACGGGGACATAGATCTCCAGGCGGCAAGGCGAGCGCTGCGTCATGCGGCTGACGCGGGGATTCGGCAAGCCTGCGACGCCCGATTGAGCGCGCGCGACGGGCACAAGGCCGATATGGCCGCGCTGTGGGGCGTGTGCGGCGTGTGACGGGCTGACACCGGCCCGCAATGCTGCGTTGCAAAAAATCGCTTGCAGGCGAATGACCGACTCCTTAGATTGTGCGTCGCAGCAATGCGGCCCTTGGCCGCGCTGTCTGCTTTCTTGGACGTTTCCTCCCTAAACTTGGCGGCCCCGCAAGGGTCGCCATTTTTTTCGCCGCGCGTTGCCGCGGCCGTTCGGCAGGACCGGCGCGGCCGCAGGCCGGTCGCCATGGTGCGCGAAGCGGGGATGTCCCGGCGCGCAGCGGGCACCGCGGGGCTCAGGCCCCCCTACCCGGGTGGGCGGAAGCCGATCAGTCCCGCAAACGCCTGATCAGCGCGGGAGCAACCGAGCGGCAGCGCTTGCCACCGCCTCGACCAGCGTTGTCATGTCCTGCTGCACGGACGCAAACCGCGCCAGGCGCTCGATCCGCGATTCGTCCATGTAGAGTTCGCGGGCGATCTCCACCTGCAGCACGTGCACCCGTTCGCGCGGACGGCCGTAATGGCGGGTGATGTAGCCGCCGGCATACGGGTCGTTCCGGCGGACGATGTAGCCGAGCGCGCTCAACCGTTGCTCGAAGAACTGCGTCACCAAAGGGTTGCATGTGGTGGCATGGGCGTCGCCGAGCACGAAATCCGCCCGCCCCGGGGTCCGGCCGCCATGCGAGGGCATGGAGTGGCAGTCCACCAGCAGGCAGGCACCGAACATCGCACGGGTGCCGGAGATCAGCGCTTCCAGCGTCTCGTGGAACGGCTGCCAGAACAGGCGGATACGGCGTTCGGCCTCGGCAAAGGAGAGCTTGCCGCGATAGATCGTCTCACCCGAGGCGACGATGCGAGCGATGGTTCCCAGCCCGGCGCCGACCCGCGGGCTGGTGGTGTTCACCCAGGCAGGCAGCGGATCGGCGAACATCGCCGGATCGAGCTCCCACGGCTCGCGGTTGGCGTCGCAGAAAGCCCGGGGGAAGGTTGCGGCGAGCAGTGGGGCGCCGCAGTCCGGGGCCGCGGAAAACAGCTCGTCGACGAAACTGTCCTCGCTGCGGCGCAGGGCCAGCGGGTCGAGGCGGGCGGCGGCGAGGAAATCGGCCGGATAGGCGCGGCCGGAATGCGGGGAGGCGAAGATCACCGGCACCGTCTGCCGCATGGGACGCAGGACCGTGACTGCGGGCGCGGTCTCCAGCGACAGGCCGGGGGCGACGGGAAGGTCCATTTCCCTATTCAAGCGGGGCCGCGCCGCTGTGTCACGCGGCAAAGGGGGGGCCGGGGTCGTGAAAGCAGAAGAGGTTGCCGTGCGTGGGGATTGAACCGCGCCCATGCCCGGCAGGGCCGCGCGGCATGAAAAAGTCGCAGCTGCACGCCTCCAAGGGCGGCAGGTTACCGACTTGGTTTTCGCCGAAATGTTCGGTTGTGTCGCGGACGACAATCAATCGGAACTGCGGGCAGATCGCCGCGCCCTCTGCGTCGCCATAGTGCGTCATTGGTATCTGTAGACGTTTCAGACCAATCGTGCGCCGGCAGGGCGAACCGCCTGCGCGTGCGAGTATCGTGCGGGCTCACCAACCGCGGCAGCGTCATTGGTCCGCGCTACATTGCCCTCGCCGCCGCCGTGTACACCGGCAGCCGCATCTGGCCCTTGATCGTGACGTTGACCTGGTCATCGATCGCCGCGGCTGCCGTGTGCACCGGCAGCCGCACCTGCCCCTCGCCGATCAGCGCGAACGGCGCCCAGTAGAACGGATGCGCCAACGCCGCCGGCAGCGTCTTCCCGGCCGCCCCCAGCATGCCCAGTTGCGCCGCCCGCAGCGCCCCCGCCAGCCCGCCATCGCTGCCGGACGCGAACCGGCGCAGCGTGTCCGCCACCAGGAACGCCGAGGACTGGTCGCTGATCGACCAGTGCGTTACCAGCAGCGCCCGCGCTCCGGCAAAGAAGAACGCCCGCGCCAGGCCCGACAGGCTGTCACCGCCATCGGCTCCGCCCGGTCCGCCGGAATTGCACGCCGACAGGATCACCGCATCGGCATCGAGATCCAGCCCCACCACGTCACTCGTGGTCAGCAACGCGCCGGACGCATCAACCGCGCCGGCCGGGGCCGAGGTGACGATCGCCGGCTCGCTCTGGCAGCGCAGCTCCGCTGGCAGCAGCGCATGTGCGGCGAAATGCAGCACGCGGTAGTCTTTCAGATGGGCCTGCTCCACCGCCGGCACGGTGAACGCGGCGCCCAGCATTTCGTCGGCCGCCGAAGCCCCCAGCAACGCCCGCGCTGCTCCCAGCTCGCGTCCGGCGAACGCCAGCGGCGGCAGGCCGGCGAACAATCGCGCGCTGTCGGCGCAGGCGGCGGCCGGGAAACTGCGTTCCGCCTGCGCCAGGGTCACGGGACGAAAATCGCCGAAGCCGAACCACGGCTGTTGCGCGCGCGAGGTATCGGCAACCCGCCGCAGAGCGACGAAATTCGCCGCTGACGGGACGTGTGAGATGGTGAAGTCCCGCAGCAGCCATGGCGCCTCGGCCAACTGCGAGGGTTCAGCGGGACCGGTCAGCAGCACGGCGAAGGGCAACGACAGCAGCGGCCCTGACGGCGCCACCACCAGGGCCTTCACCCCCGCCAGTTGCGGCGCGACGGGCGCCAGCACGTCCTCGTACAGCGCGTGGGCGGAGTCCGTGTCGAAGCGCGGCACGCCGGACTCCGTTGCCTCGATGCTGGCCCGCACCCGCCGCACCAGCGCGCCAATCGCCGCCGTGCCAGAGCGCAACGGCGCCGCCGTGATGGTGCCGTGGCGCATGGCGAACACCCAGCCGGCGTCGCCGGTCAGCGTAATCGCGACAAAGGCCTCGTCCGGCCGCAACGCGGCCAGCACGTCGGCCGCCGGCACGGCCTCCTGCACGAGCTGACCGTAGTTCGGCGCCGCGGCATGCAGGGCGGCGTCGGCGTCGGCCAGCTCGCCCTCGGCGGCGGCGATGCGCTGGTCCAGCTCCGCGGCAGTCATCGGCTTGGCCGGCGGCGGTACGGTGCCGGGCAGCGCGCCGCGCACCAGGTCGTCGCGCCGGCGCTCCAGGTCCGCCAGTGCCTGGCCGGCATCCTGCCGCCGCCGGATCGCTTCGGCGACCTTGGGATCGTGGGCATTGGCCGCCAGCCGCGCCGCCGCCTCGGCGATCTGCCGTGTGGTCAGGCTGTCCTGCGCCAGCTCGGCGGTTTCGAACATCGCCGCCAGCAGGCGCTGCGCATCAGCCGGCCGGCGCTCCGCCTGAGCGGCATAGGCGGCTAGGCACGGCGCGAGCAGTACCGGCTCGGTGCCGGAACGCAGGGTGCGCAGCAGCGTCGCCGCGCTCTCGCACAGGGCCAGGGCGCGCGTGGTTTCGCCCTGCCGCGCCAGCTCCGCGGCCCGGAGCAAGTTGGTTTCCGCCAGCGGACGGGTCTGCGGCAGCACCTCGGTGAAGGCGACGGCAGACCGGGCGAGCCCGCTTTCCGCGCTGTCGAACAATCCGGCCGCGCCCGCGGCGGTGGCGGCGGTGCGTATCAGCCGCGCGGTTACCACCGGCAGCACGATGCCGTCCGCCGTCGCCACGTTCTGCGCCGAGGCGATCATGGCGGTGCTCGCCTCCGCCTGTCCCATGTGGCGCAGCACGATCGCCTGATAGCGCCTTGTCTCCAGCACGCCCATCAGCGCGGACTGCACCGTCGGGTCCGTGATCGGCTCGCGCATCGGCGCCACGGAGGCCGGCTGCACGCGCGCGGCAAGCAGCTCCGGCGGCACCAGGGCGGCGTAGGCGGCCTCGGCCTGGCGCAGCATGGCCAGCGCCTGCGCCTGGTGCCCCTCGTTCAGCGCGTGCAACGCTCGGTAATGCAGCAGTCGCGCCACCGCGGCGCGGTCCGCCGCCCGTGGCGCCAACGTGTCCGCCCGCGCGAACAACGGATCGGCGGCGGCAAAGCGGCCCTCGTCGGACACCTGCAGCGCGAGATGCATCAGCGGTTCGACCGTGTCCGGATTGTCCGGACCCAGGGCCTTCTGCTGGATCGCCAAGGCGGCGCGATAGGCTTGCTCGGCGGAGGGAAAATCCTCGGCCAGGTTGGCACGGGCGCCGACGGTCATCAGCGCCTCGAACTGGCCGACATCGCCCGCGGTGAAGGCGCGCGCCGCCAGCCGGCGCGACAGCAGGGCATCGGCCGCCGACGGTGGCAACGCGGTGGCGGCGACCCGCGCGACCCGGCCCGACAGGATGCCGATCGAGCGCTGCATCGCCGGCAGGGTCGGCAGGATGCCCTGCGCCAGCCAGATCCGCCCGTCCACCGAGGCCGCCAGTGCGATTTGCGGCCAGCCGCCGATCCGTCGCACGCAGGACAGCACCAGCGCCGGCTGGCCGCCGAGTATGTCGCTGCGCGCCGGGGGCTGGCAGATCAGCCGCTGGTCCAGTGCTGCACGCCAGGCACTGCCGGTCGCGACGCCAGCCAGCGAGTCCGCACCGCCCGCCGGCCCGGCCCGCACCTGCGCCGCCGGCTCGGTCCAGGCGCCGCAATAGATGTCCGCCGTGTCCGGCCCATCGCCGGGAAGCTGGTTGCAGCTTTCGCCGCTGGCGTCCTGGCCCAGTGCGACGCTCGCCTCGCCCCGCGCGCTGCCGCCGACATAGGCGTCGGGCGGCGGATTGGCGCAGCCGGCCGCCAGAGCCAGGCATGCCGTCACCAGGATGAGCCTACGCATCAGTAGTCCTCGAACGAGATGTTGGGCGGCACGACGTCCTGCGGCGCGAGCTGGTTCGCCAGCAGCGGCGGCAGCGGCAGCGCGGTGATGTCAAGCCCCGGCAGCGGCGGCACCGGTGGCAGTCGCGGCCCGGCCAGGAACAGTAGCAGGCCGCCAAGCGTTGCCGTATCGGGCTGCGGGCTGCTGCTGGCAGTGACAATCGGCGTTGGTGCCACTGGCAATGGCGATGATGGCGGCAACCCGCCACATGCCGGCGAGCCGATGGGGCAGCCGTTGAAGGTGTAGCTCGCGTTGACCGCCGGGCTGATCTGGCCTGCCGCGGCGGCCGCGCTCGTGGCGAGGCCGGCGACGCTGCCGGTCAGTGTCGAGCTGCCGCCGGATCCGATCACCAGCAGCCCGCCGACCTGCATTGCGCCTGTCGCGGTGCCGCTGCCGAGCGCCAGCACCAGGTTGGCCCCGGTGCCGACGAGATTGTTGAAGCTGGCAGTGCCGCCGGAAGCAGGAAGCTGCACCCGCAGCGTGGTGGCGGGCGGATCGGTCAGGTTCACTGTGCCGGTCTGAACAAAGCTCGCGCCCCCCCCGCTTTCTTGCTCGGGTGCGAACACTTGCAGCGTGCTGCCCTGGGCGGCTGGGGTGGTGCCGGATTGCTGCGACAGTGGCGCGCCCAGCGTGGCGATATTGCCGGCCAGCACCATGCGTCCGAAGGCCGAGATGTTCAGGAAGTTCGCCGTCACCGGTCCGGCGATGGTCAGCGCGGTGCTGTCGGTCAGCGTCAGGCTGCTGGCGCTGAAGCCGGCGAGCGTGTTGATCTGATTGCTGAATTGCGTGGCGCCGGACAGGTTCGCCGCGCCGGTGGCGCTGCCGCCCAGCGTGCCGGCGATCAGCGTGCCGGTTTCGCTGATGGTGCCGTTGCTGGCGGTCAGCGTGGTGGTGCCGGAACCGCCGTCGCTGATCACGCCGCCGGCGGTGATGCTGCTGCCGGTCAGGCTGACGGTGCCGCCACTGCCGGTGGTAATGGCGCTGCCGCTCACCGTCAGCGTACCCGTGGTGGTGACTGTCGTGCCGGTCTTGCCGCTCACGGTTCCCGTGACTGTCAGGTTCGCCGTGTCGTTCACCGACAGCGCACCATTTGCCGAGGCCAGCGCATTGACGATGGAGATCGCGTTGCTGCCGTTAAGCGCGATGCCGTTGGTGGCACCACCGGTCAATGTACCGGCGGTGATCGTGCCGCCGGTCTGCGTCAGCGTGCCGTTGCTGGCGCCGAGCGTGACGGTCTGGCCCGGGGCAGTCACATTGGCCGCGATGGTCAGCCCGCCCGTGCCGCCAAGGGTCAGCGATCCGGAGGCAGTGACGCCGCTCAGCGGGTTCGATGGCAGGCCGCCACCGGAGGGAATTGCCAGGGCACTGGCGAATCCGTTGGCCGGCACCGAGACGCCGAGCGTCGCCTGCGTCAGGCTGCCGATCGTGAGTGCGACGCCATCATCGTACCCGAGCAAGCCGCCATCGGTGAAACCCGCGAACCTTCCGACGGAATTTCCCTGGTCGAAGCTGATATTGGCGTCGCCGATCGCCCCGAGCGTGCCGCCGACGAAGCTGATCGGCTCGGTCTGGCTGATGGTTCCGGTATTGCCGGTCACCAGCAGCAGGCTGGAAAAGTTGGTGGTGCTCAAATTGACCCCGGCACTGCCGCCGATCGAGATGTTGCCGGTAACGGCGGCCTGGCCGCCCACGGCGCGATAGCCCACCTGTACCATTCCGGCCGTGATGCTGGCGAAGTCGGCGTTCTGCAGCCCAAGTGACCCCGCGGTGCTCGCCGCGCCCAGCACGATGTTCTGCCCCGTGGTGGTGGGGCCGAGGAGTACTGTTCCCGTGCCGGCATCGATCGTGCCGCCGCCACCGCTCAGCGCCAGGTCATCGCCAAGCAGCATGATGGTGCCGCCACCACCGGTCCCGGTGCTGCTGATCGCGGCATCGTTGGTGAACGTGGCGCCGGGAGCGGTGACGATGGCGATGGAGCCGCCATTCGACGTGATCGCCGCGTTGGCGGTGATGCCGCCGGTGGTCGTGGTCGCGAGGTAGATCTGCCCGCCGGCCGTGGTGACGCCGTTGATGGTGGGACCGCCGGCCACGCTGACCCCGCCGATGGTGAGCGCGGTCGAATCATCGCGGAATGCAAAGCTGTTGCCCGTGCCGGTGACCGTTGCAGCCAGCGTGCCGACCGCATTGGCGGCGCCAAGCGTCGCCGGCCCGACCGAGCTGACCGCCAGGTTGCCGACCGAAATCGCGCCGTTCACGGCATCCTGCGTGATCCCGCCGGCGCCAAGCGCATTCAGGGACAATGTCGCGGCGCCAACGCTGATATTGGTGGTACCGGTGATCGCCGCATCGATGATGATGCCGCCGGACGCGTTCATGGTCAGCGTCGCGCCCGATCCCCAGGTGATCGGCGCCCCGGTATCGACGGTGATGTTGCCGGCGTTCGGACCGATGGTCCCCTCCGTCGTCAGCACGACATTGACGCCGCGGTCCAGTTCATCGTCGATGATGGCATTGCCGATCTGCGCGCCGGTCCCCGAGGGTGTTACTGTGAACGGCGAACCCCCCTGCGTCACGTTCGTGCTGCCGCCACTGCTCACCACGTCCAGGTCCAGCGGATCGAGCAACCAGGTGCCCGGCGCACCTGCCGGCGCGCTGGCGTCCACCAACGCGTTGTTGCCAATCACGAGCGACGGAGCGGACGTCTCGACAAATCCGCCATTGCCGCCCCGCGGACCACCGGTGGCCTTGATGGTTCCGTCCATCACCGTGGCATGGGACGCGAGCACCGTGACCCGGCCGCCATTGCCGCGGCCCGTCGCGCTGGCGGCGATGGTTGCCCCGGATGCCACGATCACATCGGCCGCGGTATGCCGCGACGGCGTCGTCGGCCCGCCCGCGGCGCGCGCCAGCGTGGTGCCGATCGCGATGGTGCCCCCGCCGGCCTGGCCCGACGCGTCGATATCCGCACCGGCCGCCACGGTGACGGTGCCGCTGCCGTTGACCGCGATGTTGCCGCCGGCGGTGCCGGGCATGGTACCGGTGGCGGAAAGCTGGCCGGACACGGTGATGTTGCCGCCGATGCCGCTCAGCACGACGGTGCCGGCGTGGCCACGGGCGCTGTCGGCCTGGATCCGGCCGCCCGAGTCTACCAGGTTCTGCACGATGCCGTCGGCCGCTCGCGCGGTCAGTTGCACCGTGCCGCCATCGGCGCGCACGAGGCCGGTGTTGGTGACCAGTGCCGCCGCGCCGTTCGGTGCCTGCGCCACCGCGCCGGTGACGTCGATCGCCATCAGTCCGTCGCCGTAGAGATCGAGCGTCGCCGTCTCGGCGCCGGCCAGCACAACGTGGCCCAGCCGGGCGGTGATGACGCCGGAATTGGCCACCTGCGGCGCCACCAGCGCGGCAAGGCCGGCTTGCCGCACGGTGATGTGCCCCTGGTTGATGACCGCGGCGCCCGGGTTCGCCGGCTGGTCGAACACCATCCGCCCCGCCATGAAATTCGCGTCGCTGATGCCCGCGGCGGTGACCATCAGCCCGGCGGTGTTCACCTGCGCGCCATGGTAGAAAATGACGCCGGACAGGTTGGAGATGATGATCTGGCCGTTGGCGGTGAGCCGCCCGGCGATCTGCGACGGGTTCGGCCCCGCCACACGGTTGAGCGCCACCGCGCTGGACGACGGCTGATGGAACAACACGGTCTGCTGGCTGCCGATGTCGAAGCTCTGCCAGTTGATGCTGGCGCGCTGGCTGCCCTGCGTGATGGTGGTCGTGTTCGCCGTCTGTGCGATCGTGGCGCTGCCGGCGGCCACGGTGCCGCCGGACGGCTGCGCGCCGGCCGCCGGCTGTGCCTGGGCCGCGCCCAGCCCCAGCAGGCCTAACGCCGGGATCAACGCGCACAGCAGGGCCGGGCGGCGCATCGTAACGTCACTCCCCTCGTTACAGTGACCCTAGCGTAGCCCATCTTGACGATCGCCAAAAATGCCTCTTTGGCGTGTTCAATTCTCGTTGAGTGAGACGACTTTCGCTTTCCCTGGGCCCGTCGGAATAATGACGGGAATCATGCCTGAAACGGGTATGAAAGCCCGTCCCCACTAGAGAACAGGCCGCGGGTGCACCGCGAAGCTGAGACGGGCGTCGTCCGGGCCGGGCTGGGGCGCAACGCCGGCGCGGCGCACGTTCGGTTGCGTGCGCAGCCAATTTCGGTATGCAGCCCCGCCGTTACGCTGGCCGGTTCCGAGATGCCCGTTGAGACCGTCGCGATCCTGCGCTTCACCATTCTGCTGATCGGCTTCCTGGGCCTGCTGCAACTGTGGCTTTGGCGGCGGGACCGGAAGCTGGTTGCTCTCGCCATCTGGGGTGGCGCCGAGTTGCTGGCGGTGTTCGCCGCGATCCTGGTGCTGGGACGCGATGCGCTGCCGCATTGGATTTCGATCCAGGTTGCCATCGCGCTGGTGATCCTGGCGACCGGCATCGCCTGGGCCGGCGCGCGGCAGTTCGAGCGTCAGCCGCCCGCGCTTGCGGCAACGCTCGCCGGCGCGTGCCTTTGGCTCGCCGCCTGCCAGTACCCGCCGTTCTACGAAAACCTCGCCTGCCGCGTCGCCGGTGCCTCCGTGATCATTGGCGCCTACGACCTGCTTTGCATGCGTGAGTTCCGCCGCCGCCGGCCCGGCGCCGACCTGCCCTCGCGCGGTGCCCTGGCGGCCGTGTTTCTTGCCAACGCGGCGATGCAACTGGTCCGCGCGGCGGTCGTGGCACTGGCCGGATTCCACCGCATAACGTTCGATCTGCCCGGATCGGCCTGGTTTGGCGTCACCGGCATGGTGGGGGTGGTGTTCCTCGCCGGCACCTCGGTGCTGCTGATCGCGGTTGCCAAGGAAGAGGCCGAGCAAGCCTCGGTCGCCGTTCTTGCCTCGGCGCGCGACCAGGCCGAGCGCGCCAGCCAGGCCAAATCGCGCTTCCTGGCACGGATGAGCCACGAGCTGCGCACGCCGCTGAACGGCATGCTCGGCATGGCGCAGGCTCTGACCCGCGACAAAAGCCTGGATCGCGAGCCGCGCGAGCATGCCGCGGTGCTGGAGCAGGCCGGCCGGCACATGCTGGCGATCATCAACGACATCCTGGACCTGGCCTGTGTGGAGGCCGGCACCTTCCAGCTCAACCCGCGGCCGGCGGCGCTCGCGGACATCATCCAGGGCAGCATCGACCTGATCGCGGGGACCGCGTCGACAAAGCGGATTGCGCTGACGCTCGACCAGGCACCCGGCCTGCCGAAATTCGTCCATGCCGACGCGCTGCGGGTGCGGCAGATCCTGCTGAACCTGCTTGGCAACGCTGTGAAGTTCACGCCGCCGGGCGGGCGCGTGACGCTGGCGGTTTCCTGGCACGGCGCCGGCGGCGGCCTTCGCCTGGAAGTCGCCGACACCGGCCGCGGCGTGCCGGCGGCGCTACGTCCGCATTTGTTTCACGACATGGCGCAGCGTCCGCTGGACATGGCGGCGACCGAAGGCACCGGACTGGGGCTGGCGATCAGCGCGTCGCTGGCGCAGGCCATGGGCGGCACCTTGCGGTATCAGCCGGGCCCGGATGGGGTGGGCAGTGTGTTCGCCGCCGCGTTGCCGCTTCCGGCCGCCACGGCGCCCCCGGCCGGTGCCGCCGTCCGCGTCGCGCCCCGGCACGTTGCCGGCCTGCGGGTGCTGGTGGTGGACGATGTCGCGTCCAACCGGAAACTTGCCGAGGTGCTGCTGCGGCAGGCCGGCTGTGAGGTGCGGCTGATCGAGGATGGCGCGGCGGCGGTGGCCGCCATTGCCGGCGGCGAGATCCCCGATGTCGTGCTGATGGACGTGTTCATGCCCGAGATGGACGGCCTGGCCGCGACGCGCCGGATCCGGGCCTTGCCGGGTCCCACCGGCAGGGTGCCGATCATCGGCCTCACCGCCGATGCCAGTCCGGACCGCCAGCCCGCCTATCGCGCCGCCGGCATGAACGACTGCATCACCAAGCCCTTCGCGGTCGAGGATCTGCTCTCGGCGATCGGGCGGGCGGTCGCGCGCGGGCCGGCCGCGACGCTGCTTGAAGGTGCGCCGGCGGCACCCGAGGTACGCTAGCAGTCAACGGTTCCGAGGTGCTTTCGCCATGAGCGATACGGTCTCCGCTGCGGCCATTGCCGGCTCGCTCGACAGCGGCGGATGGAGTTTCCTGGCGACGCCGGAGGGGGTGCCGGCGGACGTGCTGCATGTCGCCGGCGCCGCCTATGCCGATTCGGCGCCACCGCCGCTGCTGGTGGAGTTCAGCGCCCTCGCGCCGGATCTGCAGACGGTGGTTCCTGCGGCACCGCTGATCGACCCGGCGCCGAGCGTGAGCGGCGGCTACGTCGCGATGCTGCCGGACGCGCAGCCACCCGTCGTCGCCGGGGCGTTGCAATTGGGCAATTGAGTTTTGCGCCGGCACCGCGTCCCCGCATAGAATGCCCCCGTAACCTGTCACCGGGACGGGAGGGGAACGATGTCCGTCATCAAAGTCCGCGATCTTGCCTATGGCCGCCTGTCCGCGCCGGATCTGGATGCGCAGGAGGAATTCCTCACCGCCTTCGGCATGGTGCGTGCCGAGCGCACGCCGACCGCGCTGTATATGCGCGGGACCGATCCGTCGCATCATATCCACGTCACGGAGAAGGGCGAGCCGGGGTTCCGCGGTATCGCCTGGTGCGCCGCCAGCGAGGACGACCTGAGGACGGTGGCGAAGCTGCCGGGCGCGTCCGGGGTCGAGAGCATCGACGAACCGGGCGGCGGCAAGCGTGTGCGCCTGACGGAGCCGAACGGCTACACGATCGAAGTGGTATACGGGATCGAACCGTCGGCGCCGATCGCGGTGGCGCGGCAGGCGGTGAACTCCGGCCAGGAGCCGCTGAACCGTGCCGGCGAGGTGATGCGAATCGATGCCGGCCCGTCACGCGTGAAGCGCATCGGACATGCTGTGATGGGCACGCCGCGCAACCAGGAGACGGTGCGCTGGTTCCGCGAGATGCTGGGGCTGGTGTGTTCGGACGACGTCTATGCCGGGGCGCCCGACAACATCATCGGCCAGTTCAGCCGGTTGGACTGCGGCGACGACTTCGTTGACCACCACGCGTTCTTCTGCATGAGGAACGAGCGTACCGGTCTGAACCATTTCTCGT
>Ga0335072_10007338_pt1 | contig 16065 bp, 9 predicted proteins | sample Lox_Sample_21_FD_206725 | JGI IMG/M metagenome (GOLD analysis project Ga0335072, IMG submission 206725) | Soil microbial communities from Loxahatchee National Wildlife Refuge, Florida, United States - Lox_Sample_2.1 | ecosystem: Environmental > Terrestrial > Soil > Wetlands | place: USA: Florida...
AACCAAGTGTGATAAGCGAACTGGTTAAAGACGGGATCTTTGACCCGAACGCCTAGCTGTGTTCCAAGCATCGCGTCACGGCCTGAGGCGTCGATGACCATTTTGACGGAAACGGACATCTCTTTCGCTCCCATTTTGAATCGAATTTGCGGAAATTCGGAGTCAAAATCGACCTTGCTAATACCAATGCCTTGATAAACTGTCGCCCCAAGCTTGTTGGCATGTTGCAGAAAGAGAAGGTCGAAACGGCCCCGGTCGACATGGTAGGTATAATTTTGAGTAACGCCTTCCTGCTGGCGCTCGGCGAAGCGGATATCGGTAAAGTCATCCGAATAGTAGTCGTTAAAGTAGACGGGGCGATCTTCCGTTGTCGTCCAGACTGCTCCATATTTTTTTGGGAAGCCGGCTTTGTCCAATTCCTCAAGAAAGCCGAGTTCGTTAAAAACTCGCGTGGTTGCCGGCACAAAGGATTCGCCGATATGTGGACGCGGAAACATCTTGCGCTCAAAGACGGCGCAGGAGATGCCCGCTTTGGCCAGATAGCCGGCGGCAGCGGCGCCGCCCGGGCCACCACCAATGATTCCGACCTCAAAGTCGGTGGATGAAGGATGTTGAGTCATAGGTTTAAGCCTCAATTAGGATTGTTAGGTTTGGTTGGTTAAGATAATTGGTTTTTCCTTACGCCAATAAGCATAAAAATTTCACTCATCAAAACTTTTAGCTTGCACCATGCCAAATGGAAGCAAAAAAATATTTGGGCATGATTGCTGAAGGTCTTTCCATAAAAACCCCATAGAGCCACTTTTAAGGTCATGCTGAAGAATGAAATGAGAATCGAATGAAAAACCATTTTTTTATTTATCTGCTCCTGGTGCTTTTGTGTGGAACAGGAATTTGGATGGCGTTAAAGAACGGCAAGCAACTGGAGCCTCAAAAATTATCAGTGCCTTCCATCTCTTTGGCTTTAAGCCAGGGGCAATCATCCGTACAGATCATTACCGAAGTATTACGCAGTAACACACATGAACCGTTGGCCCGCTTATTTCTTCAACTAATCTTGATCATTTGCGCAACCCGGCTGGCTGGGGCTCTCTTTTCTAAAATGGGCCAGCCAACGGTCGTTGGCGAAATGGTCGCGGGGATCTTGCTTGGCCCTTCCTTTTTCGGGTGGATCATGCCGCATGCTGCTGCTTTTTGCTTTGCGCCCGAATCGCTTGGCTCCCTTGGTTTATTAAGTCAGATCGGCGTATGTCTCTTCATGTTTGTCGTTGGAATGAACTTTGAGATCGAAATTTTGCGCCATCGGATGAAAACCGCCATGCTCGTCAGCAATATCAGCATTCTTTTCCCGTTTATGTTGGGAGTTGTCGCCGCTCTTTATTTGTACAAGTTTTCCGGGTTGGGACACGTTTCCTTTCTTTCCTTCGCTCTTTTCCTCGGCATTTCGATGAGCATCACCGCGTTCCCGGTGCTGGCGAGAATTGTGGAAGAGCGGAGCCTGACCAAGACTGTTCTGGGAGACACGGCTCTGACCTGCGCGGTCATTGGCGATATTACTGCATGGATTCTTTTAGCCTTTATCATTGCGGTGGTGAAGTCCACTGGAGTTTCAGGCGCTCTTTTTAGTCTCGGTTCCGCCATTCTTTTTATTCTGGTGATGATATTTGGGGTCAAACCGGCCATCAACCGGTGGTTTGCTTCGATGGGAACCAGAGGAGAGGGGCCCGCATGGGGAGGCATGACCTCGGTGTTGCTCTTTGTGCTGGCTTCAGCTCTTTTTACCGATTTGATTGGAATACATGCCCTGTTTGGGGCGTTTCTGGCCGGAATCGTGATTCCGGGCGACGGTGTGTTCCGTGATTGGATTCAAGTCCGAATAGAGAGTTTCGCCTCGGCTTTTTTATTGCCCATTTTTTTTGCTTTCACCGGACTGCGGGTACACGTGGATCTACTCTATGATCCGGCAAGCCTTGCTTTGTGCGCGGGTATTGTTTTGGTCGCAACCGTGGGCAAATTAGGCGGGACCTCTTTGATGGCGTATTGGACGGGCATGAATTGGCTTGAATCGCTCCGGCTGGGCATTTTAATGAATACCCGCGGATTGATGGAGCTGATTGCGCTCAATATCGGATATGAACTGGGCATTCTATCGGCCCGGATCTTTTCCATGTTTGTCATCATGGCCCTGACTACGACGTTGATGACGGGGCCTCTTTTGACTATCTCCGAGGCGCTGGAATGTAGAGAAGACAACATGGAGGGTGCAAGCAAAACAAGGCGCACTGTTTTGTATAAATCCGGCTGCCGAATGAAAAAAGGTTTCCGGCTTTGAGCTTAACCGGGCGTGGTGTTATGGCGGTATCAAACCGGGTGTAATATCTTCACCCAGCCAATTCCATTTTCCGCCCACAACCACCTGTAACTGGGCGTAAGAGAGGATATTTCTGAGGGTAATATCTTCCTGGCTGAGGCGCGCGGTAAGATAGGCTTCTTCATTGTTCAAAGCTTGTGCCAGGGTAATGGCTTGCATGTCCTGAAGAACCTGCGTTTTTTGCCACTGCTTGAGCAAGCTGGCGACCTGACTATTGACTTGAGCGGCTGAATAGGTGTTGTCGCGAATGGCGGAATAAGACGAGTAGAGATTTTGCAACAAGGTGGTTTTTTGCGCTTCGACGCGCATGGCGTCGGCCTGAACGGTGGCCAGATCGGCACGCGCCGTTTGGTGCAAGACGCCAAAGTCAAAAATGGGAACGTTGACGGTAAAAAAAGCGGTCCAAAGGGACGCATTAGTCGAGGTATAGGCATCGGCGTAGGCGTAGTTGCCCTGGAAATTGATCGTGGGCCAGACACGGTTCTGGTCCAAAGCGAGCTGAGCCTTGGCTTGGCCGAGGATGGCTTCCTCTTGGAGCACGCTGGGTTGGTGGTCCTGCAGAAGAGCCAGCAGCATGGGATAGGAGGGCAGCTTGGGCATATCGGGATAGGTGGTCGCAATTGAAAAGGATTGTGGATCGTCGATTCCGAGCATCAGGCTAAGTTCCAGAAAAGATTCGACTGCCAAGCCCGAGTCTGTGTCATAGGCTAGTTGATTTTCCTGCGCGGTTTTTTCCGCGGAATCCACATCGCTTTGGGTGTCCAAGCCGTATTCCAATTGAGCTTTGTACATGCCCAATTGTTTCTGGGAGAGCACGCGCTGGCGATTGAGGAGTTCCAATTTGTTTTTGGCCGCGATGACGGACAAATAGACATTGGTGACGGCGAAGAGAATTTGCTGGGTGGAAAGCTCGTACCCATAGCCGGTGGCCTGTTTTTCCATCTCTGCCGCGGTTGCGGCTGGAGGTGTATTAATGCCAAAGAATGAACCGCCGTTGATCAAGGGCATCGTGAGCTGGCCTCCGCCCGAACGGTAACCGGTCAACCCGGGAATGTCTTTCCGGACGACATTGGGGTCGAAGGTTCCGGTGACGGAAAAGTAGCTGGTTGACTGGCCGGAGACAAAGCCGGTTTGCCCCGTGGCGATAAGCTGGGGCAGGTAGGAATCGCGAATGGCACGGGCGCGGTGATCCAGCGAGTCCAGATCAAACCGCAAGGCTCGAATGGCCGGATCTTCCGCCATAACCCGGCGGAGGCATTCTTTTAAAGTGAGAACCATCTTGTGTTTCGGCATGGTCGTTGTGACGACCATGGGCGCAGTGGGTACCGGGTCGGCCCAACTCACTTCACCAGTCCCAAAACATGCCAATAATGCCGCAGTTGCTAATAGTCTTTTCATTCATTTCATCCGTTACGTCCCGGCGGAATAGCTCCGCAGAGGGACTTGAGTTCATTGCCCACACGTTGCAGCAGCGCGCTGTATTGGGGATCATCGCAGTCGCTGCCGTAAACTTCAATAAAATGCGCCTTCGTCCGCACACCGCTTTCCAATACATCCTCCAGACTGCCTTTTAACCAACGAGCATTGATGCCGGTGGTGGACCAAACCGTTTGGTAGCCAACAGTAGTCTTGCCGGAGTTTTCTTCGACGGTGCGGCCATAGTAATCCAATTCCGAAGTCGTCGAGTCCAGACCATGGTACATCACACCGAACCGGCCCGGATATTTGTCCAGCCCATATTCCACCACGGTGGAGAGGGCGTCGTCCGCATCGGGGGTGGGAATGGGACGGTTCATGGCAAAGATGAAGGGTGTATGGGGAAAGGCCTGCGCATAGAGGTCGATGATTTTTTCAGCCCCGTCGGTCCAGCTGTGGAGTCCTCCCAGACTGCGGAATTTTTCGATATCATCGGGGGCTTTAGCCATAAACGGTTCAAAAGCAATGCCCATGCCCGCCATGGTGATATAGGCGAGATTGGGATTTGAGTCATAACGTTTGCCCAGCATGTTTAAAAACGTTCCCCATTTGTCCAAATAAACCGGATCCCATGGGAGAGGGAAGGACATGGTTTGTGTGGCCGCGAAGCTGCGGATTACCCTGCCCGTCATCATTTGAACTCCCGTTTTCGCCAGCCAGGACGGAGAACGGATGCCTGCTGCCACGCCTAATCCCATCGGTTTGTGGGCCACTTGGGCCGCGGCAAGCATCGCATCGACCTTGCTCCAATTATAATCGCCTTCGTTTTTTTCCATTTCACTCCAAGCGGTACGGAACATCAGCCCGTTTGCCGCCAGGTTGTCGAAATGGGCGGGTTGGTTTTGCAAGGGGCCGGGGGAATCGTCGCACAGGTACATGATCCCAGCGGCGGACCATTTTTTCCCGGCGGCTGGCTCGTCTGCTTGGGCCGGTGAAGCCACGAAAGAGCCGGTCGCGACGGCATAGAAAAGGAAAGTGAGAAGGCTCTTCATGGAACGGGAGGAATAATGTTCTTATAGGGATTCGGCTCCGTAGTGGGAGCGATCGTTGGTTGAGGCCCGGTTATGCTGGTTGAGGAATAGGTACTGGACGAATTAGGGTTAACCGCAATGGAGGAGATGGAATTATGATTGGGGGTGATTGTTGCTGCGGGAGCGGATCCTCCGCCAACAAAAGTCGTGTTCATAGAAGTTGCTTCGTCCGTTTTGTTTGTCGCTGGATTGTTCGAGGGTGCGGTGTAAGCGCCGGGCACACTCGATTCCTGCCCCGGCAACATACGCTGCTGTACGAGTGGGGAACTGCTCGTGTAACTACCGGGAACTCCGAGGGGAACGGTGCTGACGACAGTGTATGATGGAGACACCATAGGAGTAATGGGAAGCGAAGACGCGCTTGAAACAAGCGACGTGGTCGCCCGGGCACTCGGTATATTTGGTGAAGTTGTTCCACCGTCCGTGGTGGTTCGGGAGATGGAGTTAGAAGATGTCGTCGATGAAGTTGAGAGAGTTCCTCCGGAAATGACGAATGCTGGCGAAAGACTGATCGTGTACGAGCTGACGACGGGATAAACTGGCGACGGGGATGAGGTGCTAACGGACGTCCAGGAGGTTCCGGATGTTTTAGGGATCCCAACCGCTGGCGCCGTACTGCCAGTGGAAGAGCTTAAGGATGATGATGAAGCTCCTGAAGCGCCGTTGGAGGTGGAAAAGAGGGCCGGATTGAAAGCTGCTCCATAGTTCCCCGGCATAATTGTCGCTCCCTGAGGCGAAGGCATCGAGGAAGGGTCCCCACCGCCATCCCAAAGATAGACCCGATTCATGCCGTCTTCATAAACGAGGCGGCTGATCCCTTCGAGAAACAGTTTGGCGGATTGGTCCGATACTTCCTCCATCGCCATTTGCGGTGTTCCGACGATCCAGACACGATGATTGTTCCAAAACCCGTCTTGTAGTTCGAGCATATTACGGAATGAGGGTGTGCCCGAATAACGGTCATTGAACACGGCTGGATCTTCCCCCCGGATATAGTACATCCGCTTGAGCAGAAGAGAATTCAATCCATAGGAAAAATTGTCGCTTTTGTCGCTGTAATGTATGAAAGTATGGGGTTCAGGACCGACGACGGTGTCTCCGGGGCGAAAATGGGCGTTGATATAATCGGCGGGGAGCTTGTATTCGACGTAGCCATCGTTCTGACGGGAAAAGAAATCGGGATTTTGGGGATCATAGGCAACACGGTAAATCTTGATTCCGGTTTCGCTTGCGGCCATGAAGACCAAAAGGATCAATACGGCGGCGCTCCACCGGGCCCACCGGCCCGTCCAGGGCCAGTTAACCGACGCGGCCAGCATGAGGATGCGGTCGTAGAACTGAATCGCCACCGCGCAGCCTCCCAGCACCAAAAGGGGCTGGTAGAAATAGGAGTACCGGACGGAGTAAACGGGCAGCAGACCCGAATAACAGCCCAGCAGGGTAAAGAAGAGGACCATCACATACCGGGTGGCCTGATGGCTCCAGCAGAGCGGTAAACCCAAAAAGACAAGAATGATGAGAAGAACATGCGCTTCCGAGAAAAAGAAGTGGCTGAGGTAAAAATGGAGATCGGAATTGGGATCGAGGAAATTAAGCGAGGGGGAGGTAATGTCGCTCAGGCCCGAACCGAGGCCGAGATAAGGAGGCAAAGTAATTTCCCGGTCGCATAGCTGGACGAGCACGAGCGCGGCCACGAAGCAAAAACATGTCCAGAAATGAAACTGTTTAAGCCATCTCCAGTCCGTCGGATGAAGCGCCACGATGGCGACGGCAAAAGCGGGCAGGATGAAGCCGGAACCTTCCCAGCTCAGATAGGTGGTGCAAAACAAGACACAGGCCAGTGGAAAATATTTGGCATCGATTCCACCGCCTTTGCGGATGGCCAAATAATAGGTGTAAAAGCAGAGGAAGGCGGAAAATTGTGTCTGTTGCAAATGGAAAGCATGCCGGGACCAGTGAATATCCCAGGACATGCAGGCATACGTCGCCGCGGCCAATAGTCCGGTGCGGCGGTCAAACATGCGCGAACCAAAGAGACCGATAAAACCGGCCAGCAGCGTCCCGTAGATCAGGCCCGGCACGCGCAAGGACCAATCCTGCCACCCGGTTAGCATGGCGCAGACGAACTCGGGCCAGGGAATAAGTTCGTAGGTCGTAAGCCGGTAAAGCAAACCGTGGTAGTCGATCGAAGGAAACCCGCGTTCGATAATGCCGTGGGTGACATTCCGGATGAAAATTTCATCCTGATCGAGCGAAAAAGTCATGAGACCGCTGACCCGCACCACAAAGGCAAAGACAACGATCACCGCCAGCGCCAGGCCGAAGCCGTAATTGTGCGCGAACTGGCGGGTGGCGGCAAAACGAGCGGGTGCGGTGGAAACGGGCCGTGGAGCAAACCGGCCACGCCATAACGCGCAACGCAGCAGGATGCTTCCGGCGACAACCAGCCAGAACATTACCGGCTGGTAACCCCATTCGGTATGAAATCGGATGTCGTAGGATGAGATCCACAACAGGGCCAGGACAAGGATAAGCGGAACCTGCGCCAAGGCGTCGAGAATCAAAGCCTGGCTGAAGGGGAGATCGAAACGGTCGGCCAGTGAGCGAGAGAAAATAATCCAGGATACCCACCAGATCATGAGCACAAAGATGCCGAGAATTACGCCATTGAACGTTTCGCGGCCGATCTCCTGGGTGGCCATGGGCGAAGGGTAAGGAAGTTTCAGCACGTAGCCATAAGGCGGAGCGCCATAGGGAGCCAGTTCCCGCGCCAGCGCCCAGGCGCCTGAGGTCAGCGAGCCGCGCGCCAGCCAGGAGGAATTGCTGGATATGGCACGCACCGTGCCATTGGACTGGACGGCGAGGATTTGGGCCAGTAGCGCGTTTTCACCCATGGCGCCATCGGCCCGGATTTCCAGCCGGTTTTTGCCCATGGAAAGCCACGGCTGCAAGTCGATCAATGCCGCATCGTTGAGGCTGGAAGCGGGTGAATTCCGAGTGGTCGACGCGGCTGAGCCCTGTAATTCCGCCAACAGTCCAGTGTTGGTTACCAGCCGGTTGTTCAGATAGACCTCGAAATTGCCCGTCGTGCTTAACAGAAGCCAGGTATCCTTCGTTCCCCACGGAGAATAAAAATCACGGCGAAAATAGCTTTCCGGTTCCGAGGGGTCCCGGGTGGCGATCCAGTAACCCGCAATGGGTTGATCGAAGGCCGCCGGTGAAATTGCCATCGGCTGGATGGATGTGCCGGGAACCGGCCGGAAAGTGATCTGGGCGTTAGGCCAGGTATCGTCGGACATATAGGGCTCGGTCCAAACGTTTTGGCCGACCATGTCGTCCGGCACCGGCTTTGCTTTCCATGAGCTGTCCGAATAAATCCATTGCTTGCTCGTGTATTCGCTGACCATGCCTTTGACCAGAAGGGCCGCGGTGCGGTCTATCATCCGGCAGCGAACATAAACCGTAATACAATTTTCTCCCGGTAGAATGTAGGGGGTCAGGTCAAACTCGGCTTCCTGCTCGCCGGATATGAATGAGCCGGACATCCGGGGATAAAGTTTAAGGCCGGGTTGGGGAATAGTTAGAGGAGTTCCGTTGATGCAAACTTCGTAATAATCCGTTGCTGCTACGGATATCCATGCCTGGTTGACCTGGCTGGCAACGTAGAACTTCTTTCGGAAATAACCGGTGCTTCCGATTCTTGTCCCCGGCAAGGTGGCTTGAATCCAGTGCACTCCGGAAAAATCGGCATCGTAGGTCGTGGCGACCGGTTGGGCAAATGTCCACCAGGCGTGGAGGCCGAGCAAGACGCCGCAAAGCGTGCAAATGAATGCGCCGGACGCGCCGGCCGGCGTCATCCACCATTCCTTTAATCCGGCGTAGCGGTTCATAGTTGAAGATTGTCGGTCAGGGCCTTTTGCGCCCGTATGTCTTTGTACTCGATGTAATTTTCGAGAAGGGAATACGAATTGAGATACTGGAGCCGCGCGTTGGCTACATCTTTGCGGAAATAGTAGACATCGCCCAAGGAGCAATCGAACTGGCCCTGGAGCAGGAGAGCATTGGCTTCGGTTTGGGCTTGGGCCAGGCTGTCCAAAGCTTTGTTATATTGCCCCGAGTCCTGGAACGCGCGAGCGCTGAGATAATCCTCGGCGACATGGTTTTCTTCTTTCATGGGGGCCGCCTTTTGCCAATAAACGGCCGCCATTCCCGGCGCGGAGCTGCGGTAAATCGCCAACGCGTAATTGGCAGCCAATGTTCCGTATTGATAGCGCGCCTGCCGGGCCAGAAAGGGATCGGAAGAAGTCATGGCCTGGTTAAATTCGTCGAGAGCTGAATCCGCTTCCATACTTCCCCATTCTGCTTGGCGCATTCCTTGAAGAAGATGGTATTCGGGGGTTTCCCATCGGCTTTGAGCTTCGGCGACGGCGCCCAGTCGTTGATAGACCCGGCCGTTATAACGATTCCAGCCATCCAAATCGATGGCCCAATGGTAATAGCGCGAGGCTTGATCAAGCTCTCCCGCACGTTCCGCCGCTAGGCCATGATTCCAGCAGATTTCACCCGCGACCGGCCCGGCTAAATTCATGGCCAAAGTAGCCAACAGGATGAAAGCGGCACAAGTCGCATGAGGACGCAAAATATTCCACCGGCCGACAAAGGAGATCGCGCCCACCAGTAAAAGGAAGCTGCCGATGACGTGAAACGACCAGCCAATCTTGATGCCATCCGCCGTGGCGACGATCCGGTCGTACAGGCCGTCAATGCCAAGAATGGTGCCCGAAATAAGGGCCGGACAGGTGATGGGGTAACTGTATTGAATGGCAAACCCGGTGATGCTCGTGTATTCGAGGTGATTTTGCCAATAAAGATCAAGCCAACTTGGCTGGGAAAAGCAGATTTGTAACGGGCAAAGCAACCCCAGCAGGAACATGAAAAAAGCGCACCAAGCCACCGTGAGCGGGCGCCTTACCCGGGCGGCTATGTAGGAAATAAACAATAGGAACAACACCGCTGTTCCGTAGGAAAAAGGATGGAACAGGGGGGCGGGAGAATTCGCGCTGGAAAAGAGGGGCAAATTGATGGGACGGTAACCGAAAGAGGTGATGGAATCGGTCCAATAAAAAAGTTCACCGGCAAAAATCAGGAAAATACCGAGAAGGAGGCAAAGGTCCCAAAAGATATTGCGGTTGTTCATATTCGAATGCCTCTTTTTAAGCGCCCGGCGATCCAATAGGTTTTGAGAAAACCAGAGGCTTCCCGCGCCAGCGCCAGCTCTTCCCGGGTAAATGTCCGCAGAACTGCGAGCACTCCGAGGTAGAGCACTCCGCCAAGGACAGCTACAAAGATTGTCCAGATGACTCCGGAATTTCCCGCGATAAATAAAACCAATCCCATCGCCGAACTGGCCAGAATCGGTTTGGCGAGGTTGTTTTTCAAGCCGACCGGGATGTCCATGCGGCTCAGATGTCCGGCCAGAATCATGAAAAGGACGATTTCGATCGCGGCGATAACCACACACTCACCTAAATATCCATAGCGTGGAATCACCCAGCAGCCCAAAGCCAGGCGCGCCGCCACCACGGCCGCCATCGTGGCCAGGAACCATTTTTGAATGTGAAGAGCGCTATAGAGAAAGGGATAAAGGACGGAAATAAAGACCGGAACAATGGCCAGACTCAGGATCTGCAATACAGGAACCGCAGCATAAAATTTTTCTCCCAGGAAAAGATGAATCCAGACCCGGGGCGCGGCCAGGCAAGCAGCCATGATAGGGCAGCTAATCAAGCAGAACCATTTGACCGTTCTCTGATAGACGGCAGCAAGTTCTGGGCGGGAATCATGGGCCAGGCGGACAAAAAGGGGAAACAGCGGAACACTGAGAACGGCGGAAAGAAGAGTCAGCCCAGTCACAATGCGAAAGGGACCGCTGAAGAGGCCGACGGAGTCGGCATTGGTGAAATAGGTGAGCAGGAAAATATCCAATTGCCAGGCGAATTGCCGTAGGGCGATACCGCCGCCGAGCGGCAGTGTTTCCAGAATGAGGGTTTTCCAAAGGGGTGGATCCCACCGCAGTTTTCCTCGCGTGTTTCGCATCGTCACAATCCAGTGGTAAAAGGCCCATTGGAATAAATTGGCGAGAAAGTGACACCAGACCACTCCCCACAAACCCAATTGCATAGACAGGGCTACCAAGAGAAAGACGACCAGAAGCGTTCTCTGCAGGACAAAGCCGATGGCATTGTATTCCATCTCCTCCGTGGCGCGCAAGACGGCTATGTAACTTACCGAATGGAGGAGTAGCAGGTAGGCAAGCCCCATAATCAGCGAGAGAAGCTTTGTTTCCGGGCTGAGGTGAAGGCAGGCGAGAATCAGCATCATCGCCAGCACGGCGCCGCCAAAGAGGAGCCAGAGCAGCATCTTCCCGGCGCCCAGAAGCCGTTCCAGTTCGCCGGGGCGCTTGGTCATCTCCCGGACAAGAATATTGCTTAGACCAAAATCGGCCATGAATTGAAACACTGTGGCAAAGGCCAGCAGGTAATTGAAAATTCCGAAATCTCGCACCCCAAGAAAGTGGGCCACAATAAAAATGCTAACGAATTGCAGCATCCCGCCAGCCACGGCGGCAAAGATGCCGGAAGCTGTATTTTTAGCGACACGCTGGGACTGCTTCATGGGTGTGGGAAAGAAGATGCCAAAAATTCGGAAGCGTTGTTCTCAATCCTCCTCCTCAATTTTCCTTCAAGGTATAATGGACCCTGTCTCCGTCCTCCAAATAGAGGGGGCCGACGGTAACGACGATGTCGCCTTCCTGCAGCCCATCGCCAATTTCCGTCCACCCTTGGGTGACCATACCGAAGCGGACGGGTCGGAGAACGGCATGGTTGTCGCCGGTAATGACAAAAACGCTGGCGTTTTCGCCAACCGGATTAATCAAAGCGGAATTCGGGATGGCGAGCACATGCTTCTTGTTAGTGATGCGGGCAAATCCTGAAAGCCCCGGCTTTAATTTCAACCCGGGATTGGCGATTTTGATGTAGGCCGTGAAAGCCCGGGTGGAAGCATTGGTTTTGGGATCGATGAAGAAGACATCGCCTTGAAATACCTCGCCGGCAAAGGCGGGAAAAACAACTTCCGCTTTGAGACCGGTCTCAACCGACGAAATTTTATCTTCGGAAATCTCGGCCAGGAAATAGACATTGTCCAAGTCGCCGAGCTGTACCGTCTCTTCGTTGGTGGTGATTCGCTCGCTGGGATTGATGAAGCGCTGCAGGATGATGCCGTTAACGGGTGATTTTACCGTGGTGTTCTCCAGGTCCAGTTGGGCGTTGACGAGGCTTTCTTCCGCCGTGGCTTGGGTGGACAGCGCGCTGGCCAGGGCGCTGGCGGAAGTAAGCAGATCGGCTTCCGAGGCGAGTCCTTGTTGCTTGAGTTTCTGGTTGCCGTCATCCTGTCTTTTCGCCAGTTCAACCGCGCTTTTTGAATTTTCCACCGCCTGCTGAGTCGCCATCAATTCCGCTTGAACCGCGCGTGGATCACATTCGTAAAGAACAGTATTGGTGGTGACAATATCGCCGAGATTGATATTCACTTTGCTGATGACGCTGGTGATTCGCGAACTCATGGTCACTGTGGCGGATTGTTGGACCTGGCCGCCACCGGCCGATACGTCTATCAAATCCATCGACTGAACGCGGACCGCGTCAACCGGCATCGGAAGATAGAGGAGCCGGGCAACAGTAGGATTATAGTATGAGTGATAAAGCACGGCGGCGATAACCATCAAAATCGCGGCGGCAATGGCGAATTTGAGCCAGCCGCGGAGCCTGCGGCTCGATTGCTTATAGTCGCCATGCAAGCCTTGCCCCGTGGTCACGGCTGACGAAGTGACAAGGTCGAGTTTGTAATGACGGCAGGCATCGCCTACGAAAGCCCCTATTTCCTGGGATATGGGCAAATCTTTTATAGGTTTAAATAAATTTTGGAACGTTTCGCCAAGATTTTTCCAAAATCCTTTTTTTTCATTCGGTGCGGACATAGTTTTCTTCTCCTCTGCTTTTCTCTTCACCTTGCCTTTTGATTAAGGGAACTTTTTTGTGGCTAGCACATTATCAGCCAGAGCGCTAGCGGAAATAGCAGAAGAATGCAAAAGCACAGGGGCATTTTCCGCTGAAAGCTGGTAATACAACGCTTCTACCCTCCGGCATAGGATACGCCAATCGAATTCTTCCAAAATGGTTTGATAGGCGGCTTGGCCCAACCGCTGAGCCGTCCCACGGTCCCGGAGTAAGACGAGAATGCCACGGGCCAGATCATCAGAGGCGTGGTCCTTGCAGATAAAGCCGTTTCCCATGTGCCGGATGCCCTTAGCTGCGCCCGCTGCAACCACAATCGGAAGCCGGGCGCACATATAATTGAGGAGTTTCACCGGATGGCCGGGGCAATTGGGCCGCGGCGCAACCGCCACGTCGGCCATGGCGAGGTAGTCCGGAAGGTCCTCGAGGGGATGCGATTCGACCCAGCGGATTTGCCCGGCAATGCCGAGTTTTGCCGCCAGGGTGTCCAGGACCTGCCGGTGTGCCGGTTTGGTGAACGGACTGACCATCAGCAACAGCGTGTGGGGTGATTCCGGCGCCAGCCGGGCGAAGGCTTCGAAGAGATAATCGATTCTCTGGAATGGATCGAGCGTTCCTGTATAGAGCACAACTTGCTCTTCTTGGATTCTCAGAGCCTTGCGAAAACGGGTCCGGTCGCCCGCTCTTTCAAACATCTCCGGCACCACGCCAGCCGGCACGACGGTTATTTTTTCGGGGGGTATGCCCCATTGCTCCAATTCTTCTTTGAGCTCCGGCGAGACGGTGGTGATATGGTCGGGAAATCTTGGCACGAACCAATCGAGAACCGCCGCCAGCCATTTCGCCAAAAAAGCGGGCCGGATGAATTTATAGCCGGGCAACTCATCGGTCATGGAGTTGACGGCGTTATACAGCAGTGGCCGCCGCGTCAGAATCTTGGCGCAAAGGCCAACCAACGCTCCTTCGTAGTTGTGGGCATGAATGACATCACAGCGATGTTCCCAAATGAGGTGGCAGGCGGAGAAAACCATCATGAGGTCGAGAAGCGGTTTTTGCAGGGTTGGGCCGACGGTGATACTCTTGGACCACCCCAAGTCGGGAATCCGGTGAACTTGCGCATGATGCACGGGCAGATCATCGCCGAAAGGGTACGTCAGAATATGGACCTCGTGCCCGAAGGAAGCCAGCGTATCGGACATTTCCCGGATACTGGCGGGAGAACCGTAGTTGGCCGGGAAAGGACACGCCGCCACCATCAAGACCGATAGTTTTTTGTGCGGGGTCTGCCGGTCTTTCATAATTTTTGCGCGGGATTTTAGGGAAATGGATTAAAATTTGAGGTATTCGCTTGAAGCGGTGCGGGAAATGACCCGGGCGGGCACACCCATGACGGTGGCGTTGTCCGGAACATCCATGATCACGAGCGAATTGGCGGCGATGACCACGTTATTGCCGACTTTGATATTGCCCACCACCTTGGAGCCAGAGCCTACGTAAACATTGTTGCCGATTTTAGGCAGTCCGCCCGAGCCTCGGAGGTTGCCGATGGTGACCCCCTGATTGACGGTGCAATTCTCTCCGATGTGTTCAGCCCATACGAAAATGCAGGAAAAATTGTGAATGATAAAACCGGGGCCAATGTCGCTTTCGGGAACCACGCTGATACCCGTCAAGGCCATCGAAAAGATGCGGAGAATGAGATAGCTTGCCCCGAAGATCAGTTTGAGGACGGGATTTCTCAGCCTCGTGGCCCATTGTCCATAACGAAAAACCATCACGGCAATGGAACCGAATTCCAGGTTGAGTTTGATGTAGCGCCTGAAAAATGTCCGGTCGTGGGGCAACGATGCAAAACCAGCCCGTTTGCGCCGCATGTCGGCTCTGAGCAAATTCCAGGCTTGGGCCAAAGTCATAGGCTCCAGCTCGGGCGGCGCCGGTGCCGAGGGCGGTGACTCGGCACTGGAGAGGATCTGCGCCGGTTTATCGAGAGGTTGGTCAGATTGGATGGCTGTATTCATGAATGAGCTTAAGATTCCAGATACCCCAGGTTCTTTAGACGTTCCTCCACCAATTCCGCTTCTTCTTGGGAATAACCGTCTCCTTCCTGTTCATGAGGAAGAAAATTGGACGTCTCCTTTGGGTTGGTGTAGTTCCAATTTTGACTTTGGGAATCGAGAATTTCGGCCAGGACGCGCCCGTCCATGTCGCTGGGGATGGGAAGACCGAGCAAGGCTAAGATCGTGGGGGCCAAGTCAATCAGCCGCGCTCCGGAGCAAGAGACTCCGCTGCGCAGACGGGGGCCGCGGCCAACCAGGATGCCGTGCAAAACGTGATTGCCGCACCATTCGGACATCCGCAGCGGATGCGGCTTTTCGATCTTAAGCGGAGGTTCCCCGGCCTCGCTGCCGAGGCTCGGTTTGGTATTGAAGGGGCTTTCCCCCCACCATTCGAGAGTCAAATCGGGCGCCCGGTCTGTAAATGGGCCGGAATAGATTTCGTCCCGGCGGTAAATTTTTTGGATAACCGGCTGGTTGGTACGGGGATCTTTGACGGTCTGGAGGGCCGCAACAACGTCTTTCATCACCTTTTCATAATCGGCCGGTTCAACGATGCCCTGCGGTTTGACGCCCTTGAGATTGATGGAAACACTCGGCGGTGTGGCCCAGGCTTCATGGCAAAAGGCCTTGGTTTTGCTCCAATCAATGTTGCTGTAGGAGGTCACCATACTGTCCACGCTGTCTCGCATCTTGGGGAAAATACGGGCAATGGCGACTTTCTGCGCCGAAGTCAGTTTTGAGCGGAGAAAATTGTAGGCGGGGCTGACGATCCGCTCGAGCAGCGTCTTCCAGAAAGGCGCCGGCTTGCAGACCAAAAGACCCGATTGGGCCAAAATTCTATTGATGCAGAGGGTACGGTCGGAGACGGCGGCCTGGCCGTGGTCGGAAACAACCAGGACGGTGGCTTGGTCATCCAGGCGTTGAACGATTTCGCCTACCGTCGCATCGAGCCGCTGATAACACTCCAGGATGGCGTTCTGAAATAAGACGGCGCCTTCGGCATCGTGATAAAAATGATTTTTGTCCATGTAATGCCAGAAATAATGCTGGATGGT
>Ga0335072_10007339_pt1 | contig 16064 bp, 14 predicted proteins | sample Lox_Sample_21_FD_206725 | JGI IMG/M metagenome (GOLD analysis project Ga0335072, IMG submission 206725) | Soil microbial communities from Loxahatchee National Wildlife Refuge, Florida, United States - Lox_Sample_2.1 | ecosystem: Environmental > Terrestrial > Soil > Wetlands | place: USA...
ATGAGGTCGCGCAGTCGCTGGCCCCGCAGAGCCGCATCGTCTACGTGGACAACGACCCGGTGGTGCTCGCGCACGCGCGGGCTCTGCTCACCAGCACTCCCGAGGGAGTGACCGACTACCTTGACGCTGACCTGAGGGAGCCCGGACCGATCCTGGCGCATGCCGCGCATACTCTGGACTTCTCCCGGCCGGTTGCGATCATGCTGCTCGCGGTCCTGCAGCTGCTAGGCGACGACGACGAACCGTACCGGGTCGTGGCCGACCTGCTCGCGGCCGTCCCGCCCGGCAGCTACCTGGTGCTGTCGCACCCGACGTCCGACCTCCAGCAGGACCAGGTCACCGCGATGGTCGCACAGCTCAACGACCTAGTCGCGGAGAAAGTCACCACTCGCGACCGCGATCAGGTCGCGCGCTTCTTCACCGGGCTGGAACTGGTGGAGCCCGGACTGGTCAACGTGTCCGAGTGGCGGCCCGACGGCAACGGACCGGCCGAAATGCCGGCGGCGCTCTGGGTGGGCGTCGCCCGTAAGCCGTGACGGCCACCCCGTACGGAAGCGGATGATGCGACACGCGACCACGGTGATGCGACCGCGCACAGTGCGGCTAGCGGACGATGGCTGCGCAGACCATGCCGGCCAGCCGGCCGCCGAGATTGTCAGGCGCAGAGCGCTTCGCGCAAGGTCGTCGCATCGCGGCGCAGGGGCGCGAAAGCGGCGGCGGACCGGATGAGCTCACCGAGCGACGAGGGCATGTACTGGTCAATGATGCGGGCCCACTCGTTGTCTGAGGTGAGCTGCCCGTCCTCGTCGAAGAGGTGCTCAGCGCGCGAAAGGGGGAGGCTCTCGGCCAGCGGGAACATGCCGAGCTTGCTCAGCGGCAGCCGGAACATGTGCCCGGCGATGATGCCGTCGTACCAGGTGTCTGAGTAGCTCTGGATCATGACGGGCTTGCCCTCGGCCGCTGCACCCACACCGGCAGCCGGGCCCGCTTCTTCGAGTCCTATATCTCAGATTTGGTCAACCGCGACGTCCGACTGTTCACCGACGTCGAGCGTCCCGCCGACATGCGCCGCCTCGTGAACCTGGCCGCTGCCTCGACTGGCTCGCTCGCCGTCCCGGCGTCCATGGCCAGCCGGCTGCGAGTCCCGGCCAGCACTGTCAAGCGTTGCCTGGATCTGCTCGATCTGCTGTTCGTCACACGTCGCATCCCCGCCTGGTCCTGCAACCTCGCCACCAGGGCGGTCGCCACGCCCAGACTGCTCCTGACCGACTCCGGGCTCGCAACCCATCTCACCGCAATGAGCCTGCGGCGTGCCCGGCAGCCCATCGCTCTCGTCGGACCGCTGATCGAAACCTTCGTACTCGGCGAGCTGGCCCGCCAGCTCTCGCTCGTCGAACAGCCCGTACGGCTCTACCACTGCGGCAACCGAGACCACTACCAAGTAGACGCAGTACTCGAGGCACCGTCAGGCGAAGTCATCGCCTGCGAGGTCAAAGCTGCGGAAACCGTCCGGTCTGAGGACTTCCGCGGCATCCAGCGGCTCGCCCGGCGACTCGGCGATCAGCTGATCGCCGGGATCGTCCGCTACGCCGGCGGCCACGCACTCCCCTTCGGAGAACGGCTCCGCGCCTGGCCAATCTCAGCCCTGCGGACACTGGGTCCCGACGCCAGCAACGCGTAATCTCCTTCGACCCAGCACCTGAAGAGGGTCACCTCCCGAGCAGATCGAGATCCCGCTCGCAGAAACCATGGTGCGCCCACTCCTCGTTCAGCACTACGTGCACGCACTCGAGCACCGACTTTCCTCTGGCGTACGGCGGCCAGCCCCGGCCCGCCGGCACTGGCGCGGGCGCCGATAGCTCATCCGGCGTCACGCCTGACAGCCAACGCTCTAGCTCGGGGCCCTGCACGTCGCGCACGGCCAGCACCTCGTCGAGGCTCGGGGTCGCCGCTCGATCCAGGCCCTGCTCCTCCTGGTCAGGGACGAACTCGGAAGCCAACCCGATCGCGGTGAACAGCTTGGTCGACCCCAGGCAGCAGCGACGGAACCACGAGTCGTGCACGAACACAAGATGGCGCAGGGTCTCCACTGCCGACCACTCGCCGCCGACGCGCTGGTGCTCCGAACCCTTGGGCAAACCTCCGAGCCGCCCGAGCGTCGCCGCCCAGTCTGCCCGCAGCTGCCGAGAGGCTTCCCGCAGGTCGGCCGGATCGGCCGAGCGGATCAGCAGCCGCACTGGATGGCGACGGTCGAGCTCGGCCTCGACGTACGACGTCACCTCGACTCCGTTAACCACCAGGTTACTGACCAGCCCGTCGATGACAGCGTCTTGCATCACCACCCCGATCAGACGGGCGCGAGTCAAGTCGCACTCCCGGAATTCGGCATCAGTCAAGTCCTGGTCCTCGAACCTCGCCATGCCAGGCAGTATCCACCAGCGTGCTGACATCCGCGTGCCAGGATGGCGGGGGCGCGCCGGTCCGGCGTGAGCAACGCGGTTCCGCAAAGCACCACCGACATCACCAGCTCCCAGCCGACGGCCGTCGATCCCTGCGGGGTCACCAGCGCCATGGCAACCAGAGCCGAGGTCGTAAACAGCAGGAAGCGTCAGCGCGGCGCCCCGAGCGAAGCGCAGCGACTCCGTGGTCGCGCCTCCCTTGACAGACAAACGCGACGAGCAGCTGTGAAGATGTCGAGAACCCGCCGTCGGCTCCGTCACTAGGGTAGATCGACACTATGAGTGCGGGAGGATGCACCCATGTCACACCTACGACGGTTTGATCATGTCGGCATCACTGTCGCGAACCTCGACCAGGTGACGGCGTTCTTCGTCAAGCTGGGCCTCGAGGTCGAGGGCACGCCGATGTTCGTCGAGGGCGAGTTCTTGGACACTGTCATCGGCATCCCCGACTCCCGAACCGAGATTGTCATGCTGCGGCCGCCCGATGGAGGTACCCGGCTGGAGCTCTCGAGCTTCGTCCGGCCCGATCATCAGCCTGGATCACCCGCGGCGATGGCCAACGAGCTGGGGCTGCGCAACGTAGCTTTCGAGGTCGACGACCTCCAGGCGGCTGTCGACTCGCTGGTCGCAGACGGCTACGGGCTGGTCGGTGGCGTCGGCCATTACGAGCACATTTGGCGTATGGCCTACGTGCGCGGTCCGGAAGGGATCATCGTGTCCCTGGCCGAGCGGATCGGATGACGCGCCCTCGTCGCGGGATCAGAGACCTCATCGACATCTGCCGAACGACAACCTGCGATATCCCGCGCCACCACAACCTCCGCGGGATCAACAAAGCACCGCTCATTGGCGCGGCCGCGCGTCTGCCGCCCGGTGATCGCTTGTTAGAAGCCGGGCTACTTGCGACCAGTTCCTAGGCTTCGGCTGGTTCGGAGCAAGCGGGGCGAGCCGAGGTGCCAGCCGCCGATCGATCCAGATCTCATCACCCGCAGCGTCCGGCCTGATCATGCTTGCGCAACATCATCCGGCCACCAGGGAGCCGGCGTTCTGAACGGTGGCTCGGTAAGTGTCTTGCTTCCCTGCTCATTCAGATCGCGTGGGCGGGGTCCAGACCCTCGAATGCGCTTCTGGTCAACCAGCGACTGTCCGGATCGCCGCTGCGAGGGCGGTTCTCCCGACCCCTGGCGATGTCAAGCAAGCCACATCGACTAGGCATGGGCAGCATCCTCGCCCAGGTGGCCGCGAAGCGATGCGATGTCTCTGGCAGCATGTCGCTCGTGCCGGGCAGACCCGACGCGCCGGTGGCGGTTGTGCCCTACTCCAAGGTGTGGCCGGTCCTGTTCGAGCAAGAGCGGGTCGCGCTCCAGGCTGCGGTAGGCAACGTGGCGAGGTCGATCGAGCACATAGGCAGCACCGCCGTACCTGGCCTTTCCGCGAAGCCGACCATCGACATTCTCCTGGTCGTGGACTCGGCCGAGGAGTTCTTCAAGCGGCTGCCGCGGGTCGAGGCGCTCGGCTACGACTACCGGGCACATAACACCGTTGTGGGGAGCGAGACCCACCTGTTCTTCAGGAAGGTGTCAAACGGCAACAGGACGCACTATCTACATGTCCTGCGGTCAGACTCACCGGAGATTGACGATTACCGGCTGTTCCGGGACGCGCTGCGTGACGATCCAGCCTTGAGGCAGGAGTACGAGCGGCTGAAGCTCGTTCTCGCGGCGCAACACGCCGCTGACCGCAACCGGTATGACACCGAGAAGGCAAGCTGGGCTGACGGGGTCGTTTCTTCGCTGCGTGAGCGCCGGGGCGAGTGAGAGACCAGAGCAAGATCGAATGGCCCGAAAAGAGCAAATGGTCACAGAGCCCTGCCGAGTCATCGTCATGCGGCTCCGCCGCTGGGTCGTCAGCTGACGAGCCTGCTAACACCGTGGGCGCGATTCGGGTCTTCAGCTGTCGGTGGCGTGAGCGGCGTTGCTGAGTACGTCGAATGCGGTGTCCAGTCGCTGCCGGCGGCGCCGGCCGGGCTCGTGATTGGCTTCGGCGGCGACAAATCCGATCAGCTCGTCCAGATCATTGCCGGTGGCCGCCAGGGCGGCACGATCATTGCGGGAACGGATCGCGAACACCAGCCGTTCGCAGTTGGCATCCAGCAGCCGCAACTCGCGCAACGCCGCGGCTACCTCGTTCGCGATGACGATCTCGCTGACCGGGCCGACGAGGGTGAGCTGTCGCCTGCGCAGGTCGAAGGGCGAGCCGGCCCAGTTGCTGATGACGCCTTCGTCATCGCAGAGGCTGCATTGCCACCGGATCGGCGCCGGCGGATCGGTCCGTAGCACGATATCCGGCCCGGGCAGCGGCGGTTGCCCGGCCGGCGGCGGCATGGCAGCGCGGTTTCCCATGCGTTGCCGGCATCGCCGGCGGTGGCCGCCCTGACGATGCTGCTCAGGTGATCAGCCAGCCGGCGGGCGGGACCTGGCGTGTCCTTGGGCAGGTCGAGGAAGTGGTTCAGGTCAGTGACGAACATATTCCGGGACTTTACCGGGCTAGGTCTGACGCGGTGCCGCCCGCGAGTCAGTTCTCGCCGGTGCCGAAGAGGTGCTCGCCTATTAGTCGTGGAACTGAACCGAACAACGACCGGCCTTGATGATCTCAGCGCTCGTGAGCTACGGCAGTGGGCGCCGAGTATGCCGCACCCTCAGCCGTTAGCTCCCCGTAGTGTCACCAGACTGGGGCAAACCATCGAGCAACATGACAGAGTGTTGAGTAGGCGTGCCGACCGGATAGCTCCCACGCAGCAGGGCCACAGGCTGAGTCCCCGATTTGGTTGACGACGCCATTTTTCAGTGTGATACTCCATATATCTTATCAAGGTGATAAGAAGTTTGCCATAAATGGCATGATCTGACATGAGAGGTCTAACATAATGGCATTCACAACAACCGGGGAAATTATATCAGTGTCCCCCACCTCGATTACGGTCAGATTTACAGACGGCGAGGGAAGATCTCAAGAGAAGCTGTTTTCCTGCCGCGACACGTTTTCATATAACGTAGGCGGCGCTGTTAGCGTCACCAAGAGTTTCGGCACGTGGGACCTAGCCGATGCTTATGACGTTGATCAGGAGACCTTGCGTAGGTTTCGGGATAGGGGCTAGCGCGTGTGTTTCGCGATCTTAGGTTGGTCTGAGTTCGCGACGAGGCTGGGCCTTTAGCGTCTTAAACGCTAGCCAGTAACTGCGCGTGCCTGACCCAGGCGGCGGCCATGTGTGGCGAGGACGGGAGCCGCTTGACCCAAATGCTAGGTCAGACCCGAATCCGCGAATAACTCTAATCGTGACGCCTGATGCTGATGTTGATGTGTCGTTTTTCAGTGCCCGGCCATGCTGGTAGCCCGGGTGTCGCGCGGGGTTCGCATTTACCGGTTCGTTGTCGGGGCCAGAGGCCGGGCGGTCAGGGCATCTGCGGCAGGGCGCGGAGGCGGGCGAGGATCTCGGCGAGCAGGCGGTGCCCGGTCGGCAGCCGCAGGATCAGCTGGCCGGCGTGGCGGACCAGGCAGCCGGGGATGGCGATCAGCCGCCACCGCAGGGTGGCGATCATGGCTTTGCCGCCGCGGGTGCCGTGATAGGTCACGATGGCCTGGCCGGCGGTGGTGACGGTGAGCTGATGCAGCCACCCGGCGATGCTGGCGGCCAGCAGCGCCCCCCACGTCCAGGCCATGTTCACCCGGGGATAACCACTGGGGAGGTGGCGCAGCGCAGCGCCGTGGCCCGGCGCGGTGGCCCGCACGTCATCAGTCCCGGAGCCCAGGTCAGCGGCCAGCACGATCTCGGTCTGCACCTGGATAGCACATGCGGCCGGCCAACCCGCTGGCCCTGATGGTTATCGGCCACGCCGCGCTTCTTGCTGCCGTACACCTCCACGTCGGTGGCGTCCCGGTCGATCATTACCGGCCCGCCGGTCAGCGCCGCCGCCCGCTCCGCGGGCAGCACGTCCACCATCGCGGCGGTCACTGCCGCCAGACCGTCTCCACCTTCAGCCACTGGCCGGGCGTGACGCGGCGGGCCAGCTGGGGTCGTCGACGATAGTCCCTGAACCGGGGTGAGCTGCCGGCCCGCGGCATCACCGCGCTGGCGATCCAGCCCGGTCAGGAAGTCTTCCCCGGCCAGCTGCGCCGCAACGATCCCCGCCAGCAGCTCCCCGGCCCGGAACCCCGATCGCGTTGCTTGACCGGGCCCACCGCAGCATCGATTGCACTGATCACGCCGAGCCGGTCACACAGCTCGGTGACCGCCGCGATCCCCGAGTTCGGCGTCAAGCCGCGTCCGGCGCGCCGACCGGAGGACGCTGACGCTTCCGCTTCCCGCCGCGTGTCCTTGCCACCAGATAGGTGCCTCTCCGCTTGAGATGATCGTCACGTCGCAATAATAATCACCCAAGGTCAGAGCGGCACCTATCGGCATTCGCGGCGGCGTGTCACGGCCCTATTCGCCGATTCGGGCCAGACATTGTGCATTAACGCAGGCTGCGGTATGCACATGTTAGAGGACTCGCGGAAACCCAACTGCGAGGGACACCGTTGGCGAGTCAAACCCCGAGATCAGCGCCGATGCCAGCATCGGGCATTCGCGGAATTCAGAACGGGTGCGCCGCCAGCGACCGCGAACCCGCGGATCAAGAGGTGGCCAGTTCCTGGGCTCGGGCGATGAGTTCGCGGAGAGCTTGCTCGGCGGTCTCTGGATCGGGGGAGAGTTTCGCGATCAGGCCGGGCAGATCCGTGCCGGAGATGTTGCCGAGTTGACGGCAAAGGTCAGCAACCTTGGCTGCCGACGTGGCTGCAGTGCCGCAGGCCCGCAGGTCAATAGCGGCAGCGCGGACCGATTCTGGGTCGTCGTGGATGCCGATGAGTTCTTGGACGAGGCCGGATGCGAGATGGCTGGCAAGGGCCGGAATCGGCTGCCGGGCGTGGCGGCGGAGGTAATTGCCTAGGTTGTGGTAGCTGCTGGCGATGTCGTTCACGTCGTTGGCCAGATACTTGTAGCGGAGGGCGTCGCGTTCTAGCTGGATGGCGGTGTCACCGTGGCCGCGTTCGTCCTCAGTGTCGGCGAGGGCGCTGAGGGTCTTGCCGAGCATTTCCGTGTCGTTGGCGTCGTCGAACACCTGGCGGCAGTCCAGCAATACCCCTAGTGCCTCGCTGTTCCGATTGAGGCGAAGCAATGGAAAGTAGTCGTTGAATCTGGCCCTGGCGATGTCAGCCGGGGTGGCGCGACGAGTGCGCTTGCTGGCGATGCGGGCAGCGTTCCAGTCAAGAGCGTCGGCCCATTGGCCGAGACGCTGCGCCGCTATGTGGCCGTTCTCTAGCAGTGTCTCGCGGACGTGCCACGGGGTCACGGATCGATCATTCGTGCCCTGGACTGCGGGCAGGGTGTCCATCTGGACGCGGAGTTGCCCGGCCTCGGCGAGTACTCGTGAATTCTGCCCCATGGAATTCAGGATCTGCAGCCGGAGGGTCTGGTTGCTTAGTCGCGTCCAAGGCCCCAGGTCGGCCTGCTGGGTATAGCCGATCTGCTGATCCACGAGGGCGAGTGCCTCGGTCAGGCGCCCGCTGCTGCGGCACCAGTCGGCCAGTCGCTCGACGGTCACTCGCGCCGCCCGGTAGTCCTCGGCGGCCACGACGTCGGCTAGGTAGCCCCGTAGAAGCTCTTCGGCCGCGGTGGGATCGAGCACCCGCAGCACGGTGGCTTCAACGCCCGTCCAGTATGGATCGTGGCCGGTGATCCGCCTGATGGCGGGTAGCATGGCAGCCGCGTTCGCGCGGGACGGCTCCCGGAGGAACGCGCCTTGCAGCAGATAAGCCGCGTCATCCCAGCGTCGCTGGCGCATCAGGTAGGGGACGGCGGACAGCCCGGCCCAGACAAGCAGTTCGGTGTGCACCGCGCCTCCCGCATCCCCGGACGCCCTGCGGAACAGGGAGTCCCAGAAGGCAGCAGTCCCTGTGTCTACTGCGTCTTGGAACGGTGTCCCACAGAAGGCACGGCCGGCTGCGGCGACCGCAGGATGAACCGTATACGGTTTGTGGCTTTCGTCGGCGTCAGGTGGGATGGTGGCCAGGCTCTGGATGGCGATGGCGGCTAGTGCCTGGTCGAGATCGGGTGGTTCACCAGTCCGGCCGAGCCGGTGCTGTAGGTCTTCCCAGCTGCTAGTCAGGACAGGGCGTATGCGGTCAGCTTCTTCCAGGCAGCACAGGAACCAGAACAAGTCTCGTTCGGCTGGAGCCAAGGTGTCTGTGACTGACTTGGTCCAGGCCGCGAGAATCGGCAGGTAATCACCGCTGGAGGCTGCTGACTCCCCGTCACTAAAGAATCCCGCGGGCAGGCCGCCGAGTTCCCGCCAGGCCTGGTCGCCAGCTTCCAGCAGCGCGGCGAGGCGTTCCGGTTTCGCGGCCTGGCTATCCGCTAGCTCCAGCAGCTTCGGGTGGCCTTGGGCGACTTCCAGGGCGCGGCGGGCGAGTTGGCGGGCCACGAGGCGATCGACGCCGGGGATCTTGCCTTGGCCGAGGGCCTGGAGGTGGGGAAGCTCGCGAATCAGCAGCAGGGCCTCGTCCGCTGAGAGCGCGTCTACCGACTCCACCCGAAGGCGCGTCAGGCCTGTAGCAGGCACGCGACGGCTGGTCAGCACCACGCGGCCCAGACCGGTGTGCGCAGTCAGCGCATCGAGAACTAACCCCCATTGCTCGTCCTGGCACGAGCCGCTCTCGGAGAGCACGGACTCGGCGTTGTCGATGACAATTAGCACCCGATGACGTTCCATCAGGTCGGTCAGCCGGGGGAGGAACGCGGCCAGCCGGTCAGAGGTCACCAGCTCATGTGCCATCTGGAAACCAGGCAGGTAGCGCTCCACCGTCAGCGCGAAGTCCGCCAGTGAGCCGTGGATGGCTATGCCCTCGTCGGGGGCCTTGTACCAGACGAGCCGATCGAAGGCGTGCTCGTGGCCGTAGGCCAGCTCAACGGCGCACGCGGTCTTGCCGCCGCCGGGCATGCCGTGAAGTAGGACGCCGGGGACGCCGCTGCGGGCCGCCAGGGCAGCGCTCGCGCGCGCCATCACTCCCGTGCGCCCGATGAACCGGAGTTCCTGCTCCGGGAACCCGGCCGTCTTCGGCGGGCCGGTGTCGTAGGCCGCGGGCCCGCTCCCTGATGGCGCGGCCAGCTGCAGGTCCGTCGCCATGCCACCGAATAGCGCGGGCGTCGCTACTGACAGCGCCGGAAACACCCGCCCCGCCGACAAGGTCGAGCCCGAAGACGACGAAGCCGTGCCCAGCTCCCGCAGCGTCATCCCCACCGCGCGCGGCAGTGGCTGGCCAGTGTCCACCAGCAGCTCGTACAGCCTCCCGGTCAGCGCCATCGCGAACTCGTCGCCGACCGGGTACCGCATCGCGAGCACGGCGCACCCCAGCCGGGATGCCAGCAAGGTCGCCAACGTGCCCGAAGCAGCGGCCGTCCCCGCATCGGCACGGGAACCGTCATCGAACCGGGAGTCGTGTGCCTCCGGCAGCCCGAGCAGCCGCCGTTGGTCGCCAGCGGCCACTGCGGCCGACCAGCATGCCGACAGGGTGACGAGCCTGATCCGACCGCGCCCCGCATCAAGCAGCTCCGCCAGGTCGGGCCCGTCCACAAGGTCAGTTGCGCCTTCAGCCGTCTCCAGCAGCAGCTCACCCGGCCGCCCATGCCCGGAGATGTGGACGATATCCCACCCCTCACCGTCGGCCAGCACGTCGTGCAGCGCCCCGCGGGTGACTCCGTACTGCAGCACCCGCACGTCGGCGGCCTTCCCGGTCGCGGCGATCCCCTCGATCAGCCGGATAAGCTCGTACCGCTCGCGCCGCAAGTTCAGCGACCGCTTGCCTTCCGGCAGACTGAACAGCCCCAGGACCCGGAGCCGCGCGCCCGCCGACGCGAGCCTGATCGTATCGACGCGCGACGACAGAACCAGCGTCACATCCTGCACGGCCAGCGGCTTCCCGTCCACGTGCGCCAGCTCCAACGGCCGCAACAGCAGCTCCTCGGCCCCGGCAGGCACCTCGACGCGCACCACGGCGGGCCGTCGACGCAGCAGCGCAGGACCGATCCCCCCGAGCACCCGCGATCCGATCCAGGTCCCGACCTCGCCGACGATCCGCGCATCATCCGAAGCCCGCCGGTCCGGGGCCGCGTGCCACCGCAGGTAGAGCGGCAGGTCAGTAAACGCCTCGAACTGCCAGTCAGCGGCATCTAACCGGACGTCATGGGTGGCAACTTCCGTCCCGGAAGCCCCAGCAGCCCCATCCGCCTGCTCGATGAGCACCCATCGCCACCGCGTTGGGTCCTCGAAGTCCCGGACCTCCAGCCGAAGCGACCCCGCCACCCGGTTCACGATCGAATTCTGTCACGCCTATCACCTCATGCCTCTGTCCAGGCTGACATCAGCTGATACCAGAGGGCCGATGACGCGACTGTTCTTAGGGCTAGCGGAGCATAGCGAGGAACTCGGCCCGGGCGGACCAGGCGGTGGCGCCCCGGGCTCGCCTTGCGAAGATCTCCCGTACGCGGGTGCTCAGGCAGGGCTAGGCCCCGACTCGGAATCTGCCGAACAAGGGCTCCAAGAAACTCCTCACGCGAGCCCAGGCACTCGCGGCCGGCCCCGCAGACACGACCCCCGGCTAGGCGTTGGAAAAGAGTGGGAAACCGTTGCGAAGAGAAATTCCCGAGATCGGCGGCGATGCCATACTGCGGGCATGGCGAATTCTCAGCCACCGGATCCCCGGGTGGAGAATACATGGGTCAACGACACTACGGGCATGGCGAATTCTCAGCCACCGGATCCCCGGGTGGAGAAGACATGGGTCAACGCCGCTGGTGAGCTTCTCGTCTCCGACGGGACCGGATGGCTGCCTTACGACGACCTGCCTGACTGGCCAGGTGGCGATGATCCGGATTCGAAGGCGCTGTACAGGGAAGGCAGTTGACGACTCCCGTTGGCGGCGGCCCTGGAACGGCGAAGGCGTTCGAGGGGCTGCCGTCACCGCTGGAAGCGGTAGATGACCTGCGGGCGGCGGCGAAGTGGACGCTCGCGGCGGAGGGCGCTGTGGGTGCCGCGCTCATCAGCGGCGGCCCGCTGGTGGCGGTCGGACAAGTGCACGGGGTCGCACACGCACTCATCGCGGGGGCGGGTCTGGCTACGTCGCTGGGCGGGGTGGTGCTGGCGATCTGGTTCACCGGCAAAGTGCTGTCGCCGCGCCTGACGACGCCTGAGACGTTGCGGTCGCCCGGGCTGGCCGGGCTGCGGCGGGTGATCGAGGCAGAGCCCGCGCAGTTCTTCGGCGTGGTGGCGACGAAGGTGGATGCCCTGCTGCTGCACCAGGAGGTTGCGGTCGACCTGGCACGCCAGGTCGCCGCGGAGACGGACGCCGCGCGCCGCCAGGTGATCAATCGCCAGCTGCTCCGCGCGGAGGATAACGCGGCGCGAGCGGCCCCATACGTCCGGTGGCTGCTGGCCTTGGCCCATGTCTGGCAGATCGAGGCAGACCTGCGGCGGTCTCGCTGGTTCGCGCTGGCGGGCGGCCTGCTCGTGGTCGCGGGGGCGGTCTTGTTCTTCATCGCCGCGGCCGGGCCGACTTACGTGCCGGTGCTCACCCCGCGGGTCACGTCTTCGCATGCGTCTCCGGCGGCCCATTAGCACCCCGCGAGCGATCGGCATTGGGGCGGTGGCGCCCGTCCTCGACGCCACTGCGCTCCCGGGCCTTCCTGATCTCTTTCAGGGAATTGACCCGACGGACCTTGACGAGCGGGCGGCGGCCGTGTTCGGCATCGCGCGCCTTCTCGCCGGACCGGGCCGCATTGCCGAGGCGACCAACCTCGCCGAGACTGAGGCCGCGGAAGGGATATGCGCGGCCTGCAACTTCGGGGTAGGTGCGGCAGGCCCAGGTCGACGCCGGGGAGGCTGCGGGGGTCACGACCGCGGCGGCCAGGCAGGTCCGCGACCTTAAGCGCAAAGGTGGCGGAGCTGGAGCAGGCGCTGGCGGTCTTGATGGAGGCGACCCGTTTTTCGCCCGGGAGGGCGACCTGCCGTGCACAACGCCACCGCCGACGACCGTGCCCAGCCGCTCTGCCGGGACGGCGTCTCGCGGTACGCGCCGGTGTGGCGTTGCCTGTTGTAGGCAGCCGGCGGACTCACGGTCAGCCCGCTGGCAGCCGCCTGCGCCAGCCCGCCGGCCCCGTAGCACCGGACGGCCCTCCGCGCCGGGCGACTCCGTCGGCTGCGCCGTCCTCTGTGCTGGCTAGCTTCTCCAGGAGGGTACTGACGCGGTTCCTGATCTCATCGCGTACCGGGCGGATCGGCCGCGGCTTCCAGCTCGCCATCGGCACCTGTAACGGGGCGGCTGATGCGAGGACTAACTCGTGGGGGCGGACCCCGCATCACTTCGTCTGGAGGAAATTCATGAGAGTCCTGGTTCACCGTCATGTTCGGGCGGACAGACCAGCAGGAGGCACAACCACGTCGGCACTGACGAGTTCTGAGCGCCGAGCGGGCCGCTGGCGAGCCCCAGCGGTCTCCAGCCTGCTCGCCGTCGCGGCACTGGCCATCCCGGCAGCGGCTGCAGCCGCAACGAGTTCGGCAGCGGCGTCCCCGGTTATCGGGCACGTCTACCTCGACGACAACACGGCGGGTACAAACACCATAAGCGCGTTTGACCGGCACGCGGACGGGACACTGACCGCCGAGCCCGGGTCGCCATTCAGCGCTGGTGGCGCAGGCACGGGTGCCGGCCTGGCCTCGCAGGGGGCGATCCAGGTAACGGCTAGCGGCCGGCTGCTGCTCGCCGTCGACGCCGGCAGCAACCAGATCTCGGTGCTGCGGGTCGATGCCGACGGCTCGCTGCGCGTCGCCGCCGTGGTGTCGTCGGACGGCGTGCTGCCGGTGAGCATCGCAGTGCACGGCAGCCTGGTCTACGTCGCCAATGCCAGCCCGGCCGGCACGAACTACACCGGCTTCCGGCTCGGCCTGCTGGGCACCCTGACGCCCATCCCCGGATCCACCGTGGCCCTGCCGGCCGACGCTCAGCCCGGCGACGTGCTGTTCAACCGAACCGGCACCAAGCTGATTGGCACAAGAGTCGGCACCTCCCAGATCGACAGCTTCACCGTGGGGCTGGGCGGGCGGCTGACCGCCGCGCCGGGCTCGCCGTTCACGGCCCAGGGGCTGGGCCCGTTCGGCAGCCAGTTCCGGCCGACCAACCCGGATCAGCTGTTCGTGTCCAACGCGCACAACGGCACTGGCCTGGGCACGGTGTCAGCGTTCGCCGACTCACCCGCCGGGGCGCTGACGCCAATCGGTGAGTCCCCGTACGCCGACCAGCAGACAGCGCCTTGCTGGCTGATTATCAGCCCCGACGGCAGGTACCTGTTCGCGGTCAACACCGGGTCGGGCACCATCTCCCGGTACGCGATCGACCCGGCCGGCGAGCTGACGCTGCTGGGCAGCACTACCGTCGCCAAGAGTGGAGGTGTCGGCGCTGTCGACCCGGGCCTGAGCCCGGACGGCCGGTTCCTGTACGTCAATGAAAGCCAAGCGGACGCGGTCGGTGCCTTCGCTGTCAGCGGCGGCAGCCTGACCGAACTGCCGAGCTCTCCGGCCGCCCTGCCGGCCGGCGCAACGCCAGCTGGCATCGCGGTGAGCTAAGTCCGTCCGCCGAGTTTGCGGCCGGGGCGCCCAGAGAGCGGGCGCCCCGGCCGCTCAGCGGTTGTGGCAGGTATCCGAGAACGCTCTCTTCAGCTTCAAGCTGAGTCACGGTTGTGGCCGCCACCTGGGAGCGCTTGCGGTGCACGTCGATGCCCACGTAGACAGGCATTGCTGAGTCTCCTGATGAGCTCGGAGATTCTCACCCGGAGCGGCCCGCTACCGGGCTGAGTTGGAAAGTGACCCGGCCCTCATAGGGTCATCTGAGTAAGGGCGAGAAGGGCCAACAGATGGAGGATGGGCTGATGTCGCCGGAGACGCTGGCCGCGCAGGGGCTGGGTGAGGCGGACCCGGTCACCGGTGCCCTGGCGCCTGTGATCACCCTGGCCACAAACTATGAGCAGCAGCCGGATGGGTCCTACCCGCAGGGCCGGGCCTATACCCGGGCTGACAACCCCACGTCGGAGCACGCCGAGCGGCTGCTGGCCGCGCTGGAGGGTGGCGGGTGCGGGTGCGCGCTGTTCGGCTCGGGGATGGCTGCCGCGACGGCTGTGTTCCAGGCGCTCCTGCCCGGCGATCACGTCCTGGTCTCCCGTGTCCTGTACTTCGGCGTGCGCAAGTGGTTGGCCGAGTTCGCGCTTACCTGGGGCCTGGACGTGGAGTTCACCGACACCACGGACCTGGCCGCGCTGGCGGCCGCGATCCGGCCGGGCCAGACCCGGCTGCTGTGGGTCGAGACGCCTTCGAACCCGATGTGGGAGATCACCGACCTGGCCGCGGCCTGCGACCTGGCGCACGCCGCTGGCGTCCGGGTGGCGGTGGACAACACCGTGGCCACGCCGGTCCACACTAGGCCGTTCGAGCACGGCGCCGACCTGGTGGTGCACTCAGCCAGCAAGTACCTCAACGGGCACGGCGACGTGCTGGCTGGCGCGGTGCTGGCCGCCCGCCGGGACCCGTACTGGGAGCGGATCCGGTCCTGGCGACGACACGCGGGCGCGATGCCCGGACCGTTCGAGGCGTGGCTGTTGCAGCGCGGCATGCGTACGCTGTTCCTGCGGGTGCACCGGGCCTCGCAGACCGCGCTGACCATCGCCACCCACTTCCACCAGCACCCGGCCCTGACTAGCGTGCTCTACCCCGGGCTGCCCGATCATCCCGGGCATGCCATCGCGGCACGGCAGATGGATGGCGGGTTCGGTGAGATGCTGTCCATCCGGCTGGCCGGCGGGGCGGGCCACGCCCGGGCAGTGCTGCGCGAGGTCCGGGTGTTCAAGCGTGCCACTTCGCTGGGCGGGGTGGAGAGCCTGATCGAGCACCGGCGCAGCAACGAGGGTCCGTCCTCGCCGGTGCCTGATGACCTGCTCCGCATCTCGGTCGGCATCGAATCCCCGGCCGACCTGATCTCCGATCTGGAAGCTGCGCTGGACAAGGGCGAGCCACGGTGAGCGATCTCGCCCAGCAGGTGACAGCCGCGCTGAGCCGCAGCATCCGGCCCGCCCTCATCGCTCGCGGCGCCGCTGCCATCCGCGTCGCCGCCGCCGACGAGGAGGGCGTCATTACCCTGGAAGTGCCTGGCTCCCCGGGCGCGGTGCTCCCGGTCCTCGGCCGGATCGAGGCGCAGATCCGCGCCGCCGTGCCCGGCGTGACCGCCGTCAGGCTCGCGGTGGGCCCATCGGCCCCGTCGTCCCCGCCCGAGGCCGGCGATCTCAGCGGCGCGGCACAGCGCGTCCTGGATGCCGAGGTGAACCCGGCGATCGCGGCGCACCGCGGACACGTCGCGGTGGACAGCGCCGGCGGCGGCTGGATTCGCTTGCGCCTGGAAGGCGGCTGCCAGGGGTGCAGCCTGGCCGAGGTCACCGTCCGGCAGGGTATCGAACCGCTGCTGCGT
>Ga0335072_10007341_pt1 | contig 16060 bp, 14 predicted proteins | sample Lox_Sample_21_FD_206725 | JGI IMG/M metagenome (GOLD analysis project Ga0335072, IMG submission 206725) | Soil microbial communities from Loxahatchee National Wildlife Refuge, Florida, United States - Lox_Sample_2.1 | ecosystem: Environmental > Terrestrial > Soil > Wetlands | place: USA...
GGCGGATGTCGCCGATCCAGGCGCCCATCCCAGACTCGCTGCCCGCCTGGTACTTGAGCTTGTCCGCGCCACGCCTGGGCGACATCAGACGCAGGTGCAGGCGCGCGCTGCCCCGGTATGAGCGCACAGGTGCCTGGAACCAGGCGGCGATGTAGGGCGTGGGGCCGTCGTAGAGCGCGTCGAGGCCGCGAAGCAGTCGCAAGTAGAGCTGGGCGAGCTCGTCGCGTTGCGCGTCGCTTGTCTCGGAGAAGTCTGCGACATGCTCGTTGGGCAGGAGGTGCGCCTCCACGGGCCAGCGGGCGGCGAAGGGCACGAACGCCGTCCAGTGCGTGCCGACCAGGAGGATGCGCGGGCCTGCCCGCTCGCTTTCGAGAACGTCGGCGAAAAGGGAGGGACCGTAGCGGTCGATCTGCGCAAGCAGCTGACGGCTGCGCGGCGTGACGTACGGGTAGGCGTAGATCTGCCCGTGCGGGTGCTGCAGAGTGACGCCGATCTCGGCCCCCCGGTTCTCGAAAATGTACACCTGCGCGATGCCGGGTAGCGAGGACAGGAAGGCGGTACGGTCGGCCCACGCCTCGATGACAGTCCGTGCGCGCGAGCGGTTGACCGACCCGAAGGCGCCCTCGGGCACGGAACTGAAGCACACCACCTCGCAGCGGCCGAACGCCGGGACGAGGCGTTCCAAGCCCACGCCGTCGAGACGGGCCGGGTCAGCCTCGGGGGAGTCGCCTGCGGGCATCCCGGGGCCGAACGCGGGGGAGCGGTTCTCGAACACCGCCACGTCGTACTCGGCCGGGATCTCCGACGGATTGCCGGGTGACTGTGGTGCGAGCGGGTCCAAGCCTGCCGACGGCATGACGACGCGGTTCTGCCGCGCTGCGGCGATGGATATCCACTCTCCGGTCATCGGGTCCTGCCTCATCTCGGCAGTCGGCGGGCGGCAGTCCAGATCGCGCAGGTCCGGCGCACGGTCGGGCGGCAGTTTGGTGTCGCTGTCATCGAAGTAGATGAGCTCGCGCCCATCGGCAAGGGCGTGCACCCGCTTGGCGATCATCCCGGTCATGCCGGAAGGGTAAATTACTTTCGTGATCGAAAGCAAGATCGCTTTCGATTTGACAAGTCGGAGGCCCCGGGGCGATAGAGCCTTGGCCAGCGAGATCAAGCAGTCTGGGGCCGCCTGCCGAGCGTCGGGGGCAGATTCACGCGCTCATTGCCGAGTCGGTCATCCCGCGCGGGGAAGCTGCCGAGGCCAGGGCCTCGCATCGCCGCTGCGGCCGCCGCCGCTGATTGAGGCTGGCATAAGCGTCTGCTTGATGCGGTCACCGCGACCGAGGGCGCCCGTGAGCTTCTGGGCCTTGACGGGCCGGCATTCCCGTCGGCCCTGCCCTGATCGGCTGCAACGCCGTCGGGTCCGACGCCGGTCGCGTGGTGAGCTGTCGGCCGGCGCAGCCGGCCCTACCGCCGCACGCTGACGGAACCGCATTCACCCACACCGTCCCGGACGACCACTCCCGCCTGGCCTACTCCGAGATCCGCGGCAACGAGGAAGGAGACCGCGGTCTCGGTGCTCCGCACCGCGGCCGCCTGGTTCGCCCCCGCGGAGTGCGGATCACATACGCTGTAACGGGTCCATAACTATCCGGTTCGGCGCCAAGTGCGGCTTAAGGAGGTCTTGCATCGTTGCAAGGCTTGTGTCACGCTGTCGAAACCGCAAGTGCATCACATGACGGGAGACAGAAAGTGACAAGAGTGCGAGCTGGCGCCGCGGCCGGAGCTGCTCTGGCGGCCGTTCTCGGTGCCGTGGTGCTAGCAGGATGTAGCTCGGGCGGGAGCGGCGGGTCTTCCGCAGGCGCTTCCAGCGGAGGTGTTATCAACCTGAGCTTCTGGAACGGCCTTACCGGGCCGGACAAGCCGGCCGTCGATCACGTCATCGCCGAGTTCAACGCGTCGCATCCGAACATTCACGTGACGTCGGATCCGATTCCCTGGGATGTGCTCTACACGAAGCTGCTGCCCGCGTTCGGGGCCGGAAAGGGACCCGACCTCGTCGGCATCAGCAGCGACAATCTCCCCGAGTATGCAAGCAAGGGCGTGCTGCAGCCGCTGGACTCGTTCTTCTCGCTCGGGGTCAACAAGGCGAGCATTGTCCCTTCGGAGCTGGCGGCAGGCGAATATCAGGGCAAGCTCTACGGGGTTCCCATCGAGAGCACTCCGGTGATGCTTTATTACAACAAGACGATGTTCAAGGCGGCGGGTATCGCTAGCCCGCCGGCGAACTGGAGTCAATGGGCAGCCGACGCGCAGAAGCTGACGATTCCCGGCGGCACGGACGGCAACCCGAAGCAGTACGGAATGGCGATAGGCACTAACAACACGATCGAGGTGTTCCCCATCCTGATGTGGGAGGCGAACGGCGGGATTTTCTCGCCTGACGGTAAGCAGGTCCTGCTTGACAGCGCCGGCTCGCTGCAGGCGGTGCAGTACTGGGCCAACCTCATTCACAACGACCATATTTCACCCCCCGGGCTCTCCGGCGCGCAGGCGGACGAGCTGATCCAGTCCGGCAAGGCCGCCATGGAGGTGAACGGGCCGTGGGCGACGACCGGGTACACGCAGGCCGGGATCGATTACGGCCTGGCGCCGGTGCCCACGGGGCCCAACGGAGAGCACATCAGCGTCGGCTCAACCACGGTACTGGGGGTTAGTGCCGCGGACAGCGGGAGCAAGCTGAAGGCTGCCGCCGAATTCTACGCCTACTTCACGCAAGAGAGCAGCCAGGTGAAGTTCTCGCTGACCGCGGGCTTCCCGCCGGTCACGACGAACGTTCCCGCCTCGGCCCTGTCGGGAAACCCGGCTGTCGCGGCGTTCGCCGCGCAGGCCAATACCACCCGCGCCCTGGCCCCGGGGCAGACGACCTTCGCGTCGATCGAAAATGACGTGTTCGACCCGACCATCGAACAGATCATCAGCAATCCCAGCAGCGCGAGTTCGCTGCTTAACCACGCGGCCTCGCAGGTTACCTCGACGATCGCTTCAGGCGACTGACGCGATCAGGGTAGCCGAGACGGCCTTATAAGCAATCGCAACGAAATGAGCAGCGAGTGACCCGGGTTCTCGGACGCGAACCGGCTCTGTATGCAAAGACGCGGGCTGTGCCGCCGGGGAGGCGAACCCGGTGGCACAGCCTGCGTCGCAGCCGGAGCCTGCGCGCCTACGCGTTCATCGCGCCGTCGGTGCTGATCATGGGTGTGTTCATGTTGTGGCCACTCATCTCGTCGGCACGGCTGTCGTTCTACCAGAGCTCCGAATTTGGCCCTGAAACATTTGTCGGCCTTGGGAATTACCGCCAGATGTTCGGGGATCCCATCTTCCGCGGTGACCTGATTCGCACGATCGTCTATGCGCTCGTGGTTACGCCCACCACCGTGGGTCTTGCCCTGTTGTTCGCCGTCATGCTGAATCGCCGCCTCCGCGGACGTTCGTTCTTCAGGGCGGCGATATTTCTCCCGGCCGTCCTCTCTCTGGGTGTCATGGCGATAGCGTGGGAGTATCTTCTGGATCCGAACATCGGACTGGTACCGCAGTGGCTTGCCCCCCTAGGGGTGTCCGTCGGGATTGGGCAGGCCGATCCCACAATCGCGTTCATTTATGTTTGTATCGTGGGTGTGTGGAAGAACGTCGGCTTCTACATGGTAATGTACTTGGCCGGTTTGGCCACCGTTCCGCAGGATCTGTACGATGCGGCGAGGGTCGATGGCGCCAGCAAGTTCCGCCAGTTCCGCAGCATCACGTGGCCGTTGCTGTCGAATACGTCCGCCTTCGTGTTCATAATGGCGACGATCGCGTCGGTTCAGGCCTTTGACCAGATTTATTCCATGACGCGTGGCGGCCCCTACTTCTCGACCGAGACCCTTGCGTATCTCCTCTACCGGAAGGGATTCCAAGATCTTGACTTCGGGTACGCGTCGGCAGTGGCTTGGGTTCTGACCGCGATCGTCTTCGCCGTGGCACTGGTCCAGCAGGCCTTCTTCAGCCGTCGCGAGGTCAGGTACTGATGAGTGGAGATGAGGCCCGTATGACTGTGCAGCTTCGCCGACGTGAGCGGCTGGCGATGACCCGTTTGCCGGGCAGGGTCCTGCTCTACGCGTCGCTGTCGGTGTCGGCGTTCATCATCCTCTTGCCGGTGCTGTGGATGCTGAGTGCGTCAGTGCGGCCGGAGGGAAATATTATCTCTCATCCGGCCGATCTCATCCCAACGGCCTTCACGTTTGACAACTTCCGCGAGATCTGGAGCGCGATCCCATTCCTGGACGAGCTGCGGAACAGTGTCATTTTCGCAGGTGGGGTCACTTGCGTCTCACTGCTCTTCGACTCGATGACAGCGTACGCACTCGCGCGGCTGGATTTCCCGGGCAAGCGCGTGTTCTTCCTGTTGGTTCTTCTTTTCCTCATGATCCCGCCGCAGATTACGCTCATTCCGGTTTACCAGATTGTGGCGAAGCTGGGTCTGGTGAATACTTTCCCCGGGATGATAATCCCGCGCGCGACGAACATGTTCGGAATCTTCTTCTTGCGCCAGTTCTTCCTCGGGATACCGGAGGACCTGAGCCAAGCGGCGCGCATCGACGGCGCCGGGGAGTTCCGCATCTACTGGAAGGTAATCCTGCCGCTTGCCCGCCCCGCCCTGCTTACCCTCGGACTGTTCCACTTCATGTACAACTGGAACGACCTGCTGTGGCCCCTGATCATCACCACCAGCAACAACATGGCGACGTTGCCCGCCGGGCTCTCCGAGTTTGCCGGCACGCACGTCGTCCAGTACGGGCTGCTGATGGCAGGCGCCACGATGGCGATGCTTCCAATGCTCGTGGCATTTCTCGCGGTGCAGCGGAAGTTCATTCAAGGAATCGCGACGACAGGGTTCAAGTAGCGACGCGCCGGAGGCTGGAAGGGGCAGTTCTCCCGCATAAGGACGTTAGGCGTTTTGGATATGCGGCCGCGGCTATCACCTATGGCACAGTTAGATACGAACAGGAGTCCTAGTCTCGTGATCACCTGCAAAGCAACACTAGACCCGGCGTTCATCGTGGCGCCAGTGCCGCCACGACTGTTCGGCTCGTTCGTTGAGCACATGGGTCGGTGTGTCTACCAGGGAATCTTCGAACCCGGCAACGAGAACGCCGACGGAGACGGCTTCCGGCTGGATGTCCTGGAACTGACGCGCGAGATGGGCGTGAGCGTCGTGCGATATCCAGGCGGAAACTTCGTGTCCGGTTACAGCTGGGAAGATGGTGTGGGACCGGTCAGCGCGAGGCCCACCCGCTTGGATCTCGCCTGGCGGTCCATAGAGCCAAACACGTTCGGCCTCAACGAGTTCATGCGCTGGATTGCCCGCGCCCAGGCGGAGCCGATGCTCGCCGTCAATCTTGGCACCCGGGGCGTCGCCGAAGCAGTCAGCCTTCTCGAGTACACGAATTTCCCGTCCGGCACCCAGTACTCCGACCTTCGCATCTCGCACGGACAGCGCGAGCCCTACTCCGTCAAGCTCTGGTGCCTGGGCAACGAGATGGACGGGCCGTGGCAGCTCGGACACAAGAGCGCCGACGAGTACGGACGGCTGGCGGCCGAGACAGCTAAGGCGATGCGCTTGGTCGACCCGTCGATCGAGCTCGTCGCGTGCGGCAGCTCACATGCGGGCATGCCCACCTTCGGTGCCTGGGAGACGGCGGTACTCGAGCATGCGTACGAGCAGATCGACTTCCTTTCGCTGCACGCCTACTACAAGAAGATCGACGGCGACCCAGTCGGCTACCTCGCGTCTGCCGACTCGATGGACAATTTCATCGCCGGCGTCGTCGCCACCTGTGATCATGTGGCCGCCATGAAGCGAACGAAGAAGCAGATCAAGCTCTCCTTCGACGAGTGGAACGTAGAACATCTCCCGTATATACCCGAGGAGAACCAGCAGGCCTGGGAACACGCGCCTCGCGTAGCCGAAGATGAATACACGGCGGAAGACGCCGTCGTGATCGGTAACCTGCTGATCAGCCTGCTCCGGCATAGCGACCGAGTGGCCGTAGCCTGCCAGGCGCAGCTCGTCAACGTCATCGCGCCGATCCGAGCCGAGTCCGATGCTAAGGCTTGGCGCCAGACGATCTTCCACCCTTTCGCGTTGACCGCGCGATATGCACGTGGCGACGTCCTGAGGGTCGAAATGCACTCCGACACAACGATTGATTCCCCCTCGCGTGGGGATGTCAAGCCGGTCGACATGGTAGCCACCAGAGACGTTAACGACGGCTCTACAACGATATTCGCGGTCAACAGAAGCGTCTCAGATGCCGCGCTGCTGGATGTCCGCATTGTGCAGGACGACACGTACACCATCGTCGAGCACGCCGTGATTGGCGGCGCCCATCTCAGCGCCGTAAACGCGCAGTCCGATCCCGCGCGGGTCACGCCGCTGCCGAGCACAGCCCACGAACTGACTGACCGTGGGATCACTGCCCAGCTCCCGCCCGCCTCGTGGACGATGCTGCGCCTCGCGGCTCCAGATGGACGGTAGGCCAAGGTCCTGCGGATAAGGCTCTTCGCCGCCGAGGCCAGCCAGGCGGGCTGGATCGTGCCTGAGCGAGACCTTGGGTTCCCGGGGCGGCTGGATGGCAAAGATCGCCACGTCCCCGGCGCCCGGGACCAGGCCTGGGTTGCCGAGGTTGATGGACGCCCGCAGCGCACCGGCCGATACCCCAGGTCCGCGACGAGGGACGGGTGATCCTGTGCTCCCGCATACTCGCCGCAAGCCCCGTGCCGGGGTGTTGGCCAGTCCGGCGTTGATTTGGGTTCGCTGCCGAGCTGCGGCACTCAGAAGCTCAACCTCAGCGCCTCGAGCGCCTGCCCGGCCTGCAATCGCACGTCCCCGAAACGGGATCGGGCCCCGCGCGGTCGGTGCCTGGGCCTACGAGGCGCGTTTCTCCCCGGTAACGATGTATCGCACCGTGTCGACGGGCAGCTTCGACTCGCCATGCTGGTTAGCCAACCCGTTGGTCTCTTGCGCCGTATCGAACAACTGGGTGTAGCAAAAGCCGGCGACTGACGGGGTCGACCGCAGTGCTTCGAACAGCTCGTGCAGTAGCGCGGCGTACTCGGTGTCCGAGCTCAAGTGCGTGTACGCGAATGCATCCGGTGACGATTGCAGCGACAGCCCGCCGAACTCGGTGATCATCAGCGGAGCCTTGCCGGCCTTGAACCTGGCGACCTGGGATCGGGTCAGGGCCGCGACGCGCCCTGCAGCGCCATCCCCGGGTCGACGCAGGAGCGCCGCAGTCATGCGTCCCTCACCGTAGCGCTCAGCCAGCGCGACCGGATCGTTCGTGTAGTCGTGGAGGCCGAGGATATCGCTGTCAACGTGCTCCCACCCCTCGTTGGACATCACTGGCCTCGACGGGTCGAGGGCCCGGGTCAGGTTGGCGATGCCCGCGGCGAAATGCTGCTGTGCGGCGTCGTGGCTCAGATTCGGCAATCCCCAGCTCTCGTTGATGGGTACCCACGCAACGACGCTGGGGTGGCTGCGGTCGCGTCGGACGATGGTGACCCACTCGGCGGTTAGCTGCTGGACCGCAGTCGCGGAGAACTCGTAGGCGGCCCCGATCTCGCCCCAGACGAGCAGGCCCAGACGGTCAGCCCAGTAGAGTGCGCGCGGATCTTCAGCCTTCTGATGTATCCGCATCGCGTTGAAGCCCATGGCCTTGGCCAGCTCGATTTCGCCTCGCAGCTCGTCGGTTCCGCGGTTCGAGATGTGCGTCGAAGCACGGTAGCCCTGGTTGAGAACCCCCCGCAGGAAGTATGCGCGTCCGTTGAGGAGGAACCGCCCACCCCCGACCCCGACCGTGCGGATGCCGAAGTAGCTGGTTGCCTCGTCTACCACGGCCGCGGTCGCGGCGTTCACCAGCGACACCTTCGCGTCGATAAGAACCGGCTGGTCGGGCGACCAGAGGAGGTCTTCCCGATCGATCCCGTTGCCGAGTTCTCGGACGGGTACATGGAGGTGCAGCCGTCGTCCGTACATGACGGCCGCGGCATGTCCGAGGGGACGGCCGTCGATCTCGAGGTCGATAGTCACGAGCAGGTCTTTTGCCCAGGAGCGGTTGGTTTCGATGAATGCGCTGACTCCGTCGTCAGGGTCGGCCTGCCACGCAAGCTCCGAGATATGGGTGTCGGGGACCATCTCGATCCAGACCGTCTGCCAGATTCCGGTGGTCCGCTCGTACCACACCTTGTGTGGGTGGGACTGCCACGTCTGTTTGCCGCGCGGCTGGCTTTGGTCGCTCGGATCATCCTCGGCGCGCACGACGATTGCGTGCGCCGCCGCTTGTCCGTCGAGAGCGTGGGTGATGTCGAGCGTGAACGGAGTCTGCCCCCCGATGTGGTCTCCGACGTGCTGACCGTCCACCCAGACGTCTGCCCGGTAGTCAACGGCGCCGAAGTGCAGAAGCACGCGCGAACCCGGCGTAGGCTGCCTCAGCGGTAGCTCCTCGGTCGTCACCTCGCGGCGGTACCAGACGATTGGGTGCTGACGTAGGTCGCTGATGCCGGAGGCCTCGCTTTCCGGCGGGAACGGCACGATGATCTGACGAGCGAACCGCGCGAACGAGCCCGGTTGAAACCACGCGTCACCCTTGCCGATGTCGTTGTCGTCGTAGCTGAAGGCCCACGTCCCGTCGAGGCTGTGCCAGTCCGGCCGGCACATCTGCGGACGTGGGTAGGTGCCGTCCTGGCGGCTTGCGCTCATCTCGCTCCGTACTTGTCGCGGCTCGTCCGCTGCAGTATTCACCAGGTTCGTGCAACGTTGCAAGACGTTTCTTTCAACGATGCAAGACTTCGGTCGGCCAGGCGCGCCGCAGCACCCCTGTGTGGCATCATGAGTGGGTGGCAGCACGCCGGAACCCGCGAGTTCGTATGCAAGACGTGGCGGAGCACGCCGGCGTCTCGGTGCGCACTGTCTCCAACGTAGTCAACAACTATGTCTACGTCAGCCCGGAAATGCGCGAGCGCGTTCAGGCGTCGCTGGACCATCTCGAGTACAAGATGGACTATGTCGCCCGGGGGCTGCGCTCCGGGCGGACGGGAATGGTTGCGCTGGTTATCCCGCAGTTGGCCGAGCCGTACTTCGCCCAACTGGCCCAGGCCGTTATCCGGGCGGCTGCTCATCGTGGCCTGAGCGTCCTAATCGAGGCGACCGAGGACGACGCGGAAACCGAGAAACGGATCATGAAGGGGGCTCTGGCGACGGTAGCTGACGGCGTTCTCCTGAGCGCTAGCCAGGCAACCATCGAAGATCCACCGGATGTGCCACTTGTGCTGCTCGGCGAACACACCGCCACCCCGTACGGCGACCACGTGGGAATCGACAACGTGGAGGCCGCGCGGACCGTGGTCCGGCACCTTCTGTCGCAGGGACGGCAGCGCCTGGCAGCGCTGGGCGTCAACGATTCCGACACCGCCGTGTTGCGGTTGCGCGGCTTCCACGAAGAGCTAGACGCATGGGGCATCGGGACGGCTCCACGTCTCGAACTGGCTACCTCGGACTGGTCCCCGCGGGGCGGATATGAGGCGGTGGCTCGGCTGCTCAGCGCGGATCGGCGGGCGCTGCCGCAAGCCGTGTTCGCGTTCAACGATTCGCTCGCGCTCGGCACGCTGCGCGTGCTGCGCGAGTACGGAGTCGATGTGCCCGGGCAGGTCGCCGTCGCCGGGATCGATGACCTCGTGCAAAGCGCCTTCGTGGATCCGCCGCTGACAAGCTTGGCTCCAGATCTGGACGAAATCGCCGAAAGCGCGCTATCGGCGCTCACCCTTCAGATTGAAGGAAAGGCGGGGCGGCGAGAGTATCGCAGGAAGCTGACCTCATTCGAGCTGAAGGTTCGCGAGTCGACTCTTTGTTCGGACGCTGACAATATCAAGAAGCTCTCGGCGGTGGACTGAGAGTGTAAGGCGAGGATGACGCGCGGGCCCTCGAGCGCGCGCAGATCCGCCACGGCGTCGCCGGGCGCGGTGGGGTCGGTGATGAGCACGTCGACGGCGGAGGCGCTGGTGATCTGCCCGAGGTGGACGCGGCCGATCTTCGAGCCGTCCGCGACGACCACTGTTCGGGCGGCGGCGGAGATCATCGCCGCCTTGATCTCGGCCTCCGGGAGGTTGATGTTGGTCACGCCGGCCACCGCTTCGACGCCGTTGCAGCCGATCAGGGCAAGGTCGGCGTGCACTCTGCCGATCACCAGGCCGGCGAGTGGGGCGACCAGGGAGTGCTGCAACGGCCGCAGCGTGCCGCCTGTGACGACAACCTGCAGGCGAGGGATCGCCGCCTCGAGTAGCAGCGCGATCGACAGGCCGCTCGTTAGGACGGTAACGTCGCTCAGTGCCTCACGCCGCAGAAGTTCGCGGGCGACAGCGGCCGTGGTCGTACCCACGTCGAGCAGGACGCTCATGCCAGGCTCGATAAGGTCGGCGGCCGCAGCGGCGATCCGGGCCTTGGCCTCAGCAGACTCGACCGCCGCTTCCTCAAAAGACCTCTCAACCAGGCGGGTCGCGTCCAAAGGCATCGCACCGCCTCGGATGCGCCGGATACCGCCCTCCGCCTCCAGCGCGTCGAGGTCGCCGCGCACAGTCACGGCCGAGACGCCGAATTCCCGGCTCAGCTCGGACACGCGCGCGAAAGCACGGCCGTGGATGAGGACGCGCATGCGGTCCCGACGCTCGGCAGCGTCAGGCTGCTGGGTCTCACTCGCCACGGCTCAATCGTCGTCACAGCACCCTGATTTGTCAAATCGAAAGCTGACTTGCTTTCGATTTCGAAAGTTGCCCTCATGCTTCTGCCTGACCGACTCCGGTCACTGGCCCATCGTTCCCACCGGCATCCGCGCGAGGAGGTAGACCCGATTCCGGCGATCAACGGCCGCCCGGTGATCAGCCGCGCCGACATGGCGGCCCGCGGCGTCCCGTACACCACGGTCAGCGGCTGGTACCGCAACCGCGCCGCGACCGGCCACCCGGAGAAGGCCGGCCGGATCGGCCGCACCGACTACGTGTGCCGGTCATGACGCCTTGCCCTTGCCCGCTTTGCGAACCAGGGCCGTCTGCTCGGACGCGGCGAGGTGGGCCTGCTCCAGCGGGTGGGTGTAGCGGCTGTTGACCACGCCGACGCGCGCGCCTCCTTCTGGGAGCGAAGTCCGACGAGACACCTGCGGTCCGGGAACCGCTGAAGGCGTTCGCCGACGTGGCCGGGGCGGTCTTCACGATTGACGCCTTATGCGGACGTCCGCATAAGGCGTCTTATGCCGGCACCTTTGTCATGCCGGTTCCGCCAGGGAGGACGGGAAAGCCGTTCCGCAGGGTGAAGGAGACCGGGTGACGGACATCAATGATGCTGGGAGGTATGCGTAATCCAAAGCGCCGAAACAGTGCTGGTCGCGTATAAGCGAGCGCCGTGTCGGTGAGCGTCATTCCGGCGTCGACGGCGGCCTGTTCGGTCGCTACCGATTCTGCGGTCGCGCTCTCCCGGAAACGCGAATTGCGCCGTTCCGAGCCCGATCCCTGCAACGCGATGGCCGGCGATCAGCATTCGGCGGCCCAGTGCTCTTGCGCCTGGCTGATCGTGACCGTCGCTATTAGCGGCAGTTCGCGGATGGAACTGCCGATGCGCAGCTGGCACCGGCCCGGCTCGACGGCCCGTCTGTCGGGGGCACTGTCCCAGTGCCCGAGGCGGCGACGGGGGACCTGGATGTCAGCCGTCGCCTCGGTCCCGGGCGGTGCTTCGACATTCGCGAACCCGAAGGGTCCGACTTCGGCCACCTGCCCTTCGAGGCCGGCGTCGCCCGCCTCGGTCGCGAGCACCGGGTGATACGCGCGCACCATCGCGGCGCTCGACGCCGACGGGGTGATAATCGCCTCGTAGCCGTCGAAGGCCTTGGTGAACTCTCGCGCCATCGGCAGCGCCTGCCACCGGTGACCGGTGTCGAAGTGCATCTGCCCGCAGCACGACTGGCCCTCGGGGAAGTCGACTTGATGCCCGAGCCGCTTAAGCACCGCTACCACGGCCTTGCCGGTCTCCGCTAGAGGCCTTTGCCCAGCTCGCGGTCACACTCGAACTGAGATCGACGTACTCCGGCTGAGTCTGCGACGTCGAGCTCGCCGAGACGGAGTACACCGGTAGATGCCGAAAGCCGGCGCCACCTGGTCGAGGGGAGTGCGGGCTCAGGAGTCGAGCTGCGCCAGGTGGTGGTCGATGTCGTCGGCGAACCGGGAGATGAGCCGGGCGAACTGGCGGCACTCGGAGGGCGGCCAGTCGGCCAGGAGCGCGGCGAGCCACTGGTGGCGGGCGATCAGGAACCGCTTGAGGACCTGGCGTCCGTCCGGGGTCAGCCCCAGACGGGACGCGCGCGCGTCGCAGGCGTCCCGGGCGCGGCTGACCAGGCCCAGGCGTTCAAGCTGCTGGGCCTTGCGGGTGACGGCCGGCGGGTCGATGCCGAGCCGCATCGCCAGGTCGGTGACCCGCAGGCCCGTTTTCTCCCCCTGCAGCGTGTACAGGATGGCCATCGCGGCCTGGTCGATGTCGTCCCCCGCCTGGCGGGAGATGTAGTCCTTGAGCTGGGCCTGTCTGAGCCGGCGGGCCAGCGAGTACAGCGCCGTCTCGATCGCGGCGATCGTCGCGTCGTCCGTCGGCGCTTCGCCGGCCTGCGGCGGTTGCGGTGCTGGCATGTGTTCAAGGTAACACGGTATTTGTGTGCGTCAGGCAACTAAAATCATGACTAAGAATTTGTTTGCCGCAAGCAGTTATTCGGTGCGCGCCCGGCCTCACCCCCCGGCCGCCGGCCCGCGCAGCACGGAGAGGCATCCTGGTCATGATCCGAACCTGCGCCGCCCGGCCCGGAGCCCGCCACCCCCGCCACGCCAGTCACTGGCCCGTGCACCCCGCCGTTCACTGGCCCGTCCACGTGGCGGCGGCCACCTGGCGGCGCCTGGCCAAGGAGATCTTCCTCATCGCCGCGTTCGCGGTGATCTACGAGGAGATCCGGGACCACATGGTGCAGGCCGGGGCCGCGGCGGCGAGCCACGCGCTGCTGATCGTCTCCGCGGAGCAGGCCCTGGGGCTGTTCCACGAGCGCGCCGTCCAGGACGCGATCATCGGCAACGACACCGTCACCGACGCCTTCAACGCCTACTACGGCGGCACCCACTTCCTGATCCCGGTACTCGTGCTGGCCTGGCTCATGGTCCGGCACCCGGCGCACTACGCGCGCGCCCGCACCGCGCTCGCGGCGATCACCGGGCTGGCGTTCATCGTCTTCTGGCTCTTCCCGGTGGCGCCGCCCCGCCTGCTGCCCGCCCGCTTCGGGATCATCGACACGCTGGTAGCGGGCTCCGGGCATATGGAGAGCGCGCTGATCAGCGCCGCCGGCGACCAGTATGCGTCGATGCCCAGCGTGCACGTGGCCTGGGCGGTGTGGTGCGCCCTGGCGGTCTACCCGGTCGCACGTCGCCGGGCGGTCCGCGCGCTGGCGATCGCCTACCCGCTGACGACCACGCTCGTCGTCGTGGCGACCGGCAACCACTTCTTCCTCGACGTCATCGCCGGCGCGCTGCTGGCCTGCGCGACATGGGTCGCCGTGACCCGGATAGGAGCGTGGCTCACCGTCCGGATCGCCACCGGGCGGTCACAGCGCCAGCCCGGCCGCTGGCGGCCCGCCGGCGTCCGCCCAGCGTCGCCCGGTGCCGCGGACGCCCGGCCGGGCCCGGCCGGCGACGACGGTCCCGGCCGCGGCACCACACGACCGGGCGGCGAACCAGGTGGGCCACCGGAAGAAAACGAGGTCGCCGCGTGACCCGTTAGGCCAGGGTTGATCCCGCGACGGCGGGAGCCACGAACCGGAAGCCGATCCCGAGTTGGCGGGTCACCAATCGCATCCACCAGACCGAGACGCCGATCCCGGCGGCGATGAGCACGATGGTGGTGGCAGCCCAGACCGGGACGTAGATGCCGACGGGTATGGTCGCAAGCACGTCCCCAGCCTCGGGCTTTCGGCCACCGTGCGACTCGAAGTTCCTGGCGGCTACGGCAGGCCGACCACGCACATGCAGGTCGAGACCGACGTGGTGGTGCGATGCAGCGCGGCCGCTGAGATCATCCGGCGGCATGGCGCAGGCAGAGTCAATATGCCCCTTCCTCGCTGGCGGGTGCCGCCACACCAGCTCGGCCGGCCCTTTCCTAGGGCGGGCTGGGTTGGTCAGAGGCCGAGCTGGTCGAGCGCGTGAAGGACCTGGGCGGGTTCGGTGCGGGTGCTGTAGTCGGGGTGGACGTCGATCCAGCGCAGCACGTGCCCGGCGTCGAGGATCGCCACGGTCGGCATGGGAAGCCGGGCGGTGCCGTCGGCGTTGACGGACGTCAGGTCCAGGCCGAGAAGGAGCTGGGCGGCGCGGGCCTCTTGCGACGGCCGGGTCAAGATCCCCAGGTCACGGGCGACGCCGTTGCCGGGGTCGGACAGCACGGTGAAGGCCAGGTCGTGCTTTTCGCGCATGGACAGCGTCCCGTCGGGATTCTGCGGGCTGATGGCCACCAGCCCGACGCCCCGCGCGGTCAGGGCCGGCAGCAGGTGCCTGTGGTAGGCGGACAGGGCGACGTTGCAGTACGGGCACCAGACCCCGCGGTAAAACACCACGACCGCCGGGCCGCCCTCGGTGGCCGCGTGCAGGCTGGTCGCCTGCCCGTGCGCGTCGAGCAGCTTAGCGTCGCCGACCGGGGTGCCCGGGGCAGCGACCCCGGCCGGCACGCCCGCGGCGGCCAGTTCGGCCTGCTCCCGGCCGAACGCCCCCATCACCTCGTTCGGCGGCTGGCTGGCCATCGCCGCGTGCATCTCGGCGACGCCATCGGCTATCACGGACTCTGCAGTCATCTCACGTCTCCCTGGAGTTGCTCGTGCACGGCACACGGCTGTCACCATCAGCCTCGCCCGTTAGCGTCGACCCGCAGCGCGGTCTTACCGGCCGGAAGGGGAACTCGAGCTTCACTGTCGCGCCTGGCGCCAGGCGAGGAGCTCCGCAAGCGCGGACAGGTCGTAGCCGCGGTCGGTGGGGCGGATCTCCGTCGTGAACAGGGTGACGCCCTCGCTGACGTAGGAGCCGGCGGAGACGGGGTCTCCCGGCCAGGACACGGCGCGCTCGATCCGCGTCTCGTCCCGGCCCGCTTCGGTCGCGTGCTTGCGGACGAGGTCGTCCTTGCGGCGGAATTCCTCCAGCCCCAGGGAGCTGTGCCAGATGGAGGCGTAACGGCCCACGAGCGGGAGGGTCCGCTTCTCGCCGGCGCCCCCGATGAGGACCGGTATGTCCCGGAGAGGCTGCGGCCTCAGCTGCCCGAGCCTGGAGCTGATGCGCTCGAGGCCCTCGGCGAACAGGTCCATCCGTGACTTCACCGTTCCGTAGTCGTATCCGTAGACCCGGTAGTCCTTCTCGTACCAGCCGGCGCCGACGCCCAGGATCAGCCGGCCGCCCGAGATGTGGTCAACCGTCCGCGCCATGTCCGCGAGCAGGTCGGGGTTCCGGTATCCGATGCCGGTCACCAGTGTGCCGATCTCGGCCCTGCTGGTGATCTCCGCCCAGGAGGCCAGCGCCGTCCACGCTTCGAAATTGTTCACGTCAGCCTGCTCGGGGAGCAGCCTTGGACCTTCCTCCGTCCGCTCGACGAAAGGCCTGTGGAAGTGGTCGTAGCCGAACACGATGTCGGCTCCCATGTCCTCAGCGCGCCGCACGGCATCGCGCCAGGCGCCGTAGCCGGGCGCTCCGCCAGGCCACAGCTGGACGCCAATCCGGATGGAACGGGGCATGCGCTCATTTACTCCGTTCGTGAAAGACAGGGGAGAGCCCCCATCACCGCTCAACTGCGCCTTAGCGTCGCCCCGTCGCCGCGGCCTTACCTCCCCGGTTTCCCCGGGTCACCAGGTTCCGTCCGAGAGCCACGAGCCCCAGGGCCGGCTCAAGGCCAAGAACACAGGGGGACAGTGGTAAGACGTGGCCC
>Ga0335072_10007342_pt1 | contig 16060 bp, 11 predicted proteins | sample Lox_Sample_21_FD_206725 | JGI IMG/M metagenome (GOLD analysis project Ga0335072, IMG submission 206725) | Soil microbial communities from Loxahatchee National Wildlife Refuge, Florida, United States - Lox_Sample_2.1 | ecosystem: Environmental > Terrestrial > Soil > Wetlands | place: USA...
CACGTTGTCGAACACCTGCGCCATGCGGCTCTCATCCACCGCGGCCCACCTCGGGTCCGTGGCAGGATTCACTGTCAACTTGACGTGACGCTGAACCGCCTTCTCGCGAAAGCAATCGAGCCTCTGCTCCACCAATCGGCTCAAATTGGTCGGTTCTCGGTGAAGGAGGACAGGTTGGGAGAAGCTCAGGAGGCGATTCACCATTCCATTGAGCCGCTCGATTTCTTCCAGCGCCACTCCGCACGATTCCTGGACGAGAGGATCATCCAGCACTTGCTGGCACATTTGAACCCTGAGACGGATCGTCGCAAGCGGGTTGCGAACTTCGTGGGCGACGCCCGCAACCAATCGCCCCAGGGCGGCCAAGCGTTCCGCGTGTCGCAGCCGGCTTTCGATCATTTTCTCGCTTTCGATTTTTTGCTGCAACGTCGCGCCAAGCCGGTTTACCGCCGAAGCAATCCTTTTAATTTCGTCTGGCTGGCCATCGGCGTGCACCTGGGATCCTAGATTCGCTTCCAAATTGTGCAAGCCGCTTTCGAGAGTCTGAACTCCGACCTGTAGATTTCTGACGAGCAGCAGCGTCAGCACGACGCATGCGAGCGCGGCGATACTCAACCCCGCAAAGGTCAGGTAGGCACGCAAACGATTCGCACCAGGAAGACCAGGTAGCAGTTTTAGAGTCCATGCGCTGGATGTATATCCTGACTCGGAGGGCACAGGCGTGGCATCGAGGAGAATGATGTCCTGCTCGGTGGACACAACCTGTGACATGTGGCGCTGCGAAGCCGCTGACTCACGGACCAACTGGAGAAGGACATTGCGGACGTCATCGCGATCTTTCCCGTCAATCCCTTCAGCGAATTCCTCTCCGCTGAACGGGAAATATCCCTCGATCTTGTCTCGCGCGGAGGAATAAAAGCCGCCCTCGATCCCTGGATAGGCTTGCAGTACCACTCGCGTCAGCAGGTTCATCAGCTCTAGCGAGGACGCGGTTTCAGGACCTGTGAGCGGCGCCGCTTCGCTGTGCTGCTTGGCAAACTCTACTTTTTCCGCATATTCTCCGGCGAGTCTGAGAGTCGCCTGGCGAAGCCCGTCTTGCTGCTGCTTTAGAACTGACGATTTGGAATAATGGAAAGCGGACAAAGAGGCGCCCAATACGGTTGCGAATAGAAATAGGACGATGACGCCGAGAAGCGTGATCTGCAAGCGAAAACTGATTCGCCGAAGAGGAAGCTTTGAGAGCACCCCAGCTCCTTATGGAGTCTCAGACTGAAAGAGAGAGGCAGCGGAGGTCGCAACCAGTGGCAAGGCACAGTCTGCCACAGCGGATAGGATTCGGGCTAGTGAGAAGCTGGAGGCCGCCAAGGATTGAGCGAGTCTCCGCCGGGGCCCAGCAACTCGGGCTGGCGATTCTGAAGATGATCCAACCGATTGAGACAGCGTAACCATCGTCCCGAAAAACAGATACTTGTGAAAAAATAGAACGAGAAATCAACCTCTGCATCCATGCCACATTTACGATTGCCTGCAGACGTGCCCGGCCGAACGGCTCAGGGCGCGAGCGGATTCCGAAGACGCCAGCGCGACATCAAAAACTCCAGCTCGCTGACTACACAATACTTCGTTGTAATGGGCGTCAGCCCAGGTAGTGAGGCCACGAACCTGTTCACGGTCCTCGAGCGGAAGAGTCCCGGTTTGAAGAAGCCAGTGCATCCGTTAGTTCCGGAGCGGGGATGTCAACGCGTGTTTTCAATGTGGCCCAGGCGAGGCTCGCATGCAAGCCGTCGCGACCAGTTATCCGCCGATTTGTATCAAAAGGTAGTCCCCGGCTTGATTCAGCGTGCTCGACTTTCGTTTGCGCTGGCACCGAAGCCGGAGGAAACGGTTCCACGTACCAAGGAGAGGGGGGAGCCGGAGGATTCTCCTCACTCGGGGTGAATGAGTGATGAGGGGGACCCTCCGGCTCGGGTGGGGATTGTACGTGGCCCAGATACACTGTTTCTCCCGAATCTAGATTCGTCATGAGCGCCGCATTCAATAGCGGGACGGCGGAATCCTCGCCCTTGGGATGTCCTAGGATTTGGATCCGCGAGCTGATCGCCACCATCAGCTTCATCAAACTGTCCTTGTCTTCGCGAAGGCATACCCGGATGCATCCGTCTGCCACGAAACCCCAAAACCCGTCGCGTGTGGGCGAAAGGAACTCCGGATCACGCCTTGAATCAGTTCAATATCTCCTCCACGATTTCGCCGATGTCGTCTACGAAAGCCAAATTACAAGCGCGGCGAACACGAGCACAATTGTGAAGGCAAATCGAAGGACGCGAACGAGGGCGTAACCTGTCATTCGCTTCATCCCCTCTGCGGAGGCCACAGGCTTCCCCTGGATCTTTTTCAAAGGCACCGGCTCACGACAAGCAATCGTCATTCCATGAAGCGGCGGAAAAGCGCGCCGTAAGTGCTGCAGATGCACATCGAAAGGGTGACCGCATTTTCTTCCTTGCCGGGGAAGAATGATGACCGTAAAGAAAAAGCACGTTCCGTGTGAGGTTATTTTACGAGCCCAAGGCCACGCCTTGGATCCATTCCATGATCCGGGACCGTGGGCCCGAATCCTTTTGCCCGAGGCATTTGAACTCAAGCTGGCTTTTCTGAATTGCCCTCGCTGACTTTACGGCCTCGCCGGGATCATCTGCGGGAGAGACCCCAGCGCCCGCCCGCGCGATTGCAGAAGCTCGCCAATTTCATACGCTGACTGGAATTGAAACTGCTCAACTGCCTGCGTGCCGCGACATTAAAACGCGACGGGAGTCCATCTTGGAAAATCAAACACGAAGCCAGGTCCTTGAGGAATCCGAAGTAAAGCTTGGTCCTTCGCTGGTCTCGGACCCCGATGCGCTGAACCTTCTATTCGCTTCGTGTCTTCCCCAATTACGAAAGACTGCATTACGGATGATGGACAACAAGGAAGACTCCGAGGATGCTGTGCAGAACGCCATGCTTCAAGCTTTTCGCAACATTCGGAGCTTTCGTGGTTGCGCGAAATTTTCCACGTGGATGCACAGCATACTTTTGAATTCGGCTCGTTCCTTACATCGAAAGAACCGCCGCGTAGCCTTGACGCATTCGTTTGACCGATTTTTGCTCGAGGGCGAGGGGTCCTGGACCCCGAATTCGCCTCAGGCTTTGCAAACAAGTCCTGAGGAAGCCTGCATGGAAGGAGAGCGCGAGCGAATCATCGAGATTCTCGTTCAAGAGTTGCCCGCGGCTTACCGCGAAGCGGTTTGGCTCCGGGAAGTGGAAGGCTTCAAGATCAGGGAGATCGCTGCCCGCTTGGGGATAGGAATGGCGGCGGCGAAAGCACGTGTTCACCGCGGGCGTCACCTAATCCAGCGGTGCATGAGGGCGAGAGAAGTATCCATCATCCGCAGGTGTGGCACGGCATATCGGCCGCAGCGGATTTGGAATGATCGGGCAGTTCGCGCGAACTCTTGCATAAGGCGCTAGGCTCGTGGAAACGAGAGGCGGAGTTTGATAGACCGCCCTTTCGGAATCCGAATGCCGAAGCGATTCAGCTGAGCCTTCCTGCCATGACGGGAGCGAGCGGCAAGGAGGTGTCAACTATGAAAGCTTTCTTCGGTGTCGCTCTTCTGATGTTGTCGGGCGCCGTCTTTGCGCAGGAATCGATACCCAACGGAGCGATCCTTTCCGTGCGCCTCGATTCAACATTGTCATTGAAATCCAAGCCGGGTGAAAAAATTGAGGCAAGGCTCATGCAAGATGTGCTCCTTCCAGGCGGAGGCCATCTCAAGGGAGGTTCACAAGTCCTTGGACACGTCATCGCGGTGAAGCCCGCCTCAGCGGGATCCGAAGCGAGTGTCGCTTTCACATTTGACAAGCTAATCGTCCAGGGTCACGCGCTTCCCATCATGACGGATCTCAGAGCTATGGCGTCTCCCATGGAAGTTGATAATGCACAGGTTCCTGCTATGGGTCCAGACCGCGGCACGCCTCCATCCGCTTATACGACCGTTCAGATCGGCGGCGATGACGTGGTTTATCGAGGCGGAGGGCACGTCATGGATGCCTCGGAAATTGTCGGCGAGCCAACTTCCAACGGAATCCTTGGAAACGTCCGCCCAAATCCGGAGGGCGATTGCCGTGGGGTCGTTGCAAGTTATGACCAGCCCGCGGCCTTTTGGGTGTTCTCGACCGACGCTTGCGGACTCTACGGGTTTGCCGGCGTGCACGTCGTTCGTACAGGCAGAATTGCTCCAGCCGGGCAAATTGAACTCTCATCCAAGGGCAGGCTCAAAATCTGGGGCGGGAGCGGGCTGCTTCTTAGGGTTACCAGTCCGAATGTTTCGGCCGGTTGAAAAGAAAACTTGTAAGGATTTTTGACCGCCTGGCGAGTGTGAACAGAGGAAGGGCACTCGCCGAATGGTGGGGGAACATAAGGCACGTGCCAGATCTAAAGTGCCACTTGATCGACCGATTCGAAATGGAGGATTTGGTGGTGCCGAGGGGCAGAATCGAACTGCCTACGCCGGCCTTTTCAGGGCCGCGCTCTACCGGTGAGCTACCTCGGCACGGAAGCAGCCTCTTATTGTAAGGAAATCGGGCAGCACAGAAAAGAGAAAACCCGAGAAGCCGCGAATGCGGTCGCGAGCCTATTTCGCAGACTCGTCGAACTCCTTCATCCATTCGCGCTTCTTGAGGACTTCCCGCGGCTTCGCTCCGTCGGGCGGACCCACAATCCCATCCTTCTCCATTAAATCGATCAAGCGCGCCGCGCGGCCGTAGCCGATTCGCAGACGCCTTTGCAACGTGGATGTAGAGGCACGGCCCATCTCGCACACGACGCGCACGGCGTCCTGGTAGAGATCGTCGTCCACATCTTCGGCTCCCTCGATGCCGGTATCGCCGCCGGCGTCTCCTGCTGCGTGCTCGTCCTTGGGAGGCCGGAGAAGTTCCTCGTTGTAGATTGCCTTTGCCTGCTCGCGCCAGAAGTCGCAGACGGCGGAGACCTCGTTCTCATTCACGTAGGGGCCGTGAATGCGGTGCAGGCGGGAAGATCCGGCGGGAAGATAAAGGCTGTCGCCCTTGCCGAGCAGAGATTCGGCGCCGTTTGCGTCCAGAATGGTTCGCGAGTCGACTTTTGTGGCCACCCGGAAAGAAATACGAGCGGGGAAGTTGGCTTTGATGAGGCCCGTGATTACGTCGACCGAAGGCCGCTGCGTCGCGAGGATCAGGTGAATTCCGACGGCGCGGGCCATCTGAGCCAGGCGCGTGATGGATTCTTCCACGCCGTTCGTATCGACCATCATCAGGTCGGCGAGCTCATCGATGATGATGACGATGTAGGGCAGCGGCTTGTGTTCCACCTCTTCGACATGGTCGAAGAGCGACAGGGACTGTGCCTTTTCAAACGTGCGGTTGTACTGGTCGATATTGCGCACGCCCCGCTGCGCCAGAATTTTCAGGCGGCGCTCCATCTCGCGCACGGCATTGCGCAGAACGTTGGCGGCGACCTTCGGATCCGTCACGACCGGGGTGAAGAGGTGCGGAATATCACCGTAAAGGCCCAGTTCGAGGCGCTTGGGATCGACCAGCACGAGTTTTAGCTCGTCGGGAGTCGCCTTGAACAAGAGTCCCATGAGCAGGGAATTGATGAATACGCTTTTGCCGGTGCCCGTGGAACCAGCAATCAAAAGGTGTGGCATCTGCGTCAAGTCAGCGGCGCGAATGCGGCCCGTCAAATCCTTGCCAAGAGGAATGGTGAGCTTCGTCGCCGGATGGCTGAACTCCGGCGATTCGATCACGTCGCGCAGGGCAATCGTTTCGCGGTGCGGATTCGGCACTTCGATACCAACGGTCGATTTACCCGGAATGCGTTCGATTAAAATCGATTCCGCCTGGAGGGCCAGGCAGAGGTCGTCGCCAAGCCCGGCAATGCGGCTGTATTTGATTCCCGCCTCGGGCTTGAACTCGAAAGTCGTCACGACTGGGCCAGGATTTATCTGCGTCACATGCCCGCCGACGTCAAATTCGCCGCACTTACCTTCAATGGCGCGGGCATATTCCTTTAGCTCCGCTTCGGTCATCTTCTCGCCGCGCTCGGCTTGTTGAAGCAGCGAAAGGGATGGCAGTTTGTAACTCTTGTTGCCGTTCGCGACTTTGGGCTCAGGCGATTTCTTCGGGGATTTGCCGCTGGAAACTGCGAGATCGTCGCGATCGCTGAATTTGATGACCGTAGGAGCGCGGTTCGGCTTACTGTCCTCTTCTTCCTCCGCTTCCTGCTCTTCGTCAACTTCCAGAGTCGAGGACTTTTGTAGAGCCACCGGCGGACGACCGGATACTTTGATTTGTTCGACGCGCTTGCGAAGGCGCGCCGACTCCTTCTCCTCGCGCCACTGCTTCAGTTTGCCCAACCACTGACCGACCAGCCCTTCTTCGGCGAGCGGCTTTTTGACCCACTCAACCGCCGAACGGAAGGAGAAAGTTGTGGTGAGGAACATCGCAGTCAGGAGGGTCGCCAGACATACCAGATTTGCGCCAACTGGATTGAACGCGGCGCGCAACCATTCAGCCAGGAGCGAGCCCAACAGGCCTCCCGGAGGCAGGGCGCCGCGAACCTGAGGCGCATGGAGCAAAGAGAGTTCCGAGGACAGCGACGCCACGAGCATTCCCATCCCGATGGACTTCGTTATTGGACTTCCCACCTCTTCGGTACGGAACCAGCGCATGGCAACAAGAAACATCGCGGCAGGGAAGAGGAACGCCGAGTAGCCGCAGAATTGGAAGAACAGGTCCGCCAAATGAGCGCCGACGGGGCCAATCCAATTGCGCGCCGGACCATTGAGAGGGGGGGCGGCCGAGACATTGAAAGCCGCGTCGTGCGGTGAATAGCTCAGGAGACTCAGCGCCAGCAGCACGGCCAGGCTCAATCCGATAAAGCCCACCATCTCGTTAAATCTCTTGTTGTCCGTCGGGGTCAAAATTCGCACAAATAGCTCCTCTGCAGTCAGGCTGCCTGATAAATCCGCGACCGAGCATCCCGCGAATGCTGCAGCCCAACAAACCAAGCATAACCCTATGCCTGCTGAAGTGGCAGGGACAAATGCACGGCCAAGTTGGGCAGAAAAAAGGGGAAGGCTCCCGCTTTACATCCGGGAGCGTCGCGGGCGCTGGCGCGCGAGTCCCGAGAGGAGGAACACGAGTGACACCGTGACTATACCAAACCGAGGCTGTCGAGATAGCGAGAAATCTGAAGCGATGTTGCTATGGTTACAAACGTGTTGGAAAAGTGTTACGCGCCGCGCGCATTCGTGCCCTGCGACTTGTTATGGGTAGTCGTACAAGTTCGTTCGCTCTCAGTAACCGCTGTGATACAGGAAGGCTACGACGAGAGCAGCGATCAGGCAGTAGATCCCGAACCAATACCACTTTCCGGTTTCGAGCCAGCCGCTGAGCCATTTGAGCGCCAACAGGCCCGCGAGAAAGGCAAAGAGCATTCCGAGCAGGCTCGGTGTCGCGGCCGGCATGAGACCCGTCAGAGTGTGGAGATGCTGCGTCTTGACGAGCCTCAGTAATTCGCGCGCGATGGCGATGGGCGTCAGTACAACGGCCAGGGCAAAGCTGAAATCTTCTGAACGCAACTTTGCAACACCTGCGAGCATGCCCGTAGAAATCGTGGCCCCGGAGCGCGAAAAGCCGCGAAAGGGAAGGCAGATTCCCTGGACCGCGCCAATCCAGGTGGCCTGCCTGGAAGTGATGGATGCCGCAACGTCTATTTTCCCCCCGGAATGTGAGCGTCTCTCTGCGAGTCCAGCGATCAGGATTAAGATGCCGACTGCGGCGAGGGCGGCAGCGATCAGGTCAAGCCGTCCGAAGAGCTGCTCGACCCACGCGTGGGGAGCCTTGGGGAACGCGATCTTCTCGATTGCCTCGGTCAGAATGCCGCCAACAATTCCAGTCAAGACAGTCGCCAGGATTAGCGCAACGGCGAAACTCTTAAACTCGGCGGCGCCTTCGAAGAACGCCCGCCGCCACCTCGGCCAGAAGTAGGCGATCACTGCAAGCATTGTGCCTGTATGCAGCATTACGAGGAGCAGGGTTGTTTGCGGCGCCGAGGGGTCCATCCCCATCAGTTTCTCTGCCACAATTACGTGCGCGGAGCTCGATACCGGCAGCAGTTCGGCAAGACCCTGGACAATCGCGAGAATGATGACGTGAACCAGTGACATGAAGGGCGGCCCTCTTTCGTCAGTAATCGTGAATATTCAATTCCGCAATGCGATTGTGCGAGACGGATCTCGCGCGGAGCGTCCCTTAGGTTATTTTGGCGGCAGCGGCTTCACCATTCCGAAAGCGTCGCGACCCCCGGGGTAATAACCTTTCCTTACGCCCCGGTTACGATAGCCGTGCCTTTTCCAGAAGGCAATCGCCGCCTGATTGTCGGTTGCCGTCTCTAGTGATACCTCTCTCACTCCGCGAGAGGCCATTCTTTGCTCCGCTTCTTCAAGCAGCAAAGTTCCCACGCCATGCCGCCGCCAATCCGCCAGGACGTCCATGGTGATGATGTATCCCCACTCGCCCCGGCGGGCCGTGATGCAAAAGCCTACGACTTTGGACCTTGCTGTTGCGTTCGGCTGATGCGCTTCCGCGACGACGCAGTCGGCTCCCGAAAAGCTCATATAGTTCTTCAGCTCTCGGCGCGAGTATGCGACCTCAGGTTCGTAGCACGCTTGGTCAATTTCCCAAAGCGTTTCGAAGTCTGCGGGCGCAAAGGTGCGCAGCATGATTTCCACCCCAACGCCCTCCGTTTGTGCTCTAGGATTGCGCTTCTGACCTTGATTTTCCTGCGGGAGTGTCATCGGAATGATCGCAGCACTGCGCAAAGAGTGAAGAGTCGCAAACCGCATGAACAGAATGGACCGGGTGAAGAGACAAAAACAGAAACCAATCTACATCTCCAGGATGACGGGCAATATCAGAGGCCGTTTCGCGGTCTGTTTATTCAAATATCGCTTCAAATCGGCGCGGATCTTTTCCTTGATGACGCTCCAGTCGGTCTTCTCTTCGGGGGTCGATTGCTCAACAGTCTTGAGCACGATGCTGCGCGCCTGGGCCAAAAGCTCGTTGCCGTCCTCGGAGGGCAGAAATCCGCGCGTGACGATCTCCGGTGAAATTTCCACGCGTCCCGTGTGCTTGTTGATCGCGATGATTGGAACCACGACGCCGTCCTCGGCCAAATGCCGTCGGTCCCGAATCACGACCTCTTCGATTTCTTCGAGCGAACCCGAGTCCACCAGAACGCGCCCGGCAGTTACCGGCTCACGGCGCAAGGCCCTGCCGTCCGGGGTGAACTCGATTGGCTGGCCGCTCTCCAGCAGGAAGATCTCTCCGGAAACGGCGCCCACCTGTTCTGCGAGGGCCGCATGTAGAAACAACTGCCGGTACTCTCCGTGGAGCGGAATGAAGTACTTCGGGCGGACGAGCTGCAGCAGAATCTTTTGCTCTTCCTGGCTCGCATGGCCCGAAACGTGGATTGGTGCCGAACGGCCGCCTTCGTAATAGACGAGCGTTTGGCGGCGAAAGAGATGGTCGATCATCCGGAAGATGGCTTTTTCGTTTCCCGGGATGATGCGCGCAGACAAAATCACCGTATCGTTTTCAGCAATGCTCAGCAGCCTGTGATTGTCGACAGCAATTCGCGAAAGAGCCGACAGCGGCTCGGCCTGTGTCCCGCTGGCCAGGACCACAAGCCGCTTCGGATCGAAGCTGCGAATGTCCTGCGGCCGCACCAGGCTGCCGTCGGGAATGCGGAGTTTGCGAAGGTTGTGCGCGATTTCGATGTTGTCGACCATGCTTCGCCCGACGATCCCGACTTTCTTTCCTGTTGCGACCGCAATATCGACGACTTGCTGGATGCGGTGAATCGAGCTGGAAAAGCAGGAGACGATCACCCGTTGCGGGGCCGCGCGGAACAGCTCCTCGAGCCGGACCACGACCGCACGCTCCGAGGGAGTGAATCCAGGGCGCTCGACGTTGGTGCTGTCACTGAACAGGGCCAAAACGCCTTCCTGTCCATAGCGCGCGAAGGCATGAAGGTCGAAGGGTTTCCCGTCGACAGGCGTGGGATCAATCTTGAAATCGCCTGTATGGATGACGACGCCCACCGGTGTTCGTACTGCGAGGGCAACGCAGTCGATCGTGCTGTGAGTGACGTGCAGATACTCGATCGTGAACGGGCCAATCGTAGTCGTTTGGCCTGCCTTCACGGTGTTGAGCCGAGCCTTTTCAAGCAGCGCGGCCTCTTCGAGCTTTTTGCGAACGATCGCTAAAGTAAATTCCGTCCCGAAGATCGGAACATCGAGCTCGGGGAGAATGTAGGGAACTGCGCCGATGTGGTCTTCGTGCGCATGCGTAAGGATAATTGCGCGCACCATCTGCTTGTGCTGCTTCAGGTATGTGATATCCGGGATGACGATGTCGACGCCCAGGAGTTCCTGCTCGGGGAACATCAATCCGCAGTCGATGACAATGATGTCGTCGTCGCAGCGAAGCGCGAGCATGTTCATGCCAAACTCGCCCAGCCCGCCCAGCGGAATTGCCAACAACGATGGTTTGCTCAAGGTTTTCTTCCGGCTTCCTTCGTCCAAGAATCTGGAGGGACTTTCGGTCGCGCAGGTTTCTTCAATTCAGCGGCCTGCCTTCAGGACGCCATGCTACCACAGGGGAGGAAACTGTCGTTTGAGCCGTCAATCGGAACCGCCACCGGCAAAAAGCCTCGCGATAGCAACCAGAACCACCGCGCCAACGGTCGCGGCGGCCAAACTTCCCCAAAAGCCCCACATCAAAATTCCCAGCTTCGAAAAGATCCATCCGCCGACAACTGCGCCCACAAGCCCCAAAATGATATTTACGATGCAGCCAAAGCCTTGCCCGCGCGATATTTTGCCCGCCACCCAACCGGCGATCAGGCCTATGATGATCCACGAAATCAATCCGTTGGTGCTTACTCCTACGACCAACGAGTGATCCCGCAGGGTCGTCAGTATCGTCGCCGCGAATTCGATCATTGCCGTCTCCCGAGGGTGGTGCTTCCATTTTGCCACGAAGTGGGACGAAATTCGCGGCTACAGTTTTCTTCGAAAAACAAGAAAGCGTATGACACGCAGTCGTGGCAGAGACGGACCCAGCCAGAGATTACTGGCAGAAGACGTAGCCGAGGCATTTGTAGATGAGCTTGGCTGCCAGAAAACTCGAGGCGTGGGCTCCTGCTTGAGGCAACAATTCCACTACGTCCATTCCGACGATCTTCTTGTGGTCGGCGACGGCGCGCACGAGTGCCGTGACTTGGTGCCAATCGAGCCCTCCCGGTTCCGGTGTTCCCGTGGCTGGAACAAGGGAAGGGTCGAAGCCGTCGAGGTCGATCGTCAAATAAACCGTCGATGACAAATCGTCGAGGACTTTCGCGATCCAAGCTTTTAGCGGCGATCGAACGATGTCCTTGGCCCAGTAAATCTTGGTTTTAAGCTTCGGTATCGCCTTGACCTCCTCAATCGATATCGACCGGATGCCGACCTGCACGGCCGGGCAAACTTCCAGGACGCGCCTCATAGCGCAGGCGTGGCTCGACGAATTTCCGTGGTACTGGTCGCGCAAATCTGCGTGCGCGTCGATTTGAAGCACGCTCAGGTCTTTGTACTTCTTGGCCATGGCCGCCACGAGCGGCGGCGTCAAGGAATGCTCGCCCCCGAGCGCTACGGGGAACTTCCCGTCATCGATGAATGCCATCTGTGCGGTGTAGATCTCCGTTATCACTTCTTCCAGCGTTCCATCTTCAGTGTCGATCGCCGGGAGTGTGGCGATTCCAATCTCTTTGTAGGGCTCGACCTCCAGCTCCTCGTCGTATAGCTCGACAAAACGGCTGGCATCCAGGATGGCGGCTGGGCCCTTCGCGGTTCCACGCTCGTAGGACGTGGTGCGTTCGAGCGGAACGGGGAAAATTACGGCGCGCGCCGACTCGTAGGCGGCATCTGCATCAGTGAGTCCCAGAAAATTCTGCGGTGCAATCGGCGTGTATCGTTTCATGTTCGGATTTGACTCGCTTGAGCGTGCAAAATTTTCCTTTCGTCGCAGCCTCGTTCGTATTATCAATGAGTCGCGCCATTTTTCACTACGGCGTTCACAATTGCGCAACACGATCCCGCCCACAATCTCCTGCGGGAAGCTTACATTACCTGCGAGGCTGCCGAATGGCAAAGAAAAAGGGCCCTACTGGACGTATCCTTCACGATCCCATTCATGACCGTCTCACCCCGATTTACCCGCTGGATCTGTCGCGCATTCGCACCATCGACGATCTGGTGCGCGCGATGGGGCAAACGGCATACACGGCGCGGCAAATTGGAGATGCCGCCGATGTTCTCGAACACATGGCGCGCGACAAGGACTGTTTCGTCGTGATGACGCTTTCAGGCGCTCTTACCGTGGGAAAAATGGGACTCGTGTTTTGCGATCTGGTCGATGCAGGGATCGTCAAAGCGATTGTTTCGACCGGAGCCCTGATGGCTCATGGGTTGGTCGAGGCGACCGGGCGGTCGCACTTCCGCTACGACCCCAGAATGGGCGATACGGAGCTGTTTCTGGCCGGCTATAACCGCGTATACGATTCGCTCGAGCCGGAGGTCAACCTGGACGCGGTGGAGGATGTTGTCGATCATATCCTTGAAAAATGGGACGCAGAGGAAACTGTCTCCAGTTGGAAACTCAATCATCGCATCGGGCAATACCTGCTGAACCATGCCAAAGGCCGCGGCATTCTGAAATCCTGCGCGGAAAAAAATGTCCCCGTTTTTGTGCCCGCCTTTACCGATTCCGAGCTGGGAATCGATCTGGCGCTTCACCAGCGCGCTCGAAAGCAAAAAGGGCGGCCGCTGCTTCGCTTTGATCCCTACCTCGATTTCGGGCACTACGCTTCGACGATGCTGGCCACCAAGCGGATGGGAATTTTCACGATTGGCGGCGGCGTGCCGCGCAATTGGGCACAGCAGTTCGGCGTCTATGCGGAACTTTTAGCACGCCGGGGTTTCGAGAAGCTGCCGCTTAAGAGGTACAACTACGGCGTTCGCGTTTGCCCCGAGCCGGTCAATTGGGGCGGACTTTCAGGAAGCACTTATACGGAAGCTGTATCTTGGGGGAAATTCGTGCCCCCGGAAGAAGGCGGAAAGTTTGCAGAGGTACTTGACGACGCCACCGTTGCGTTGCCGCTGATTGTCGGAGCTGTTCTCGAGCGCGTTGGATACATAAAAACAGGGACGAATGGTTCGAAGCCCAAGAAGCGCAGCTAGAATTCTGCGGTGAGTCTGGGATTTCTTCTGAGAAAGACCTGCTGAGGGCAGGGAAAACAGCGCAAGGGGACTGAAGCTAGTCGTCTTCGCCGAGGAGAATGGCTGCCGCGATGACTGTAGTCCACAAGCCGCGCTTGTCGCCGACGGCCGATTGGGTGATGTTCATCGTGCGGACAATCTTGTTGGAAATGCGGTAGACCTCTTTCTTTTCGTCCCAGGACAGGTCCGGGTCGAATTCCACGTTCAGAGTCGTCGCCAGCATCTCTGCGGCGAGCTCTTCGGTGTACTCGCCCGCGACTTCTTCGCTCTCGCCGAACGAATGATGTTCAGACAAGTAGCCGAACATAGACTTGTCTCCCGGCAGCGCCAATCCCACTCCGGCAGCGATCAAGCGGTGCGGCTCACGCGTCTGGTTCTCGCTGATCACCGTGAACGCCACTTGCCCCGGCTTCAAGTGCTTGAGGCCCTCGCTCCGCGAGATGAGTTTGCAGTGGGGTGGGAAAATCGAAGAGACGCGAACGATATTGCACGCGGCTATGCCCGCATTGCGCAAAGCCAGTTCAAAACTGGAAAGACGCTCGCGGTGTTTTCCGGCTCCCTTTGTGAGGAAAATCTTCTTCGCGACAAACGCCATGGACTCTACCGGGTTGCGGTTCCTCCAGACGCTGGAGTCGGATTCGGTTTGCTTGCAAAAATTAACAAGCGCATCTCTTGCTGTCAATCATTATTCACTTAAATGTTAAAGCCGTGTGACTGTATCACCGACTTTTTCCCGCTGCATCCTCCGCCGCTTGCGCTTCCATGGCGGTCACCGCATCGCGGGGCACAATCTTCCAGTTCCCATCGGCTTCGGACGGAATCTTTTTGGTTCGCTCGAGGTAGGAAACCAAGAGATCGCGATTCCCTTCCGGCGAGCGATATACGATCGGGAGGCCCCGATAAACGCTACAGTGTCCTCCTCCCGTATATCTGAAATTGTTGATCGCGACACGCAGCTCCTGATTCGGCGAGAGAGGGCGCCCGTGAAACCGCAAATCCTGAATGCGATCTCCCACGGGCTTCGTGAGGTCGATTTCATAGCTCACGCCTTCTGCCGAATCCGCGTTGTAGCCCGGGAGCGAGAGCCGTTGTCCAGGCTGAGGAGGCCAAGCCGGGTAGAAGCTTGCTGCATGTTCGAGCGCATCTTTCAATTGCGCGCCCGTCAGCTTCACCACGTACAGGGTGTTCTCGTAGACGTACAGCGCAGCGGCCTCCCGAATCGTCACCGGCCCTTTTGGCACCTTCACACCCGGATAGAACATCGTTGCCATGGAGACATCGGCGTGGCCGGCATCCATTTGAACTTTGTTGATCAAGCTCACCAGCGGGCCGTCTTCGTACCGTTCATTTTCGCCGCTCAACTCTTTCGCGGACGTCGCGATCGGAGAATCGAGATATTTCTGCGTGGCTTCCTGGTACGGCGCGGTAATCTTCATGATTTCGGGGTCGGCTGCCGTTTCGCGGGTTACAGGAATCGTCCAGGAATGCTTCCGAGTGACAATCCAACGTCCTGAAGCATCTTTCGTCATGGTGACGTCCGCGCGAGCGAGAGACATTCCCCAATTCTTGGCCTGGGACATCAGAACGCCATTTACGACAAGTTCCGGCATCTCCTGATGAGTGTGACCGTAGAAAATCACGTCGATCCCCGGCACTTGCTCCGCCAGTTCCCACGCGGCGTTTTCATTCGAGATCTGGTCGCCAGGAATGTTTCCGTTCTTGGGGTCGCGGTCAAGCCCCGAATGCATGATGACCACCAGCAGATCCACCTGTTTGCGGACTTTAGGAATCACCGCTTTGGCGGAATCGACGATCGGCTCGAATTCATATCCCTTGTAATGATCGGGGATTTCCCAGCGGGGGATTCCGGGCGTGACAAATCCGACGATTCCCACGCGAACACCCTGCACGTTCCTGATGATGTAAGGCTGAATGTAAGGAACGCCCTTGGTGTAAGCCTGCTGGATATTTGCCGCCAGCCAAGGAAACTTCGACTCGGACTTTGCCTTCCACATGGCGGCTTCGCCGAAATTAAATTCGTGATTGCCGACGGCCATCGCGTCGTAGTGCATTGCGTTGAAGACCGCTATTTCGGGATTCGGCAGGGCCGTATCCTTCATACCAAAAAGGTAGGCTAGCGGAGTCCCTTCGGTGGTATCACCACAGTCGAGAAGGAGCGCATCTGGCGCCTCCGCCCTCTGCTCCCTCACGAGCGTTTCAATTTTTGCCAGGCCCAGATCGGCCGGCTTGTTTGCGTAGTAATCCCACGGTTCAATGTGCCCGTGGGAATCCGTGGTGCTAAGCAGCGTGATCGTCACACTGGAATGCGAAGGGCCGGCGGCAAATATCGCGGTGCTTCCTGCGGCGCAGGCCAGCAGGAGAGCCGCAATCAGGATTCGACGCGTTCGGTGCAATGTGTTCTCCGGGGGATCAGGATAACGCATGCGGCAGGTCTTCTTGAGGAGGCAATTTTGAAATACTGACGCTTGGCGCGTGGACTAGAGTGATCGTCTCATGAACAGGGATCGGGAAAGTAGGACGATGAATTAGCGCCAGAATGCCTTAATTCCGGCCGATCATCGGGATGCAGTGGGAAAGCGCATCGGCGATGGTCTTCAATTCGCGCAGCTGAGGGTGCGTAAAATCGGGTCCGGCGTCCGCCG
>Ga0335072_10007343_pt1 | contig 16056 bp, 19 predicted proteins | sample Lox_Sample_21_FD_206725 | JGI IMG/M metagenome (GOLD analysis project Ga0335072, IMG submission 206725) | Soil microbial communities from Loxahatchee National Wildlife Refuge, Florida, United States - Lox_Sample_2.1 | ecosystem: Environmental > Terrestrial > Soil > Wetlands | place: USA...
CTTCTAAAACCTTTCTTTCTCTTGAATTGCAAAGCTGAATGATTTCCTTTGCTTTTCTTCCTCTTTTTGGCTTTCCAGCAAAAGATCAAGTTCCTGCTCACACGAAACAATTTAACAAATTCTCGAGGGATTTTCTTGCATTGCCATTCACTCGATTGTGCGCAGTTCTCTTACACGATTATGCGCGCCTCTACTGAGGATGCGACAAGTCATTACGATGGCAAAAGGATAAACATTACTACGAGAGAAAGAAACTGCTAAATAGAACCTCAAAACTGACGAAGCTACATACAAATGGCTCGATCATATCCGAAACATTCCCGATTAGTTAACTAGTAAATGAAATACTCTTCGATAAATTGCAGCTCCTCGCATACGCCGATTTAGTGCCCTCTTTTGGGTTTGGAGATTATTCCCCCCACTTCACGTCAGCTGCCAAGCATAACCACTACAGGCAGGTAGATGAGCTAGGACCCCGCTGGTCAGTCTTTTCCCAGAGTTCCGAGAACTGAACAAGGACTCGAAGTGAGAACGCCGATAGTGCTGCAAGCATCTTCAGCATATACGTAGCCATTTTCGCCGTCGGTTGCATCGCACGAGGTGTCAATGCAGGTAGTGACAGTTTTAATATACAGTACCGTGCCATATTCCTGGAGCACATAACCATTTTACACCTTAAATGCCAATTTTTAGAAAGTCAGATGTCTATCAATACTTAACATTTTTAAAAATCTGAAAAACCACCTAGATGTAGAAGACTTTACTGCAATTTCCACTCTTCAGATTTTTGATAATTGACTTGATACTTCCTTAATCAAGCATTATATCTCTTACCCTCAAATCTTAAATGCGTTATAATATGGAGATCGCATATTATAACGCATTCAAGATTTGAGTATAAGAGATAAAATGATTGATTGAAAAGAGATCAAATTGATTATCCAAAAGTTAAAGAGTGGAAAGTGAAGTAGAGTCTTATATCTCCAGCTGTTTTTCAGATTTTATGAATATCTTCAATATTGACTGAGATCCGACTCTACAAAAATCGGCATTTAAGGTGTAAAATGGCTATCTGCTCCAGGAGTCTGTCCAAGTACTGTATTCCTCCGTTGAAGTTGAAGTGTAGATGATGATCAGATGGGGAAGCTGAATAACGAAATCTTCTAAGCTAAAGAGTCTTCAACTCTTCTCCTAGTTGCCTCTCCAATTCACTTTGGAATATGTTCTTCAACCTATTGACTTTCTCCGATTAAACCTTTTTGTCTTCTCAACAAATTCCAATATTTCTTTTACTACTTTCAAACAGGCACAAAGACATTACGTGAACTCGTGAATCTGCCACGAAGTACATAGTTCGGCTAGTTTCCCTCGAAAATAATTTCATTTCCTACTTTGTTTAGTGAAAATTGTCAGGGTTTCATAGTTATATTTTTTAGTTTACGTTGTTATCCTTTCATTCTTTCTGTATCTCTGCAACTCTGGTTAGTAGTTATTTAACTTGGCTTATACATCAAGGGTTCGGGCAAAGTGTACTCGAGAATGGGATAGTATGACCAACTAGTGAAAACATACCATACGATAATACATCTTGAACCAAGGAACTCGAACAACAAAATCGGCGACACTGTTCATAATCGTCGCTGCGACAACTGTGATGTTTGCCCATCATAGGCCGAAATCATGTGTACAGGATGAATTAACGAAAAATACATGGTACACTAACAGGCATAATATAGAGTAGACTAGATAGATCACGTTCAAATCTCATTCAAGTTTGTCACACAAATTCTTCAACTCCTAATACATACACCTCCACTGGCAAGGTTAGCAATTCCTGCAGCACCAAATCGACATACCTTCTCATTTGCGCTTTGTAACGGGAACCATTTCGTCTTCTAATCCGAAGCATGTCTTTTCCGTGCCAGCTAGATTTCCGTACTTGAGTTTAGTCTTGACAAATCTTTTCTTTGCTGCCTTGCCGCCGGTCTCGATCCCCTCGCTAATTTGGTCGAGTGCAGGATTTCTAGTTGCGATGAGAAACTCGGAGAATGATACCGACTCGGGTCCAATAATTCGAACGACAATGCCAAGTAGAATACAAATTGCACTTGCCGCAAGGGCAGCCCCATAAATTACCCATAGAAACTTTGGCTGGTATATGTAAACGACTGGGTAAGTTGTAATTGTTGCGATTGTTTCCTCATCGTGAAATGGATAGCCGCTGGAAAAATTGCTGTAAAATAGCGGTAAAGTTGGAGTCTCAACTAGCGTACCAATGAGGCTCATCGTGACATTGACCATCAGATTCTCCAGATCTTGACTCATATTATCGGAGAAGCTGAGATTGACCGGTGTTGGTAGTCCCCCCCCGGTTATACCATTGCCTTGAGTCAGATTTCCGGCTGGAATTAAGCTAACGACTCCGTTCCAAAGTTGGATCATTGTGTCCTTGTACTCCCAATTTCCTGATGTTGACCTCCCAGCTGGGATATACCCATTTATCACATCAATAATCGCTTCATGAACGGCGTATAAATTGAGATCCAAAAACATTTCCGCCGTGGGATATTGGAATGTTAGCGACGCCAGAAAACTGCAGTTGATGGCTTCCTTTTGCTCGACGTTTGTTTCGACAATTTGAATATTATTGACATATGAGATATTCGCAGTATAGTTGGCGCTACACAAGGTACAATGAACAGTGTTGTAGATTGGCGCTTGTCCCGAAATAAATTGATCGGTGTTCGTGTATGTCATCCATAATCCAATATCTCCGTATACTAGATTTCTATCTTGAACAGTCTCATTTGAGTAGTCGATTGCCCAATATACGCACTGGTCGGGAGGCAAATAGTTTGTTTCCTGTGGATTTGCGAGGCCCGATAAAGTGCCTGATAAATTCGCCGGGTTGACAGGTATAGAAGACAGAGGACCATTATAATTGACGCATTCGTATGCGGGTCCAGTGAATGAAATGATGTAGGAACAATTAACGCCGCAGGGTGAGGCGAATGGAACTTGTTCTCCGCTTGTAAGGACACGCAGAACTGCTTGTGTAAGCTGAAAAGCAGGTTCACCGAAGAGTGCATACGACGACGCTGTGTCGCCCAAGGATGCAAATCCGACATTGGTATCCAATGGACCCAAGACTGCAACGACGGTAGAACTAGAGGCAATTGTTTCGACAGAGTTTACTTGGATCAGCGCTTCACTACGCCACAGAAACCAACCTGTAAGAGCACCAGGAGCCAAAATTGCCGAAAAGGGGAGCAGCCAGGAGATAATTGCAACAAGGATAAGGAGAGTTGCGTTGCGGAAAAGGCTGGGTTTGAGGAAAATGAATGGATTAGACCGACCATCGACCATCGTGTCCAACGTGCCGATTTCAACTGCGTGATTGTGAACCGCATACCAAACACGCTGAGCGTAAGCGATTCCCACAGTAGCGGCGAGAGTGGTTTTGAAGAGGAAGGCACACGCGTTGCCGATTCGAATAACCCAAGCTTGAGGGATGATGAATTGATCAACGGCACGTTGGTTAATATGTGTGTAGAATAGATGCTGTGCGATAGCAACGACCAGGGCTGCTGTCCAGCAGACGAGCAGAATTGAGCATGTCTTTATTCCGAGGATTGCCCACGGTTTCTTTTTCCTAGCAGTTCCAGTGTCTTGAACATAGGTTTTGCTGCTTCGACCTGAGTCTCGGTTGAAAGCCCCCTTAGTGGGATCCGGGACAGACGTAATGATGAGTTGATCTTCTTGTTCTTTGCCCATGTTCACCTCAGGATGGCTTCTGAAATGCAAACGAAATGCAAAGCGGGTGGTGGGTGCGGGTTGGGAGGTTATTATACCCCTCATATAAATCCGCACTTCTTAGTTATCTTCTCAGTCGGAAAATGTGATTATTTTTAGATGTCATTCTGCACGGTCGACTGATTCTAGCCAATAGCAGAGGAATTTCGCGCGACAAAGCGACCCGATGGCTTAACCTTATTCGAATCTTCCGGCATGTTCCCCGCCTTTTCATTATCCACGATTAATTTGGGGCCGGGGGTACACCGTCGTCAACAAAAAGTTGGAGGCCAGGAAGGTTATACCAGCTGGAGGGGGTCTGTGCCATCCTGGTGACCTCTGAGGGTCTCTGGGAGGTCTCTGGAGGTCTCTGGAATTGCGCTAACAGGTCGCTTACACTAGTACTATTTTCCCAGTCTTAGTCCATGAGATCTCATGCCTGAATTGCTTCTGGATATGTCCTTGCACATGTTAACCATTTCATCTCAGCCCTGCATCCCCTCTATGGCAATACCACCTAGTTACTTCAAGGCTGGCAACCAGTCAGGCCCAAAAAAGTTTTAACTGGGGACTTGACACGATTTTCATACAACTCATGTAGTAGATTCTAATTTGGCATGTAGCACTAACTCATCTTTCATTTTATTACCAGAGTAGTAATAGAACTAGCGATGGAGATGTGCTTTTTGAATTAGAAGTGGTGTGAAGTTGTTGTGTTTCTTATTACTTTATTACATCGACACTTCTCATATGCAAGTTGTAGCCACAACCAAGCGCTATGCTACAGAGATGTCGGCCGCTTAACCGATAGCACACTTCTTCTCGAAGAGGTAGCAGAAGGGCTGAAGTCTGCGGGCGATCCCAAGCTAAGAGACTGCGTCCGTACCCTGCGTGAAATTCGTCAATTGCTGCGTCGTGGTGCGTTCTCTTGGAATCCAGAAGCTCATTCTAGAAACTAATGCTGAGAGGGAGGAGTTTTTATCGAAGCAAATGAGTCGATTGCCCGAATGGCTAAAATCAGCGCTTAATGAAGACGGAAGCGAAGAAGGTCGACAAGATGAGGCAAGTGGCCGGAATGTGGCACTTGAAACACCAGAGGCAATCACGAAATTTTTCGTGTCGCAGATTCTTAACAATCCGTCAGTGATTTCTGCATATCTGGGCAATGAAGGAATGGACGTAGACAGCTTAGAAGACCTCGTCACGGAGACCATCTCTCAGATTCTACCGTCTTTTCTTATGGATAATCCGTGGCTACTAGAAGTGACTCTCGACGAACTTTATGAATATGAACAAAATTCAAGCGCCGAAGCCTCATCGACAGCATCCAATGACGAACTAACGTAACAATTCATAACCAAATGAGATCCCGGGAAGGACAGAAAGTTGTCTGAAGCTCTGAAAGCCACAGCATCCACTAAGGATATGTTTTTCAGCGCGGAAAGAACGTCAGCTTGTATAACTGAGGGTGCTCGAATGTCGATAGGGCGGAATGGACGGAAGTATGTATTAGGCAAGGTCGGAAGGAAGACAGGGGAATACCTTCTATAGGGTGTATAGGGAAGCTTGAGATAATCTCAAAAACTGATTTAACGTCCCTGTTCTCTATAATTCCGTCTATATCAGCCAGGAGGTTCTACAATAATGCAATCAGGCTCTCTCGGACTTTGGGCTCTGACGCATCTCTCGATGGACCACGCTTCGAATCCACAATCCACGCAGCGCGACTTCGCTAATGGTCTACCTCATCGACTGCTATCTGGGCTCTCAATCCGTGGGTTGGAAATGACATCCGAACTGATTTGAGGACTGCCCTCAATCTCAAACGACCTCACTCATCTATGAAATGGACGACGCTGTTATGGAACATCTCGCTGGAAATGTATGCTTGGATTATTCTTCTGTAGTAATATGAAGGCTATTGGTTTGCCTGCATGCGCCTGCGCCATTCTTCTGCCTTTTGAAGAAGACTAAGAGTCTTCTGATTCCCATCATCATCATCCTTGAACAAATAGTCAAAGTACTCTTCGAAACTCCCATCCTCCAATCTGCGTCTCTTCTTGACAACCTCTGGCATGAGACTCTCTACGTTCGCCAACGACTGCTCATCCCCATATGTCAATTCATACTGCTTCCACGATTCTAGCAATGCCACACGCTACAGTCAGCACAGTCACAAGAAGACTCACCTCCTCCTTGAGTTGTTGCTCCTTCATCCTGCGGTACGCACGTTCAAGTACAGCCCTTCCACGCTCCTTCTCCTCAATGCTCACCTCAAACTCCGCAAAACTAATCCACACTTTGACATGATTCGTCTTGTCCAGCAACCGCTCATACAGCAACCTCGCTCGATCATACTCCCCCTCCTCGACTTCAAAATCAATGTACGCCTTCCACACCGCTTCAGGAACATCCAACCCCTGCGTAATAGCAAACTCGAATATCGCCCGTACCCTCTCCACATCATCCAACAACCGTTCCAAGCCCGCATACGATATCCATCCATACGAATTACTCGGACTGAATTCAAGAAACTTCTCATATAACTTCCTGCATCGATCAAACTCTCGTAACTGCATCTCCAAATCAATATACCCCTTAAACAACTTTCCCTTCGGGCATCTGCCTATGGCCTGTCCCAACAACTTCCTTGCACCCGTCAGATTCAACTGTCTCACCTCAAACTGCGCCGCCAGTAACCACACCTTTGCAAAAGTAAACACCTTATGTGGAATCAACTTCAATACTTCTTGGTACACCTGTCGTGCACGTTCATACTCCCTGTTGAACTCCTCGAACAGCGCATAATTGATCCAGAGATAAATGTACCGTCTCCAGTGACGTTTCTCCTGTGTCGGCGGAATCTGTGCAATCGCTCGTTCATATATCTCTCGCACTCTGTCTGCATCCCCCGTCATCTCCTCCAACCTCGCGTAATCAAACCATGCGTCGTAATTCTTCGGATTCTCTGTAACTTGCTCCTCATACTGCATCCTTCGCTTCCCAATCAAAACATCTTCCACCCCATCCTTATCACCAAACTGTTTCTCAAATGCAGTATACCCCTGATACAATGCCTCCGACTTGCTCCGTGGCAACCGATTCAATGCATACTTGTAAATCGTCCGCGCCCTGTCATACTCTTTAAGTCGAGTCTCGAACTTGGCAAACGCTACATACACCCGCTCATCCACAAACTCACCCTCTCCAAAGACTTCCATTGCCGCAGAGAACACCTCTCTCACATTCTCTGCATCAGCATGCTCCTCCTCAAACCTCGCCCACTTCAAATAATTCCCAGCACTCGGATGAACCTGCACAAATCTCTCGAAAATCGCACGAGCCCGTGAAATCTCTCCATACCGAATCTCCATCTTGATGTATGCATTCCACGCCTCCTCATCCGGTTCCCACTGCATCCACCTCTCAAAAAGCTGTCTTACTGCCGGAACATTCCCCAGAGTCTCCTCCATGTATACAAACTTGTACCAAAACTTGTCGACCCGCGGCATCGTACTCACCGCTCGGTTCAGCAGGTTCCTCGCAAAGTTGATGTTCCGGTGCTTGATCTCTGCATCAATGTACGCCAGCCACAGCGACACGCTCTGCGGATCCTCGTTCAATCCTCTCTCAAACACGGAGCGAGCTCTACGATCAGAATCTTCCATGGGGTCAGCGGTCGGGGGTCACCTTCCGAACTCCTTCTGTTCCAATTCCCAGGTTGCATAGCGCAACCACTCTCCCATGCGCAATCTGTTCCGCCTGAGCTTGTTCTCAAAATCCTTCCTTTGGCGTCCCTGATACTCTTGCAGTTCTTCCCAGTCGAGGATGGCATGCGCAGGGCGTACAGGCCGAACATCTTGTCGTTCGTATGCTTCGCGCAACAGCTGCTCCGCTGTGATTTGCACTGGAGCCGCAGCCTACGTTAGATTGGAAAACACCTGAACTACCTTGTTCTTCACTCTCGGTGGACCTCGTTCAGACATGATGAGCGGAGTTGAATTGGAATTGGAATTTGGAATTGCAAGTGAAATTTCCGAATCAGCTCACTTTGTAATCCTTTGTGCGTGCGTTTCAGCTCACTTTGCAATCTGCAATCTCGAATGTGATCGTCTGTGTCACTTCTTGTTGATGTTTGATGTTTGATGCGACCTATCTTGACGAGAAGATCTCCGATTTGGTGAACAGACTCCCCGAAACACCTGAGTACCCATTCGGCAATTCACAGTATGCAAGTTTCATGACGCCTCGAGACGGTGAACCGTGGGAATCCAAGCCCGCTGCACCTTCCAATGGGTATGCTAGCTCTCCTTCCGGGCTAATGATAGCGAGGAGGTTGGTCTACCCCCTTTTCTGAGTCCGACACTGCCTCCTGCGTTTGCTATTTCACTTCCATCTGCTCTCAGTCCGACTCTCCCCAGCGCCTTCGGGTATCACAAACGACCACTGGACTCTCTACCTCAAAACCCTCTCGACTCCAATGTCGACTCCACTGAGACTGTGACTCCCTTGCATAAAAAATCACTCTCGATCAACGAATACAAGAAACGCAAGAGCGCGGCAAATACAAGTCCGCTGACACCCACCTTTCCCAAAACACAGCCATTTCTCGACTCGCCGCAGACCAACTCCCCTTCCGTCCCTCAGGAAACATCCGAAGCCACCGCCTTCGCTGAAAAATCTCAAAGGTATCTTCTCTCATTTCTCATCTTATGGTAGGTACCTCGCGAAAGGAACAACTTTGAAAAGGGAAGCCGACAAACTGAGTCGTACCGATGCTACTGGTGCCGCAATAGTCGCAACACAAGCCATCCTCTATTTCATGTCTGCGTTCGCATGTGACGACCAGTCGCGAAAAATCAAAGGCAAACTGCAATTACACGAAAACTGGAAATCCACCGCTGAATTCATACTGTGGGTCATCAACCTGCAAAAAGAACACCGCGAGACTGAACTCGAAGGACTATGTCATCAACTCCATGCCGTCTGTCATCAACGTCTCTACGACAACGAAATGAAATTCCTACGGAGCTGCCACAAATCATTCGAGAAACAGGGGAAACCCATCACACCAGACGACCAGTTCTGGAAAATCTGGACAGAATCCATGGTGCACTACGCTACAATCTCAAAAGAATGGCGAGCAGGTCACACGATCCTCTCGGAAAAAACACTGAAAGAAAAATTTCCACACACCTGGAAAGCGCGGGAATCATGGGGACAAGGTCAATTCGAGGAAGGCGAGTTGGACGGATCATACAGGCTCCCTCTAGGACGGGAAAGTGCCATCTCCGAGGCAGTCGGATTTGCGCAGACGCTTTTAAAGGAGCTTGCAGAACAGAGGAAATAGATTACTAGCAAATTGGAGCTGTCGGCCTCGAAATGATCGGACCAATTCCCTTTCCTACAATTAATTCTGCCATTCCAGGATATACCATCTGTGACATTCCAACAATCAATTGCAGGCTCATCAATATTGTGATGCTCGTATCTATCATTAGCTTTCTTCCGAGGATGTACGTCAGAACACCCACACCGCCTGCATCCAAGAGCAGGTGCCTTCCGCCAGACACCGGTTCAACCAACCACCTTGCGCTGAAACTCCTCAAAATATGCGCATGAGCAACCAACAGCACATCACCGCAGACATCCTCCTTGAGCGCCTTCTTGTGAATCTCGCGAATCTTTCTAATCAATCCATCGACCCTTTCAGACACATCCTGCGGAGACTCTCCTCCCGGACACCCATCAATCCAGATATCCCACTTCCCACTCGGTCTAGACTTCTTGATCTCTTCCGTAGTTACCCCTTCATAATCCCCGTAATCCCATTCCGCAAGTGCTTGCGTCTCCTCCACCGGGATCGAATCTGGCAATCCCAAAATACCCAACGTCTGACGAGCTCGCTTCCGAGGGGAAACAAAGATTTGACAGATCGTCGACGACGTAATCAACCTGTCCTCTCCCACCAATGCCTTCGCTGCCTCCTGCATTCTCCGAACACCGTTCTTCGTCAACGGAAGATCCGTCCTGCCTGCCATTAACTTTGTCACTCGTGAATCACCTGTATGTCGTCCATTCAACGACCATTCCGTCTCACCATGACGACAGATAAACACACGCGGAGAGCCTCTACTGTTATTCGTGAAGCTAGAATCCATACCTCTTCGGAGCCATCGTTCAGAATGTGCGCTGGAGTGGTGACGGCCTGGGGATGTCGGTCAGGGCGAACTACGTGATTCGTGGCCACGTGATTCCTGGATTTCAGGGTTAGGCATCTAAATACTTTGATTAGAGCGACTGTCGTGACTCGTCGTCAGTCGGGTCAACTTGTTGGGATGAATCTCGATGCACAACTCGCGGCGTTCAAAGAACGGGCACGGAATCAGCCGGTCCTTCCACGGCCGGTGATTCGTCTGCAGAGAGACGCTCCGTCTCCCGACACCAGCGCAGCATCCACGCCTGATGCGACTGGAGCGTCGGGAGCGCTTCCCAAGAAACGTCAGAAAACGACAACCGTCTATTCACAACCCGAAGACACTGGAATGGGACAACACATCCTTACACAAATCACATACGCAATCGACTATCTCAAACGACAACCTGAACCTATATCCATCGACAAAATAGCGAGCTATTTGTCGACGGTCCCCAGTATCGCGCTCGTCAATTTGCTACAGGTTCATCCAAACGTCACATACCATCATGACACCGATTTATACGAATTCCGACCAATGCTCAATATCCGCAATGAATCCAGTCTACTCGCTACCCTAGCAAAAGGCTCAGGAATTGCAGTGAAAGAGTTGAAAGATGGATACCCCTCTGTTGAAGAAGACTTGCGCAAACTCGAAGGCATGGGACAGGTTTTGGTGATACGTGGAAAAAAAGATGGTCAGGCTAGGATGGTGTGGTACAATGATCCGTCTCTCAATGTCACCATTGCAGACGAGTTCAAGCAGATGTTTCACGACTTGAAAGTCCCAGAGGCTGCGGATTTACCACGGGAATTGGAGAAATTGGGAATGAGTCCGGCCAGCGTGGATCCCCGCAGCATCAAGAAGGCAGTTGTGGTCAAGGATAAGAAGAAGAAGAATAGGCGGCGTGGGAAAATTACGAATACCCACTTGTTTGGCATTTTGCAGGATTATAGTCAGTAATAGCAATTGTAATGGTGCACACGCTTGACGTTCTCGCTTGAGATCTGGATGTCCTACTGTCCGGATCCGGACCGGGTGCCTGATTTCTGACTTTCATGTGTCCGGGCAGCTGCCGACGCAATTCCGTCCCCGCCTGTCCGAGAATCACACCATCAAATCCCTCAAATATTCGACTTCCTCCCAAAAATTTCCACCGGCATGGCTGTACAATCCAAAGAAGTGCTAGGACCGTGGGGAAATGCTCTCGCTGGAGCGTTGGGAGCGGTGTTCGCAAACACCTGCGTTTATCCTCTTGACATGTACTCTCCTCACTCGCTCTTCTGACATCAGGATCAAGACTCGAATGCAGGTGCAATCTGACAAGAACAAAGACGATGAAATGTACTATTCCTCACCGATCGACGCTGTTCGAAAAATCCTCAGGCAAGAAGGAGTACTGGGTCTCTACACCGGATTGCTCGGCGGACTAATTGGAGTCGCCTCAACCAACTTTGCGTATTTTTATTGGTACCAATTTGTCCGCGATGCATACATCCGACGACGAAAGTCTGATGATGCTCTCTCAACAGCAATGGAACTTGTACTAGGTGCCGCTGCCGGAGCATTAGCTCAGATCTTCACAATTCCCGTCAGCGTCTGCACAACCCGTCAGCAAACTCAAAAAGCCAAGAAAGGTTTGATTGCCACTGCCAAAGAAATCATCGGCGAAGATGGAGTCACGGGTCTATGGAGAGGGCTGAAACCTTCTCTTGTGTTGTGTGTTAATCCCGCCATCACATACGGCTTGTTTGAACGATTCAAAGAGATTCTATATCCAAACGCTAAACGGTTGTCTCCCGCACAGGCATTCATGGTCGGTGCTGCCAGCAAAACCGTGGCAACCGTCGTCACATATCCCTACATCATGGCAAAAGTCCGAATGCAATTCAAACCTAACGATGCGGATCCCGAATTTGATCGAAAAGACGGCGCGATTCAAATTCTCTCGAAAGTCTATCATAAGAACGGCTTCCTGGGTTGGTATCAGGTATGTCCTTTCTTGAATTATCTAACTCAGGGATTATCAACTCAAATCTCGAAAGCAGTCCTGACACAAGCCATCCTCTTCTACTTCAAAGAACTCTTCGCCGAATACACAATCCTCCTCATCGCTCTCGCCCGAAAACTCGTCTCGAAATCCCTGAACTCCAAATCCCTCAAATAGATGTACATTACTGTAATACATTTCATTACTTCCACTTTCAGTCGTTTCCCATCTCTACTTCCAATTCGCCATCCGCCAGGAAATCCAAAGCAAACTCCGTGCCATCCTCACCCAACCGCTCCACACATAAAACATACTCTTCACCCCCCAGTAGATCACCCGCAATCTCACACGTTTGCAATCCCAAATCTGTATACTGATCTCCCGAACTGATCAATTCCGTGCCATTCACCTGCAAACACAATCTCACAAACGGCGGTGTTTTCGCCAGTGAACTGAGTCGCACGCTGAAACTCGTCAAACGTGACACTTCTAGAATAAATCTCTTTATGCTTTTCCCCTCCCATCCCGATTCAATGTGTTTTCGAGACTTTCCTGCCCACTCTTCACGGAGAGGCGTTAATTCCACCTGCACATCCGAGCGAACGACCAAAGTGAATCTTGCTTTTGCATGCTCTTCGAATCGTGATGCAATCACCGTATACTGAGTCGACGGTTTCACATTCCTTGCTGATGTCGTGGCATGATGAAGAGCATACTCCCCAGACTGACAAAGAATATCTTGATTCGCAAGTCTCGCCAGACGTTTTCCCGCCGACCACGCAATCGTAACATTCACAGCAGTTTCCTCATCACCTTCTAAGAGTGCTAGTATCCTCGCCTTTTCATTTCCAACAATCAATTTCCATTGTGGATTCTCAACAAACGTGCTCAGTGGCGACTTGTAACTCACTCCTCTTGGCCATGTCCCTCGCATTCTGACTTCATGACCCAATGCATTCACCGGCTCTGACAACTCGCACCGTGACTTGGAATACACCGTCAAACTGAAGAAGACTTCCGGCAGAGGGGGGGCGGATTTCTTGTCATTTGCACTAATGACAATGACGCACGGAGATGGAATTCCAGAGATTTTGAGCAGCGTATGATTCGCTTCCACGTATTCCGTCTAGATTAGCATCGCTTTCATGGAAAATACTCTGTACGCCGGACGACTATATGTATATATCCTTTCCGTGCCGGGAAACACAGAAATCCCAATATATCCTTCCCATCCTTCTGCTTTTCCTAAATAATGTCTCTGCAACAAAATCCATGCATCTCCACTCCCCTTTAGAGAAATTTGTGCATTCGAGCCAATGTCGAAATCGCTGCCGTTCGGAGTGAATGAGAAATGCTTTGTCGACGAGTACTGAAATACTGCCGGATTCCAATTGAGATACAGTGTCTTGAATCTTTGACATAACGGTCGAAAATCAAGCCAGAATGTTCCTGCATCCCGTGTCGCTTCCGATGGAACTCCCCCCTGTGACCACGGATTTCGCAATTGCACTTTCATGCCTTCCACCATATCTGCATTAGATTATTGTCCGAGGACATACCAAAGATAGAGTAATTGTGGTCTCCAACCAGACAGTATTCACGTTCTTCGTCTGGCGTCAACGATCCAGTTCCAACCGTCGCCAAAACATCCCCCTCAATCCACGCTCTAAACGTCCTCTTCCACACCTGTTCAAGGTCCGTCTCATTACTACGTTAGCTTCTTCATAACGGTGCATACTCCTGTAAATTGACAACCTCCGGAATCCATCCGGTCAACATATTCAAGTCCGTTGCGGAATTGCTTCCAGGAAAATCATACCCTCCCATCACCTTCAGAAACGCCTTTTCCATAAGAGCAGGATAAAGCAGATTCGGATTTGTCTGCGAGATCACATGCAGAGGTCGTCTTCCTTGCGGAAGGTAATCATCAATCACAATCTGCCGAATACATCCATTCAAATGCAACAAGACAATATACTTTCCACTTGGCGAAACCCTGTTCGGAAATATGTTGGCTGTAACAAGCTTCCATTAGATTGCTCCCGAGTTTTGTACCTTTCTGTCAAACCTCTCCTCCCATGCTGCTGCTGCACACAGACTCGCAACTAACGAGCAATCTGTAATCACATCCTGAACCAGAAACATCCCTCCTCCCCCAAACAATTGCGGATCATCCAGGAACTCATGTGGTCGCTGCCATGCTCGTAATAGTTCCTCTTGACGTTTACTCAGAGACAACAACCCAGACGGATCTCTGCTGTCAGCTACAAGCATGGAGGGGCTACATGAACAATTCAGTCTCTGAAATCACCGGTGTTCTGTTTAACGGCGGGTACTTTCCACCGTTTATTCGTGAACTCTTCAGCAAGATTGTTTCCTCTTTAATTGTGAGCTTTTCTAGTCCCCTCTTCAACGACTCTGCACGACTCATCAGAGATTCGCAGGCCGCCCTACATCGTGCTCTCTGAGACGCAGGCGCATTCGCATTCGAGGCGATCGTCAAGTATACTTCGATGGCAGCTGTGTATTCTGCCAGTGCTTCTTTCGGATTCCGCGTTACAAGGTCGTTGCCTTTTGACTCGAGAATCTACATTAGCTGCGTTTCAAGAGGGCTACCTTTGCCTCTTTCTCCTTGGCCTCCATTGCGAAGTCAAAGTTCTTCACACTTCTGTCGATCATTTCGACTTCCTTCTTTGACTCGCTCACCTTCACCGTGACGCGATGCGGCCGAGTACTGCAAAGAAACGCAGAACCGCCCGCCTCTTCAAATCACCTGTGGCCAAGACTCTCGGAATAACTACCGGTTCACTGATACCCCTGATACTCCTGTGGCAGCAGTGGAATCACCTGCTCCATAATCCCGCGTCAACTCTCGCCAGTCTCCTTGGATCGATATTCCTTCTGCAAATCGCCTACATCGTTCTGCTATTGCCAGTCCCCGTACACCCAAAAAAACCCTCATCAGTCGATTCCTTAGGCGAAGCAATCCGCTCGCAGATTACAGTACATTCTATACAAGTGTCGCTAACGTAGCCTCTCCTGCAATCCGTGTTCCTTCTAATTCCTTCAATCTTCCTCATTCATACGTTCATAATCTTCTATGGAGCACCTTTGACAACTCACGTTTCTGAAACCCTGCTCTCAGCGTCGCACATTGCCCTACTCTCCACCTTCCCCCTCTCAGCCTCCGTTACACTGTCGCACGAGAACATCGCGAGAGTGCTCAAATTACAATACTATTCTGAATTCGATATTCTTACATGGACTTACTGGGGTGCCGTGGGAACTCTTGTCGGAGCTTGGCTAGGTGCTGCTCCTATCCCGCTGGATTGGGATCGAGATTGGCAGGTAATCCCATCTTCAAACTTGCTAACGCAGAAATGGCCTATTACCGTTGTCGTCGGAGCGTACCTCGGACATGCACTTGGACTGGTTTTGAGCGCGATTTTGAATGGTCTATTGGGTTCACAAGTCAAAGAGAAAACAGTGTAGACTAGATAACTGTGTCTATTCGTCTAATCATTTCCGAGTAATCTAGACAAGCGTTTCAGGACACTATCCTTCTCAGGATCTATCATTAGCAGCCTCTCCCATAGACATACCGTAAGGATGTTCTTTGCTTGGGATCTCGAGAATCGTTGGAAAAGCAGCAGTGTAATTATCAACTCGATACCGTATCTTGTCGGCAAGCTGCCATTAGCCGCGCCAACAGGGTCAGTACATGCTGATTGATGAGCAATATCGCGATATCCTTTCTAGTAGTAAACTCTTCAAATGTCTTTTCGATCGTGCTCACTTCGGTTTCTAGCATCAATCAGTCTTGAAAGTAGAGCACAGACTGGTGTCGACGATAAGGAAGTTCTTCTTTCCATCTTCGCCCACGTGGCCGATTCCCGCAAGGAGCAGTCCTGTGATGGAGTCCTACGATGAGAATCGTATTGAAACAGAATACCTCATCTCCAATGACGGCCAGGAGCGTCCTGTCTTTGAAGAGCTGTGCTGATGCCATCACACCGGTGTTCGTCAGGAATCCTGAAAACCCCAAATGCAGATCCCTGATTTCATTGATTCGTTGAT